>Ga0209157_1001964_pt1 | contig 16681 bp, 16 predicted proteins | sample GraSoiAngelo_135_FD_185892 | JGI IMG/M metagenome (GOLD analysis project Ga0209157, IMG submission 185892) | Grasslands soil microbial communities from the Angelo Coastal Reserve, California, USA - 14_0929_05_40cm (SPAdes) (version 2) | ecosystem: Environmental > Terrestrial > Soil > Grasslands ...
TCCGGTGTGCTCAACGACCGCGTCCTCGGACTTCTCGATCCACATCCCGCCCTCACCGATCCGCTTCGCAAGGCCCCGCTTCTCCAGGGCCTGGATCACGTAGGCGTCGTGGCCCGTTGCATCAATCACGAGCTCACACTCCAAGGCGATGGGATCCACGCACGTAATCTCGTGCGGGAGCGCCTGCACCGGGGTCCAGTTGATCACGACCCCCGCCACGCGGTTCTTCTCCCGGAGGACGATGTCCTCGAAGCTCGTCATGTTCTGGATCTTCGCGCCCGCGTCCATCGCAGCGGCGATGAGCTTCGAGCATGCGTGGGGTCCGGGGGTCACGTAGAGGTTCTCGGAGTACTTCTTGTACGGGCAGCCAATCTCGTCGAGGTACTTCTGCGCCGGAGACCTCAGGGTCACCGTGTTCATGAGGTACCCGCCGATCCAGAATCCGCCGCCGATGTAGTTGTTCCGCTCGATCACGACGTTCCGAACGCCGTTCAGGGCGAGTTCCCTGGCGGCGGTGAGCCCGCTCGGCCCGCCGCCCACGATGATGACTTCCGTGCTCGCATACTCGCCAAGGTCCTTCGTGAACCCCGCGAGGATCGCGCGGGTGACCTCCGCCTCCGATGCCTCCCCAAAGATCGGCATGTAACCAACTCCAGTGCCGCGTCCGATTCCGGCGAGCCTACATAAGGATTGGCAGTCGATGCCCTCGCCAGCGAAGATTCTCTCCATTGCGAGAGCGACCGCTGAGCGGCATCCTGATTTCTGGCGAGCCGGCTCCTCTCCTCGCAGGGGCCCCTCAAATCGGCGAACGTTCGACGCGGGCCGTGCGGATCGAGCCTAGCTGCGCGAGCGCGGCGCGAGCAGCTCGCTGCTCCGCCTCCTTCTTCGATGGCCCCTTCCCGGTGAACCGGAACCGATTGCCGACGGCGGCCTCGACGATCCATATCTTCTGGTGCTCCGGGCCCACCTCGCGAAGGACCCGGTACTCGGGAAGCGGCTCGTGTCGTGTCTGGAGGAGGTTCTGGAGCTGGGTCTTGAAATCCCCCTTCACCGCGACGGGGACCCGCGCCTGCGGGGGGCGTGATGGGGTGCGCCGCGGGCTCACTGCCTTGGGCTTTGGCGGGGTCGGGGGACGGGCCGGCACCTTTCTCGGTCGGGGTGGCCGGGCCTCGGGAGCGGGTGCAGCGGCCTCTTGGGAGAGGATGCAGCGACGGATGACCGGCGCGGCCGCGTCAATCCCCCCGGAATCGACGTACACGGCGGCGAGGAGGGCCTCCATGATGTCGGAGAGAATGCGTTCCCGCCCCGCGCGCTCCCGGACGCTCGCTCCGAGCTCGACGAACCGATCGATGCCGAGCCGCCGTGCGACCGCCGCGAGGGGCCTCTGGCTGACGATCTTTGAGCGCGCCTTCGTGAGATCCCCTTCCCTCCACGAGGGGTTTTTGCGGAACAGCTCAGCGGAGACAACAAGCTGAAGCACGGCGTCTCCAAGGAATTCGAGCCGCTCGTAATCCTCGATGTCTTCTTTGGGGTGCTGCTCCCGGCGGGATCCGTGGGTGACGGCGGCCTCGAGCACGCGGGGATCCCGGAATCGATAGCCCAGGATCCCCTCGAGGGCTCGCCGGTCCTTCAGGTCCATCGGCGGCGGCATGGTGTCTCGCCTTTTGAGCCTCTGCCGAGACGGAGGGTGCACCAGCGACCTCGAAGTGCGACGACCCGACCCCTCCTTCGCATCAGAAGTCGTGCAATTGGGGCGGTCGCGTGACCCGGTTCGCAGAAACTCGGTCAACAAAGCGCGGAGCCGCGATTCACGTTGCAGGTATCGCAATGATCGGCGAGCTTCAAGATGCGTACACAAACGCGGTCGAGCGCGCGTGGGAGAGCACAGTGAACGTCGGCGTCGCGGGGGGGCCGTACTCCGGCCGCGGGCCGAGAGGGCCTTGGCCCCGTCGAGGCTTCGGGTCCGGGGTGGTAATGGACAAGGAAGGACACGTCCTCACGAACCACCACGTCGTCCAAGAGGCGGAACGAATCCTGGTGACGTTCCCGGATGGGCGCGTCCTGCCGGGCACCATCGCCGGCGGGGACGAGGACACGGACATCGCGGTCGTCAAGGTCGAGGGTGACGGGCTCAAGCCCGCGGACTTCGGGGACTCGGACCGCCTGAAGGTCGGCCAGCCCGTCCTCGCGATCGGGAATCCCCTCGGGCTCTCCGGTGGGCCCACGGTCACGTCCGGCGTTGTGAGCTCCCTGCGGCGGAGCGTGGACATGGGCAATGGAGGACTCAAGGTGATCCAGACGGACGCGGCGGTGAACCCGGGGAACAGCGGGGGCCCCCTCGTGGACCTGCAGGGGAAGGTCGTCGCGATCAACACGGTCACGATCCCGTATGCGGAAGGGATCGGCTTCGCGATCCCCGCGAACACCGCGCTGAAGATTGCGAGGGAGATCCTCCAGCAGGGTCGCGTGCAGCGGACATGGCTCGGGGTCTCGGGGTATGACGTGAACCGCCGCCTCGCGGCGTACTACGGTCTCACGGTGTCTCGCGGCGTCTTCGTCGGCGAAGTGAACGAGGAGGCGCCCGCCGCGGCCGCGGGGGTCGAGGTCGGCGACGTCATCGTTTCCGTCGGCGACAAGCCCGTAGCGGCGGTCGGGGACCTCGTGGACGCGATCCGGGAGAAGAAGATCGGCGACGCAGTGGACATCGAGGTCATCCGCCTGGGGCGCAAGGTCACGTTGCGGGGGACCCTCGGCACCCGACCTTGGTAATCTGACACCGGGTTCCGGCCGCAGGGGAAATCCCCGCCGCGAGGCGGAAGAGACGCAGTGCGAAGGGCGGCCACGGCCAGTGCGGCATGGCGGCTGACCGTGCTCGCCCGCGCCCCACCAGATCGAGGATCTCGAATTTCGAGCTAAGTCGCTTCTCCTGACGGGGGCACGATTCGACCGTCCGCCATCTCAATCGTCGCATCGGCGATGTGGTTGGCGTTCGGGTCATGGGTCACCAGCAACACGGTCTTCCCCTGGTCCCTGCTAGCGGCCTTGAGGAGGGCCATCACAAGCTTCCCGTTCTCGGAGTCGAGCTCCCCCGTGGGCTCATCCGCGAGCAGAATCCCCGGGTCGTTCGAGAGCGCAACCGCAATCGCGACACGCTGCTGTTCCCCGCCGCTCAGCTCGTCTGGCCTTTGGGCCGCTCGTTTCGATAGGCCCACGATCTCGAGGAGCTCCTTTGTCCGCTTCGCCCGCTCCTTTGCCGGTGTCCCCGCGAGCCGCATCGGGAGGTCGACGTTCTCTTCCGCGGTCAGCACGGGGACGAGGTTGAAGAACTGGAACACGAAGCCCACCTTGTCGCGCCGGTACGCGACGAGGTCCCCGTCACTCAGCTGCGAGAGGTTCACGCCGTCGACCTCGACGGACCCCGCGGTGGGCCGGTCTAGGCCGCCAACGAGATTCAGCAGCGTGCTCTTCCCGCACCCGGAGGGCCCGCGGATCCATGTCACCTTCCCGCCGACGAACGTCGCGTCGAGCCCTCGGAGGGCGATGACCTCGATCTTCCCCATCTTGTAGACCTTTATCAGGTCCTTGATGGCGATATCGGACACGGCTAGCCACCCCGGAGCTTCAGCACGCGGACGACATCCATCCCCCGGACGGAGGCAGCACCCAAGAGGCCCGCGGCGGCGACCCCGAGCACGGCGCCCCCCATAGGGACGAGCACGGACAGCGGGATGACGAACGGGACGACGGTCGAAGTGGGGTTCACGATGTTTGCAATTGCGAGCGCGGTTTCGGCGGTGACGAGGCCGCCCATGACGCCGAGGAGGAGGCCGAGGATCGTGACGACCCAGCCTTCGGCCGCCACGAGCGTGCCCGCCGCTCTGGTGCCGATTCCGCGCGCGACAAGAGTGGCGAGCTCGTTCCGCCGCTCCGCCGACGCGGAAAAGACGAAGAGCGTAACCCCGACAACGAGCATGGCGACCGCAATCTGGGTCTGCGTCTCTAGGAAGGAGAGGACCGCGACCGCAGCGGGATCCTGAGCGGCGGTGTTCCGAGCATCGTCCAGCGTCCGTACGAAGAGTCTCCCCTGGAAGAGATCGCCCACCTCGCGGGCGACGAAGGCACTGTCCGCGCTCGCGGCGAGTCCGATCAGGTACCTGCCTCCTCGGATGCTGCTTATGTCCGCGCTGGGCGGCACAGCGGATAGGTCCACATACACGAGCGCTTCCCCGGCGGGCCCCGGACCGTACGTGTACAGTCCAGGGATTGCCGGAACCCCCGCGACGAAACGGAGAGATAGGTTCCCGCCAAGGGCGTCGAATTGCAGAACATCGCCCGGCTGGACACCGAACGTGTTTGTGAATATCGTGTTCGCTGCAAACCCGTCCCCCCGGCCGAGGCGAGCCATAAGCGCCGCGGGGTCCACGCCACCCAAGTCTCCAGCCGTCAGCCACCGTACGGACTGGAGGAATGTGGAGGCCTCGAAGAAAACGATGATGGCCCGTTCGGACTCCGCGATGAGGACCGGGGTCACGCTGGCGACACCCGGAATCGAGTGAAGGCGGGTGAGGGCCGTTGCGTTCGGGAAATCGACGCGCGGCGAGCAGCCGAAGCCGTAGCACAGAGATTGCTCTGCGACGACGTCCGCGGGGGTGTTGGTCAGTAAGACCCGGTTGCGGTATTCGAGATACGACGCAGTAATCACGAAGATTGCCACCACGAAGCCGACCGCGAACGTCACGACGATTGCGATGTTCGAGGAACGCCGTGGGACGCGGGCGAGATTCTTGTCGACGAGGGGGTGAAGCTCCCCTAGGGCGGGGCGGAGGAGGCGGGAGACCGCACGGTACGCCCGCGTCGTGCCCCGGGTCAGGTACCTAGCGATCGCGGCGGTAAGGAGAAAAGGCGCGATTGGGGCGAGGACCGACGTGGATACATCAAGGAGGAACGTGACGATGGAGGCCGGGGACCCTTTCGTTGAGCCGGATGCGAAGAGGAGGAGGAACCCCGCGGAGGCGACGGCGGCCATCAGGAAGTCCCGGGATGCGCGGTGGGGGATCGACACCTCCGCCGCGTGGTGGGCCTTGAAGGCGCTTACAATATCCTGAGAGGCCATGATGCGGGACAGCCTCCACGAGCCCCCGACGGCGAGGGCCCATGCGACGAGGAGGGCGAGGGCGACCGTCACGGGGGAGATGGCGACGTCCCCGAGGGGGATCTGGACAGCCGCCTCGAACGTCGCGGAGGAAAGGAACAGCCGGCTCAGAAGCCCACCGACCCCCAGGCCGACGAGGCCCCCAATCCCCGCCAATACCGACGCTTCGATGAACAGCACTCCGCGGACGCCCCGCACCGAGAGCCCACGGGCCATCAGAACCGCGAGCTCACGCCGCCGTCCCGTAATCCCGATCTCAAACCCGACGCGGGCTAACAGGCCGGCGAGGGTGAAGGTCGGGAGGGTGAAGATGGTGAAAGCGAAGCGGAGGAATATCGTCCTGTCATCAATCAGTTGGGGAATCCGATCCAGACTGGGGCCCCGGATCGACGGGGTATACTGTATGAAGAAGTTGTACGGCCGTAGAGCGTTCTGCATGAGGAACGCCTGACGATTCAGGCGGGCCCCAGACCCGGACAGATCGTACGGGTTGAACAGGGCCTCCCGATCGAGCCAGACGAACAGATCGGCAGCCAGGGGGTATCCTGTGAGGTTCGCGCCCGCCTTCACAGCCGGGACGTCGTCCATCGAGAGAAAAGCGGTAATGGTGGTGAACCCGCGCTCCGGCCGAACGACCTGGTAGAAACCGGAGATCGTGAAGTTCGCCCAGCGGACGTCATACCCGATGACCGTGGAATTGGGAGCGAAGACCGGAGTCTGCCACTCAAAGGAGAGCGTGTCCCCGATTCCCAATCCGAGGGTCTCGAAGTAATCGGAGACGACCGCCCGTCCGCTGCTGGGGGGCGCCGTCCATGCGAGACCGAGGCGCGGGACGGCGTCGCCGAAGGTCGGGCGAACGAGCAGCAGGGAGGTTCCGACGACATTCCCAGAAACGTTCGCGGACGCAAACAGGATCTCCGCGGGTTCCACACGCTCGACGTTCTGGACCGCCGCGAGGTCGCGAGTCGCGTTCGCGAGTGTGGACTCATCCCCGTACGCGAAGGCGTCCGTTGGGAGGCCGTCGACATACCATGCCACGAGGCCACGGAGCGTGGAGTCGAGGGCGATCCAAGGGGCAGAGATGACCGCGACGGCCAAGACGAGGCCGAGCAAGGCAGAGGCCGTGCCGCGACGGTTCCGCGCCACGCTGCGAACCGCGTATGCTGCAATCGAGGGTCCTTTCGTCGACAGCCCTCCGCTGCGGACAGGGAAAAGGGCGCTAAAAGGATTCCATGGTAAGCACCAGAAGCCTGCGAGGACGACGCGGCGGTTTTCAGAGCTCCCGCAGGGCATTGACGGAGCGCCCGCCCACCTGCCGGAATCCGAGGGCCTTGTAGAGGTTCACCGCGGGATTGTTGCCCACGGTCACATACAGCCCAAGGCGGTCGTACCCGAGATCCACCAGCGCGTTCATCGACTGGACGACGAGGGCGCGCCCGAGCCCCCGACGGCGGGCGTCCCCGCGCACGCCGAGTTCCGACAGGAGGGGCGACCCCATCCAGTGAGTCACGAGGGCCACGCCCGAGAGACCAGCAGAGTCCCTCGCCGCCCACGATGCGACGGGCAGATACGTCCCGCTGTCCCCCTTCCAAATCCCCGTGACATAATCCCGCCACTCCCCGTCCGAGCCGGTGTGCATCCCGAACTGCTGTTCGATGTGGCCCTCGTATACGTGCATGAGGAAGCGCACGATGTCCTCGACGTCCGTGACCTCCGGATGGGACATGGGCACGGAGGGCGGGTCTGTCTTCCCCAACGAGGCCTCCATCCGGATCCGGGAGAACCGCTCCACGAATCCCAGCTTTTCAAAATCCTCGAGGTAGGAGTCCTCGAAGCTCGCGACGATCCGATCCGCCTCGCCTTGGAGGATCGCTGTTGTCCCAAGGAGGATCGCGTCCCGGGTCCACCGCCGCTCCGCGGGTAGGATGGAAAACGTCCCCAGGAAGCTCCCGGCGATGCGGACGGTGCCGACGATCCGCCCCGACTCCCTGAATGCGAAATACGACCGTTGCTCTTCGAGCGCGAGCGCGAGGTAGCGATCGATGTGGAGGCGGACGTCCGTCGTGGGCACGTCCGTGCGGCCCGCGAGGAACACCCGCCAGAAGGGCTCCGCCTCCGCGGTTTCAAGGGGGGCAATCTCGAGGCCCGGCATTGTCAATCGGATGCAGAATGGGGGGATGAACGCTTCGGGCTGGCGCGGAGCTTTCGGCCACCTCCCCCCTCCAAAGAGATGAATCTCGCGCCGTTGGAAGTCCGGAAGAGAGGGATGCCGGCAAGATGAGGCAACATCCGCATGCGATTTCGAGGAAAGATATCCACCGACTCCAGGGTCGGCTGGAGAGACGACTGCGTCGACCGGGGCTAATCGTGGCCCTGCTCGGAGCGGGCGGCCGTGGCCTCGCGGAGCGCCGCCGCATTGCCGCAGCCCTCCAGCGAAGGGGGATTGTCGCCCTAATCCCGGAGGATGCGCTACCGAGGACACTGAGTCCGTCCTTAGCCGAGGAAGCCCTCCTCTTAGACCCTAGTGTGAGTCTCGTTTTCTTGAGGGTCGAGTCTTGGGGATCTGCGACCGAACTCGGCCAACTGCGCGCGAATCCGTCCGTTGCGCTGAAACTCAGGATCCTCGTGCCCCCTGAACACCATCCGCTGCACTGGCGAGCGGGAGGCTACCTCGCGGACACGTATCTCACACACCTTGCGACGTACGGCCACGTCTACGCGGTCGACGGTCCGAGGCGAGTGCGACTCCCGTCAGCGGACGCCCTGATCCCAATCCTGGCTGAGCGATTCCGTCAGGCGAAGGCGCTGGATAAACTAAGTAACGATTTTTATACTAAATAGTCCATTGGTGAGTTGTATGAAAGGCGTTAAGCCACTTCGCTCTCAGGACGCCAAACAGCTCGTTGTACTGACAGCGCTGGATCATCCGCTCCGATTGAAGGCGTACCGGGCGATACGCGAAAGCCCGGGTCTCTCCTTCAACGCCATCGCGAGACGACTCGGTGCGAAGACCGGGCTGGCTGCGTACCACCTTGCCGTCCTCAAGGCGTCGGGCCTCGTAGACTTCCGGTACGTTCGGAGGAGCAAGGAGACATCGTCGTACCGGCTCACGGACATGGGGGAGCTGTGGTACCGGCGACTATTCGGACCCGACGACATCCCCGCTGGGACAACTGGTCCTGCTCAGCGTCGCGGACGGCTGAAGACAGACGGCTGAATCTTTAAGTCCCCGGGGACCTTCGACGGTGCGATGGATTTCGCGCTCAGTGAGACCCACGAGATCACCCGCAAGATGGTCCGGGATTTCGCGGAGCGGGAGATCGCACCCGAGTCGCAGAAGTTCGACGAGTCCCAGGAGGTCCCCCACCACTGGGCTCCGAAGATGGCGGGCCTCGGCCTCCTTGGCGTGTTCGTCCCGGAGAAGTGGGGCGGTGCGGGCCTCGATGCGATCTCCTACGCGATCGTGATCGAGGAGCTGAGCCGCGTCGACGCGAGCGCGGGTGTGATCGCGGCGGTGAACAACGGCCTCGTGTGCGATCCGATCCTGAAGTTCGGGAGCAACGAGCAGAAGACGGAATGGCTCGTGCCCCTCGCCAAGGGGCAGAAGCTCGGCGCGTACGCCCTCACCGAGCCGGGGAGCGGAAGCGACGCCGCCGCGATGCGAACGACCGCCAAGGTCGAGGGGGGCTACTGGGTCCTGGACGGCACGAAACAGTTCGTGACGAATGCGTACGACGCGGATGTCGTCGTGGTGTACGCCCGCACGGGATCCGAGAAATACGACATCTCAGCGTTCCTCGTTCCGACGGACGCGGCCGGGTTCTCCCGCCTGAAGAAGGAGAACAAGCTGGGAATCCGAGCGAGCGACACGATGACCCTTGGCTTCGACCATTGCAAGGTTCCGCGCGACGCGCTCCTGGGGGTCCAGGGGAAGGGGTTCAATATCGCGCTCACGACCCTCGATGGCGGTCGGATCGGGATTGCGGCGCAAGCCCTCGGAATCGCGCAGCGGGCCCTCGAAGAGTCCCTGAAGTACTCCCGGGAACGGGAAGCGTTCGGGTCGAAGATTGCCGAGTTCGAGGCGATCCAATGGAAGCTCGCGGACATGGCGACGGAGATCGATGCCGCCCGCCTCCTGACGTACCGCGCGGCCTGGATGATGGACCGAGGCCTGCGACACACGTACGAATCGAGCGCCGCAAAGCTGTTCGCATCGGAAGCCTCCCACCGCGCGGTCGACGCGGCCCTCCAGATCCACGGGGGCTACGGGTTCATCAAGGACTACGTCGTGGAGAAGCTGTACAGGGACCAGCGGATCACGGAGCTGTATGAGGGGACGTCGGAGGTCCAGCGCCTCGTCATCGCGCGTGCGGTTCTCGGGGGCAAGTAGCGGCGCGGCCCACCGGCAGTGGTACCGTGCGATCGCGGACCACTACGACGGCTTCGCGAACCCGGTCTGGATGGGAAGGACCGAGGTGTTCTTGGACCGCCTCTTCCGCCGACACGGGATCGGGAACGCCGTGGACGTGGCGTGCGGGACGTTCGCCATCGACCTGCGGCTTGCCAAGCGGGGCTACGAGATCGTGGGCCGGGACCTCTCGCCGGACATGATCCGAGTGGGCCGGCGGGCCCTCCGCATGGCGGGACTTAGGGCAGACCTTGGGGTCGCGGACATGCGAACCCTCCGTGTCCGGAGGAAGTTCGACGCGGTCCTTTGTCTGGGGACCGCCTTCAACTACCTTGCCGAGCCTCGGGACGTGCGGCTCGCGTTGCGCTCCTTTCGTCACCTCCTGCGTCCGGGAGGCCTCCTCGTCCTCGACCTCACGAACTTCGACGCCTTCATCGACCGCCCGATGAACGTGCGCACGGAGATGGACTACCGAACCTCCGACGGCACTCGGATCGGGATCTTCGGGTTCAACGATCAGAACCCATCAAAGACGGCCCATATCGCGCGTTTCCTCACCGTCGTCCAACGCGGGAGGGACATCCGCATCGGGTTCGACGAGGCTCCGCTGAAGGTGTGGCGCAAGGAGGGAATCGCGCGGGCTCTTGCCCGCGAGGGCTTCCGACTCGTGGAGTGGTGGGGAGACCTCAGGGTTGGTTCACAGTATCGCCGGAAAACCAGCCCGCGCTTGGTCGTCGTGGCGTGTGCCCCCGACCGCACCGGGAAGTTTCGGGAAACGCCCTAGTCGCTTCGCTCGGAAAGGGACGGCGCGGGAGTGAAGTGTTCCCCAGAGTTTTCCTAATGGCGTTCGTCCACGCGTTCCTCGGCTCGGTCCAGCCAGTACTCTGCAGCCTCTGGGTCGGCTTCGCGCTTCGACTGTTTCACAAACAGGATGGCTTCGTACGCCGCCGCCCGCCTTAGAAGCTCCTCCGGAACCTCCTCCGAGTAGGCGGAGAGAACCGTGCTTCGCAGGGACGCTTCGCGGAACGGCAGATCGTACAGTTTCACGTTCACCGCCAGCCGACCGAGCAACTTGCCGAGATCCTTCGCTGGGTCGAAGAGCGAACACCCGTCTAGATCGATGGCGGTCACCGTCGACCCGTCGAAGAAGATGTTTCTGGGAAGGTAGTCTCCGTGGACGAGGGTGGTCGAAGGCTTGTCTATCAATCGCGCGACCGCGAGAATCCGCCGGACGAGCCCACTCGCCTTCTCACTGAGCGAAGGGTGATTCGAGCTGAGTTTCGCCACCGCGGTTCCTACTCCGTCCCGAATCGTCGTCTCCTCATCCGCCATCGGACGGACTCGTCCGTTGCGGACCCGAGTCCGATGCAATTTCGCAATCCAGTCCCCCGCTCGCTTCGCCGCGGTCGGGAGGAGTTCGCTGGCGGACTCCGACATCGTCTGGAGGTCGGTGCCGCTGGCCTTCGACACCAGGACGAGGCCTCTTGCCGGGACGTACAGCAGCGGTTCACACACCCGCAGGTCGCTGTCGCTCCCGAAACCGTCCTGCCACAACTCCTCCATGAGGTCGAACGGTGTCCGGTCCTCCTTGTATTCTCGGGTGAACCTCCCGATGATCGACCGCTGGACGGGTTTCCCGTCGGGACCTCTCCCGCGCAGCTCGAACATCAAGATGGCCTTACTCCGATTGGGGCGGTACTTTATCGGGGAGATTTCACAACTGGAAATCGTGAACCCAGAGGGCCCCAGGGTGGGCAGGTTCTTCTCCAGGAATCTCCGCGCGAACTCTGCGTCAAGGAATCGGCTCGCCGGGTGTCCTCGCCGGGACGTTGAGGTCCCGCTCAGCTCTTCACTTCCATACGCGGGAGCCTATTCGTGTCACCCTGCAAGAACCTTCACGATGCGCTCCCGAAGCTCCGCCAAGGCTTGGCCCAGCTCGCCCGCCTGGGCCGGCGTAATGTTTCGCAGGTTCGGCATCAGGAGCTGGGCCGTCCGCCGGAAATCCCGCAGGAGGGCCGCGCGCTCCGGACCCACCGCGGATTCGAACGAGCGATACGTCTTTTCCATCTCGGCGCGGCGGTCCCGCAGATACGCCTTCCCGCTCGCCGTAATCCGGTAGACCTTCCGCCGCTCGGCTCCTTCCAACCTCACATACTTCAAACGGCGAAGGGCGCGGAGCGCCGGATAGATCACCCCGGGACTAGGCTTGTAGATCCCGTGGAACCGGTCCTCAATGGACTTCATCACCTCGTAGCCGTGCATCGGCTTGCTCGCGATGGTGAACAGGACAAGCCCCTTGAAGTCCCCCTTCGCGAGGAAGGGGAACACGCCGCCCGCCTCTCGGGGTGGCGTCATGTGGAGAGCTCCCGCCGTCGGAAGAGAAGAATCGCAAGGACGGAGCCTGCGATGAAATATGCGGCGAACACCAGGAGGGATGTCGTCGCATCCGGCACGAAGGATGCGAAGGCGCCCCCGGGACCGCCGAAGGTGGGCGGCGCGAGGACGTCTCCGATGATCCCCGCCGCCGACGTCGGGATGAACCAAGGAGCGACCTTCCCGAGGTTCAGGAGGCTGCCGACGATGGCGAAGATCAGCGTGAAGAGGAAGAACGTGAGGACGGTCGCCGCGACGGTGCTCTTGAAGATCGCGGAGATGAGGTACGCGACACCGACGACCGCGGCCATGTACGCGAGCGCGTACGCGTACGAGAGGCCGATCTCCCACGTCGTCGCGCCGGTGACCGCGACCGCGGCGACGGTCGCGGCGAGATAGTAGAGGGAGATGATCATCGACGAGGTGACGAGGCTCGCGACGAGCTTCCCCAGGACGAGGACCTCCCGGCGGACGGGGTTGGGGAACAGGAAGTAGCCGGTCCGCTTCTCGTGCTCGGAGACCAATGCGTCCGCGGCGAACAGCACGCCCCCGAGGACGACGAGGAGGCTGGCGAAGCCCGCGAACGTCGACACGAACACGTTCGGCTGCGACGCGTACTTCACCCCGAGAGCGGGCGGGACGCCGAGGATGAGGCCGATGATGAGCGCTAGGAGAACGAGCATCCCGATGAGGCGGCGACCCCGCAAGTATTTTCGCACCTCGTAGCTGGCGACGGTCAGCGTTTGTGCGAAGGCGTCCTTCATCATATTCGGTCCGACTCCTTGATGCGGTCGAGGTAGAGCTGCTCAAGCGGGGAGCCCAGGGGGCGGAAGCTCGTGACCCGCAGACCTTGGCGCACCATCGCCTCGAGGATCGCCGCCTGCGCCTCCTCCCCTCCGGAGATCTTGAGGTCGAACACCCCGTCACCCTGTGGTGTGATTTCGTCGATGCCCGCGATTCCCGATAGGGCGGCGAGCTCCGTCTCCGTCGGCGGGCGGAGGAACGTCGCCTGGAACGTCGAGCGCCCGGACCCGCGGGAGAGGTCCCGAACGGAGCCCTGGAGAAGGAGTTCCCCATGGTTCAGGAGCGCGACTTCGTCGCACGCCTCCTGCACCTCTCCGAGCAAGTGGGAGCTCATGAAGATCGTGCGCCCCTTCCCCTTGATGGACTTGATCAGGTCCCGGATCTCCGCCATGCCCCTGGGGTCGAGGCCGGACGTCGGCTCGTCGAGGACGAGGAGATCGGGCTCATGAAGGAGCGCCTGGGCGATCGCGAGCCGTTGCTTCATCCCCTTGGAGAACTCCTGGATCCGATGCCCCGCCCACTCGCCTAGCCGGACCTCCTTCAGGACCGCCTCGGAACGCGCGGTGATGTCCTTCCTCGCCATCCGGCGCAGGCGGCCCACGTACGCCAAGGTCTCCAGCGGCGTGAGGTAGCCGTAGAACTCGGGGGTCTCGATGACGGCACCGACCCGGGTCAGGGCGCGGGTCGGCTCCCGTTGGACGTCGAGGCCGAAGAGCGTCGCCTGGCCCCGCGAGGGTCGGATCAGTCGGGTCATGATCTTGATCGTCGTCGACTTGCCGGCGCCGTTGGGCCCGAGGAAGCCGAGGGAGGTCCCCTCCTGCACCGTGAGGTCGAGGGACTTCAACGCGGTAAATCGGCCGTAGTCCTTTCCCAGGGCGGCGAGGTGGACCGGGGCGCCGTTCGGAGACGGGGGCCGATTCGCGGGGGGCACGGCGTTCCGATATATCGCGTTATATTTGAATCTTACCCGGGTTCTCGACGGAAAGCACCCGAACGGTTTATGGTTCTATGTTGCCTCCGGCCAAATCCGATGCCCGGAACGCGCGTGCTCTACATGGAGGAGCGGAGGGGCCAGGACCCGGACCCGTGTTACCTGCGGGAGTTCGACGCCCAAGTGATCGAGCGGGGGCCAGACCACATCGTCCTCGATAGGACGGCGTTCTACGCGGAGGGCGGGGGCCAACCGTACGACACGGGAATCCTCCGGTGGGCCGGCGGAGAGGCGAAGGTCCTGCGGGTCCAGAAGGAGAAGGGCGTGATCCGGCACATCGTGGACCGGATGCCCTCGGCGGACGCTGTGCATGGAGTCGTCGATTGGGAGCGTCGGTATGCGCACATGCGGATGCACACATCCCAGCACCTGATGTCCGGGCTCGCGTTCCGGATCTTCGCGGCCCGTACGGTCGGGAACCAGATCCACGCGGACCGGAGCCGGATCGATTTCCAGCCCGTGAACTTCACCGCGGAGGACCTCAAGCGGATCGAGCACGAGTGCAATGGGGTGATCGCCTCCGGGGTGGCGGTCCGGATCTTCGAGGAGGACCGGGTCGCCGTCGAGAATCGGATCGAGGACCGGGCGCTGATGGACCTCATCCCGCAATCCATCCGCCGGCTCCGGATCATCCAGGTCGGAGCGGCGGACTACTGCCCCTGCGGGGGAACGCACCTGATGAACGTGCGGGAGATCGGCCGGGTCCGGGTCCTGGGGAAGCGGTCTAAGGGCAAGGAGACCGACCGCGTCGAGTACGAACTCCTCCCTGCCTAGCCGGAGTTTCCGGGTCGGCCCGCGGCGTCGATCGTCCTGCGTGCCGCGCGCATCCGCTCCCCGACCGGGTCGCGGGCGAGCAACATCAGGAGCCCCGCGGTCACGAGCCAGACGGCCGCGACGAGGAACGGGGCGATCGTGATCCGGCCCGCGGAGTCGAGGGTGAGCTCGATCACCGCGGACATCACGAGGGGGCCTGTCAAGAACCCGATGTCCCCGAGGGTCCGGTAGAGGCCCATCGAGGTCCCCATCACCTCCGGAGGCGTGAGGTCCGTCGTCCACGACGCGAGGGGGCCGTGCATCCCGAGGACGAGGCCGTACGCGAACATCACCGGGATCGCGCTCGCGAGGTCGTGCGTGAAGAACAGGAACGGCGCGATGAGGCCCGCGAGGACCAGGGACGTCACGAACGGGAGCTTCCGCCCGCGGCGGTCCGCGTACATCCCGCTGGGCCACTGCGTGATGAGCGCTGCGAGCGCGTTCGTCGTGAGTAGGACCCCCGCGAGGGCCGCCGCCTCCTCGAGCCCCGCCCCCCAGTTCAGCGCGATGAACAGGGGGATCGCTGTGGAGACGATTCCCGCGCGGGCGAAGAACGCACCCATCGTGCCGATGTTCACGACGACGTACGACCGGTCGCGGAGGAGGCGCTTGACGACGGTCCAGTCCACGCGTCCCCCTTGGACCGTCGCGGCGGAGGGCTCGAGGCCGAACGTGACGACCGCCATGCCCGCGCTCGCGAGGAGGGCGTACACGGCGAACGGCGCGCGGAGTCCCCACGCGAGGACGACGACCCCGCCGATCACCGGGCCCATGATCTGCCCGAGGAGGAGCGCGTTCACGTAGAGGCCCATGTACCGCCCTCGCATCTCCGTCGGGACGCGCTTCGCGAGGGTCGCCAGGCTCGACGTCACGTAGAACGCGCCGCCGATCCCCTCCGCGATCCGGACCCCGAGGAGGACCCAGTAGTTGAACGCATGGACGGCGACCGCGGAGGTCAGGGCGATGATCGCGAGGCCGAGGCGCATCATGCGGACGTTCCCCAGCCGATCGCCCCAGGACCCGGCGGGAAGATCGAGGACCACGCGTGCCGCCGGGAGCGCCCCGACGAGGGCCCCCGCGAGAAACGGGCTCGCCCCGAGGTAGCGGCCGTACTGAGGGACGGCGGGGTTGATGATCGAGATCCCGACCATCACGAAGAACACGGTGCCGGAGAGGACCGCGACGGTCCGGCGGATCGAGGCCACTCGCCCGCCACGAGGCAGGACCTCAACATAAACCGTGCGCCCTGAACGGGTGAGGTGAAGGTCGACGAGGAAGTAGCGGCCCCATCCCCTTGAGTGACACTCTCCGGGGCGCTCGCCTTCTTCCGATGATGAAGAGCTCTCTCGTCGTCGGAGCTTCGGACATCGGGCGGGGCCCGACCCCTCGCGCCGATGGCCTCGTCGGTCGCCTGATGAGGCAAGCGTTCTTGATGGGGGAAACCAATTCTGCTGCGAATGAGCGCCAGCACCATCGGGCTCCTCCTCGCGGTGACGGTGGTCCTTTCGGTTGGGGTCGTGGGAGCCTCGACTGCCCCTGCCGCACCTCAGAACGAGTTGCGTTCTTCCAGGGGCGAAGGGGGTCTCGTGTCCCCTCTTGCCCAGACCTCGATGCCGAGCCCGTTGAGTCCGAGTCCCGGCTACGACGATGCGAGCGAATTCATGGCGGGGAACGTCGGGGTTGCCATCTTCCTGGTTGAGAGCACCGGTGCCGCCTACGACTGGTCGGGTTCGGAGGTGAACCAGACGCTCAACGGGATCTACGGAGGATTGACGTGGTGGGCGCGGCAGGAGCCGAAGGCCCACCTCTCGTTCTCCTACGAACTCCATCTCCGACAGCCGACCGCGTGGGAGCCCATCGAGAACCCGCTAGGGGACGACTGGATCTGGATCGACGATATTTTGGTGGATCTCGGGTACACCGACGTGGACCCGTGGGCGAAGGCCCTGCATTTCAACAACGATCTGCGCGGGCGGCTGGGAACGGACTGGGGGTATTCGATCTTCGTGGCGGACAGCGACGACATCGTCAATCTCGGACGATTTACCGACAACATGTACGCGCACGCGTACCTCGGCGGGCCATGGCTTACGATGTCCCGGTACAGCTCTTGGGCCTACAACTCCGCAGACTATTTCCG
>Ga0209157_1001966_pt1 | contig 16663 bp, 11 predicted proteins | sample GraSoiAngelo_135_FD_185892 | JGI IMG/M metagenome (GOLD analysis project Ga0209157, IMG submission 185892) | Grasslands soil microbial communities from the Angelo Coastal Reserve, California, USA - 14_0929_05_40cm (SPAdes) (version 2) | ecosystem: Environmental > Terrestrial > Soil > Grasslands ...
AGAGACCGCACGCTGCCATAGAAATCGGCGCCGATCCGGTCCATCTTATTCATGAACGCGATCCGAGGCACCCGGTATTTGTCTGCCTGACGCCAGACCGTTTCCGATTGAGGCTCCACGCCTTGGACGGAATCGAACACTGCCACCGCTCCATCCAGAACCCGCAGCGAGCGCTCCACTTCGATCGTAAAATCAACATGGCCTGGCGTATCAATGATGTTGATCCGGCAGTCGCGCCAATAACAGGTCGTCGCGGCAGCCGTGATCGTGATTCCGCGCTCGCGCTCTTGCTCCATCCAATCCATCGTCGCAGCCCCGTCATGCACCTCACCCATGCGGTGGGACACGCCGGTATAAAACAGAATCCGCTCCGTGGTCGTGGTTTTCCCTGCATCAATGTGCGCCATGATGCCGATATTCCGTGTTCGATCCAGGGGAACCTGCCTCGCCAACTCGTCCTCCGAAAATAAAGATGCCGCAGCGTCGGCCCACCATACAAGGCTGCGATCCAGGGCAACTGCCTGCGACTCGCAGCGCGGCCCACTCTGCAGCACGACAATCCGATTTACCAGCGATAATGGGCGAAGGCCTTGTTCGCCTCGGCCATCCGATGCATGTCCTCCCGTTTCTTCACCGAGGCCCCAGTATTGTTGGCCGCATCGAGCAGTTCGCCGGCCAGCCTCTCCGGCATACTCTTTCCACCCCTCGCTCTCGCGTACTCCGAAATCCAGCGCAAGGCCAGCGACAGTCGTCGGCTCGGCCGAATCTCAATCGGGACCTGGTACGACGCCCCGCCGACCCGACGCGACTTCACTTCCACCACCGGTTTCACGTTGTCGATCGCGGCTTTGAAAATCTTGAGGGGGTCGTTCCCGGTTTTCTGCTGGATGAGGTCGAAGGCTCCGTAGCACACCCTCTCCGCATTGCTCTTCTTGCCGCGCGACATCAGGATATTGATGAACTTGCCGACCAACTTGTCGCGATGGCGAGGATCAGGCGCGACCTCTCGCTGCCCAAAGAACCGACTTCTTGGCATCTTCCCTCGTCTTACGTCGCTCGCGTCATCGCGTGCGGCGTCTGTCGCGACAGACCGGGACCCATTGCATCCTGGAGGGCACCCATTGCATCCCGGAGCAATGGGTCCCGGTGCCCGGCAAAAGACGCATCACGATCTTGTGTGTCACGCATCACTTGGGCCGCTTGGCTCCGTATTTCGATCGTCCCTGCTTGCGATCCGCGACACCCACCGCGTCCAGCGTCCCTCTGATGATATGGTAGCGGACACCGGGCAGATCTTTGACGCGGCCTCCCCGAACCAGCACAATGGAGTGTTCCTGCAAATTGTGTCCCACTCCTGGAATATACGTCGTGACTTCCATGCCGTTGGTCAAACGCACCCGCGCGACTTTGCGGAGCGCTGAGTTCGGCTTCTTGGGAGTCGACGTATAGACCCTGAGACAGACCCCTCGCTTTTGCGGACAGCGTTTCAGCGCAGGGCTTTTTGTTTTGCCCTTCGCCAGCGTTCTACCATGCCGCACCAACTGATTAATGGTTGGCATACGTTCCTTTCCGATCAATTCGCACCTGTGGCCGGCCTCGCCGGCCCAAAGCCGACCGATTGTAGTGAAGCGCTTCTATGCTGTCAAGGAATTCCGCTGATCCGGGCAGCTGAAGCACCTCACCCTCCCGCTCCTCCCTGGGAGTCTCCCTCCTGTCCGATCCCCACGGGCTCGTTCACCAGCGCCGGAGGAGCGGCTTCTGGTTTGGGGCTGATCACAAATGTGTCTCGATATTCCGCGAATCCGGTGCCGGCAGGAATGAGTCGTCCCACGATCACGTTTTCCTTCAGGCCCAGGAGCGCATCTACCCGGCCGTTAATCGCCGCTTCGGTGAGCACTCGAGTCGTCTCTTGGAACGAGGCCGCCGACACAAAACTGTCGGTCGTCAGCGCCGCCTTGGTGATGCCGAGGAGAACCGGTTTTCCGAGCGCAGGCCGACCTCCGTTGGCCAGCACCCGCTCATTCTCGTCCTCGAACATGAATTTACTCACCTGACTGCCCGGGAGAAACTCGGTGTCCCCCGGATCTTCAATGCGCACCTTCCGAAGCATCTGTCGAACAATGATCTCGATATGCTTGTCGTTGATCGACACCCCTTGAAGCCGATAGACATCCTGCACTTCGTCGACCAGGTACTTCTGCAGTTCCTTGGGGCCCAGCACGTCCAGGATATCGTGCGGATTCGCCGACCCATCCATCAAGGGTTCGCCGGCGCGGACCCAATCACCCTCGTGGACATTCACGTGCTTGCCCTTGGGAATGAAATATTCCTTCACGTCGCCCACCTTGTTGTCCACCAGCACTTTTCGCATGCCCTTCACGAACCCACCGTACGAGACTTCGCCGTCGATTTCACTGATCACCGCTTGCTCTTTGGGCTTTCTGGCTTCAAACAACTCGGCAACACGGGGTAATCCGCCCGTAATGTCTTTGGTCTTCGTGGTCTCGCGAGGAATCTTGGCCAGCACATCACCCGGGTGCACCGTGGCACCCTTCTCCACGAGAATATGCGCCCCGACCGGCAGCAGGTACCTCGCCGTCGTCGTGGAGCTCGAGGTCTTGGCGGTTTTGCCGCCTTCGTCCTTGATCGAGATGCGTGGACGAAGCGTGGCTCCCGCGTGCTCAATGACGACCTTTCGTGAAAGGCCCGTGACTTCATCAAACTCGTCCTTCATGGTCACGCCTTCGAGGATGTCACCGTAGGCCACTCTCCCGCCCACGTCCGTCAGGATCAGGAGCGAATAAGGATCCCATTCCACGAGCTTCTGGCCGACCTCAGCCCGCTCCCCATCTTTGAGTTTGATCTTCGCCCCGTACATCACTGGATACTTCTCGCGTTCGCGGCCTGTCTCGTCATAAATGGCGATCTTGGCGTTGCGGTTCATCACCACCCATTCGCCCGCTTTATTCCTGACCGCGATCCCGTTGTTATGGATATCCGCGTTTTTCTTGGCGTCGAAACTCATGAACCGGAGAACGCCGGCGTGCTTCGCCTCGAGCACCGTTTGCTCGACCACTTTGCTCGCCGTTCCCCCGATGTGGAAGGTTCGCATGGTCAACTGGGTTCCGGGCTCTCCAATCGATTGGGCCGCGATCACGCCGACCGGCTCCCCCTTCTCAACGATTCGGCCCCGTGCCAGATCACGTCCGTAACATCTGGCGCAGACGCCCCGTCTAGATTGACAGGTCAAAACGGACCGGATCTTCACCCGATCCACCCCGGCCTCCACGACGCTCTTCGCCCGCTCTTCGTCGACCTCCTCGTCGACCTTGACGATAATTTCCCCGGTCAAGGGATCCCGGATATCTTCGGCAGCGAGCCGCCCCAGGATGCGTTCCTCAATCGGCTGAATCACCTCGCCTCCCTCAACTAACGCGGTCACGAGGATGCCGTCGGTTGTCCCGCAATCCGATTCGCTCACAATGACATCCTGCGCGATGTCCACGAGTCGTCGAGTCAGATACCCGGAATTGGCCGTCTTCAACGCGGTGTCGGCCAGCCCTTTTCTGGCTCCATGGGTCGAGATGAAATACTGGAGCACCGTCAGGCCTTCCCGGAAATTGGCCGTGATGGGGGTCTCGATGATCTCGCCTGACGGTTTGGCCATCAAGCCCCGCATGCCGCCCAACTGCCTGATCTGCTGCGAACTCCCTCGTGCACCCGAATCCGCCATCATGAAAATGGGGTTAAAGATCCCCTGGGTCCGCGGGTCGCCGCCAGTCCCAATTTCTTTCATCATCTCGTTGGCGACCTGTTCGGTCACATGCGCCCAGATATCGATGACCTTGTTGTACCGCTCGCCGTTGGTGATGAGTCCTTCGGCGTACTGTTTCTCGATCTCGTTGACCTCCCGCTGAGCCTTGGTGATCAATTCTTCCTTCTTCGTTGGAATGTGCATGTTGTCGATGCAGATCGACACTCCGGCCTTCGTGGCGTAGTGGAATCCGATGTCCTTGATCTTGTCCAGGAACACGACCGTTTCCCGATGCCCTGCTTGCCGATAGACCACGTCAATCAGCTTGGTCATCTCCTTCTTGGTCATCACCTGATTGGCGTGCGCAAACGGCATCGAGAGCGGCAGGACTTCACGCAGTAGGATCCTTCCGACCGTTGTTTCCACCAACGCCCCGTCGATCCGCACCTTGATTTTCGCGTGTTCCTCGACCTCCTGGGAGTCATACGCGATCCGGACTTCCTCCGGCGAAGCAAACACCTTGCCTTCACCCTTCGCACCGGCCCGTTCCTTCGTCAGCCAATAGCAGCCCAGCACCATGTCTTGCGATGGAACGGCGATCGGTTTTCCGTTCGCAGGCGACAGAATGTTGTTGATAGACATCATCAGCACCCTACCCTCGATCTGAGCTTCGACCGAGAGCGGCACGTGAACCGCCATCTGATCGCCATCGAAGTCGGCATTGAAGGCGGCGCACACGAGCGGGTGCAGACGGATCGCCTTACCCTCGACCAGCACCGGATCGAAGGCTTGAATCCCCAGCCGGTGCAGCGTCGGCGCACGGTTCAAGAGGACCGGGTGTTCACGGATCACCTCGTCCAACACGTCCCAGACTTCCGGACGCTCCTTCTCGACCAGTCGTTTGGCGCTCTTGATGGTCGTGGCGGCTCCGCGTTCCTCCAACTTATGGAAGATGAAGGGCTTGAAGAGCTCCAGCGCCATCTTTTTGGGCAGCCCGCACTGGTGGAGACGAAGTTCCGGACCCACCACGATCACCGACCGCCCTGAGTAATCGACGCGCTTCCCCAGCAAGTTCTGGCGGAAACGACCTTGCTTCCCCTTCAACATGTCGCTCAGCGACTTCAGGGGACGTTTGTTGGGGCCACGAATGGCCCGTCCTCTCCGGCCATTGTCGAAGAGCGCATCGACCGCCTCTTGGAGCATGCGCATCTCGTTCCGGATGATGACACCCGGCGCTTTGAGTTCAATCAGGCGCTTCAAGCGATTGTTCCGATTGATGACACGCCGGTACAAATCGTTCAGGTCCGACGTAGCGAACCGTCCTCCGTCGAGCGGCACGAGGGGACGCAACTCGGGGGGAAGGACGGGGATCACGTCCATGATCATCCATTCGGGCTTGTTGCCCGACTTTCGGAACGCTTCAATGACCTTCAGGCGCTTCGCGTATTTCTTCTTGAGCGCGACCGACGTGGAGCTTTTGGCCTTTGCCTGTAGCTCGTCCCACAGCCCGGTGATGTCGATCTTCTTGAGCAAGTCCCGGATCGCCTCGGCCCCAATGCCGGCCTTGAATGCTCCAGAACCATGCTGAGTCTGACGTTTGCGGAGATCTTCCTCCGTCAGGAGCTGTTTCTCGTTGAGGTCCGTCTCACCCGGATCAACCACCACATAGGCTTCAAAGTAGAGAATTTTCTCCAGGTGCTTCAGGCTCATATCCAACAGCGTGCCGATCCGGCTCGGAACTCCCTTCAGGAACCAGATGTGCGCCACCGGCGCCGCCAGTTCGATATGCCCCATCCGTTCCCGACGCACCTTGGACTGGATGACTTCGACACCGCACTTATCGCAGACAATGCCTCGGTGCTTCATCCGCTTGTATTTCCCGCAGTTGCATTCCCAGTCCTTAATGGGTCCGAAGATCTTGGCACAGAACAGCCCATCCCGTTCAGGTTTAAAGGACCGGTAGTTGATCGTCTCCGGCTTTTTCACCTCGCCGTAGGACCACGACCGGATCTTCTCCGGTGAGGCCACCCGAATGCGCATGGCATCAAACGACACGGAATCGCGCGGCTTCTCAAACAGAGTGTAGATGCCTTCCAAGGTTCGTCCCTCCCTTAGCGATGTAGTGCTGAGTAAGGAGTGCTGAGTGCTGAGAACGATGCTCTGCGGATCTCTATTCTTCTTTCGTTCACCTCAGCACTCAGTCCTCAGCACTTAGTCTTTCGCCTTAATCAGCTCCACGTCCAAGCCGAGACTTTGGAGCTCTTTGACCAGCACGTTAAACGATTCTGGCAGACCCGGCTCCAAAAAGGGCTCGCCCTTCACGATGGCCTCATACATCCGTGATCGGCCCGGCACGTCATCCGATTTCACGGTCAGAAACTCCTGAAGCGTAGAGGCGGCTCCGTAGGCCTGCAACGCCCATACCTCCATCTCGCCCAGTCGTTGCCCGCCGAATTGGGCTTTGCCGCCCAGCGGTTGCTGGGTCACGAGCGAGTAAGGTCCGATCGACCGGGCGTGGATTTTGTCATCCACGAGGTGGTGCAGTTTCATCATATACATGTGCCCCACCGTGACGGGGCTTCCGAACGGTTCACCGGTCCGTCCATCGTACAAAGCGGATTGCCCGCTAGGTGGCAGCTTCGCTTTCTTCAACAGCTCCTTGATCTCTTTCTCAGACGCCCCGTCAAAGACCGGACTGGAGACGTGCAGGCCGAGCGCTCTCGCGGCCCACCCCAGATGGGTCTCGAGGATCTGCCCCACGTTCATGCGCGACGGGACTCCCAGCGGATTCAGGACGATTTGGACCGGTGTGCCGTCCGGCAGGTACGGCATATCCTCCTCGGGGAGAATCCTGGATACCACTCCTTTATTTCCATGCCGACCGGCCATCTTATCCCCGACGGACACCTTCCGCTTCATCGCGATATAGACCTTGACCAGCTTGATGACGCCGGGTGGGAGCTCATCGCCGCGTTTCAGCCGCCCGACTTTCTCGTCGTACAACGTCTGCAGGAGCTCGCCCTGCTCCTTGGCCCGCCGCTCAATCTCTTCGAGCTGTTTTTGCTCGTCGGGATCGCTCAGAATGATGTGCCGGACGTTCTCGTCGGAGAGTTTCTTGAGGATCTCGGCGGTCAATTTGCCCTTCTTTTTCAGAACCACGTCACCGCTTTCAGGATCCATCAGATCCCGTCCCACGATCTTCCCTAACAGGAGTTTGCGAATCTTCTTGTTCTTTTCTTCATCGATGATGCGCCGCTCATCCTGATGGTCCCGCTGCAGCTTGAGCACATCATCGCTCTCAATGCTCTTGGACCGTTCGTCCTTGTCCATCCCTTTGCGCGAAAAGATTTTGACATCGACGATAATACCTTCCACTCCCGGGGGCACCTGCAGCGACGTGTCCTTGACATCGCCCGCCTTTTCTCCAAAGATCGCTCGGAGCAACTTCTCCTCCGGCGTCAATTGCGTTTCGCCTTTGGGCGTCACCTTGCCGACTAGAATATCTCCCGGCTTGACCTCGGCCCCGATGCGGATGATGCCGCTCTCGTCCAGGTTCCTGAGCGCCTCTTCTCCCACGTTCGGGATGTCGCGGGTGATCTCTTCCTTGCCCAACTTCGTGTCACGCGCTTCCACCTCGAACTCTTCGATGTGGATCGAGGTGAAGGCATCCTCCCGGACGAGCTTCTCGCTCAACAGTATCGCGTCCTCGAAATTAAACCCGCCCCAAGGCATGAAGGCCACCAGCACATTCTTCCCGAGCGCCAGTTCTCCACGATCAATGGCCGGGCCATCCGCCAGCACCTGCCCTTTCCTGACCGGTTGCCCTATTCGGACGACCGGGGTCTGTGTGATGCAAGTGTTCTGGTTTGAACGCTGGAACTTGATCAGGCCATACACGTCCAAGTTGATGTCGCTCCGTCGTTTCCCTTCCTCCTTCTTCCCGGACTCCGCCCGGACGACGATTCTCCTCGCATCCACGCTCTCGACCACGCCGGCCCGTTTCGCCTGCACCACATAGCCGGAGTCCCGCGCGACCACAGCCTCCATCCCCGTTCCGACCAGGGGAGCCTCCGTCTTGATCAACGGCACCGCCTGCCGCTGCATGTTTGAACCCATGAGCGCCCGATTGGCATCGTCGTGCTCGAGGAAAGGAACGAGAGCCGTGGCGACGCTGACGACCTGTTTTGGCGAGACGTCAAGATACTCAACCTTGTCCGGCGTCGCCGTAATGAAATCACCGGCGAATCGGGCCGACACGGTTTCCGAGACGAGCCGACCCGACGCATCCAGCTTCGAGTTGGCCTGCGCGATGACGTACCGCTCGCCTTCAATGGCGGACAGGAATTCGATCTCGTCCGTCACGCGTCCTTTCCGAACCTTCCGGTATGGGGCCTCGATAAACCCGAAATCGTTGATGCGCGCGTAAGTGGCCAGCGAGGTGATGAGCCCGATGTTCGGCCCTTCAGGGGTCTCGATGGGGCAGATGCGGCTGTAATGCGACGGATGCACATCGCGCACCTCGAACCCCGCGCGCTCCCGGGTCAACCCCCCAGGACCCAGCGCGGACAGCCGACGCTTGTGCGTGATTTCCGCCAGCGGATTCGTCTGGTCCATGAACTGGGAGAGCTGGCTGCTGCTGAAGAATTCCTTGATCGCTGCCACGACCGGCTTCGCATTGATGAGATCGTGCGGCAACACCGTTTCCATATCCAGGAGATTCATCCGCTCCTTGATGCTTCGCTCCATCCGCACCAGGCCCAGCCGGAACTGGTTCTCCAGCAACTCGCCGACCGACCGGACTCGGCGATTTCCCAAATGATCAATGTCGTCAATCTCGCCCTTGCCCATCTTGAGATTCACCAGATATCGAATGACCTCGACGATATCCTGAGCTGTCAGCGTCCGCTGTTCGAGCGGAAGATCCAACCCAAGCTTTTTATTCAGTTTAAGCCGGCCGACCGGAGAGAGATCATACCGTTTGGGATTGTTGAACAGGTTGTCGAAGAGCACTTTGGCGGTTTCGACGGACGGGGTCTCTCCCGGCCTCAGACGCTTGTAGATCTCCACCATCGCTTCTTCCTTTGAAGCGGTCCGTTCCATCTCTAGGGTATCCAGAATCACCGGCGTCGCCGTGGCGGTGTCCAAATAGATGACCTTGAAACTTTCGACGTGGCTGCCGAGAATCTTCTCGACCACCGCCGGCGTCAGCCGTTGGTTCTTGTCGAGAATCGTTTCCTTGGTGACCGGATCCACCAACTCCGTCAGAACAGCCCGGCCGACCAACTCGGCAGCGTTGACAGGAATCTCCTTGACCCCTGCCGCGCGAAGGCGAGCGATCAGGGCTTTGGTCAGTTTCGCCCCTTCCCGGACCAGCGGTTCCTTGCTTCCCTTCTCCGTCACCTCACTGGAACATTTGAGGCCATGATGAATCTCCGGATCCAGCTTGCGAAGGAGCTTACCCTTGACCACCCTGATCTCTTCGACCGGGTAATACATCTTGAGCAGGTCATCGCTGGAGTAGCCGAAGGCTTTGAGCAGAATCGTGGCCGGCATCTTTCGGCGTCGATCGATCCGGACGTACAGAATGTCCCGCGCATCAAACTCGAAATCCAGCCATGACCCCCTGTAGGGAATGATGCGGGCGGAATAGAGGACTTTCCCGCTCGCGTGCGTCCGTCCCTTGTCATGGGTGAAAGAGGCCCCGGGCGAGCGGTGGAGCTGACTCACCACTACCCGCTCCGTCCCGTTCACGATAAACGTGCCTCGCTCGGTCATGAGCGGCAGTTCACCGACATAGACCTCCTGCTCACGGACGTCGAGCACTTTCTTCTTCGGTCCCTTATCTTCCTTGTCAAAGACCACAAGCCTGACCCTGACTTTGAGCGGAACAGCATAGGTCATTCCCTGCTCGAGACACTCGCGCACCTCGTATTTCGGGGTCCCCAACGTATAACTGGAGAACTCCAGCACTGCCGTGTTGTTGTAGTCGGCGATCGGAAAGACGCTGGTCAGCGCTGCCTGGAGCCCCTTGTCCTCCCGCCGGTCCGGATTGCCCTCCATTTGCAGAAACTGCTCGTACGACCGCTTCTGGATTTCAATCAGGTCAGGGATATCGATGCTGGCAAAGATTCGCGAGAAATCTTTCCGCTCGATCAGCCCATTGCCAGTCGGTTCCGACATATCCATGCTCCTCCTGGGTGGAAGAAGGTCATTCGCCATTGGTCATTCGTCGTTCGCCCCGATAGACACGAGTGACGGATGGCGAGTGACGATTTACGGGCCTTGTCACTTTACTTCGACCTTGCCGCCGCTCTCTTCCAACTTCTTCTTCATGGTCTCCGCTTCTTCCTTCGTCACCCCGGTCTTCACCGGCTTGGGTGCGCCTTCCACGAGATCCTTCGCCTCCTTTAGACCGAGGCTTGTGAGCTCCCGGACAACCTTGATCACCTGGATCTTTTTCTCCGCTGCCGCACTGGCCAGGATCACATCAAAGGCCGTCTTCTCTTCTACGGCTGCCGCTGGCCCGCCGCCGCCCGGAGCAGCCGCAACCGCCACCGGCGCAGCCGCCGTTACGCCAAAACGGGTTTCCAGCCCCTTGACTAACTCCGACAGTTCGAGCACGCTCATCCCCTCGATCGCTTTGATGAATTCTTCCTGCGACAGCTTTCCCTCAGTCGTTGGCATCTCTCCTTCTCCTTTCTTCTTCTCCTGAATGGCACTGATCACACCCACCAGCCCTCTCAACAGTCCGCTCAGCGCAAAGACCAGGCCGCGAATCGGGCCCTGCAGGCCCGAGAGGAGCATGGCGAGCAACACGCCCCGAGCGGGGAGACTGGCGACCGCGCTCAGCTGTGGGGGCTGGAGCAGCTTCCCCTCCAACACCCCAAGTCGAATTTTGATTTTTTGGTCTCGTTTTTCCGCCTGGATAAAATCGCGAAGAACCTTCGTCGGGAGCACGGGATCGTCATATCCGATTATCAGAGCCAGGGGACCCTTAAGATGCGATTTCACGCCGACCAGTGTGGTCCCTTCGACGGCGCGCGCGGCGATTCTATTTTTAAGGACCCTGTATTCCGCTTTGGCTCCCCGTAGTTGCTTACGCAGCTCAGTGACCTGATTCACTGGCAGGCCGGTGCACTCGGTCAGAATCGCAACTCGAGCCCGCGAGAACTTCTCATTTAGTTCGGCCACCACCGCGGCCTTCTCGTCCTTTTTCACGCCGTTCCCCTTCTCGAGAGGTTCGTCAATCGCCACCCGTCATTGCGTCTCTTGCGGGGCGCGTCTTTCGCGATAGACGCGGCACGCTATTGACGCCTCGGAGGCTCCTCTTCTCAGTCCCAGAGCTTGGTAATGGCCACCGTGTCCAGCTTGATCCCGGGACCCATCGTGCTGGAAAGTGTAGCGTTTCTCAGATACCGCCCCTTACAGGAAGCTGGCCTGGCCTTGACCACCGATTCGAAGATCGCATGGGCATTTTCGTACAACCGTTCCGAATCGAACGAAACCCTGCCGATCGGCACCTGTACGATGCCGGCCTTCTCGACTTTGTATTCAACTCGTCCCTTCCTGATCTCTGCGATGGCCTTCGCCACTTCGAACGTGACGGTGCCCGCCTTCGGGTTCGGCATCAGCCCGCGAGGCCCGAGCACTTTGCCAAGTTTGCCGACTGCACCCATCAGGTCGGGAGTCGCGATGGCTTGATCAAAGTCCATCCACCCGCCCTTGATCTTCTCCATGAGGTCCTCGGCACCCACGTAATCTGCACCGGCCTGTCTGGCCTCTTGTTCCTTCTCCCCTTTTGCGAACACGAGCACGCGAAGTTTTTTCCCAGTCCCATGAGGAAGCACCGTCGTGCCTCGCACCATTTGGTCCGACCGCTTGGGATCCACCCCCAGTCGGATCGCCACATCCACGGACTCATCGAATTTCGCGTAGGCAGTCCGTTTCACAAGATCGACGGCCTCCTTCAGTCCATAGGGTCGAGGCTCAACCTTGCTCTTAACCACCTTCATCTTCTTGCCCAGCTTGCTCATGTGGAACTCCTTCGCCTCACCAGGCTCGGCCGGCTCCGCTAGCTCTGAACTACAATCCCCATACTCCGGGCGGTTCCCTCGATGATGTTCATTGCGCCCTCGAGATCCGCCGCATTCAGATCGGCCATTTTCAGCTTCGCGATGTCTCGTAATTGAGCTTTGGAGATCTTCCCGACCTTATCCTTGTTGGGAACTCCCGAGCCCTTGATGATTCCGGAGGCCTTCTTCAGAAGATCGGACGCCGGCGGGGTGCGCGTCACAAACGTGAACGTGCGGTCCTTATAGACCGTGATCACGACCGGGATAATGCTGCCTTCATCCTTCTGGGTCCGAGCATTGAATTGTTTGCAGAATTCCATGATGTTCACGCCATGCTGGCCGAGTGAGGGGCCGACCGGAGGAGCGGGATTGGCCTTCCCCGCCGGAATCTGCAACTTGATCTGCCCTGTCACTTCTTTCGCCATACTTGCTCCCTCAACAGTCTTTAGTTTTGAGGTCTGAGTTGTGAGTTCTCATCCTGGCAACTCATTACTCATAACTCGGCACTCAACACTATCTAGATCCGCTCGACTTGCAGAAAACCCAATTCCACCGGCGTCGATCGACCAAAAATGCTGACCAACACTTTCACTCGATTGTGATCAGCATCCACTTCGTCCACCAAACCATTGAATCCCAGAAACGGACCGTCGATGATGCGGACGTTGTCTCCTTTGATAAACCGGACCTGCTCCCGAGGCCCGGCGGTTCCAGAATCCACCTGCTTGAGCAGGGATTCCACCTCGTCCAGAGTCAGCGGGATCGGTTGCGCACCGCCGCCGACGAAACCGGTGACTTTAGGCGTCTCCTTAATCATCAGGAGCGTCTCGTCGGTCAGCGGGCTTTCCAGCTCCACCAAGACGTAGCCCGGGAAGAACTTGCGCTTGGACGTCCGTCGCTTCCCATCCTTGATCTCGATGACCTCCTCCGTCGGAACAAGCACCTGACCCAGCTTTTCGGTCAGCCCCATCTGATTCGCTCGCTCCAGAATACTGGTCCGGACCCGCCCCTCAAACCCAGCGTAGGTATGGATCACGTACCAATGCTTGCCCGGCTCCACCCCTGACGAAACTTCTGGCCCACCGGTGACGCTCATATCACCTTGCTGATCAACCAGACCAGGAACGAATCCACCAACGAGAGATAGATCGACATGATCACACAGAACACGATCACAACTGTTGTCGACCCAATCGTTTCACTCCTGCTGGGAAACGAGACTTTTTTGAATTCGCTTCTGACGTCCGCCAGAAATTCAACCAGGGAGGACCAGAGCCTTTTGAACATCGAATGATCCCTTCCTTGATCCCCATCAATGTGCGTCCGAACGGCTCACAGGTTCACCGTGGCAGGGGCACCAGGAATCGAACCCGGACCTTCGGTTTTGGAGACCGACGTGCTAGCCGTTGAACACCATGCCCCTGTTTCCAAAAGCCGTGAGGCGTAAGGCGTAAGGGGACAGCACAGAATTCAAATTGTTCACTCCTCACACCTCACCCCTCACGCCTTACGGTTATTTCACTTCTTTATGAGGCGTGTGTTTTCGGCAAAAGCGACAATACTTGTTCCGCTCGAGGCGGTCCGGATCGTTTTTCTTATTCTTCATGGTGGAATAATTTCGCTGTTTGCAGACCGAACAGGCCATCGCGATAATGTCCCGCATCTTTCACACCTCGTTAGGCGTGACACGTGAGGCGTGAGGGGGGAATCTCTTTGGGCTTTCGCCTCACCCCTGACGCCTCACGCCTTACGCTACGATCTCCGTCACCACGCCCGAGCCGACCGTCTTGCCCCCCTCCCGCACCGCAAACCGCAGCCCCTGATCCATCGCAATCGGCGAGATCAGCTCCGCCGTGACCGCCACATTGTCCCCCGGCATCACCATCTCCACCCCCGGATTCAGCTGCACCACCCCCGTCACGTCCGTCGTCCGAAAATAAAACTGCGGCCGGTACCCATTAAAGAACGGCGTGTGCCGCCCCCCCTCTTCTTTGGTCAGCACATAGACCTCCGCCTTAAACTTCGTGTGCGGCGTGATCGTCTTCGGCTTCGCCAACACCATCCCCCGCTCCACCTCTTCCTTCTTCGTGCCCCGCAGCAGCACCCCAATGTTGTCCCCCGCCTGCCCCTCATCCAGCACCTTGCGGAACATCTCCACCCCCGTCACCACCGTCGTCTGCGTCGGCTTGAGCCCCACAATCTCCACTTCGTCCCCCACCTTCACCACGCCCCGCTCGCACCGCCCCGTCACCACCGTCCCCCGCCCGCTGATCGTGAACACATCCTCAATCGGCATCAAAAACGGCTTGTCAATCGCCCGCACCGGCGTCGGAATGTACCCATCCACCGCCTCCAACAGCTTCAGAATCGCCGGCACCCCGATCGGGCTCTTATCCCCCTCCAGCGCCTTGATCGCCGAGCCCGTGACGATGGGAATCTTGTCCCCCGGAAACTCGTACTTGGTCAACAGCTCCCGCACCTCCAGCTCCACCAGATCCAACAGCTCCTTGTCGTCCACCTTGTCCGCTTTGTTCAAAAACACCACTATGTAGGGCACCCCCACCTGCCGGGCCAGCAGAATATGCTCCCGGGTCTGGGGCATGGGCCCGTCCGCCGCACTGACCACCAACACGGCCCCGTCCATCTGCGCCGCCCCCGTGATCATGTTCTTGACGTAGTCCGCGTGCCCCGGACAGTCCACGTGCGCGTAGTGCCGCTTCTCCGTCTCGTACTCCACGTGCGCAATCGCAATCGTCAGAATCTTGGTCGGGTCCCGCCGCCCCTGCGATTCGCTCGCCTTGGCCACTTCGTCGTAGCTGACGAACTTCGCCATCCCCTTCTCCCCCATCACCTTCGTCAAGGCGGATGTCAGCGTCGTCTTCCCATGGTCCACGTGCCCGATCGTCCCAATGTTCACGTGGGGCTTGCGCCGCTCAAATTTCGCCTTCGCCATCGCTGCCTCCTTTAGATGACTTCCTCCACTAGGGGCTGGGAGGGCTTGCCCCTACTGCGGCCGTCATCGACCCGTTGCAGCCGAAAGAGCAACGGGTACCCCGGCACATTCTCAAGGGTGGTAGGTCTGCCTCCTACTGCGCGCGTCCAGCGAGCACCTTCCGAGTGTGCGCGATGCGCGAGCACGGGAGGCAGACCTGCTACCCTGATCGTGCGCGCTCCGGGAGCACGGGGGCAAGCCCTCCCAGCCCCGTCATTCCCCTCGGTTCTTGGCGATGATCTCCTCAGCAATCTGCTTGGGGACCGGTTCGTATCGATCAAACTCCATGCTGTATGTGGCGCGCCCTTGCGTACGCGAGCGCAGGTCCGTCGCATAGCCAAACATATCGCTCAATGGAACCGTTGCTTCAATGGCTTGCGAGCCAGCCCGCACCTTGATACCTTGAATCTTGCCGCGCCGCGCGTTGAGGTTGCCGATGACATCCCCCATGTATTCCTGTGGAACCAAGACCTCGACCTTCATAATCGGCTCGAGCAGAACAGGATCGGCCTTCCTACATCCATCTTGAAAGGCCATCGAGCCAGCAATCTTGAAGGCCATCTCGTTCGAATCGACTTCATGGTAGGATCCATCCGTCAAGGTGACGCGAACGTCGCGCACAGGGTACCCTGCTAGGACACCCGTTTCCATCCGCTCCTTGACTCCCTTCTCAACCGCCGGAATGTACTCCCTGGGAATCACGCCGCCGACGATTTCATTCACAAACTCAAACCCAGCCCCCCGCTCGCTGGGCTCGACCGTGAGCACGACATGGCCGTACTGCCCACGCCCGCCCGTCTGTTTGATGTACTTCGCTTCTGCTTCGGCGAATCTTCGAATCGTCTCCCTGAACGCCACTTCCGGCTTGCCGACATTGGCCTCGACCTTGAACTCCCGAAGCAGCCGGTCCACGATGATCTCAAGATGCAACTCGCCCATGCCCGCGATGATCGTCTGGCCGGTTTCCTCGTCGGTGCGCACCCGAAAGGACGGGTCTTCCTGGGCCAGCTTTTGGAGAGAAAACCCAAGCTTTTCCTGATCCTGCTTTGTCTTCGGCTCGATGGCCATGGCGATGACCGGCTCAGGAAATTTCATGACCTCGAGGAGCACAGGATGCTTGGGATCGCACAGCGTGTCGCCTGTGGACGCTCCTTTCAGCCCCACGGCAGCCGCAATGTCGCCGGCATAGACCGCGTCAATGTCTTCGCGTTTGTTGGCATGCATTTTCAACAGCCTGCCGACCCGCTCCTTGGTATCCTTGGTCAGGTTATAGACCGGAACGCCGGTTTTGAGAGTGCCAGAATAGACACGAAAATAGGTCAATTGGCCGGCAAACGGATCGGTCATGATCTTGAAGGCCAGCGCGGCAAAGGGCTCGTCGTCGCTGGCCTGTCGTGTGACTTCCTTGCCGGTCGAGGGATCAACCCCCACCACTGGCGGAATGTCCAGAGGCGACGGCAGATAGTCCACGACCGCGTCGAGGAGTTGCTGCACGCCTTTGTTCTTGAACGCGGACCCGCAGAGGACCGGCGTGACCTTCAGGGAGATCGTTCCGGCTCTGATGGCTCGCCTGATCTCCTCCGGAGTCAGCGAGTGACCGTTCAAGTATCGTTCAAGCACCTGCTCGTCATGCTCGGCCACGGATTCCAGCATCTTGTCCCGATATTCCTTCGCAAGGTCGGCCAGCTCGGCGGGCACCTCTTCAATCCTGTACTTGGCGCCCAAGGATTCGTCGTCATACAGGTAGGCCTTCATCGTCACCAAATCCACCGCCCCCCGGAACTCCGCTTCACGGCCGATCGGCAGTTGGATCGGAACCGGGTTCGCCCCCAAGCGATCCACCAG
>Ga0209157_1001967_pt1 | contig 16652 bp, 15 predicted proteins | sample GraSoiAngelo_135_FD_185892 | JGI IMG/M metagenome (GOLD analysis project Ga0209157, IMG submission 185892) | Grasslands soil microbial communities from the Angelo Coastal Reserve, California, USA - 14_0929_05_40cm (SPAdes) (version 2) | ecosystem: Environmental > Terrestrial > Soil > Grasslands ...
CGCTTTCCCGAGCTCAAGCCCGAGCAGATGACCGAGACCCAGAAGCGGGTCTACGAGGGCATCGTAGGTGGTCCGCGCGGCGCGCGCGGTGGCGACGTTCGGCGACGGCGGCGTGATGGATCTCGTCGGCGTGAGTGGGTACGACACGCTGGTCTCGATGGTGCTGAACGTGGCCGAGGTCCAGTTGCCGGTGGGGGTGGCATCACCGTGGTGAGGTGACGTCAGCACCGCCGTCTCTACAGGAATTCCTACACCCTCTTCCTGTTCCTCCTACAACCCTGCGCGCCGGATTCTGGTTGTCCACAAGTACCCGTCGTGGACAATCGCCGCCCAATAGGCTCGGGCCGGGCAGCGTCGCAACGATTGGAGATGGAGGGAAGCGATGCGGAACGTCTTCGATCGCGGGAGACTACTGAGGCGCGTGCCGATCGCCGTGCTGGCGGGGCTGATCGCCGTCGGACCCGGCGGCACTGTCGGTCACACCGCCAAGGGCCCGACCGCCAGCCCGCGTCCCGCGGATGACGTGCGACGGCTCGGCCCCCGCGTGGAGCCCGAGCAGCGCTGGCTGGTGGCGCCCGACTTCACGTTCACCGTCGCGCCGAGCCTCCATTCGTTGCGTGACTACCGCGGCGAGCGCATGGTCCTTCTCGTCCTGTACACCCTGCCCGAGTCCCGGCCGAGGCTCAGAGATCTGGCTCTCGGCGGCGATGCGCTCGACCTCCAGGATCTCGAGATCATCTTCGCCCCGACCGACGCCGATCCCGGCGCGATTCGTCGCCTCGGGCCCGAGCCTCGCCTGCTGTTCCCGGTTTCACCGGTGGCGCAGCGGACATCGTGCAGGCCTACCAGATGTTCGCGCGCGGGAAGCCCCACGCCGAGTTCCTCATCGACTTTCAGGGCTACGTTCGCGCGTAATGGACGCTCGAGAGCGGCCACCCGGCCGATCTCCGAGCTCCAGGCCGAGGTCCTCAGGCTCCGAGACGAAAAAGCGTACCCACCAGCGGCGGAGCACGTGCATTGATGCGCGCCTGGCCCACGGTCGTTCTCTCCGGGTCGGCGACGAGGTCGAATTCACCGTGCGCGGACGCCCCCCGCGCGTCGCGATCACCGCGCGGGAGAAGATCTCGCCGGACGAGTCGCCGCGGACGCGCTTAGGCGCCGTCGAACACCTTGCGGGCGATGCGGCCCGCGGTCATGGCCGCCGGCCAGCCCGCGTAGAACGCCAGGTGTGTGATCACCTCGCCGATCTCGTCGCGGGTGACGCCGTTGCCGAGCGCGCGCTCGAGATGACCGGGGAGCTGGTCGCTGCGCCCGAGCGCGAGCAGCGTGGCGACGGTGATGAGGCTGCGGTCGCGCTTGCTGAGGCCGGGGCGCTCCCAGACGTCACCGTAAAGCACTTTTTCGCTCAGCTCGATGAGCTTCGGCGCGACGGTGCGGACCTCGTTGCGGGCGGACGTGCTCGTCGATGGACTCTTCATCTGTGTCATTTGCGGATCCCCATCCTGGTGGCGAGTGGCAGGTATTTTTTCAGCTCGTCCTGCTGGAACTGCCAGAACGCGTGGGGGTCCTTCGACGCCTCCTCGAGTAGCGCCGTCCACTTCTGGACGACGGCGGCCGGCAGCTTCGGCGGGCCGGCGAGGCCTTGCCAGCCGACGACGTCGAGATCCGGGAAGCCCGCTTCCTTCGCCGTCGGAACCTCGGCGAGCCCCGGCAGCCGGGTCGGATGGACCACGGCCAGCCCGCGGATCTTCCTGCCCTGGATCAGGCCCGCCGATTCGCTCCACTGCTGGCCGGCGAAGTCGACGTGGCCACCGGCCAGCGCGGTGACCGTCGGGGCGCCGCCGGTGAACACGACGCGGTTCGTCTCCGCAATCGGAACGCCGGCGGAGTACAGGAACTGGGACACGGAGAACGACGCGATCCCGGCGACGCCGGCGATGCCGTAGCGGAAGGTCTTGGGATCGGCCTTGGCGGCCGCCGCCACGTCCTTCAGGCTCTTCCACGGCGAGTCTTCCTTGACCGTGTACACGACGGGATCGAGCGTGAGCAGCGCGATCGGCGTCTTGCCGTCCATCTTGAACGGCACGTCGCTTTCGACCGCGAACAGCATCGCCGAGCTCGAGTGTGGGTCGAGCAGCAGCGTGTAGCCGTCCGGCCGCGCGCCGATCGCGCGCAGTGTGCCGGTGATGCCCGAGGCGCCCGGCATGTTGACGACGTTCACCGGCTGCCCCCACTTCTTCGACGCATAGGCGGCAACCAGCCGAGCGGCCACGTCGGCAGCGCCACCGGGCGCGTAAGCCACGATGATCTCCACCGGGCGCGTCGGGTACGCCGGCTGCGCCTCGACAGGAGCCGTCAGTGCCGAGCCGACGATCACTATCAGGCTCAGCAGCAACGTCAGGGCGATTCGCCACATCGCGGTCACCTCCGGCGCCGGGACAGCAGCGTCCACACGGTCAGCGCGATCCCGAGGCCGATGAAGAGTATCGCAATTGGACGGGTCGCGAAGATCGACGCGCTGCCGTGCGCCATGTTCAGCGACTGCCGCAGCGCGCTCTCGAGCATCGGGGTGAGGATCAGCGCCAGCACCAGTGGCGGCGTCGGATAGGCGAGCTTCACCATCAGATAGCCGAGGACGCCGAAGACCAGCGCCATGGCGACGTCGAAGAAGCTGTTCCGCACGCTGTAGGCGCCGAGCACGCTGAAGATGAGGATCAGCGGCGCCATCACCGCGTACGGGATCCTGACCATCCGAGCCCACAGCCCGACCAGCGGAAGGTTCAGGATCAGCAGCATCACGTTGCCGATGTACATGCTGGCGATGACGGTCCACACGAAGAGCGGCTGCTTCTCGAAGAGCAGCGGCCCGGGCTGGAGGCCGTAGATCATCAGGCCGCTCAGCAGCACGGCCAGCGCCGGCGTGGCCGGGATCCCCAGCGCGAACAGCGGCACGAAGCCGCCGCTGGTCGTCGCGTTGTTGGCGCCTTCCGGCGCGGCCACGCCCTCGATGGCGCCATGACCGAAGCGCTCGGGCGTCTTCGACACGCGCTTCTCGATGTCGTAGGAGATGAACGAGATCGCGCCGGGCGTGCAGCCGGGCAACAGACCGAGGAAGAAGCCGACGCCGGTCGCGCGCAGCATCGTGCCCACGCACGCCTTGAGCTCGTCCCAGCGCGGCATCAGCCTGCCGAGCGGGGCCAGCGAGACGGCGCCGACCGCCTCCTCGACGCCGACCAGCACCTCGGTGACGGCGAAGAGGCCGATGATCACCGCGATGAAGTCGACGCCCGAGAGCAGCGTGGCCGTCCCGAACGCGAAACGACGCACCCCTGACATGGGATCGAGCCCGATGAGCGCCACCAGCGCGCCGAGCGCCGCCGCGCTCAGTCCCTTGACCAGCGAGGGGCCCGAGAGGCTCACCACCACGCTGAAGGCCAGCACCACCAGTCCGAAGTATTCGGGCGGGCCGATGCGCAGCGCGACGTCGGCCAGCGGCGGCGCGAAGAACGTGAGGCCCACCAGCCCGAGCGTGCCGGCCACGAACGACGAGATGGCCGCGATGGCCAGTGCCGGACCGGCGCGCCCCTGCCGCGCCATCTGGTAGCCGTCGAGCGTCGTGACCACCGAGGCGACCTCGCCCGGGATGTTGACGAGGATCGCCGTCGTCGAGCCGCCGTACATGGCGCCGTAGTAGATCGCGGCGAGCATGATGATGGCCGGCGCCGGCGGCAGGAAACCCGTGAGCGGCAGCAGGATGGCGATGCCGGACGTCGGCCCGATGCCGGGCAGCACGCCCACGAGCGTTCCCAGCACCGAGCCGATGAAGGCGAACATCAGATTCTGAGGAGTCAGCGCCTGGGCGAAGCCGTGGGCGAGAAACCCGAGCGTGTCCACTACGTGAGCGACATGCCGAGCCAGTAGATGAAGACGAGATGGCTCGCCAGAGCGATCGCGACGGTGACGCCGATGGTCGCCGCCCACGAGAAGGCCCCGAGGGCTCGCACGAGGACGAGGACGAACGCGGCGGTCGCCGGCAGGAAGCCGACGTAGGGAAGCACCGCCACGTAGAGGGCCAGGACCACGAAGATCAGCGCGACGCGGCGGAAGCCGGCCGCGTCAGGCCATTCGGGCGTCGCCGCCGGCCTGACGAGATGGGCCGCCCCCAGCACGATGAGGACGGCGCCGACCACCGCCGGCATCAGCTTCGCCCCCAGCCAGTCGTCGCGCAGGCGCAGGGCCTCGACGAGGGCGAGGACTCCGAGAACCAGCAGGATTCCGGCGGAAAGGAGGCTGGTGCGCCGCACGCGGCGGTAGTATACAGTCGCAAGCAGCACCGGAGGCCCGGCGATGAACCTCTTCAAGGCAATGGCGGTGGCCAACCCCGAGGCAGCGAGCCAGGCCATCCCTGTGATCGACGTCGGCCCGGCGTTCCGAGGCGAGCCCGGAGGGCTGGAGGCCGTCGCCAGGCAGGTGGGGCACGCCAGCGAGACGGTCGGCTTCTTCTACGTGGCCGGCCACGGGGTGCCGCAGGCGTTCATCGACGACGCCTTCCAGGCCTCGCGCGAGTTCCACGCGATCACGTTCGAGGAAAAGCTCGCGCTCAAGATCAACGAGAACAACATCGGCTACCTGCCAGTGAACCAGAGCATGCAGCGCCACTCGACGGTGCACAAGGCGACGCGGCCGAACTTCAACGAGAGCTTCTTCATCAGTCACGACCGCGGCGCCGATCATCCCGACGCCGTCGCCGGCACGCCGCTCCGTGGCAAGAACCAGTGGCCGGCCGGCCACGAGCGCATGCGCGCCACGATGGTGAGGTACATGAAGGCGATGGAAGCGCTCGGCGAGCGGACGCTGCCGCTGCTCGCGCACGCGCTCGACATGCCGGCCGACCACTTCGCGCCGTTCTTCCGGGACGAGGCCCACATCACCACGCGCTTCCTGCACTACCCGCCGCAGGAGACGGACGACGACGAGCAGTTCGGTCAGGGCCCGCACACCGACAACTCGTTCATCACGTTCCTGGCCCGCGAGGACACGCCCGGGCTCGCCGTGCGCCTGCCGAATGGCGAGTGGCTGGCACCGCCGGTCATCCCGGGGACGTTCCTCGTCAACCTGGGCAACATCATGAAGCGGTGGTCGAACGATCGATTCCTGTCGACGCCGCACGGCGTCGTGAACGATTCGGGGAGGGACCGCTACTCGATCGCCTTCTTCTACAGCCCCAACGTGGCCTCGGCGATCGAGTGCCTGCCGAGCTGCACGAGCGACACCAATCCCGCGCGTTATCCGCGCGCGATCTACCGGGACCTGATCCTGGAGTTCTACAACGCGAACTACTTTCACCGGAAGGACTACGTCGCGTGAGGACCGCCATGCCCTACACGAGAATTTCCGCCGACTGCCACATCGACCTGCCCTGGCTGCCGCCCGACCTCTTCACCGCCAACGCCTCGTCGGCCATGCGCGACCGCATGCCGTACGTCGCCGACGGGCCCGATGGCCCGCACTGGACGAGCAAGAACGGCCGGTCGTTCGGGCTGGTGAACAGCGTGGGCCCGGCCGGCCAGAAGTTCACGCCGGGGACCAACTATCGCGTGGACAAGATGGCGTCGACGGGCCTCTACGACGACGGCCAGCGCGGCATCCGTCGCGTCAGCGATCCCGCGCTGCGCATCGGTGACCAGGACCGCGACGGCGTCCAGGCCGAGGTGATCTTCGGCATCCTCGGCGCGGCCACGCGGCTCGGCGATCACGAGGCGGCCACCGAGATGTTCCACGTCTACAACGACTGGCTCGCCAACTTCTGCCGGTATTCCCCCGACCGCCTGATCGGCCTCGCCTGCCTCCCCTACGGCGACATCGACGCGGCCGTGAAGGAACTGCATCGCGCGGCCAAGCTCGGCCTGCGCGGCGTCGAGCTGTCGTGCTCGTGGGACATGGAGCCCATGTGGCATCCGATGTGGGAGCCGTTCTGGCAGGCCGTGAACGAGGTCGGGCTGCCGCTCCACTTCCACACGTTCCCGACGCTGCCGCCCGACAAGGTCTTCCAGCAGACCGGGATGACGAAGCGCGCGGCGTTCTTCACCGTGGTCTCCGGCTTCCAGATGAACCTCGTCAACATCCTGGCGGCCGTCATCGGTGCCGGCGTCCTCGAGCGCTACCCGCGCATCCGCATCTCGTTCGGCGAGAGCGGCATCGGCTGGATCCCCTACGCGCTCGACCGCATGGACTTCGAGTGGGAGGACCGCTTCCGCGACCTCGGCTTGAAGATGAAGCCGAGCGACTACTGGCGCCGCCAGTGCAAGGGCACCTTCCAGTTCGACCGCATCGGCGCCAAGCTGATCGACGACATGGGCGTCGAGACGCTGATGTGGGGCTCGGACTACCCGCATCCCGACGGCGTCTGGCCGGAATCGTCGAAGTACATCGACGAGCAGTTCGGCCACCTGCCCGCCGACGTCACGCACAAGATCACGTGCGAGAACGCCGGGAGGTTCTACGGCCTGATCACCTAGTCGCGATCGCTCCTATTTCGCCTCGATCAGGACGACATACGGCGCACTCTGCTCGAAGATCGCGTCAGCAGGGATCGGTCCGGTCGGCGTCACCGCGATATTGAACGGCGTCGCCACGGTCAGTTGCTGGAGAATGACTGCGGCGGCCGATGCCTTGATCGCGAAACGAACTGCTTCGACATCAGCCCGCACGAGGCCGGCTGCGGCAATACCGATGACTTGCCCGTACTGATTCAGCACAGGCCCACCGCTATTCCCTGGATTGATCGGCGCCGTCGTGCGGAACTGCGAGATCTCGTCCCGTAATCCGACCGCTGAGCTGATTTGGCCGGAGACGATGCTCGGTTTGCGACTCAAGTCTCCCGCGAGTGGATACCCGATTGCGTGCACGGGTTCCCCCGCTCTGATCGGCGCGTCCATCGCGAGCGCAAGGCCACCGGCGCTCAGCGGACGCCCCACGGCCTCCACGAGTGCCAGATCGTGAGCGGGATCGGTCGCGATGACACGCCCGGGAAATGATTCGCCGTTCGGAAAACTCAGTCTTACCTGTTTCTTGTTTTCAACAACGTGGTAGTTGGTCAGTAGGACGTTCGTGTTCCTCAGGAGGAAGCTCGACCCCGCCGCGATTTGGACGCCGGCTGGCTGCGGTGGCGGGAGCGGCACCGGCACGGTTGAGCCGACTCCGCCAGTTGGCACTCCGGCCGACTCAGGAGGTCTCTGTTGAGAACGCGGTAAATTTGCAAGGCGAGAATGGAACGCCTGTGGAAACACGACACCCTCACAATAATTGAACAGCGCGTCGCACTTCATGGGGCTGGCCTGGCCTTTTAAAGTAGGTTCGTGCCGCCTCGATGTGGCCGAGGCCTTCGGCAGCGCGGCCAAGGTAGTACCAGGCGAGATTATCTTTATAACCGATCGTCAGGACTCGTACCGCGAGATCGGACCACTGGTCCGTCTCGAGCAGTTGTTTCATCTCTCGTCTGTTTGCCCCCCACCGTCCGGAACAACTGACTCCGCAATCCAGTGCGGCCGTTCCGCGGGCGAAGTCCTGCAGCAGAGTCTCCGTGACTCCCGGCGCCGACTGGTCATGTCCGGTGGCGCATGCACCGAGAAAAGTACCGACCGCGAAAAGCACCGGGCCAAGACCGAGCGATCGAAGACACCGGTTTCTCAAGACGTTCCTCCCGGAGGGGCGATCCTCCCGGCGGCGCCAAGGCGCAAAACCGGCGTTACTCGCTGAGCCACACCTGATCGAGCTGTTGATTCAGATAGTGGCTCGGCGTGATCGTCCAGCCGCGCAGCTTCGCACTGTGGGGGACGATCCGGTGCCACTGGAGCGCCGGAAAGTAGTGCGCCTCGTCGTCCACGAGCCGCCGCTCGAACTCCCGCACGTACCGGCGGCGCTCGTCGGGATCGATCGCGCGGCTCTGCTTCTGGTACAGGTCGTCGAGCACGCGGTCCGTGTAGCGGCCCCAATTGTTGCCGCTGACGTCCCTCGACTGGAACTTGGCGAGGTCCAGATCGGGCTCGACGGCGTAGCCGCACTGAGCGTCGGTCGAGACCTCGAAGTCCCCGGATCGCAGATCGGCCGTCCACTTGGCCGCCTCGAGGAACTCGTGCCGGGCGTTGAGTCCGATCTTCCGCCACTGATCCATGAGCCAGATCGCGACGGGCTCGTAGGGCATGGGCACGCCGCGGTTCTTCAAGCTGAACGAGAAGCCGTCGGGCACGCCCGCCTCTCTCAGCAGGCGACGGGCCTCGGCCCGTGACTTCTCGATGTCGCGCCCGTAGCCGGCGAGCTTCTCGAGCTCGGCCGGGGGCGTCGCGAACGGCGTGCCCGGGACCTGCACGCCATTCACGAACTTCACGATGGCGATCCTCGACAACGCCTGCGACCCCTGGTAGCGGTCGAGCGCGAGCGTGAGCGCGCGGCGGGCGCGCTTGTCGTCCCACGGCTTCTTCTCGTGATTCATCGCCACCCACATCCCGCAATCCCACGGGCTCTCCTGCACGGTCACGCGGGAGCCGAGCGCGGCCACGATGCCGTCGCGCTCGGTCGGCGTGAAGCCGCGGAACTGGATGTGCGCGCGCTCTGACCGGATGGCCGCCACCTGGGCGGTGTTGTCCTTGATGAAGATGGCGCGATAGCCGTCGAGATACGGCTTGCCCTTGTCCCAGTAATTCGGATTCTTCTTGGCGATCCAGTGCGAGCCGCGCTGGTACTCGACGAAGACGAACGGCCCCGTGCCCATGACGTTCTTCTCGTACCAGTGCTGGTCGCGGGCCAGGATGTCGGCCTTGTAGATCCAGCTGAACGGCGAGGCCAGCGCGGTCAGGAACGACGCCGACGGCCACTTCAACCGGAACACCACGGTCGACGGATCGGGCGCCTCCACCGTCTCGACGTCGGTGTACTGGCCCTTGCGGAACGACGAGACGCCCGCCGGTGGGAAGACGATTCGGTCGTAGCTCGCCTTGACGTCCCTCGACGTCATCTCGCTGCCGTCGTGGAAGCGCACGCCGCGGCGCAGCTTCAGCGTGTAGGTGCGCCCGCCGTCGGTGATCGTCCACGACTCGGCGAGATCGCCGATCACCCGGGTGCCGGAGACGTCGGTGGGGTCCATGCGCAGCAGCGTGTTGTAGTGGGGCGCGCCCGGATGCAGGAGGCCGAACGTCCCCTCGCGGTGACCGTCGAGCGTCGGCGGCTCCGTCGGCACCACGAAGACCAGCTCACCGCCATGGCGGGGCTTGTCCTGAGCGAGCGCCGGCGGGGCTGGCGCGACCAGGACGAGGACGATGATCAGCGCCTGCAGAAGCAGCGCGAGTCGTGTACGCATGGGCTTCCTCACCTCGACGCGGCCAATACGGTGCGATGTGTCCTGCGCTATACCGCCCTGCGCAGGATGAGTCAAGCGCCCGCCCGCGAAGCGGGATCAGTTTGGGGTAGGATAGGCAACCCTGTCGAGCTTCGGGGGCCCTCGACACGATATATCTTTCTGACGATATATAAGGAGCGCCCATGAGCAAGCACGGCGCGATCAAACTCTCCACGCTGATCATCACGGCCCTCCTCCTGGCGGCGGCCCTGTCGGCGAGCGAGGCAGCCCGACCGGAAGGAACACTGACGGTGGCCGTGGCCACCTTCGGCAACGAGCGGTGGCTGCCCCACCTCTACGTCGGCGCCGAGGACATCGTGCTCAAGCCGCTCTGGGAGAACCTGGTCTCCCGCGACCCGAAGACCGGTGAGCTGATCCCGATGCTCGCCGAGCGCTGGCAGGTCACCGACGGCGGGCGCACGTGGAAGTTCCAGCTCCGCAAGGGTGTGCACTTTCACGACGGCCGCGAGCTCACGGCCGAGGACGTGAAGTTCACGTTCTCGTCCATCGCCCGGGAGGGCTCCGCCAACTCCCTCTCCACGGAGTTCCGGCTGATCAAGAGCATGGAGATCGAGAGTCGCTACGCCATCACGATCCACTTCGACAAGCCGTCGGTCGTCTTCGCCAACAAGGTCAACCAGGGCCTCTTCGCTTCCGTGGCCTTCATCCAGTCCAAGAGCTCGATCGAGAGCGCCGGCGAGGACGGCGCGGAGCGGCGCCCGATCGGGACCGGGCCGTGGAAGTTCGTGGAGCACGTGCGCGGCGATCGCATCGTGTACGAGGCGGTGGAAGGACACTGGCGCGCGACGCCCAACTTCAAGCGTCTGGTGATGCTGAAGGTGCCCGAGCCGGCCACGCGCATGGCCATGCTGCGGGCGGGAAGCGTCGACGTCATCGAGATCGGCGGCGAGTACGTCGACGAATTGAAGAAGGTCGGCGTGCGCACGCTCACCATGCCCAACGTCGCCTGGGTCTACGTCATCCTCGGCGGCCAGTGGCCCACCAAGCCGAGCTACGACCGCGCGGTGCCGTGGGCGCAGCCCGACCTCGAGCGCGCGCGCAAGGTCCGCCTGGCCCTGAACCTGGCCGTCGACAAGAACGCCGTCATGGAGCGCGTGATGGGCAACCTCGGCAGCGTGACCGGATCCTGGCTCGCCTACCCCAACGATCCGTGGACGACGGACGCGCTGAAGAACCCGTATCCCTACGATCCGGCTCGGGCGAAGGCGCTGCTCAGCGAGGCGGGATACCCGAAGGGCTTCGACGTGACCATGAACCTCACGGCGTGGCCGGGGCGCGGCTATTTGCCGGACGTCGGAGAAGCGGTCGCGACGTACTGGGAGAAAATCGGGATCCGGGTCAAGCGGCGGCCGGTGGACCGGGCGGTCTTCGCGGCGGACTTCCGGGCCCGCGCCTATCCAGGAGTCACGGTGGCCTACGCGTCGCCGGTGGTCGGCCCGGAGCTCTGGGACAACCTCATTCGCATCAGCCACAGCAAGGCGGCCGTACAGCTCTTCATCGAGCACCCCAAGCTCGACGACTTCCTGGACCGGCTCGCCACCGAGCCGAGCTACGACAAGCGCGTCAAAATCATGCGCGACGAGATGGGGCCGTGGATGTACGACTACGTGCCCGCGGTCGCCATCGGCGCCGCCCACAACATCGCCGCGGTGGGGCCCAAGGTCGGCGACTGGCCGCTGATCCCCGGCCACATGGGGTTTCACAACTGGGAATACGTGACTCGGAAGCCGTGAGCATGGACGTCACGTAAGCGCCATGGTGCGGTTTCTCGTCGGGCGCGTGCTGCAAACCGTCCTGAGCATGCTCGTGGTGATCAGCATCGTGTTCGTCCTGACGCGCCTGTCGGGCAATCCGATCCATCTCCTGCTCGACGTCAACGCCACCGAGCGCGATCAGGAAATCTTGACGCGGTATCTCGGCCTCGACCAGCCCCTGCCCGTCCAGTACGCGATCTACGTGAAGAACCTCGCCCGTGGCGACCTCGGCCAATCGATCCTCTCCCGGCGCCCGGTCGCCGAGCACATCTGGGAACGTCTGCCCGCCACCGTCGAACTCGGATTCGTCGCCATGTTCCTCAGCGTGTTGATCGGCGTCCCCCTCGGCGTGTACTCCGCGGTGCGCCGGGGCGGGATCATGGACGGGGCGGCGCGAGTGTTCGCGGTGCTCGGGCAATCCATGCCCACGTTCTGGCTCGGGCTCATGCTGATCCTGTTCTTCGGTGTCGTGCTCGGAGTGCTGCCGGCCGGCGGCCGCGGCGGCCTCGAGCACCTGATCCTGCCCGCCTTCACGCTCGGCTATTTCACCTCCGCCGCGATCCTCCGCCTCACGCGCTCGGCCATGCTCGAGGTGCTCGGCTCCGACTACATCAAGTTCGCGCGGCTCAAGGGATTGCACGAGCAGGTGGTGCTCTGGAAGCACGGATTGAAGAACGCGCTGCTGCCCGTCGTCACCTTCGCCGTCATGCTGTTCGTGCAGTTCCTCGGCGGCGCCGTCGTCACCGAGACCGTGTTCGCCTGGCCGGGCCTCGGACGACTGATCCTCGAGTCGATCACCACGCGCGACTATCCGATCGTGCAGGCCGGCGTGCTCGTGCTGAGCGCGCTCTACCTGACGGGCAACCTCTTCGTGGACGTGCTGTACAGCTACCTCAATCCGAGGATCCGGCGTGCCGGTGCCTAGGCTCTCGCTCCCGTGGTTCCCCGGCATCGTCCTCGCCGCGCTCGTCTTCACCGCGGTGTTCGCGCCGTATCTCGCGCCCCACAGCCCGACCGACGGCGACATCACGCAGAAGTCGATCCCGCCGGTATGGATGGAGCGGGGTGACCGCGAGCACCCGCTGGGGACCGACCGCTTCGGGCGCGACGTGCTGAGCCGGATCATCTGGGGCAGCCGGATCTCACTCCTCGTCTCGCTCGTCGCCATCGGCGTGGCGGGCACGTTCGGCACGCTGCTCGGGCTGATCTCCGGATATCGCGGTGGCCTCACCGACACCGTCCTCATGCGCCTGACCGACATCGGGCTGTCGTTGCCCACCATCCTGATCGCGGTGGTGCTGGTCGCGGTCTCCGAGCCCAGCTTCAGGAACGTCGTCCTCGTCATCGCGCTCCTGCTGTGGCCGCGCTTCGCACGGCAGATCCGCGGCGAGACGCTGGCGATCAAGGAACACGACTTCGTCGCGCTGGCGGTCGTGGCCGGACGCTCGAGCGCCTGGATCATCCGGCGTCACATCTTTCCCAACGTGGTGCCGACGCTGCTCGTGATCTCGACGCTGCAGGTCGGCTACGTGATTCTCCTCGAAGGGACGCTGAGCTTCCTGGGCGTCGGCGTGCCCCCGCCCAACCCGGCCTGGGGGCTGATGATCGCCGACGGCCGCGGCTTCCTGGCCACCGCGTGGTGGATCTCGCTCTTTCCGGGACTGGCGATGCTGCTCACCGTCCTCGCCGTGAATTTGATGGGAGACTGGCTGCGCGACCATCTCGATCCCAAGCTGCGTCAACTCGGTCGAGCCGCAGTGCTCGAATCACCGGCGACGGCTCCAGTAGGAGACGCGGTGCAGGTTGCCGCCCGGGGAACACCTACCGCCCGCGTCGAAGAAGGATGATGTCCGGAGGGTCGACATGAGGACCATGTGTATCGCGATCGGGCTGCTACTTCTCCTCGGCTGGCCTGGCACAACCCCTGTGTTCGCCGAGCGCGCGTCAGAGCGCGCCGAGCAAAGCTTTGGCGAATTACCTGCGCCACTGGGAAACACGTCGAAGGCCGTGCTCCTCTGCGATCGGAGGACCTCGGAGAGGCCGCTGGCCAATCTGGTGGAGCGCGCCTTCGAGAAGGGCCGCGTCATGCCCATCTCGTCATACGACGACGATCCTTTCGTTGAAGACTCGATCGTCGAATGCATGGAATCGTCGGCGTTCGCTCGGGGACCGGACGGCCGACCGTTCCTGTCCAATGCGCGGACGGTGATCGAGGATGAGCCCGTCATCTATCGGCAAACCCGGAGCGGCGAGGAGGAGCAGAGTGGCGAGTTCAGGGCGTTCGCCACGAATCCCTGGCCATGCGTGCCATTGCCGGTGGACCCGGGCTTCTGCGCTCCACCCGCGGCGAACGCTGACGGCAGCTTCCGGTTTCCGGACGAGCCGCGGTTTCCACTCTTCACGATCGAGCGTGGCGCCGACGGCAGGCCGATCCTGCGAGATGGCCTGCAAGTCTGGACGCCGAACGACCTCCATCGCGGGATGACGACCACGTTCGAGGCGGCCAACAAGGTCAAGGATGCGGCCGAGGATTGGTCGGGACGTGCCCTCTCGTGGGGCATCGGCGGCGTCCTCTTCATCAACACGCACGCGTTCATCGATTTCAACGCGTTCTACAGCCCTGCCGCCCGGCAGCTGTTCTTCGGGGTTGTTCCCTACCGCCTTCCTCCGACGCCGACGACACCGATCAGGATTTTCGAGATGGCGAGTGGATGGGAAGTCGCGGCTCACGAGAGCGGCCATGCCGTGCACCACACGCTCAAGCCGAACGTCGATAATTCTAATGTCGGCTTCCGCACCTGGGGCGAGTCGTTCGCGGATCAGATCGCAATGTGGACCCCGCTGCGCGATCCCGGCCGCGTCCGTTCGCTCCTCGCTGACACCAACGGGGATCTCAGCCGTTCGAACGCACTCAGCCGTCTGGGTGAAGCCTTCGGCGCATTGACGGACGGCACCCCTCTTCGTGATGCCGTCAATGACGCAACGGTCTCGACCACCCCTGATGAAATCCACGACCGGTCTGAGGCGTTGACGGGCGGGTTGTATCGAGTGTTCGTGGGCATCTACGGCGACCTCAAGCGACAGAACCGAGAACGGGCCCTCGAGGAGGCCGGAGCCATCATGGGCACGTTCCTCACGAGCGCGACCGACTACACACCAGAGAACACGCCGACGCTCGAGGATGTCGGCAAGGCGCACCTCAAGGTCGACAAGGAGTTCTTCGGCGGCCGGTACCATCACCGGCTCGTGGGCGAGCTGGCGCGTCGTGAGATCTTCAACGGCGACTCCGTCGCCGCGTGGCTCGCGCACGAGGCAGCCGTACCGCACCTGCGGTTGCACGGCGCGAGCGCACAGCAAGTAGATTCGCTGGTGCAGGCGAATCTCGATCGGCTCGGCATCGGACCAGACTTCGGCCTCGTCATCCAGAGCGTGACCCGGGACCATCAGCGCCACCAGACGATCGTTCGCGCCCAACTCACCCTGGGCCGCGGCGACGGCGCCGTTGGCCTCGACACCCATGGCGTCCTCGTGTTCCGTGCCGACGGCAGGCTGGCCGATTACCACGCGCCGCTGCCGTCCGACGTCGGCTCCCATGCCCTGGCGCTGGCGCTCATCGATCACGGCCGCCGGTTGGGGCTCGACCGCCACGGCGCGCCACTGTCGATCGTCCGCAAGCCAGATGGCCAGATGACGGTGGAGGCACGCGTTCTGCGAGGAGACGGCCTCAACGTCTGGCTCGAGGCGTTCACCATCTCGAACCCTCACGGTGAGCGCCGTGAGGTGATCTCACATAGTTGGGCGAGCGGCCGCAAGGCCGCCGCGCTCAAGCGCGCCGGCACCGTCTTGACCACGAAGCAACTCGAAGAAGAGCGATGACGATGGGCGGATCCCACCGCCGTGGAGTTCTCCCCCCATGAGACACACTCGCGCGCTGCTCGCTGCGTCGCTCGTCCTCGTGAGCGCGGTCATCGGAGCCTCGGCGGCCTTCGCGGTGCCCGAGGATCAGATGACCTGGGCCACTCACATCTCGATCGCTCCCACCTGGTTCGACCCCGCAGAGACGCCAGGGATCGGGACGCCATTCATGATCCTCTACGCGCTGCACGACGCGCTGGTGAAGCCGATGCCCGGCAACGCGATGACGCCGAGCCTGGCCGAATCCTGGAGCGTGTCGAAGGACGGCCTCGTGTACGAGTTCGTCCTTCGCCACGGCGCCAGATTTCACACCGGCGATCCCGTCACCGCCGACGACGTGAAGTTCTCGTTCGAGCGCTACCGGGGCGCGGCGGCCAAGCTCCTGAAAGAGAGAGTCGCAAGCGTGGAGGTCGCCGATGCCAGCAGGCTGCGCTTCCGTCTCAGGGAGCCCTGGCCGGACTTCATGACCTATTACGGGAGCCTTGCCACCGGCGCCGGCTGGATCGTGCCCAGGAAATATCTCGAGAAGGTCGGCGACGAAGGCTTCAAGCGAGCTCCCGTCGGCGCCGGCCCGTACCGGTTCGTCGCGTTCACGCCCGGCGTCCAGCTCGTGCTCGAGGCCAACGAGACGTACTGGCGGAAGAGCCCGAGCGTCAAGCGTCTCGTGCTCAAGTCGATCCCCGATGAATCCACGCGCCTGGCCATGCTCAAGCGCGGCGAGGCCGACATCGTCTACCTGCTCCAGGGCGAGCTGGCCGAAGAGGTGCGGCGCACGTCTGGCCTTACGCTCCGCCCGACGCCCATCGTCTCGACGCACTGGCTCGTGTTCCTCGATCAGTGGGATCCGAAGTCGCCGTGGGCCGATCGGCGAGTGCGCCTCGCCGCCAACCACGCGATCAATCGCCCGGCCATCAACGAGGCCATCACGCTCGGGTTCTCGAGGATCACCTGGAGCATCATTCCCCAGAGCTTCGACTTCTTCTGGCAGCCGCCGGCCTACGCCTACGATCCGGCGAAGGCGAAGCAGCTCCTCGCCGAGGCCGGCTACCCGAAAGGCTTCGACGCCGGAGACCTCTGGTGCGACGCCGCCACCGCCACCATGAGCGAGGCGACGGCGGGCTATCTCCAGGCCGTGGGAATCCGGGTCAGGGTGAGGCCGCTCGAGCGGGCAGGCTTCTTCAAGGCATACCAGGAAAAGAAGCTGAAGAACCTCGTCTACAGCATCAGCGGCGCCTTCGGCAACGCGGCGATCCGCCTCGAGACCTTCGTCGCCGCCGGCGGCCCCTACGTCTACGGCAGCTACCCCGACATCGACGGGCTCTTCAGAGAGCAGGCCGGAGAGCTCGACCGGAAGCGCCGCGAGGCGATGCTCCACCGGATCCAGCAACTCGTGTACGACAAGGCCATCTACGCACCGATCTGGGAGCTCGGCTTCGTCCACGCGTCCGGTCCCCGGGTGGCGGAGACGGGCCTCGGGCTCATCGCCGGCTGGGCATTCTCCGCGCCCTACGAAGACGTGAAGCTCAAGGCCAGGTGATGCCCGAGCCCTCGCCGCTCCTGGTCGTCGA
>Ga0209157_1001968_pt1 | contig 16652 bp, 9 predicted proteins | sample GraSoiAngelo_135_FD_185892 | JGI IMG/M metagenome (GOLD analysis project Ga0209157, IMG submission 185892) | Grasslands soil microbial communities from the Angelo Coastal Reserve, California, USA - 14_0929_05_40cm (SPAdes) (version 2) | ecosystem: Environmental > Terrestrial > Soil > Grasslands ...
GGCGTTCCATCCAAAGCCAGTTGCCTCGATGGGGTCTATTGGAGATGATCCGATGAAGCCGCTTGAAGGGAAGAAGGTTCTCGTCACCGGGGGAACCGGTTCTTTGGGTCGCGTCTTGGTCCGTCGGCTGCTTGCCGGCGAGATGGGTCAGCCCAAACAGGTCCTGGTATTTTCTCGCGATGAGACGAAGCAGCACTATATGCGCCTCCAGTACGCGCATCGGCCCGTCGCGACGGAAGAAATCATCTACAAGGGGGCCCAAGGTCGCCTGGCCTTCCACGTCGGGGACGTGCGCGAGTACGCGAGCGTGGTGGCCGCGGTGCGCCGGGCCGACGTCGTGTTCAATGCGGCGGCGATGAAGCAAGTTCCCACCTGCGAGTACTTCCCCGGGGAGGCCGTCGAGACGAACGTCCTGGGGCCTGCAAATATCGTCCGCGCGATTCGGGAGAACGACACGCCCGTCGAGACGGTCGTGGGCATCTCGACGGACAAAGCATGCAAACCGGTCAACGTCATGGGGATGACGAAGGCCCTGCAGGAGCGGATCTTCCTCGGTGCGAACCTCGACTGCCCGGAGACGCGGTTCGTCTGCGTCCGGTATGGGAACGTCATCTCCTCTCGCGGCTCCGTGGTGCCGTTGTTCCTCGACCAAATCAAGCAGGGAGGCCCCGTGACGATCACGGTGAAGGAGATGACTCGCTTCCTCCTGACTCTCGATCAGGCGGTCGACACGATCTTCGCGGCCCTCCGGAACGCCCTTCCGGGGGAAACATACGTCCCCAAGGTTCCCTCCGCGAGGATGTTGGACATCGCGACGATCCTCATCGGCTCGTCGGACGTGAACATCACGTATACCGGGCTCCGCCCTGGAGAGAAGATCCATGAGATCCTCGTGTCGGAGGAAGAGTGCCATCGGACGCTCGAGCGGGACGGGTACTTCGTGATCGAGCCCATCCTCCAAGAGATCCGCCACGCGGATGTCGCGCGGCCCGCCCTCGCGGAGGAGTATTCGTCCGCAAAGGCCCTCCTGCCGATGGACCGGCTTCGGAAGCTCATCAACCCGTACCTTGAGGTCGCAGATCCAGAGGAGCCGACATGAAGATCATGACCATCTTCGGCACGAGGCCCGAAATCATCCGGCTCAGCCGCATCATCCCCCTCCTGGACCAGCACTGCGAGCACACCCTCGTCCACACGGGCCAGAACTACGACGAGAACCTAAGCGACGTCTTCTTCCGAGAACTCGGCATCCGGGACCCCGACCACCACCTCGGAGTGAAGTCGACCGGTTTCGAGGTACAAGTGGGCCAGATCCTCGCCCGGATTGCTGCCTTGATCCGGGACGTTAAGCCCGACCGGGTCTTGATCCTCGGGGACACGAACAGCGGCCTTGCCGCCATCGTGGCCGCCCGCATGGGGGTCCCGATTTACCACATCGAGGGAGGCAACCGCTGCTACGATGACCGGGTGCCGGAAGAGGTGAATCGCAGGATCATCGACGCCTGCAGCACCGTGTTGATGGCGTACACCCACCGCAGCAAGGACAACCTCTTGGAGGAAGGCGTCGAACGGGAGCGGGTTTACGTGATTGGCAATCCCATCTTCGAGGTCCTGACGGCCCACGAAGGTCGAATCGATCGGAGCGACGTGCTCCAGCGATTCAAGCTCAAGACGCGCGAATATTTCGCCGTTACGCTTCACCGCACGGAAAACGTCGATGTCGTCCCGCGGCTCCAAGGGATCCTCGATTCCCTGCAGGCGGTCCACGAGAAGTATCGGCAGCCCGTCATCGTAAGCCTACACCCGCGGACGGCCGATCGGATGCAGGCCTTCGGCCTAAAGAAGCAGTCCTACGATCTCGTCTTCACACACCCCTTAGGATTGTTCGACTGGGTCCAACTCGAGAAGAACGCCCGCTGTGTCATCACGGACAGTGGAACCCTTCAAGACGAATGCAGCATCTTCCATGTGCCCATCGTGACCCTTCGCGACGTGACGGAGAGGGCGGAGACCCAGGAGGCCGGGAGTAACATCCTGGCGGGAGCGAACCGGGAGAGCATTCTGCGGGCCGTCGACGTCGTCCTCTCCATGCCAACCGAATGGACGACTCCGCCGGAATACCTGGAGAAGCAGGTCTCGGTGACCGTCGCGAAGATCCTCCTAGGCCACCTCCCTTTCACGCGGACGAGGCTCCGAGCGTGACCCGCCTCTTGCCGGGTGGCAGGGAAGTGCTGGTCCAAGCCCTCGCTAACTCTTTCCCACAGCCTCACCGGCCGCCTATGTCACGGCAGATCCGGTTTTCGAAGCGGCCTATGGCTACTTGCAGTTCCTGAACAGTGCCGAGATCATGACCGGGGAAAGAGTGCTCATCGTTGGAGGAACAGGACTCCTTGGAACAGCGCTCTGCTACGAATTCGCATCACGAGGATACGAGGTGGCCTACACCTACCGTCGGTCGCCGCTTCCCGTCGACAACTTGGGGCTCGACGCGATCTCCTTAGATGTCATGGATCCTGGCAGCCTCCAGCAAATCGATCCGCTGCGGCCTTCATGGATATTCCACACTCCCAGTCTGAAGAACGTCGATTACTGTGAGACACACCCACTAGAAGCGTACGACACAAATGTCACTGGGACGCAAAACGTTGCCAGGGTCGCGAGCAGGTTGGGGTGTCGCCTTTTCTACATCGGAACCAATGACATTTTCTCGGGAGACCGCGGACCGTTTTCGGAAGAGGACGCCCCCGCGCCTCTCAATGTGTACGCCCGAACCAAACTCGAGGCGGAGGCCCGAGTCCGTAAGATCGTTCCCGACCATCTCATCGTACGCACAACCTTCCACGGCCTTCACTACAATCCCGAGAACAGCTTCTCCATGCGGATTATCTCGAGCCTGCGCCAGGGAAAGGTCGTTCACATGGCGACCGATCAGGTTAGCTCGATCATCTCGACCCTCGACCTCGTGGATGCGCTCGAACGACTGGTCCGAATCGGCGCCAGGGGCACGTTACACGTTGCGTGTCGGAACGCTCTCTCAAGATACAGATTTGCGACCTCCCTCGCCAACGTGTTCGGATTGGACTCGCGTCTTGTCCAGAAGACGACATACGATCAGGTTTTTGCCGAATTGGGCTTGCGTGCCACACGCTCGCTGAAAGCCACCCTTGCGGTGGGAAGGGCCGAGGCCGTCCTGAAGCGCCGACTCCCCACAATCCGCGAGAGCCTGATTCACATGCGCCGGACGGCGGCAGCGTTCACTACGAAGATGGGAATCCCGTACGGGATCTAGGGAGCTAATGTCACATACGTATTGCAGGGAAGGACCATCCGAAGACGATAGCTCCATTCGGCCCGCCTCGGACTCGAGCAAGAAGATCCTGGCCAAGGCATCGACTTGGGCTCGAGGATGTGCAGAAACTTCGGCTCCGTCTCTCTCGCATTTGGCGGGGCACGGTCGTACGACCCATGAGATCGTCACACGACTCCCAGAAGAGCCGGCGCGAAAGTCTCATACGGGGCGGTCGAATTTCCATGAACCGACCTCATTCAGGTTTCGGATCTCTCATGAATGAACCGCTCGTCAGGGGCCCGTCTCCGAAGGTATCCGTTGTCATCCCCGTCTACAATGGGGGCCCGTTCCTTCGCGAGTCTCTGGATTCCATCCTGGCCCAGACGTACTCGGATTTCGAAACCATCGTTGTGGATGACGGGAGCACGGACGATACTCCCCAAATCCTCGCATCCTATGGTCCCGGGATCCGAGCCTTTCGCAAACCAAACGGCGGCGGCGCTTCCGCCATCAACCTCGGGATCGGACGAGCCCGCGGCGAGTGGATCGCTTGGCTCTCCGCCGACGACTTGTGGGAACCGACGAACCTTGAGAGGAAGATGGCGACCATCGAAGAGGATCCATTCATCGGACTACTATACAGCGACTTTGCGACGATTGATGCGGCAGGAAACATCATGTCTCGGATCCACATTCCGCCACCTCCGACGCGGCCGGCCCTAGTAGTCGCGCTCATGCGCCGATGTTTCATCAATGGGTGCGCATTACTCATTCATCGAGACGTGTTCGCTGACGTCGGCCTCTTCGACGAGGCCGACCGGGTTGCATACGACTACGACATGTGGCTCAGAATCGTCCCCAGGTTCGAGATTCGCTATCTCCCCGAAACCCTCGCATACTATCGATTGCATCCAGGTCAGCTCTCCCGGCGTTGGGAGATCATGGATCGGGCGAGGCGCCGCGTGAGATCCCGCGCCATCCGGCGACTCGACTCAGGCCTAGCCCTTCGGAGCGCCTTTTTCCTCGCCAAGGATGTCGCCGTGATCCTTCCGTGGAAGCTGAAACCTAGCGGCGGAGGGTATTCGTTGTCCCGCTTTGCCATGGGCCTCGCGGATGGGCTTCGCGCCTTCGTCAATCCGACCACCTGAGATGGAATTCGATCCCGGCAGAGGTGGGACCGCCGACTGCTGGGAGCCATCGACCCGAGCAAGGGGCAAGGACGTGAACAAAGGCAAGACTACCTTCGCTCTGCAATGAACATCGAATGAAGTGTGAAGCCACCCACGGGAACATGGCGGACTGAAAGTCCCTCGCGAGCATAGAGCGCGGAGTAGTCGTGGACGAAGTTGTGGATGACCTGCTCCCCCACCATGAAGTCCTCGTACCAATCCACGGAGACGATGTAACGGCGCGTCACCCTCGTCATTTCGTGGATCGCGGTAGCGACCTGCTCCGGGTCAAGATGCATGAGGACCTCGCTCGCCAGGACCAAGTCCGCTGATTGATCCCGTAGAGGCAGCCGTTCCGCGATCGCAGCAGCCAAGTGCCCCGCGGCCGTTGGAACGTACTCGCGCGCCTCTTGCAACTGGTCGAGGCTTAGATCGACGCCGACCGCGTCGGGAGCAAACGCGTCAACGACGCGTTTCATAATCCGACCGAATCCGCAACCGACCTCGACATAAGAGCGGAAATCGAGGCCACGCAGAGCGTCAATGAGCACCTTCTCCCCAAAGGCCGCACGCTCGATCCGCTCGGTCCCAGGGATGAATTCGCCGCGGTACCCGGGGCCTCGTGCCTTCCAGTACCGTTTGAGCTCGGCCCCGAGGAGCTTCTCTCTGCCAAGCGACCGATAGTACGCGCGGAGGGTTTGCCCCGCTACACGCTCCGCCCGATGAACGCGTTCGACGAAGTCGCGGCCCTTTCGACCGCGCGCGGTCCACGACGCTGGTTCCTGCAGCCACTTTTCGAGGATGGGCCCCAGGGATTCTGGGGAGAGGCGTACAATCGGGAGGGGAAAGGGATACAGACCGGGGTCGAACGATGAAAAGACAACCTTTCCGCGGGCCATGCCCTCAACGGCCACCATGCTGTAAATGCCGAGATCGTTCACCTGGTCGATGACCAGTGCGCAGCGGTCCATGATCTCTAAGGCCCGGGCGTGGGGCTGGTCCTCCACGACCAGGAGGACGGCTGTCTCGTTCTCCAGTCGAGTGAGCCCTGGCTCGGGGTTGGACTGGGAGGTCGCGCCGAGGCCTCTGAACGCGTCGAGGATGAGCGGGGTACCTTTAATCGCGCGGCGCGTGGGGAAATGGCCCACGACAGCCTTCCCCGGAGGGATGCCCGACGGCTGCGCGGGTACGCTGACAGGGTTCGGGAGCCATTCCGACCCCGGGACGAATCGAACAAGATCGGGCGTGGAGCAGAAGACCCGGTCGGCGACCGCGAGATGGTGGAGCCCTATTCCCGTCCGCGCGTCGGATCCATGGAGCTGCACGACGAAGACCTTCTGGGGGAAGGCCCTCCGCAGGAACGGCCACACGAGCTCGGTCCTTGAAATTCCCCCGTGAATATGGAGGACGTCCGCCGCCCGAAGGTCCGCCTGGTGGCGCACGATGGCGAGCTGGGCCCGGATGGGGTCCATGGCCGCGGGCAGCACCACGTCCGGCGCTTCGACGATTCTCTCCCTCCGCGCCATCACACGGGCGCGATGGCCCAGCGCCGTCTGCGCGTCTGCGAGGTTTCGTGCCACGCTCGCGAAGTCTCGTATGTGGAGGATCCGCACGCGGGTCTGCGACCATTCCGATCTCCTATTAAGGTTCCTTCGAGAGAGCCCGCTTACGTCGCTGGAGCCGACGGCCGGATGCTCGCGGGACTCACCCCGCACCCCTAGGTTTGTCAACGCGGTCTTTTCGCCCACGCTCCTGAACTACGGCCCCCGCCCGATAGCTCTTCCCCGCACTCATTACGACACGCCACTTTTCATCCTTCAATTCGGACTCTGCGAAAGCCTTCCACGCGGGCCACGCCGAATCCGCTCGGTCGGCAACGGCTCCCTCCGAGAACTTGCCCGGGAGATCGTCTTGCATCGATCCGTCCAGAGGGAGACATTCGCCATCCGGGTTGGCCCACCTCGCGTATCCGGTTCTCTTTTGTTCTCGCCGCTTCGGCTTTTTATAGGAATCGGGCAATCGGGCGGCCAGAACGGGTGTGCCCTATGCTCAGGAAGTTCACGATGACACAAATCTGGCGGATTACGCAGACGGGCCCGTTCCTCAGCCTGTTCTTCTGGGGCGCGGCCTTGGCGGGAATCTTCTGGCCGATCGTGGGCCAGGCGCAGCCGACGCCCGGACCCCTCTGGGTTTTCGTCCACGACACGCTGGGGATCTCGGCGGATCGGACGACTCTGGTGGGCCTCAGCCTCCTCTTCGTGTTCTTCTCCGGCCTAATCCTCCTCATTGGCTTCGTTTATGATCGGGTCCTGAAACTGTGGCGGGAGCAGATGGACATCGCAATGGAACGAAATCCCTACGCCGAAGACCGCCTCTTGAGAAAGGAGGTGATGCAGTGGGACCAGTTCTATCTCCCGCTCGCACGGGCGGTGTATCGGCTCTCGCCGGATCAGGAGCTGGAGGATGCCATTACTCGGGTCGAGGATTGGGTTGCGACGGGGCGGCTTAAGGGGCGAGCCCCGCGCTGAGGAGCCCTTCGATCCCGAGGAGCCGGTCCCGACCTGATTAGCAATGCAAGCACTGTCGAGCATGCACCCCTCCCACGAAACGTTGTCCCTTGCCGTCTCGTCGCCGGTCTTGCGGTAGGATCGCATATATCAACAACGTGGCGAACGTGGCGCGGTGGACAGCTCAGGCTGATGAAGGCCGACATGAGACCATACTGGTCTCCCCGGGCGCTTCGGGTTCCTTCGGACGTTTCGTCTGGGTGACCGAAACCCCTTTAGCTCAGACACCTCCGACTTTCTGGTTCCTCGAACATCTCAACGCCGACATTCTCATCGGCCCCGAGCCCCCCACCGTTGGCATTGGTAGCGACGTGAGAGCCGCCAAAACAACCCAGTGAGGGCGAGTTCGACACAGGGCGTCCTTTGTCAATCCGATACGTGTCCCGCTACGCTTTTATAGCCATCACCGCTTTGCGCGTCCGCGTCTGACCCTCGTCGGACGCCAGAGAGATGTAGATGGGATGGGTAGCAGTAGATTCCCTCAGGGCTGACCTTCCCCCACCAAGGTGAGTACCTTGTTTCTGAAAGAAATCCAGATGGAGAACTTCAAGTCGTTCGGGCGAAAGATTACGGTTCCCTTCCTCCAAGGGTTCACGGCGATCACGGGTCCGAACGGCTCCGGCAAGAGCAACATCGCCGACGCGATCCTGTTCGTCCTCGGGCCGAAGAGCTCGAAGGCGATCCGCGCCGGAAAGCTGACCGACCTCATCTGGAACGGCGGGAAGGACAAGAAGGGGGCCGACTCCTGCCAGGTCAGCCTGCTCTTCGACAACTCGGACCGCCAGATCCCGGTCGAGGCGGACGAGGTCAAGCTCACTCGGTACGTCGGCCTCAGCCCATCCGTGGAGGGCGGCTACAACTCGTACTTCTACATCAACGACCGAAAGTCCTCGCTGTCGGAGTTCGACTCCCTCCTCGCCCACGCCCGGATCTCGGCGGAAGGCTACAACCTCGTGCAACAGGGGGACGTCCAGAAGATCGTCTCGATGTCCTCCATCGAACGCCGGCGGATCCTGGACAACATCGCGGGGATCACGAAGTTCGACGACGACATCACCCAGGCGGAAGGGAAGCGCCGAGAGACGGAGGAGAACCTCGAGCGGATCCGCATCATCCTGGATGAGATCGACAAGCAGATCCAACAGCTCGAGGCGGACCGCGACGGCGCCCTGAAGTACAAGGAATTGAACGGGCGGATGTCGACCGCGAAAGCCCAGCTCGCGTACAAGAACCGCGAACTGATCGAGCGGCAGATCGTCGGCACGAAGGAGCAGATCGCGAAGCACGAGGCCGACAAGGCGAAGCTGGAGGCTCAGAAGGCCGAACTCCGAACGCTCTTCGACGCGGCCGTGGCGCGCCTGAACGAGCTCGAGCAGGAGATGGCGGAGCGAGGCGGGGAGGAGGCGAAGGAGCTCAAGGAGAAGCTGGACGGCCTCCGGATCGAACGCGCGCGGGCGACGGACGGAACCGAGACCTCGAAAGAGGTCCTGAAGCAACTCCGCGTCGAGGCCGGCGAAGCGAATCGGGAGCAAGCGAAGATCCAAAAGGAAACGGATGCACTCGCCCGGGAACGCGAGAAGGTCGACGCCCGCGTGGGCGAACTCGACGAACAGATCAAGGCGGCCGACAAAGACCTTCACGAAGTCGACGAGCTCGCCTCGAAGAGCGACGCGAAGGTCCTCGGCATCCAGAAGCAGATCATCGCGCTCAACAACGAGATCGACCAGGTCGAGGAGCGGGTCAAGGGAATCGTCCTCGAGGGAGACCGCACGAAGGAGGCGATGTCCCGCCTCGAGTCCGAGATCACGCAGATCGAGGAGTCCCGGAAGGCGTACCAGGTCGAGTACGACGACGCGGACTGGCAGCTGAAGGAGCTGCGGACCTCCACGAAGGAATCGGGCACGAGCCTTCAGAAGCTCCAGCAGGAATTTCACGAGAAGCGCGCGGAAGAAGCGAAGCTTGCGAAGGACCAGGCCGAGCTTCAGACGGCGATCCTGAGCCTCACCCGGCAGTACGCCCAGCTCAAAGCCGAGGCGGATGTCGCAGAGAACATGAAGCGAGGCTACACGTCCGCGGTCTCCGCGATCCTCGAGTGCCGCGAAACCGGCTCCATCAAAGGCATCCATGGCACGGTCGCGCAGCTCGCCCATGTCGAGGCGCAGTACGAGACGGCGATCGTCACCGCCGCGGGTGCCCGGATGCAGGGGATCATCGTCGACGACGACTCGGTCGCGGCGCAGTGCATCGACTACCTGAAGAAGCGGAAGATCGGACGCGCGACGTTCCTACCGCTCACGAAGATGCTCGTCGGGAAGCCGCGGGGCAAGGCAATTCTCGTCGCCAAGGAGTGCCTCGGCTTCGCGATCGACCTATGCCACTTCGACGAGAAGTACCGCGACGCCTTCTTCTACGTGTTCGGCGACACGCTCGTCGTCCAGACGCTCGACGAGGCCCGCAAATGGATGGGCGGCGTCCGGCTCGTGACGATCGAAGGCGAGCTGATCGAAGCCTCCGGCGCGATGATCGGCGGCGACATGGAACGGTCGACGGTCAAGTTCGGGCCCAGCGTCGCGAGCGAGATGGAGAAGATCGCGGAGAAACTGCGCGAGGCGCAAGCCCACGGCGAGACCGTGGCGAACCGGCTCGACGAACTCCGGAAGGCGCTGCTCGACCTCGAGGGAGAGATCAAGGACTCCGGAGGCCGGAGCGGGGCCGTCGAGGTGAAGACGAGCACCCTCGAGGCGAAACGGAAGGAGTTCGCCGCGAAGCTCGCGACCGCGGACAAGGACCTCCGGGACCGGAAGGACCGGTTCGGGGAGGCGCAGACGACGGCGGTCCGGATCGAAGAGGACCTCACGAAGTTCACGAAGGCGCTCGAAGCCTTGAAGGTCAAGCGGGACGAGCGGAAGAAAGCCGTGATCGCCGCGACGCCGCAGCAGATTTCCTCGCGGATGAAGGAGCTCATGAACCGCCGGGCAACGCTCGCGGAGGAGTTGAGCGGCCTGCGGTCCAAGCTGGAGGCGATGGCGACCCAGACGACGTTCCTCGAGGAGCGTCGAACGGAGGTCGGGTCGCGCCTCACCACGCTGGATGGTCAGCGGAAGGATCACGAGAAGCGGATCGACTCGTTCCAGGAATCCCTGGGCCGCCTCGAGACGGAGATCCGGGGCCTCGAGAAGACGGAGGCCCAGATGGGCAAGAAGGTGAAGGACCTCCAGGACGCGCGGGACGCGGCCTACAAGGAGAAGACGGACCGCGAGGCGGACCTCGACAAGGTCACGCACAAGATCGACACGAAAGAGGACTTCCTCCTGAAGATGCAGACGGAGCTCAAGGTCCAGGAGGAGCAACTCGCCGAGGCCGAACGCGTGATGAAGGAGATGGCGGTCGAGTTGCAGGAGGGACGCCTCCCGAGCCTCGAGGAACTGAAGACGACGATCGCGGATTGCGAGGCGGCGATCAACGCCCTCGGCCCGATCAACCTGCGAGCCCTCGAGGACTATGATGCGCAGCAGGCGCGTGCGGTCGAGTTGAAGGACGAATTCAAGCGGCTCGAGGGACAGCGCGAGGAGCTGATCCATCTGGTCGACGAGCTCACGGACAAGAAGAAAGAGGGCCTCGCGAAGATCTTCACCTCGATCAACGAGAACTTCGGTCGCGTCTACGCGGAACTGACGGAGGGCGGCGAGGCGGAACTCGCCTTGGAGAATCCGGAGAAGCCGTTCGAGGCCGGACTCACCCTGAAGGTCAAGCCGGCCCACAAGAAGGCCCTCCGGCTCGAGGCGCTCTCCGGTGGCGAGCGATCCCTCGCCTCGATGGCCCTGATCTTCGCAATCCAGGAGTACGACCCCTCGCCGTTCTACCTGCTCGATGAGATCGACCAGAACCTCGACGCGGTCAACGCGGAGAAAGTCGCCCGGATGATCCGCCGCAACAGCTCGACGGCCCAGTTCGTCCAGATCTCCTTGCGCAAGGTCAGCTTGAAGGAGGCCGATCACCTGGTCGGCGTGACCATGACGCCCGATTCGCTGTCGGAAGTGATCATGCGCGTGAACCTGGCCGACATCGAGGACGAGAAGCCCACGGAGGTGATCCCGGCATGAGCGAGAACTACCAGGCGATCCTCAATCACCTGCTCTTCCACAAGGCGTTGATCAGCGAGACGGAGGGCGGGCAGCGGATCAACCGATACCTCGCGATGCTGAACGAGATCGATCAGGGGATGCATGTCGCGGTCCGGGACCCGTTCGAGAAGTCCGTCGTCGCGGCGTTCGAACTCGCGCTGGAGCGGCGCCTCGACCCGTGGGAGATCAACCTCGTGCCGTTCACGAAGCTCTTCCTGGACAAGGTCAAGAAAGACGGCGCCGTGAACTTCGTGACCGCCGGCAAGCTCGTCTTCCTGGCGTGGTCCATCCTGAAGATGCAGAGCGACAAGGTCCTGCTCGACGCGATGCCGCCGGAGCCCGAGGCCGATGTCGGCGGATGGGATCTCGACATGTTCCGGGATCCCGCGGACCTCGACTACAATCAGGTCGTCCTGGCGGGCACGGCGACGCCGCTCACGGAAGCGATCCGCCGGGAAGGACGTCGGGCCGTCACGCTGATGGAACTGATGGACGCCTTCGACGAGGCCCGCCGGGAATCGGAGATCCAGCTCCAGCTGAATGCGTTGCGCGAGCAAGCCATCCGAAAGTTCGCCCCGAACTTCCACCGGAAGGTGCACGGGGAGGACCTCACGGAGGACATCGCGCTCACGTGGCACCGGCTCACGCAATTCAACGGGGAGCCCATTCCGTTGCGCCAACTGACGGCGGGCGGCGTATGGGACGAGGTGACCGTGTTCATGTCCCTCCTCTTCCTGGCCCATCTGGAGAAGGTGAAGCTGTGGCAGAAGGACTTCCCGTACGGCGAGATCTACGTCAAGCGACTCGCGATGACGACGGAACTGCCGATGGAGGAGCTCCTCGCCATTCCGGCCCTGGGTCCAAAACCCGAGGTCCCCCAGGAGGCGATCCATTGAAGGAGCGAGCCCTCGTCGAAGCCGCGTTGTATAGCGCGGGGCGCGCGCTGACGATCGACGAACTGGCCCGGACGACGCGCCTTGACCCCGAGGCGATCAAGGGCCACCTGCGGGCCCTCGCCGGCGACTACACGAAACGGGAGAGCGCGCTCGAGATCGCCCAGATCGGCACGAAGTGGACGATGCAGATCCGAGAGGCGTACTCGGAGCGGGCTCGGGCGTTCGCGCCTCCCGAGATCGACCGGGACATCCTGAAGACGGTCGCCCTGATCGCATACCACCAGCCGATCCTCCAGAGCGATCTGTTCGACATGATCGGGTCGAAGGTGTACGAGCACACGAAAGGCCTAGAGGAACTCGGCTTGATTTCCCGCAAGCCGTCGGGACGTTCCTTCGCGCTCGCGACCACGCGGTACTTCGCCGAATTCTTCGGACTCAAGTCGACGGACCGCGAAGGCATTCGAAGGCTCATGGCCCAGAAGGCGGGCGTGCCCTACACGGAACGGAGCGAGACGACGCCCGGGGAGGATCCCGCTCCCGAGGCGTCGCTCCCGGCACCGGCCGCAGAGGAGGCCGTGTCCCACCCGGCGGCGTCCCCCGCGGCCACCGCGAACGAGTGACGCCAGCCATCCAAAGCGGGCCGTCCCCGCGCCCGCGTCGCTCCGCCTTCCGCGCTGGGTAAATCACTCGTGATAATCACGGGCTAAGCCGTTTATAAGCTCGACTTCGTCGTAATTTCGCCATTCCTTGGGGAGAGCCGATGCCGTCCCCCCGAGGGAGCGGAGCCGACGAACCGTGAGCGGGTACCTGCGGGACAGCCAGCTGCGCAAGCAGCTCGAGGAGAAGGTCAAAGAGGCCACGCGGACCCGTCAAGCCGCCGAGGATGGCATCAAGGCGGCGCAAGACCTGATCGATCAAGCCCGCCGAACGGACGCCAACGTCGTCGAAGCGGAGAAGGCCCTCGCCGAAGCGAACGAGGCGATGGCGTCCAAGGACTACAAGGTCGCCGTGGACAAGTCGGGCGAGGCGCTCGAACGCGGGAAGCGCATCTACCGAGAACGGGCGCGCGGCATCGTCGATTCGAGCGCTGCCCTCGGCCGGCTCGCGAAAGGCGTCGGCGGCGATCTGGCCGAGACGGAGGCAGCCCTCGCGAAAGCAGAAGGCGCGCTCGCCTCCGAGGATCTCGGGACCGCGATCGACCTCGCGAAGAAAGCGTGGAAGCGGAGCGAGAAGGTCCTCCAGGAGCACCTGTCCTCCTCGTTCTCGAAGGCGCAGTCTCTCATCCTGGCGGCCAAGAACCTGAGCCGCGACGTCGCCCACGTCGAAGACCTCCTCTCCCGGGCTCGGACCGCGATGGAGAACGACGACTTCCAGAGCGCGCTTGATTTCACGAACGAAGCGCTCGAGACGATCACCGACGACCTGACGTCCGCGGTGGACAAAGAGGTCCGCGACGTCGAAGATCTCGTCCGGACCGCCGCGGAGCTCGGCGCGGACACGACGAAGGCCACGACCCTGATCGAGCGCGCGCGGGGCGACATCGGGAACCTCGACTTCGAGAAGGCGAAGAACGCGGTCCGACAGAGCCGCGCGGAATCCGAGAAGGCCCTCCAGCGGTCGCTCGACGGGCGGGCCGGCGACTTCTCCAAGTTCGTGCAGGAGGCCCGGGCCCTCGGGGCGGACCCCGCGGCCGGCCAGGAGTGCTTCGACAAGGCCGAGGCCGCGATCAAGAAGGGCAACTACCGGGAGGGGGCGCAGCTCGCGAAGCAAGGGTTCCAGGCGCTCCAGCAGGCCCAGTTCCAGCGGGTCGTCGGCGTCATTGCCACGTCCCGCGAGAAGTTCACCGCCGCCGCGAACATGGGGATCGACATCCAAGGCCCGATGGCGGATCTGACCATCGCTCGGGACTTGCTCAAGCGCGGCGCGTTCCGGGACGCCCTGGATGCCGCGAAGCGCGCGGACGGGGCGGTCGACACGATCATCCAAGGGTACCGCACCGTGGAAGGGCGACTCAAGGAGATGCACCGGGCGTTCGCCGAGACGGAGGCGTTCGGGGTGCAGACGGTCCGCGCCCGGAAGCTCGCCGAGGTCGCCCGTCAGGCCTATCAAGAGCGCAACCTCGCGGACGTCTCGAAAGCGGTCGACGCCGCCGCCGAGGAATTGCGGAAGGCCGAGCGCGAACGGGTCATGCAATCCATCGAACGCGCGGAGTTCGTGATGACCATCGGAGAGCAAGCCGGCGCCGATCTCTCGGACGCCTCGAAGCTCCTGCAAGAGGCGATCGTCGCGACGAAGGCGGACGAGCACCGGAAGGCCCTGCAGCTCGCGGGCGACGCGCAGGCGAAGGCGGAGCGGATTCTTTCGGACCGCGCCGGAGAGAAAATCGTCGCGCTGCGCGCGGCTCTGCCCCACCTCGGGGACGACGCGGGAAGCCTCAAGGCCCTCCTGAACCGGGCGGACGCATCGATCGCCTCGCGAGATTTCGAGGACACCTTCCGTGCCCTGACGGAAGGAGAAAAGTTCGTCGAGACTCAGATTCACACGCACGCGGAGGAGATCGTCGGAGACCTCGCGCTCGCCGTCCGGATGGGCGTGGACGTCGGCGCCAATGTGGCTCCCCTCGAAGCGATCCACCGGAACCTGAACGGGTTCCTCGCCCGGGGCCAAGCGGGGGACATCGTCGCCGCCCGGGAGAAAGCGAGGGCCATCCTCGCCAGCGCGTCCGAGGAGCTGGCCGCGTTCGTCCGGGCGCGCATCACGACCGCGGAGGGTCTCAAGATCGACGTCGACGAGATGTCCGATCTCGTCCGCCGCTCTCGCCTCGCCTTCGGAGTCCAGAACTACCACGAGGGACTGCGATTGCTGAACGAAGCGAACGAGCGGGCCGGCAAGATGACCGCGCTCCATCGTCAGGCGTACAACGCGATCGCGAGCGGGGCCGCGTTCGTCGCGGAGGCGAAGAAACGCAACGTCGACGTGTCGAAGGTCGTCGAGATGCTCGTCGACGCGAAGAAGGCGTTCGAACGCCTCGAGTACGAGCAGGCGGTCCAGATGGCGTCGGCGGCCCGAGCGGAGACGGACAAGCTCACGGTCCTGTATTCATCGGCGCAGCGGATCCTCTCGTCGCGGGCCCGCCTCGAGCTCGCGGGCAAGATGGGGATCGACGCCCCTCACCTGCGCGACGTGTTCGGAGCCGCGAAGGAGGCCATGAAGGCGAAAGAGTACGACAAAGCGTTGGCGCTGGCGCAGCGGGCGGAGGACGAGTTCACCTCGCTCATCAAGGAGAAGCTCACCTCGTCCCTGACGGCCGCGGAGTCCGTCCTCGGTTCGGTCGAGGGCGTGAACCTGGCGCAGTCCAGCGACGCGATCGTGCGGGCCCGCCAGCACCTCGACGCCGGCGAGCTGGAGCAGGCTGCCGACCTCACGTTGCGCTTGCGGGAACAACTCGACCTCCTCAAGCGTCAAGGAGACGAAGCCGCGACGGCCCTCCGTCGGCTCCGGGAAATCGTGACGGATGCGGAGGCGATGAGCTTGCCCTTGGCCACGACGACCGGCTTGCTCGCGCGGGCCGACCGCGCGTACAAGATGGGCCAGTTCGAGGAGGCCCTCGACCACGCCGCGCAGGCCGAAGCCGAGGCATCGAAGGAACGGGACCGCGGGATCGCCTCGAGGATGAAAGGCTTCGAAGAGAACCTCCTCCGCGCCCGGATGGACGGGACGGACACCCGATCCGCGGAGCGGCTGTTCGAACGGGCGCGCGAGTTCTTCCGGGCAAAGAAGTACCGCCAGGCGATCGCGGCGGCCGAGCAGAGCGAAGAGGAAGCCGAACGCGTCGGCCTTCAGCAGGGGATGTCGAAACAGGCCGTCGAGTCCGTCGAGCGGAAGCTCCGGGCGATTGGCAAGGGGCCGCTCGCCGTCACCTCGCTCGTCTCCGATTCCCGGAGGATGTACAACGATGGGGACTACGTGAAGGCGCTCGACACGGCGATCCGCGCGTCGGACGCGATCGCCGATCTCCGGATCCTGCTGGAAGAGGTGCAGGACGTCCGGGACCAGGCCCAGCGGCTCCTCCAGACGGCTTACGAGGTCGGCTCCGATTCGACGAAGTTCGAGAAGTTCTTCCAGGAAGGGGAGGTCGCCTTCGAGGCCGGCGAGGTCGAACGGGCGCGGTCCGCCTTCGCGGGCAGCATCGATTGGGGCCTCGGCCTGCTGAAGGCGCACGTCCGCGAGGAGCTGGCGAAAGGCGAGTCCCTCGTCGACACGTGCCGGAAGATGGAGATCGATCCGACCCCCGTCCAGAACAAGTTCTCGGAGGCACGAACCCTCGCCGAAACGGAGAACTTCCGGGAAGCCTTGGCGCTCATCCAGTCCGGGCGGGACGCGGCCCAGTCGGCCCTCGCTGGCAAGTTGAACCGAGCCCTCCAGGAAGCCGCGGACAACGTCGCCCATGCGAAGAAGTTCGGCTCGGACTCACGCGACGCCGAAGCGCTCTTGCGCCAGGCGAACGAGCAGGTCCTCCAAGGCGAATTCGACCAGGCCCTGGAGGTCGTCAACACCGCCCTGGAACGGGTCGAATCCGCGAAGGTGATCGAGAAGCGCTTCATCGA
>Ga0209157_1001971_pt1 | contig 16639 bp, 16 predicted proteins | sample GraSoiAngelo_135_FD_185892 | JGI IMG/M metagenome (GOLD analysis project Ga0209157, IMG submission 185892) | Grasslands soil microbial communities from the Angelo Coastal Reserve, California, USA - 14_0929_05_40cm (SPAdes) (version 2) | ecosystem: Environmental > Terrestrial > Soil > Grasslands ...
TAAGTCTATGAGCCGTGGAGGAATCGAACCTCCAACCTACTGATTAAGAGTCAGTTGCTCTGCCAATTGAGCTAACGGCCCCCGCGGAAGAATTGAAATATAGCATGTGGGGACGGAGTGCGGGAAGGGTCGCGGGTGGACGCGCACGTCAGCAGTCAAGTCTTGCGGCACCCGCTTTGGGTAGGAACCGGATCAGGCGGCGGGGTGTTCTTCGTGGGTTTTGCCTGGCTTCCGTCTACCTCCGGAAAAAAAAGCGCGCACGCCTTCAGCAAAACCCAGCGCGATTGCCGAATAGTGGCGGATGGGACGCATGACGGTTTCGCGCGCCTCATCAACCGTGTTGAGAACCCTTTCGCGTACGTGGCGGACTTGGGTGCGCACGTTCTCGCGCGTCTCATTGATGATGGCCTGGACATGCAACACCTGGTCGCGCGCGATTTGTGCGGTTTGCTGAAGGTCATCGGCTACAGCTTTCAGAGTGTGCGCGATTGATTCCAGGGGCGGGATCAGCTTACGGGTTTCGTCCATCAGAACCTCGACCTTGCCGCTTATCCGGCGCGCCAAGAGATACATCGCAAGAAGCACTCCCGTCTGAACAACGACCGCCAATGTAATGACAACCACGGCAACCATTAAAAGTGTTTCCATAAACTCCCCCTTTAGATGCAAGGCAACTCCCTAACCTTTTAGACGCCTCATGTCAAAGAAGTATAAAGCTATCCCGCAAACGTCAATATGGACATGCCTGAGCACAATCAACTTTACGCCTCTTTCAATTCGCCGCACCCGAAAACTTGCCCCAACGCCGCGAGGGAATACGCCTGACCGCCATCTCGAGAGAAATCCGAAGATTGCTATAATTGAACAGGGGACAGTGAGCAATTTCCGAACGGAAAATTGCTTACTGTCCCCGAATTCAATTATGCGCAATTTGGAGATCGCCTCTGTCTTTAATCAAATCGCCGACTTGCTGGAAATCCAAGGAGCAAACCCCTTTCGCGTACGCGCATATCGCCGGGCGGCACTCAACATCGAAGGTCTTGCCGATAACGTCGAGACGCTGTCGCTTGGAGGAACCCTCGATGACATTCCGGGCATTGGCAGCGATTTGGCGGGCAAAATCGATGAGTATCTTCGAACCGGCAGGATCGAATTTCACGAACAACTGAAGAAGGAAGTCCCGCCGGGGTTAGCGAAGATGGCGGAGATTCCGAGTGTCGGCCCGAAGACTGCCAAGGAAATCTACGATCGATTTCGCATTGAAACGATCGAAGATTTGGAAGCGCTTTGCAAGACCGACAAGCTCTTATGTGTTCCAGGATTCAAGCAAAAGAGCGTCGATAATATCCTCCGCGGAATCGAGCTGTACCGCAGACGAAGAGGAAATTATTTGTTGGGCAGGGCTGTCCCGCTTGCAAGAGCGCTCTGCGAGTACCTCGAAAGCGCGGCCGAGCGCATCGCATACGCGGGCAGCTTGCGGCGGATGAAAGAGATTGTTCACGACATCGACATCCTCGCTGCATCCAAAGATCCTGCAAAGACAATTCAAGCGTTCCTCACGATGCCTCTCGTAGAAAGCGTCCTCGCCCAGGGTGGAACGAAGGCTTCAATCCGCGTCCAGGACGACATGCAAGTGGATTTGCGCGTGGTGGATCCCCAAAGCTGGGGTGCTGCCATGCATTATTTTACAGGCTCCAAAGCTCACAACATCCGCATGCGTGAGCGCGCCATCAAACGAGGGCTGAAGCTGAATGAGTACGGATTATTCGATGCAAGCGAGAAGCGCCTCGCCGGGGCCGAAGAAGGTGACATCTTTGAAAAGCTCGGACTGCCGTATATCCCCCCCGTACTGCGCGAAGATTGGGGCGAAATAGAAGCTGCAGCCGAGGGGAAGCTGCCGAACCTCGTCGAGCCCGAGGATATTCGCGGCGATCTTCACATGCATACGACCTGGTCCGACGGCAAATATTCCGCCGAAGAAATGCTCGACGCCGCACGCAGGCGCGGTTACAGATACATTGCCTTGACGGATCATTCGAAATCGCTCGGTGTTGCCGGCGGGCTTTCCGATGAAGATCTCATGAAGCATACCGAAGAGTGCCACAGACTGGACGCGAAATACTCCGACATTCGCGTGCTCGCAGGAACCGAGGTCGATATCCGTCAGGACGGGACGCTCGATTATTCCGACGAGCTGCTCGCGAAGCTGGACTTTGTCGTTGCATCGGTTCATAGCGGCTTCAAACAGGATCGCGCGACGTTGACAGCGCGCGTTGTGCGGGCGATGCAAAATCCTTACGTACGTGTCATCGGACACCCCACGGGCCGCTTGCTCGGCGATCGCGATCCTTACGATATCGATTTGGAGGAAGTGATGAAAGAGGCCGCGCGGACCCGAACCTGCCTCGAAGTGAACGCCAATTTTCATCGCCTCGATCTGAATGATATTCACTGCAGGAAGGCTCGCGAAATGGGAGTCCACGTTATTATCAGCACGGACTCTCATAATTATGACGACATGCTGAACCTTCCCTACGGAGTCGCCACCGCCCAGAGAGGTTGGATCGAAAAGGACAGCGTCCTGAACGCGAAGCCGGTGGAAGAAATGCTGAACTTCAAAAAGACTCGATGAACTCCGTCGAAATTAAAAATAAGGCGCACTATCTCGGTTTTGATCTTGTGGGAGTATCTCCGCTCGGCCCCTTCCCTGAAGCTGCGTTTTATCCGGAATGGCTTGAAAGGGGATATGCCGGCGAGATGCAATACCTTGAACGGCAGAAAAGGACGAAAATGGAGTCCGCTTCGATCCTGCCGGCAGCCCGTTCCATCATTGTCTGCGCGATGAATTACAACAGCTTTAATCCCTATACGCAGTCCGAACCGGGAAGGGCCTGGGTCTCACGATACGCATGGGGTGAGGACTATCACGACACGGTCAAAAGGAAGCTGCAGGACCTGGCAACCTGGATCGAACAGAATTCGCCACAGCGAACGAAAGCTTATGTCGACACAGGCCCACTGCTGGAACGCGTATTTGCGAAATACGCCGGCGTGGGTTGGTTCGGAAAGAATACGTGCATCATCAACCAGAAAACCGGCTCCTGGCTTTTTCTTGGTTGCATCGTTACCGATCTTGAATTGCCTTACGACACTCCTGTGGCGGACCGCTGCGGAACCTGCACGCGCTGCATTGATGCCTGCCCCACCGGCGCCATTCTCGAACCATACGTTCTCGACAGCCGGAAGTGCATTGCGTACACGACAATCGAATTGCGTGGTGAGATTCCGGAACAGGATCGAGCGGGAATCGGGCACCATCTCTTCGGGTGCGATATCTGTCAGGATGTATGTCCTTGGAATCGAAAGGCACCCTATTCTGGTGATCCTGCCTTTGAACCAAAATCCGGCCTCTTTTGGCCAACGATCGATGGCCTCCTCGACCTCAACGAGGACGAGTGGCGGAGCATGAGGCGAGGTACGGCAATGAAACGCGCCAAGATCAAAGGCCTGCTTCGAAATCTGATGGTCGTCGCCGGAAATTCCGGCTTGCCAAAATTATTGCCAAAGTTGCGGCGCTTTCTGAAACACGAGGACGAGCACGTCCGATCACACGCGCGGTGGGCGATCGAGCAGCTCGAAAAAGGGGAGCAAGTCAACGGGGCCGGTGGCGCGAGGCCGGTTTTGAATGGTGCTGAATCATCCGGCGCTCAATTTTAAATAGAAAGCGGAGGATCATCTTTCGGTCTTTTTCGGAGATGGCCATAAATTCCAGGCCGATAACCGGCCATTTCTTCCATTTCACGACAGGATAAACGACCGGCATGCCCTCGTCCTGAAGCACAAGGACGGCGGGTCCAACAATCTGCCCTTCATAAAAGCGATCGAAGTCTTTCGCGCATACAATCCTGACCCCGCCGCCGCCGAGCTCGTCGACGATAGGATCGATCTTGACCCCGTCCATCGTCAGTAGCAGATAAACTGGTTCATCGGCAATCATCGACAGCCGGAACAACGATCGTTCCGCCGGCTGCGGGTTGGCGTGCTGCCTCGAGTTCATGGGACGATCATCGGCAGAACCGTCCCGAATCTTTAGGGTTTCCGCTTTTTGGTAGCGCTATACTGCCACCTACAGACAAACACATGAAGCAGAAGATCAATATTGGAATCATCGGTTTAGGGACCGTTGGAACCGGTGCGTATCGTATCTTGCGGGACAACGCGGAATTGATCCGCCGTCGAGTCGGCGTGCCTGTGGAGGTGACCAAAATCGCAGTGCGTGATGCTGCACGTGACCGCGGGGTCATCATTCCTGCAGGAGTGCTGACGACCAATCCGGCGCAGGTCATCGACGACCCGAACATCGACATCGTGATCGAGTTAATCGGTGGCTATGAGCCCGCTAGAGAACTCATACTCGCCGCAATCTCCCGGGGCAAACACGTTGTGACTGCGAACAAGGCTCTGTTGGCGGCTGACGGAGCCGAAATCCATGAGGCGGCGCGGCGGGCCGGCGTCAGCATCGGTTACGAGGCGAGCGTCGGCGGGGGCATTCCGGTCATTAAGGCTCTGAAAGAAGCTCTGGCTGCAAATCGAATCCTGTCTATTTATGGAATCATCAACGGAACTTCCAATTACATTCTGACAAAGATGACCGATGAGGAGCGTTCGTTCGCCGATGTTCTGGCTGAAGCTCAGCGTGCCGGCTACGCTGAAGCCGACCCCACGTTCGATGTGGGAGGTATCGACACTGCCCACAAGCTGGCGATCCTCGTGAATCTGGCCTTTGGGGCGCACGTGAATTTGAAAGATATTTATACCGAAGGCATCACCTCGATTAGTCCCCTGGATATCGACTTCGGCAAGGTGCTCGGATACAAACTGAAGCTGCTGGCGATCGCAAAAATGCATGAAGCTGGGCAAGCCGAGGCGCGCGTTCACCCAACCATGGTTCCGGATGATTATCCGATCGCGAAAGTCGCCGGCGTCTATAACGCCATCCAAATCGTTGGCAATGCATGCGACGACATCATGCTCTACGGCCGCGGAGCCGGTTCAATGCCGACCGGCAGCGCAGTGGTTGCCGATGTGATGGATATTGCGCGTCAAATACTGATTGCGCCGTCCCGAAAATTACCCGCCGGCAACGGAACATCCGAGGCGGCCGTCGCCCTTCAACCGATGGAATCGATTGTCAGTTTGTATTACTTCCGCTTCATGGCGCTCGACCAGCCTGGAGTGTTAGCTCAGATTTCCGGCATCCTGGGGCGCCACCGGATCAGCATTGCGCAAATGATCCAGCGGGGGCGCAAGCAAGGCGGCTCTGTGCCACTCGTGATCATGACGCACAAGGCGCTCGAGCGAGACATTCAAAAGGCGCTCGTCGAAATAAAATCCCTATCGTGCATTACGGAAGATCCCATCTTGATCCGCGTTGAAGGAGAGGAATCCTAGAAGTTGCAGATTTGATTAATTGAAATCGGGATTTGAAATCCGAGCGTCTTAGTCGTTTAGGCTCTGAAAAGTCCGTGCACAGTTCTTCGACGAGCGCTTGGATGCGTAGAGTGCTTGATCGGCTTCAGCGACCAGGGTTTCGAAATGGCTTCCTCGATGGTACTCGGAAAGTCCAATGCTTACCGTAACTGGAGTTGCAGTGTATCCGAGCACGGTGAGGATATCTGCACTTTCAATTTTATGCAGAATTTTTTCCGCCGCATGCATTGCGCCCTCCATGTTCGTGTCCGGCAACGCCACTCCAAATTCGTCACCGCCGCAGCGGAACACGAAGTCTGTGTTTCGAACAGACTGCTTGAGTAAGATCGCAATTTCTGACAGGACTTTGTTTCCGACGACATGGCCGAAGGTGTCATTCACCACCTTGAAGCTATCGATGTCGATCATGAGCAGCGACAGCGGCGTTGTATATCGCTCCGCACGGGCAGTTTCTCGACCCAAGACCTCATGAAAAAAACGCGTATTGTAAGCGCCTGTCAGGGGATCGGTAATAGCGGTTCGCTGAAGCTCAGCAAACAATCCCGCATTTTCCAAGGCAATCGCTGTAAAGTCGGCCAGTGCTGAAGCTGTTGCAACATCGTCGTCGTTAAAAACCTTCGTTTCTCCCAGTGAAACGAAGGCGCCAAGCACAATATCTTTGGTCTGGATCGGCGCGGCAAGCAGCGACACGAACGAATGCTTGTCGATGAAGGCCCTCAGCTCAGCAGGAATATTGGCCTGCTGAAGATTGGAAATGACCGACGGTTGCCGGCGCGTGAAAAGCTCCGAGAGCAGTTCGCCGCCTAATCCCTGGCTTCGAAGGTTGACAAGCGATATCAACATCTTCACGAGCCGGCCGTGGTCCTTTGAAAACGCGGACTCCAGCCGGATCTGGCCCTCATCACCCGACAGAACAATGAACGCCGTGTCCCCTAATACATCAGTGGATTTCGAAACGACTCGATCCAACAATTCGTCCATCTGAACCGATGATGAAAAGAGCCGGATCAACTCACTAAGTAGTTCAGCCCGGTGGACTTGCTCCTCGAGCTTGTTCAGCAGACGCCGGTACAGTATTCCGCTATTCTTCTCCTCCGAGGTGATAATGACGGTGTCCGACTCCTTGATAGTGGGAAGACTATTTTCGCTGTGGGCCGTGACAATGTCGTCGCTGATGCGTTCCTGAAGAATTTCCCTTAGCTCCTTACATTGCTGGGGATCCGTCCCCAAAATAAAGATAGTGTGCGCCATTCCTATTCGCCGACCTCAAAGCTCCCGTCGAAAACCTATCGTAAGTAAGAAGCTGCGCCGCACAAATGAAAAAGTGCACGTATGGTTCAAATTCAATACAAGTCTGTCGGACTCCTATAGGAGAGCATAGCTTCATTGACAAAAATTTATGTGTAATTGAGGAAGGCTGTGTGGCCGGCCATTCTCGTTGCGGTTTCATCAGGCTGCCGACTGCTCGGGTAGGTCCACCAATTCCCATTCCGAAAGACCTTTGCAGTTGTCGCATCGAGGGAAGCTTGCGTCTTTGTCCAGCGCGACTTCTTCTCCGCAACATTCTGAAGCATATAGTCCTGGTTCGATTACGTCTTGTCCTGTCTTCATATTCCCTCTCACTCCAGTGTCGCGGTCTGTCTTACATGCTAGCACGCTGGGCGCCAAACCGGAAATTCACGGGGTCCACACCGGTAAAGTTCGTATTTTGCCAACAGAGACTCAAAGTTCACAATAGGGAATTCGCCGTTTGACCCCAAAATTTTCCTGATATATTGGCCGCGATGAAAATCCTCATTCGCAACGGACATATCGTGACTGCCGTCGATTCCTACACGGCTGATATTCTCGTCGATGGCTCTACAGTCGTGGTGATAGGGCAGGACCTGCAGAAGATTTCCGGTGCTCTCGATAAAACCGTCGATGCTACCGGGAAACTTGTTATTCCCGGCGGAATCGACCCTCACACACACATGGATCTGCCTTTCGGCGGCACGTCGTCATCCGACGATTTTGAAACCGGAACGCGCGCAGCTGCTTTCGGTGGCACCACGACGATCGTCGACTTCGCGGTGCAATATCGTGGCCAATCGTTAAATCAAGCCTTGGATGTTTGGTTTTCGAAGGCGCAGGGAAAAGCGGCGATCGACTACGGATTCCACATGATCCTGACCGACTTGCCCGACCAACGCCTGCCGGAAATAAGAAGCCTCATCCAGCAGGGAGTCTCCAGCTTCAAGCTATTCATGGCGTACCCGGGAATTTTTCTCGTCGACGACGGGATAATTTTCAAGGCAATGACGGCCGCCGCTGAAGCCGGCGGTTTGATCTGCATGCACGCGGAAAACGGCGTCGTCATCGATGTGCTGGTCAGGAGGGCGCTCGCGGAAGGGAAAACGGCTCCGAAATACCATGCCTTGACCCGTCCGACACGCGCTGAAGCCGAGGGTGTCCACCGGGCGATCGCCATCGCCGAGATGGCCAATTCTCCCGTCTATATCGTCCATCTGAGCTGCTACGATGCACTGAAGGAAGTCCAGGCTGCGCGTGACCTGGGCCTGCCCGCGTATGCCGAAACGTGCCCTCAGTACCTGTTCCTCGATTACGCCTATTACGAACAAGAGGGCTTCGAAGGCGCGAAGTACGTCATGACCCCACCCTTGCGGGACAAATCCAATCAGGAACAGCTCTGGAAGGGGCTCCGCGGAAACGATTTGCAGGTGCTTTCCACCGACCACTGTCCGTTTTGTTTCAAAGAGCAAAAGGAACTTGGGCGCAATGATTTCAGCAAAATTCCAAACGGGGGTCCTGGCGTCGAGCATCGTATGAGCTTAATTTACGACGGAGGAGTGGCTCAGGGACGGATCAATCTGAACCGCTTCGTCGAGCTGACATCGACCGCAGCGGCGAAGCTTTTTGGGCTCTTTCCTAAGAAGGGCACCATCGCCGTTGGGTCTGATGCCGACATCGTGATCTTCGATCCGAACCGGGAGCAGACCATCAGCGCGAAGACCCACCACATGCGTGTAGACTACAGCGCGTATGAAGGCCGGAGGGTTCGTGGCGTAGTCGAGACGGTTCTGTCTCGCGGAAACATTGTCGTGGAGAATGGGGAATTCAAAGGGAAACCCGGATACGGCCAATTCCTTCGTAGAGGGACGATATGAACCATGCATAGCACCGCCTTGCGAGACTTCGTCGAGCTGCAGGGCGACGTGTCTTCGAGCCCGCTGTGGAATCGCGATCTCGCCCCGACCACTATCCGCGAGCGAACTTGGTCCACTTGGAACATCGCGGCGCTTTGGATCGGTATGAGCGTGGTGATCACGACCTACACCTTGGCCGGCGGATTCATCGAAGCCGGCATGAACTGGTGGCAGGCGATGATCACGATCCTGCTCGGAAATACCATCGTGCTTGTCCCCATGATTCTGAACGCGCATGCGGGAACGAAGTATGGCGTGTCGTTCCCTGTCCTGTGCCGCGCGTCATTTGGCACTAGAGGCGCAAATGTACCGGCGATTCTGCGGGCCATCGTAGCTTGCGGCTGGTTTGGTATCCAGACCTGGATTGGGGGGCAGGCTCTTGACACTTTGTTCGCTGTGATGTGGAAGGGATGGACAGGTGTCGGCGGCCACATCTGGCTGGCATTTTTTCTTTTTTGGGGAATACAGGTGTTCATCATCGCTGGCGGCGTCGAGGGTATCAAGTATCTGGAAACCTGGTCGGCACCCCTGCTGCTAGGGGGAGGAGCTGCGCTTTTGGCGTGGGCGTCATGGAAGGCCGGCGGTCTGGGACACGTGCTCACGGCGTCGGCGGCTTTGCAAAAGCAACACAATGCGTTCTGGTCCATTTTCCCCATATCGCTGACGGCATCCGTCGGATATTGGGCGACCCTGAGCCTCAACATTCCGGACTTTACCCGCTATGCCCGATCACAGCGCTCGCAGATGATGGGGCAAGCGATCGGCCTGCCTACGACAATGACAGCGTTTGCCTTTATCGGCGTGGCGGTGACCAGCGCGACGCTGCTCATCTATGGCCAAGCCATTCCTAATCCGGTCGATTTGATGTCGAAGTTCGACAATATCGTCGTCATCGCATTAGCGACCGCCGTGATCTTTGCCGCGCAGCTGACGACCAATATGGCGGCCAATGTCGTTTCACCATCCAACGATTTTTCGAATCTGAATCCCAAACTCATTTCCTATGTCAGGGGCGGCTTGATCACGGCCATCATCGGTGTATTGATGATGCCGTGGAAGATCATGGAGTCGATGGGCGCCTATATTTTCACCTGGCTCGTCGGCTATTCCGGTTTGATGGGCGCCATTGCCGGTATTCTTATCTGTGATTATTGGGTGATTCGCAGACAACACCTGGACCTCGCCGGCCTGTTTGATACCGAGGGCAGATATTCGTATTCCAATGGGGTCAACTGGCGTTCCATTGCGGCGTTGGTCTTGGCTGTTGCTCCGGTCGTTCCCGGCTTCCTTCGCGCAGCGGCGACTCCCGGCGGCCAGGTTGCGATTCCCGGCTTTTTCGACACGCTGTACACTTACGCGTGGTTCGTCACGTTTGCTTTGGGATTTGTCTTGTATCGGGTGTTATTGCCCTCCTCGCAGAAGAGGCTCGGCCCGTAGAAGGGGAATATTTAGGAGAATTTATGGCACGCATCGTTAAGTGTGCGTTGATTCAGGCCGCCTGCTCCACGCCGGCAGAAGAACCGCTGGAAAAGATCAAGCGTGAAGCGATCGAAAAGCATCTCAAGCTGATTGACGAGGCCGCGCGAAGGGGCGCAAAGATTTTGTGCATGCAGGAAATTTTCACCGGTCCTTACTTCTGCGCCGAACAGTCGCCACGCTGGTACGGGATGGTTGAAAAAATTCCGGAGGGCCCCACCGTGCATCTGATGCGGGAAATCGCCCAGAAGCATGGCACGGCGATGATCGTTCCGATTTACGAGGAAGACATCAAGGGCGTTTATTACAACACTGCTGCGGTTATCGATGCTGATGGCAAGTATCTGGGAAAATATCGAAAGCACCACATTCCGCACTGCGCCCCCGGCTTTTGGGAGAAGTTCTACTTCAAGCCCGGCAATCTCGGCTATCCCGTGTTCAAGACGCAATTCGCAGATATTGGGGTCTACATCTGCTACGATCGTCACTTTCCGGAAGGAGCGCGGGCTCTGGGGCTCAACGGGGCGGAGATCGTATTCAATCCGTCGGCAACTGTTGCCGGCTTGAGCGAATACTTGTGGAAGCTCGAGCAGCCCGCGCATGCTGTGGCAAACGGGTATTTCCTCGGCGCCATTAATCGTGTCGGTCACGAATATCCGTGGGACATCGGAGAATTTTACGGACAAAGTTATTTCTGTACCCCGCGCGGGAAAATCATCGCCGAGGGATCGCGGGACAAGGAAGAAGTTGTCGTGGCCGATCTCAACCTCGACGAGATTCAAGAAGTGCGTAATGTGTGGCAATTCTTCCGCGATCGCCGGCCGGAGTCCTATGGCGACCTGGTGAAGGAGTAAGTGTGATGTTGGAATTTGCGTTTACGTTGAAGCCGGACATGGCTCCGGAAAGAGTGATCGCGCTGACGCGACAGGCCGAGGACGCGGGTTTCGCTTACGGTTGGATATTCGACTCGCACGTTTTATGGCAGGACCCGTATCCGCTGCTGACGCTGATGGCCGCCAACACCCGGCGAATGCGTTTCGGCACGTGTGTCACGAACCCCGTAGTGCGGGATCCCACAGTCACCGCCAGTCTGCTTGCGACGTTGAATCGTATCTCCGGCGGCAGAATGGACTGTGGAATCGGTCGCGGCGACAGTTCGCGCCGTGTCATGGGGAAACGGCCGACGACATTGGAAAATCTCGAACAAACCGTCCAGATCATTCGAGCTCTGAACAACGGAAAGCAAATCACGTACGAAGGCCATCCGATACAAATGCCTTGGGCCGACAGCGGCGTTCCTCCCGTGTGGGTCGCGGCCTACGGACCCAAAGCCTTACGTTGCGCAGGACGTATCGGCGACGGAGTCATTCTCCAATTCTCCGATCCTCATCTGATCAAGTGGTGTCTTGGTTTCGTCAAACAAGGATCGGAAGAAGCGGGCCGGGACTTCTCGAAGATCAAAGTGATGAGCGCAACTGCCGTCTGGGTCTCCGAAGACAAGAAGACGGCTCGCGAACGCGTACGATGGTTTCCGGCGCTCGTTTCGAATCACGTCGTCGACCTCGTATCGCGTTACAAGCCGGAAGAACTACCTCCCGAACTGACCTCCTATATAGGCAATCGAAAGGGTTACAACTATCTTCATCACGCCGAGGTCGGCAGCAGCAACGCCGAATTTGTGACCGACGAGGTCGTCGACCGATTCTGCATTGTGGGGAATATTACAGACCACATCCGAAAGCTCGAACAATTGCGTTCCCTGGGCGTAACGCAATTCAACATCTATTTAATGTGCGGCGACGAAGAAGAGACTCTCGAAATCTACGGCCGCAACATCATCCCGGAGTTTGGACGCAATTAGCCACAGGGGACAGACACCGAATTTCTGAAGTACAAGAAACAGGGTGCTATTCCGAAAGAACCTCCCGATCAAGACCCGATACCGCTGCAGCACCTGGAGAAGCCGAAGCATCCGCCACGCCACAATATGTGATAGTGTAGGTCTTCAAGGAGACCAAGCATGGGCCAACTAGGGCTTCCCGAGCTGATTATCATAGGCATTATCGCTTTGCTCATTTTCGGCCCGAAAAAATTGCCGGATCTCGGAGCCGGCCTGGGAAAAGCGATCCGGGATTTCAAAGGAGCGATTCGCGAGGACTCGTCACAAGACGAGAAAAATAAAGAAGAAAAAAAAGAAGAGAAAAAAGAAGAAAAAAAAGAAGAACCGCAGCCGACGAAATAACAATTCCCTGCTTGCAGGGGAGGGTAATTCGTTAGCTCTCCCTCGTCGGTTGGAGGAATCGATTGTACGCATCATTTCCATCTTCGATCTGGAACCGGTAGCCTAGATCCTTCAGAAAACCTTCAAACGCCTGATCTTCGTCAGGCGGCACCTCTAAGGCCGCCAGGACCCGGCCGAAGTCGGAACCGTGATTCCTGTAGTGGAAAAGTGAAATGTTCCAGCGTCCGCCAAGGGTATCTAGAAACTGGAGCAGGGCGCCGGGCCGCTCGGGAAATTCAAACCGGCAAAGACGCTCGCGTTTCACATCACGGGCGTGCCCGCCCACCATGTACCGGACGTGAAGTTTTGCCAGCTCATTGTCCGAGAGGTCAGTTGCCTCATAGCCTTTCCGAAGAAGTCCGGCCTTGACCTGCGCAGCGTCTTCACGGCTGCCGACGCTGACACCGACGAAAACATCGGCGCGCTGCCGGTCGTTCAGACGGTAGTTGAACTCCGTAATCACGCGCCTGCCGAGCGCCGCGCAAAATTGGCGGAACGAGCCGGGCCGTTCCGGAATGGTTACGGCGAATAACGCTTCTCGCGATTCGCCCAATTCCGCTCGTTCGGCAACGAACCGAAGGCGGTCGAAATTCATGTTGGCGCCACTTAACAGTGCCACGAAGTGTTTCCCTCGTTCGCCTGTACGTTCTAAATAAGCTTTGAGTCCCGCGACGGCGAGTGCCCCGGCTGGCTCGACAATGGTGCGCGTATCATCAAAGATATCTTTGATTGCGCCGCAAATCTCATCGTTGTTCACAGTGACGATTCGCTCGACCGTCGCTTGAACGATGGGAAACGTGTAGCTTCCCACCTGCCTCACGGCAACACCATCGGCAAACAAACCCGGGGTTTCGAGGCTTACCGGATGCCCGGCCCTCAGGGCGCGATTCATTGCATCGGAATCGACAGGCTCCACTCCGATCACGCGGACCTCGGGTAGGACAGACTTCACGTAGGCGCCAATGCCGGCGATAAGCCCGCCCCCTCCCACCGGCACGAAGATCGCTGCCAGGTCACTGGGATGCTGCCGCACGATTTCGTCGGCGATCGTGCCTTGACCGGCGATGACCAGCGGGTCGTCGAAAGGATGAACGAACGTAAGTCCACGTTCCTCGGCAAGCCGGTCGCAATGAAGCTGGGCCTCCGAATAGTGATCGCCCACGAGCACAACCTCCGCATCGAGTGCCTCGACTGCTGCCACTTTGATATCGGGCGTGGTTTTCGGCATCACGATGACGGCGTGTATTCCGAGATGCTTCGCGGACAGAGCTACACCTTGCGCGTGATTGCCGGCGCTTGCGGTGATCACGCCGGCTGACCGTTCACCGGCTGACAATCGTGCGATACGGTTGTAGGCTCCCCGGATCTTGAAACTGAAAACGGGCTGCTGATCCTCGCGTTTCAGCCAGATCGTGTTATCGACGCGTTGGGAAAGTCTTGGGGCAACATCGAGCGATGTTTCTCGCGCAACTTCATACACGCGGCTGGTCAGTATCGCTCGCAATAGTTCATCAAAACGTAAAGACATAAAAGACTATTTCGGCCCGAACAGCGTCAACCAATGACCATCCGGATCGGTGAAGGTGGCGGCCCAGGAACCCGGCGTGACTTCTCGCGGCTCATTGATAAAAGTGCAACCGCGCTCTTTTAAGTCGTTAAATCGGGAAGTGACGCTGTCCGCAGAGATTACGATTTCCGTGGCGCCGGCAACAGAACCGTCGGGGCGCCGCAGGTTCGCGTTCAGCATGAGCGTAATTCCGCCAGCAGCGAAAAAGGCAAGGCTTCCCATCTGGTTCTGCAAATCGAAACCCGCTCTATCCCGATAGAATGCGACCGATTTCGCCAGGTCTGAGACCCCCAGAACGACAAGTCTGATCTCCATTCCCATCTCTCGTCAGGTATCTAGCCACAAAAAGGCACAAAATTGACAAGAGTTTCATCTTTCTTGTGAATTTTGTGCCTTTTTGTGGCTACTTTCTTCCTGTCTTTTAGCCTCTCAGCGGCGCCTCGAGGCGCAGCGGGACCCGCCGTAGCCTGATGCCCGTCGCGTCGAAGACCGCATTCGCCACGGCGGCGGCCACAGGCGCAGTCGAAGCTTCTCCGGCGCCCAGCGGCGGAAGCGATGGCCTGTCGATTAGCGCGACATCGAGGGATGGGACGTCCGGGAAACTCAGGATCGGATAGCTGGCCCAATCGACGCTCGTCACCCGGGATCGATCGAACTTCACTTCTTCGTGCAGCGCTCGTCCGAGCGTTTGCAGAATCGAGCCTTCGATTTGGTTGCGCAATCCATCGGGATTCACGATCAGTCCGCCGTCGTGCGCGCACGCGATACGGCGTACGTTGATTTTGCCTGTATTGCGATCGACCGCGACTTCCATCGCGATCGCAACATAGTTCTCTGCCTGCTTATAACGGGCATAGGCGAATCCGCGCCCGGAGAGTACGTTGCCATTGATGGGGCGGCGGTTCGGTGACGGCCGTCCCTCCCATCCGATCATTTCCGCAGCGCGTTTGATTACATCGAGCGCGCGCGGATCCGTCAAGCCCCGCAGCCGGAATTCGACGGCGTCGACCCCAGCGGCCGCCGCAAGCTCGTCGGTGAAACTCTCGACGGCGAAAACGTTGGCTACCTTGCCGGGTGCGCGAAGATTCGACGGGCGCAAAGGCGTGCCCTTCAAATAATGTACGACCACGCGGACGTTTGAAGCCGAGTATGGCGGATCGCCGTTCTGAGACATCAAGCCCGCGCCCTGGCCGTGGGGCTGCGTGATGCCTGCCCCATCCACCGAGACGAGGGGGCGGTTGCCTTGAATATTCATAGGCAGCCACATGTGCGTTTCCCACGCCGCGATCCGATTGTCGTTATCGAGACCGCCCCGTATTTCCAGGACCTGCGGCGGTCCTTTGGGATCCCACGCGTGTTCGTCTTCGCGCATCCACTGCACGCGTACGGGTTTTCCAATTGCCCGGGACAGCAGCAGCGCATCGGCAGCCGCATCGTCGTTGCCGTTACCACCGTAGGAACCAGACCCATCGAGGAAAATAACCCGCAGTTTGTCCTCGGGAATTCCGAATATGCGTGAGAAGTTCGCCCGCATGCCGTGCGGCCCTTGGGACGCTGTCCAGATCGTGGTTCCTTCGGGCCGAACATCAGCGACCGCGCACGACGGACCGAGAGACGCGTGGCTCTGAATGGGCCATACGTACAAGGCCGACAGCTGTTTGGCGGTGCCAGGCAAAGCGGCCGCCGGATCGCCTTTGTTCACGATGGTTTCATCATGATCGGGAGCGCTTTCGCGGACGTGCCGGTCCAGGTTGTCACTGCCGGGCAGCCCTTGTTCTTCGGTCCAGGTGACTTTGAGCTCCTTCGCAGCCCGAATTGCGGCCCATTCATCGGGAGCAACGATACCGAGAAAATTCTGAATCCGGACGACGCGGGCGCCGGGGATCGCTCGAATCGACGACTCGTCGAGCGACATGAGCTTCGCACCAATCGATGGCGGATGGATCACGCGTCCATGCAGCATGCCGGGAAGCGAAAAGTCCTGTACATAGACGTTACGGCCGGTGCATTTATCCGGAACGTCCGGGCGCAAGATGGGCTTGCCCACGATCGTGTAGGTTTTCGGATCTTTCAGCGGAGCATTGGGATCGACCTTCAGATTGAGCCGCTTTCCGCCGGCGAGCGCGCCAATATTCGTTCCAGGCTGCGCGCCCAGTTTGATCAGTGCCTGGCGCGCTGTAGCTGCCGCCCGCCGCAGCTCGACACCTCCTTGCGGGATGCCGGTGCTGCCTCCGGTTCCGCCGTGGTTGGGCGTGACTGCGGTGTCGCCTTCGACGACCGTAACTCGATCCACAGGGATGTCGAGTTCTTCGGCAACCATCTGGCTCATCGCGATGCGTAAGCCTGTGCCGACATCGACTTTGCTTGTGTAAATGGTCACGGAGCCGTCTGTGTGAATCGCAAGGAAGCTGTCGACTTCGCGGGGATCGACAGGTTTTCCCAGATCTGAAATTTGAGCCGAACTTATGTTTGGGAGAGCGCCGTCAAAAGCGAAGCTCACGATGATGGCGCCGCCTGTTCGGAGGAAATCGCGTCTTTTCATTGCCGCCTCCTATGCCTTCGCCGCGCGGAGTACGGCGGCTAGAATTCGAGTGTAGGTTGCGCACCGGCAAAGATTCC
>Ga0209157_1001974_pt1 | contig 16636 bp, 21 predicted proteins | sample GraSoiAngelo_135_FD_185892 | JGI IMG/M metagenome (GOLD analysis project Ga0209157, IMG submission 185892) | Grasslands soil microbial communities from the Angelo Coastal Reserve, California, USA - 14_0929_05_40cm (SPAdes) (version 2) | ecosystem: Environmental > Terrestrial > Soil > Grasslands ...
TAGGATTGGTCCTTCCGCAACCCCTTACCCGATGCCGCTCCCGTAAGGCGTGGGTCGGGGGTTCGATTCCCCCTGCGTCTCCCCCACTTCAGAGCGGGCAAATATGAGCAAATTGTTAAATAACCATGGTGTTATACTATTTCGGAGAGTAAGACCATGATCGAGAAAGTGACCCACGTGCCCATCGTCGTGAGCGACCAAGAGAAAGCTCTCGAGTTCTACACGAAGGTGCTGGGGCTCGAGAAGCGCGCGGACTACCAGCTGCCCGGGAACCCCCGCTGGCTCACCGTCGGCCCCAAAGGACAGGACCTCGAACTGATCCTCTTCCAGGGCAAGTACAAGCTGGATCCTCGAGCGCCCGCGGAGGCGGGTAGCGGGGGCAACCACATTGTGTTCAAGACGAACGACTGCCGAAAGGACTTCGAGATCCTCAAGGCCCACGGGGTGAAGTTCAAGGACCCGGCGCCCGTCGAGGCGAACTATGGCATCGCCGCGTACTTCACGGACCCTGACGGCAACCACCTGACGCTGCTCGAGTCAAGCCCCCAGCCTCCGCGGAAGGGGTGAAGACCCGAGGCCAACCGGCGGGGTTCCGATGATGGCGACCGATGTCTTCGCGGCGATCGCAGACCCCACACGTCGAGCGGTCCTCGACCTGCTCGCACAGGGCCCCCGCAATGCAGGGGGCATCGCTGCCGAGTTCCCGCGCCTTACGCAGCCCGGCGTATCGCGGCATCTGCGGGTCCTCCGGAAGGCGAAGCTCGTCGAGGTCGCGGTCCGGGCCCAACAGCGCATCTACACGATCAACCCGGACGGTCTAGCCGACCTTTACGAGTGGGTCGCGAAGTACCAGGCGATGTGGCCCGACACGCTGGACTCTTTGGCACGCTACCTCGATGCGAGGGCGGTCGGTGAGAAGGCCAAGAGGAAGAAGCGATGACCGAACGATCCACACGGGAAGAAGCCCCAGTGACGCGAGCCGCTAGCGGTGCGTTGAAGATGCCTCGGGAACAATCACGGCACGAAGGTCAAGGGGAAACGATCCCGATGACGACATCCCACACGCCGCGAGCGGGCACGCTCACCTTCGTTGGTGAGTACGCGACCCTCGCATTCGAACGGCGCATCCCGCATCCGGTCCAGGTCGTGTGGGAAGCGCTCACGGAACCGGAGCATCTCGCGCGATGGTACATGACGAAGGCGGTCATCGACGGCCGCACAGGCGGATCCATCGACTTCCGCATCGGTCCAGCACAGCTTCACGTGACGGGACGCATCCTCGTCTGGGGCCCTCCCCACGTTTTCGAGTACGAATGGAAGGTCAAACCATGGGGGAGAATGCCCAAGGGCGAGGATGCCATCGTGCGCTGGGAGCTTCGGCCGGAGGGCGAGGAAACCCTCCTGACACTGACGCATCGGAACCTGACGCGCCGAAGCGCGCTTGGGGCGGCGCCCGCGACGCATGTCGTGCTCGAGCGCCTCGTGGCCCAGTTGGCAGGCCTGCCATTCGAGGATTTCAGGGAGCGTGTCGCTCAGGTTCAGGAACAATACCCATCCCGTCGGGAGGCTCATTAACCATGCTCGGAATGAAAACCTACGAGAAAGAGTACGTGGGCGCGTGCCGCGCAAAGATCGACGCCGACGTGCGAGCTTTCAAGAAATCCGGCTCCAAGGAATTGGAGACCACTTTCTTCAACAACATGGTCCTCAAGCTCGAATACATGTTCGTGCACCGGCTCACAGGCATTGAGGGCAAAGACGGCAATCCATTGAACGAAGTCCGTGTCCTGTGCAACTCCATGCTGCTCAACCAAGGCAAGCTACAGGTTGACAGACTCCCAGGGTGGCCGAACTCGGCCGGCTCGGGGATCAAGCTCCCGCCGGACAAGTCCGTGCTCAAGCTCAGGGCAGGCGACGCGGTACAAGTAAGCGAAGACGGCTTCGTCCGTCTCGCCAAAGCCTTTTTCGCCGAGATCGAGAAGAGATACTCGTAGCCAGCCACCGCTCGTGGTCACGCGTCGGCTGAAAAGACCAAGCACAAACGGGTCTTGACGACAGTCTGAATCTTGGGCGCCCTTGCGAGTCTTCGGAAACCTTTTCCGTCGGATTCGACAATCGGCGTAGCCGCATGGATGGACGTGACGATGGCGCAAGCGCGTGATTGGCAGGGGATGAAGGACATGTCGGCTCGTCTCCTCGAGGAACGCACGGGCGAGGGGGTCGCCGAGTGGAACCGGCGCATCATGGCGGAACAATTCGCCAGCGAGGAGCAGCTTCGCGCTTGGCTCACGAAGCAAGGCGTGATCGGCTACGCGCAGTCGCTCCTGGTCATGGAGCGATTCGGCTACCCGGACTTTCTCCTCGCGACGGCGGACGAGCTCATCGACGGTCAGTACTCGGATCGACCGCAGCTCCGGCCCATCTTCGACGCGCTGATCGACGCAGCCGCGGGTCTCGGCGAGGTCACAATCCAGGCGCGCAAGACATACGTCTCCCTCGTTTCGCCGCGCAGGACGTTCGCCCGGATCCAACCGACCACAAAAAACCGCATCGATCTAGGGCTCCGGCTCGAAGGGCGGAAGCCGGGTGGACGTCTGCGGCCTTCGAGGATTCACGAAACCATGCCCGTCCAGATCGAACTCCCCGCACGTGCGAACGTGGACTCGGAAGTGCTGCGGTGGTTGCAGCAAGCCTACGACGAGAACCGCTGACGGAGTCGAGCCGCACAAATTCATATTCCTCGGTCCGGATGGCCAAAGAACTCGACGGGGCGCATCGTCGCCGCTGCGAAAATGGGCATGTGACTCATGAGAGGGCAAGATCCGGTCATCCGCGTCCAGGAGCTCTCGAAGCGCTTCGGCGACAAGGTCGCGGTGGATCGTGTCGCGTTCGATATCGATCGTTCGGAGGTCTTCGGCTTCCTTGGCCCGAACGGAGCCGGCAAGACGACGACGATCAAGATGCTCACGACCCTTCTGCAGCCCACCTCGGGCCGGGCCACCATCTTGGGCCACGACCTGCGGACCGAGGGCCGGAAGATCCGGGAGCGGATCGGCGTCGTGCAGCAGCAGGACAGCTTCGATCAAGGACTGAATGTGGAGACGAGCTTGGACATCTACGGGCTGATCTGGGACGTCCCCCGCCCGGAACGGAAACGTCGGATTGGCGAACTGATCGAGCGTCTCGGGATGGAGGAGTTCCGCCGGAAGCCGACGATCGACCTGTCCTCCGGCCAGCGTCGAAGGCTGCAGGTCGCCCGGGAATTCATCCACGACATGGACCTCCTGTTCCTCGACGAACCGACGGTCGGACTCGATCCCATCGTTCGACGAACGCTCCTCGATTACTTCAAGGAACGCGTGCGCGACGGCCTGACGATTTTCTTCACGACGCACATCCTCGAGGAGGCCGAGTATCTGTGCGACCGGATTGCTGTGATCAATGAGGGCCGGATCATCGACGTCGATACGCCGGAGAACCTGAAGCGGCGGTTCGGGAGCGCGAAGGCGGTCGAATTCAAGCTCCTTCAAGGAAGTTCCGCAGAGCTAGCTGCGCTGCTGTCGTCCTCCGAGGGCGTAACACGATTGGTCCAAGAACCGAGCACTGGTACGTATCGGGTGACCACGGCCCGCCCCGAGTCGGTGATTCCGGAGATTTACCGGCACGCTGAGCGACTCGGCGTCACGGTGTCGTCCATCTACATCTCGGAGACGACCCTCGAGGATGCATTCATCAATCTCGTCACGGAGAATCACGGGGCCGGGGTCGTGTCGGGAGGGCGGGCCGCGTGAACATCTACCTCCGGCTCGTCTACCGAAATCTCCGCGCGAACCTGGACCGGGCGTCTCTGTTCTTCGAACTGATCTTCCCGCTGTTCTTCATCTTCGTCCAGGGCTTCGGGCTGAACGGGATTGTCCCGCCGTTCGACATCGGCAACGGGAAGTTCGTCAGCTATTCCCTGTTCCTCGCGGCCGGCGCGGTGACGCTGACCGTCATCAACGGAGGCACGAATGCCGGCACCCAGCTCTGGTTCGACCGGAAGAACGGGATGTTCGAGCAGATCCTGATGGGGCCGTTCACCCGGGCCCAATACATCCTGAGCATCATCTTCGCGACCCTCATCATCGGCGTCGCGGGCTCCCTCCTCGTCTTCGTGTTCGCGTTCCCTGTGGTCGGCGCCAGTTTCGCGTTCAGCCTCGAAGGGGCGCTCCTGATTGCCGCGGCTCTGTTCTTCGGGACCGTCTTCTTCGGCGCGTTCGCCATCACCCTCTCCGTCGCCCTGAAATCTTCGGAGACGTTCCAAGTCGTCTCCACGTTTGCGTTCTTCATTTTCCTGTTCACCTCCTCCGTTTTCTTCCCCGCGAGCTCCGCGCCCTCCGCGATTCAGGCCGCGAGCCTCGCGAACCCCCTCACGTACACGACGGACATCTTCCGGGCGGGATTGTTCAGCGCCGCGACGTCCACCACCTCGCTGGAACTTGGCGTGCTGGCGGTGGAAGCCGCCGTGATGTTCGTGATTGCCGTCCTCGCCTTCCGGCGAATCCGCGTTTGACGGCGGCCATTGGAAACGGGCGCTGCGTACTCAGTCCCGCTGTGGCGCCGTCTGCCGAACGAAGAAGCCGGACACCAGGAGAACCGCCCCGATCAGGACTGAGACGGTCCCGAGTTCCACCGCGTCGAAGGCGAAGAAGATCGTAGAGAAGAATACGAGAAAGACCCCGCCCCATCTCAGCTGTTCGCGGCGGCTGAGGCCGAGGAGATTTTTCTTGATCTGCTTTCCATAGCGAAACATCAACGCTGTCAGGATGAGAAAGGCCATCGCGGCCACGAAGAAGTCCTGCGTGAGGGGTGAAAAGTAGTCCCCGAACGTGAGGAGGAGCCCTACCTCGTCACCGACGAAGCCAACACCCACCCCGAACACGACCGCATAAATCCGAGCGAGCCTCGGGTCGTTGTCGACGATCCCCAGCCAGCCCGCGACCCCGATCATTAACAGACCGTACCAGAAGTGGTGGAAATGGATTCCCGTCTGCGTGATGATCATGAGGCTCGGGAACGCGAGATGGAAAAGCCTCGCGCCAAAGAATCCTCCGGCGAACGCGAGGGTTGCCAGAAACGAGAGATCGTGCTTGAATCGAGGTGCTTTCGTTTCTTCGAGCATGTCGCGGGAGATTGTCGATGTCCGGGATAAGGGTCTTCGGCGATTTCTGGGTGGGCGTACGGCGAGTGTGCCATCAGATTGTTTCTTCACCCTCAGAATCACGCTTTTGCTGCTTCCATCGTTGCGCGTTTCGCCGTGGGGTCGAGGAAGCTTTTTGCCGCAGGGCGTGCTCGCTCCCGCATGTCTGGAACGGGTCCGTTCCTCTGGCTCATGAAGCACGCGCCGCCCGCGGGATTCCAAGAGCTCCCACCCGCGGGCATGTGCGTTTGCGCATACCTGTTCGTCATCCGACGCGGCCGGATTCTTCTAGGCAAGTACGCGGACGACCCGAGATGGGAGTCTCTAGCCGGCTTAGACCCGGACCGTCGGCGGACCCATGGAAAGGGTTGGACCGTGCCCGCGAGCCACCTGAAGTTCGGCGAGGATCCCCGCGACGCCGCGCGCCGAAATTCTGGGGATCCCGGGAATGCGGTATTCCGAACCCCGGTCCGAGACCGATTTCTATCCTTCCAAGATGGTCCCGGGAGCAATGCACTACGACATCTGGTTCTTCGTCGATGGGACGCCACCGAATGGATACGAGCTCCGGGTGCCGCCCTGGTACGCAGAGTTGTCGTGGCAGGATCCCAAAACGATACCGGCGAGTGCGTACGCACGAGGCCATGAGGATGTCGTCACACGATGGCTGACGCCAAGGTCACGGGCCACACGGTCGCCGCGAGCCCCCGCGGCGCGTTAGGTTCGGGCTGCAACTCTCTCCCGGTCGCAAGAGCTAATGCCGGCTGCGGCGTTGCCGAGGTCGATGGCGGGGCCGGAGATTGTCGTGTTGATTCCCGAGAGCACGCGCAAGGCGACGGGTGGGTCGTCCGATGGCCCCGAAGTCGACGCGATCTCGGCGGCCTTGCCCGCAACGGTCCGGGCGAAGCTCGAGGAACTGCGGGAGGAAGTGCGTCTCAAGAGCCCGAAAGGGTCGGTCCGACCGGGCGGGCTCCTTCCCGCGTACCGCCGGTTCCAAGGGAACATGTACCGAAATATCCCGGACAACGCGTGGGCCCAGCGCTCGGCGAAAGTCGAAATCGTCATCGCGTCGGGACTCCGGGGACTGGTGGCCTCTCGAGACACGGTTCCCGCGTACGCGCTGTCGATGGCGGAACCCGCGCCGCCGTTCGGCAAGATGAACCGATGGTGGCACGACCGCGGTCTCCCCGCGATCCTCGCGTCGTACCTCAGCGCCGTGCGGCCCCGGATTGTCGTGGACCTTCTATCCTTGGAGTACCGGGAGTCCGTCGCGGGGTATGCCGGGCATCTCCAGGGGGTCGACGTTCGGACGATCGACTTCCCGGGGATGGGCCGCGCAAGCCAGCCGCTTCGAGGCGAACGCATCGCCCGGATCCTCCAATCGGGAACCGTGTAGAGCGCCCGTCATCGGGGTTTTCGGGCTCGGAGGACGGCCTCAGCCTGCCTCCGGAAGTCGGCTCGTTCGCCGAGAAGAAACGGGGTGAGGTGGTCCCGGTCGATGCGACGATCGGCGTAATCGAGGAACGCCAACGCCGCATGCGGGTCGTCGCGGGCGAGGGACCGCACCGCCAAGCTCGCGAGGTAGTGAGACTTCTTCTGGGAGAGGTCGCGGCGTTCTGGGGCCATCGCGACCAGCTCGGGCAGCATGCTCCAGAATTGCTCCAGGTCGCCTCGCTTGAACACGGGGTCGATTGCCTTCACGCGGGCAACGAACCTCTCGCGGGCCTCGTCCCTCACGCGCCGAGTATGGGCTCTCCCGGTCTTGCCGGTTTGCTCGGAACACGCCAGCCTCTTGAAATCTCGCGGCCTACGGAAACGGGTGGCAGGTTGGACGGACCAGTCGTTGTCGTGACGGGCGGGACGGGCTACCTCGGTTCCTCCGTGTGCAAAGCGTTCGCGGAAACGGGCGCGACGGTCGTCGCGGTGTATCTGTTGGAGCGGGAAATCCAGTACTTCGAGAAGGCTCTCGGACCACTCGGGAAGGACGTGATCCTTCTGAAAGCGGATGTCGCACAACCTGGGGAAATGGACCGAGTCGTGAAAGCGATTCTCCGCCGCCACAAACGGATCGATGTCCTCGTGAACACGGTCGGTGGGTACATGGCAAGTTCGGTCGAGGAGACGCCCGCGGACGAATTCGATCGGGCGATGGCCCTCAACCTCAAGTCGGTGTTCTTGGCCTGCAAAGCCGCGGCTCCCGCGATGAAGGGGGCGAAACGAGGCACGATCGTGAGCGTCTCGAGCGAGGCGGGTCTCCAGGGAGACGCGGAATCGTTCCTGTATTCCGCGAGTAAGGCCGGCGTGATCCGCCTCACGGAAAGCCTGGCGCGGGAACTGAAGGCGGCGAACGTCCGGGTGAATTGTGTCCTGCCACGAATCATGGACACGCCCTCGAATCGGGAGGCGATGCCGAAAGCGAACTTCTCGAAATGGGTGAAGACGGATCAGGTCGCGCGAGTGATCCGGTGGCTCTGCTCCGAGGAAGCCGACCCCATTAGCGGGGCAGCGATTCCCGTCTACGGGGGCCCGTGAGGTCCGCCGTGCGCGAGGCTCCTCTTTCCTACTGCGTGAGTCCTCAGGAACCTCAACATTGGCCTTGCCGCGGGCGGCCTCCAAGGTTCCCGCAAGCTGCAGCGGAGATTAAGTGAGGAGTGTCTGAGTCTCACACGTAATTTTTCTTTGCGTTGTTCTGGGCGGCAGGAACCCTTTTATCCCGCCCGCGCCCTTCGTTTTTCCGCGAGGAGGGTCCATGAAGTCGGCGCTTTTCGTGGCTGCTGCCGTGCTCGCATTCGTGATGATTTCATCCGGTACGGCGGCGGCAACGTATCGCAACCGCCTCGATCTCGTCGGCTCGAACGGCCTCATGGTCGGCTCCCAGACCTCCGATATCGACGTGGATCCGGCGAGGAACGTAGCATACCTCGGGTCGTACGTCGACCTCGGAGTGGCGGTCGTAGACATCCGGGACCGAACGAACCCGGTCGTCGTGGACATCTTGACCACCGACTATGTCGGTGCGGACGACCGAGTTGCCTCGTCCGACTCGGCGGACGTTGACATAAACGGCGACCTCCTCGCCGTCGCAAGCCAGACGTTCAGCGAGGGCGCCTTCGCCGGGGTGAGCCTCTACGACATCACGGATGTGTTCCACCCCGTGTTCCGCGGACAGGTGTGGACCGGCGGAACGCACGATGTTCAAATCGACCCTCGCTGGCCCGACCGACCTTACGTCTATTCTGCGAACATGGAGTCCGATGATCCCGACCACGGGCATCATGTGAGCATTATCGACGCCTCGGACTGGACGCAGCCGATGGTCCTGACGGACTACGTCTCGCCGGAGCCGCAAGGGGCGCAGGGCCTTTCGTTCAACAGCGCTCATGACCTGACGCTCCTTGTCCACCCGGACACCGGCCACGTCCTGCTGTACGTGGCATATTGGGATTCGGGCTTGCGGATTGTCGACGTCACCGACGCGGCCCATCCCCGCGAGATCGGGTCGCTCGACTATATGCCCACGTTGACACCTCGGGGGCTCATCGACACATGCTGTGCCCACTACGCGCAGCCGACCCCGTCCGGCCATTTCGTCCTCCTCGAGGACGAAGTGGGCATCGGCCTTGCAGGTGGCGTTCACATCCTCCGCGCCGACGGATGCGACGGGGTCCACACGTGCATTGTCGCCCAGGTCGGCTTCTGGCCACCTCCAATCCCGAGCCCTCAGGCGATGGCGATCATGGCGGAGATTCGCGCTGGCGTCTCGACCTACGGCGTGGTCCAGCGGTTCTTCACGCGAGATGTGCATAACCTTGACGTTCAGGAGGATCGCTTCCTCGCCCCATCGTATAGCAGCGGTCTCTACCTCGTTGACATGAGCGACAAGACGAATCCCGAACAGGTCGCGTTCTGGGTCGGCGCGGTGGACATGAAAACCGCGTGCCATGGGCGGAACACGCTGAACCCGTGGGGCTATCAGGGCGACTGCTTCATCCAGGCACGTGAGGTTTGGGGCGCGAAGTTCGGTGAAGCGGTGCCGGGGAGCCCGTCGGACTTTTTCATCTACGCGAGCGACTTCTGGGACGGGTTGCTCATCCTCACGACCCGGAGCCAGTAGGAACGTTCCTACGCCTTCGGAATCTCCTTGCCCGGATCGATGAAGGGCTTCTTCACGACGGTCGCCGTCCGCGGTCCGTCCGGGTGGTCCACCGTGAGTTCCGTGCCGAGGTCCGTGTGGATGATCGGCAGCATCGCATAGCCGATGTTCGCCTTGAGCCGCGGGGAGTGGATCGCGGACGTCACACGGCCCACGGGTCGTCCTCCGGCCAGCACGGTCCACTTCGTCATGTTGAAGTCGATCGGCCTCCCGTCGATCTCGAGGCCGACCAGCCTCCACTTGACCCCTTCATCCTTTATTCGCTGGAGCGCCGTTTTCCCAATGAAGTCGCCGGGTTTGTCGAGGTCCACCGTCCACCCGAGGCCGACCTCGTACGGGTTGTTCTCGATCGTCATGTCCGCCCCGTAGTTCAGGATGCCCGCCTCGATGCGGCGGATGTCGGAAGGCCCCGTGGGCCGTAGGTTGTATTTCTTCCCGGCTTTCACGACCGCGTCCCAAAGGTCCGCGCCACGCGAGCCGTCGAGGAGGTACAGCTCGTACCCGATCTCCCCGGTCCACCCCGTCCGGGTGACGAGGAGCGGGATCCCGTCGAGATCCGCGCGGCTGAAGAAGTAGTACGACAGGGACGTGACCTTGTCCCCGAACAAGTCCGCCATGAGGGCCTTCGACTTCGGCCCTTGGACCTGGAGCGGCGAGGCGTCGGGCTCTCGGATCGTCACGTCCATGCCGGCGTGTCGAGCGACCCCTTTCGCCCACAGGAGGACGTCGCTGTCCGCGAGGGCGATCCAGAACCGGTTCTCCTCGAGGCGCAACAGGACCGGATCGTTCAAGATGCCGCCGTCGGCATCCGTGATGAGGACGTATTTCCCTTGGCCGACCTGACACTTCCGCAGGTCCCTCGGGGTGAGGAGCTGCATGAACGCGAAGCCGTCGGGGCCGCTGATCTCGACGTTGCGTTCGACGGCGACGTCCCACAGGGCGACGTGACGGAGCAGATGCCAGTACTCCTTCACCGGGTCGTCGTAGTAACTCGGAAGGAAGGTGTGGTTGTATACGGTGTACGACTTACAGCCCGCCTCCCACGTCTTGTCGAAGAACGGGGACCTGCGGAGGCGCGCGCCGCGCTGGATGAGCGCCATGTCGAACCGTCTCGCCCGCGGGGCGGACCGCTTCGAAGCCGCACGGGTCCGTTGGGACTTCCTCTTGGTCACCATGGCGGGATCTCCTCGAACCCCGGACGTCAAAGGGAAGGGCAGGCCATCGTGGAAGCGTGGATAAAGGATTCCATCCGCGGCTCGCCGATATCGGCGGTGGTTGTCAGGGGGAACGAGCCCACGCGTCGAGCTTCGACTCGAACACGGATTTCGGCGGCCAGCCGATCGAGCTCGCGTAGGCGTTGAACGCTCGGAGGCTCTTCCCGCGTTTCAGCGCTTCCTGCTGAATCTCGCGGATCCGCTCTCCGATGATTGCATACGTCGACGCGTAGCCGGGTCCGATGACTTGGTGAGCGGGGAACAGCTGATAGTACACCGTCGCTCGCTCCAAGCCCGTCGTGCGGTGGGCCCACTCCACGAAATGCACAAGATCCTGTTTGCCGGAATTGATCCGCGCGTCCCCGATGACCCGCAGGAATCGGACGATTCGCCAGAGGGCCGTCAGGAACTCGTACTCCCGGGAAACACGGCCGAGCCCGCCCCACCGTTCGAGGGATTCCCCGAAGGCGTCTTCCTCCGGGCCGGAGAGCTTGCCCGCCGCGATCTCCTGGATGATCGGGAGAAACTCGAGTTCGCGCTGAAAAGCGATTCCTTCGGAGACGCACTGGAACGTGGAGGCGATGAGGTCGAGCACCCGAGGTGACGCCGCGTAGGCTAGGGCAGAATTCGAGCCGTGGACGCAGTGCCCGTACTCCTCGTGGATCAGGAGATTCAGCAGCTCCCCCGGCGGTGGTCGGGCGGCGCTCCTCACGTCGGTCGTCGCAAGGAAGATCTCCCGAGGATGGTCGGTCAACGTGTCGAGCCCAAACGCCGCGCCGGACGGCGTGGAATTCGCCAGGTAGGACGGGGTCTCGACGACGTCTGTCGCGTAGTCGGGGTTGATCGCGACGACGTGTTTGTGGGCGACTCGCCTCGCGGGGTCGCGCACTTCCTTTAGGAACGGAAGAATTTGGTCCGGTCGCAGGCCGCGCTTTTCCTTGAGGGCGCCCGTGACGGCTTCGGCCGTGGCCCCGCAACTGAGCTCCTCTGCGAACCGCCGGACTAACGCATGGAAGTGCGGCAGCTCCCGTCGGATCATCCGGAGTCCTGCCGCCTCGACTTGAGCGGGCGTTTGCTCGTAGTCCCATAGGTCTCGGAGCGCGCGCGCATACGATCGGGATCGGCCGAGGTCGCACCCGGACCGCTTGAAGAACGCGTAGACATCCTGAAAGCTGCCGTCCACCGGGAAGCCCGGTAGATCGAACGCCTTCGCATACCGGGTGTTCGCGGCGATGAGCGCTCGGATCGCTTCGCGCGCCGGCGTCTCGCGAAGCTCTCGCTCGACTGTTTTCAGCATGTCCGCGAGCCCGCTGCACGCGAGCTGGACGAGGGCCCTCATCCCGGGTGGCGGGACCCTGCGCACTTGTCGACGACGTGCGTCGAGCGCTCGTCGGCCAAATCGTGCGAAGGACGCCAGATGGTCCGTGTTCGTCCCCTCCTTGATGAGGTAACCGAACATCGATTCGACCAGGGATTGGGGCAGGTGGGCGGGCTCTCGAAGTTCGAGCGCCGCGAGGAATGAGGCGAGGAGCTTTCGTTCGGTCGGGTCCCTCGTCATCCTTCGGATTCGGGAAATCCTTGCTTGAATCTGATGGACCTTCGCCGGGGTCGGAACAAAGACGCGACCGGCACACTCGTCGATGCCGAGCACGAAGGCTTCGTTCGGTCGGAATTCCTTCCAGAGTTCGACAATCGCACTTTCCGTTTCCGACCGAGGCGTCAGCATGCAGGCGAAGGGAGGCCGGACGAGCAATTAAGGATACGCCCCTACCGACGGCAAGGCGCGGTGTTCTGGTCCGCGGACCGAGTTCAGTGGTCTTCGACAGCCGGGGGACGTGGCTTGCGCGTTCCTGAAGCCGCGGCCAACGCGATTCGGTCGCCCACGTGGATCTCGCCCGCGTTGAGGATCTGCGCTCGAAGGCCTCCCCGGTGGATGAGGCCCGCGAGCACTCCGCGGCGGGTGAGATCCTCGAGATGGGAACACGGTTCACAGAGGCGGATCCCGCGAAGCCGGACGCGGCCAATCAGGAAATCCTGGCCGACGAGGTGGTTCAGAGGTACGCCTCGCGTGACGACGTTGCGCCGGGCATCGCCCGCACGGATCGCGATCTTGTTGTCCCGCGCCAACGCATCGATCGCCTCCGACTCGATGAGGGTGATCTCCCGAGCCGGTCCCGGTCGGTCCGAGTAGGTCCCCTCGGCCCGAAAGTATCGGTCTCCTTCGAGCCCTTTGCCGGGGACCGCGCGCACCCGTTGGACCGACCGCATCGGAGCTTCCGCGGTCTTCGCAATATGGATTGAGCTCACTTGGCCGCTCCATGGCCGGACCCGCGCCATGGCGCATCCATGGGGGACCCGGATATAACGCTTGCCTACTCGGGTTCGCGGACGATTGCGTCCGCCTCGATCTCGACGAGGATATCGGGATGGATGAAGCCGCTCACGCGAACCATCGTCGCGGCGGGACGGATCTCGCGGAACAACTCGGCGTGGGCGCGGCCCACTTTCTCCCAGTCGCCGAGGTCCGCGAGGAACATTCGCGTCCGTACGACGTCGGTCAGCCGGGCACCCGCTTCCTCGAGGGCCGCCTCGATCTTCCGGAAGATGTGGACCGCTTGACCGTATGCGTCCCCACGAGCCACGATGCCACCCCGCGAATCCGTCGCGGTGGTCCCCGCGACGACCACGAACGGTCCGACGCGGACCGCCCGCGAGTATCCCACGATTGGCTCCCAGACCGCCCCGGAGGCGATGTTCGTTCGCTCCATACTCCTCGAAGCGGCTCCACTTCGAAAAGACTTCGCCCGCCTACGACGACTTCCCAGGTTTCGCCTCGCCCGCGGAGGCGTGCCGGAGTGAGGGAGGGACCGTCCTCTCCGGCCGGTGGAGGAGGTTCGACAACTCGTTCGCGGCGGTCTCCGCGACCTTCGTTGCATCCTCCCACGTTCGGAGCTCCTTCCAACTCCGCTCCTCGAACACCTTGAGGGTCCGCGTGAGTTCGCTGCGGAGCGCGTCGTATGCCGGCCCGTCGTACACCGCCGCGATGATGACGAACTCTCCGCGAACCGCGACAAGCCCGAGACCTTCGTACCGCATCGCAGTGACCGCGTACCCGCGCGACGAGGGAACGCTCGTCTCGACAAAGTTCCCGACGACGGACAAGACCGCTTCGAGCTGCTCCGCCTCGATCGGGAGACTCCGGTTCGATGCCAAAGCAACGAGCGGCTCGCCGGTCCGATAGAACATGTAGACGGCCGTCACGCGCTCTTGGATCGCCGAGAGCACCCGAAGCATCTCTCCCCAGTCCTCGCGGGTGAGCGGGACGATTGCGATGAGCGCGATTGCCGCCGGGATCAGTAAGAAGAACGCGAACCGAGGGTCCCCCGTAGTCAGGGGGAACCTGCCGGCGATGTTTGTCCCGAGTCCGATGGCGAGAATCATGACGAGGATCCCCACGGTCCAGAAGAACCGCTGATGGACAGGCGTCGCGAGGTCCCCTCTCCCCCGATGCAGCGTAGCCCACAGGACGATTGCGGCCGCGAGGTAGGGAATCTGCTGGAGGGCCCAGAACACGTACGACGGCCACTCGGAGTCGAAGCCGTTCGGCACGAAACCATCCCAGATCAGCGTGAGGGACGCGATGACCGGGACGACGAGAAGGGCGTCGTATCGGGAGTGACCACGAGAGATCCACTTCGTGGCCAGGAGGACGAGCAGCGTCGCGAGCCCGATGAACGTGAGCCGCAGATTCGCGAGGGGTCCATCGACGGAGACCGAGGCGTACGGCGTGACGAAGGCCAACGCGCCGATGAGGAACGAGGCCGTCGCCAAAGCGCGTTCGAACGGAGACGCGACGCGGGAGCGGACGGCGGAGACGATGCCGACGGCCCACCATCCGATTGCCGAAGCAACTGCAACGATGCCGAGAGCGTCTAGCGTAAGCGCCATGGGAAGTCGCGGACAACGATCGCACGGGTCCCGGGAAGAGAAAATGGTTTCGGTGCTTTGTTCGGTCATGATCGGTTTGCAAACCTTCAAAGTCCGCCGGCGCGTTCGAAAGGTCCTCATGATTACAGTCCGCAATCCCGGGTCCATCTACCAAGTCGACGTGCCAATCGACGGCGGCTCCTGTCATGGCCGCTGGCATTTCTCGTTCGATCGTTACTACGATCCCGAGTGGATGCGGTTCGGCACGTTGCGGGTCTTCAACGACGACACGTTGACGCCCGGAGCCGTTTGGCCCTTGCATCCCCACCGCGAGATCGAGGTGGTCACCTACTGCGCGGGTGGGGAATTCCGTCATGCGGATGAGAACGGCGAGGGCGGCGTCCTGAAGGAAGGCTGGGTCCAGCACACGACGGTCGGTCGCGGGATGTGGCATTCGGAGATCAACAATCGCAAAGATGCCCCGATGCGCTTCATCCAGATGTGGTACACGCCGTCCGCCCCAGGGCTCGAGCCTTCCGTGGAACAGAAGGCCGTGGAGAAGGAGGAGCGCACGAACCGCTTCTTGCCGCTCGTCTCGGTCGACGACAAAGGGGCCCTTCCGATCTTGTCGGACGCGACGGTATTGTCCTCGTTTCTCGAGAAGGGCCGGAGCGTCGCGCATTCACTCGAAGCCCATCGAGGCGCGTACCTCCATCTCGTTGGCGGTGGTCCGGTCCACGTGAACGGAAAGAAACTCTCCGCCATGGGCGCCGCAAGGATCGCGGACGAAGACGGCGTCCTCGTTCGATCGGATGCGGATGCGGAGCTGCTGCTCGCCGACGTCCTCCTGATCTAATGGTCCTGCATGAAGATCGATGGCTGCGAATTCCCGGATGACCTCCTCTATGATTCGGAGGGACTCGTCTGGGCTCGTCCGTCGGATTCGGGGGACGCCATCGTCGGCATCACGAGCATCTACGTAGCGATTGCGGGGCGGATCGCAAAAATCACCACAAAGTCTCCCGGGGTCGCATTGGCGAGAGGGGCCTCAATCGGTTTCCTCGAGAGCGGCACGTACTTCGGGCCGATTCGCGCACCACTCGGTGGGGTTCTGCAGGAAGTCAATCAAACGGTCTTGGCAAAGCCCCGAGCGATGGTTGAGGGGCTTTACGGCAACGGATGGGTCGCGCGGTTGCGGCCCTCGAACCTGGCGGGCGACCGGTCCGCGCTCCTTGCGTTTCCCGCCGCACGCGAGCTCCTCGCGAAACAGATCGCCGCACTACGCGTCCGCTGTTTTGCCGCCTTCCCTGATTACGAGATGTTCGAGATCGGGATCGAGTGCGCCGCGATTCTCGTCAAGTTGAACGAATTGCTGACCCAGGTTAACGTCGGCGAGGTCGTCCACCTCGTGACGGACGACCCGACCTCGCCGATCGAGATGGTCCGGTGGTCGGACCAGACGGGACACCCGGTCATCGACGAGCGCCGGGAAGGAAACCTGTTTCACTTCCTCGTCCGGAAACGCTCCTGACTGGACGGCCCGGACCCGTGCTGCGGCGGGAGAAAGTTGATGGGAGTTCCGGCGGTCCGCGAAGCGAGGCGTGGCCATGGGCTCCGGTATACGGGCATTCGCGTGCGGGACCTCGATCGATCCATCGCGTTCTACACACAGGTCCTGGGGATGCAGGTGACGTGGCGCATGCGGATCCGCGAAACGGGCGGCGCGATCGCGGTCCTCAAGTCGCCTCGTGGCTCGCAACGGCTTGAGCTGAACTGGTATCCGCCCCGCGGACGATATCGCGTCTACCGGCAGGGCGACGAACTCGACCACCTCGCGTTCGCGGTTCCCGATGTGGACCGATTTCTGCGGGAACACCGCGGGGACTTCCGGGTCGTCATGAAGGCGTTCGACGAAGGAACGGATCGGCTCGCCTACGTGGCGGACCCTGACGGCGCGTGGATCGAGCTCATGTCGCGGCGGAAGTCATCGAAGCGCCCCGCTCGCGGGTCTCCGTAGCCAGTCTCATGGATCCATCAGGCCCGGGAACAGCACGGCCCGACCCACAATCTTCCCTTCGCGCAGGTCGTTCAGCACCGTTGCGGCCTCCGAGAGCGGCGCCTTTCGGGTGACGACGGGCCTCAGCCTCCCCGCCTCCGCGAGGG
>Ga0209157_1001978_pt1 | contig 16601 bp, 10 predicted proteins | sample GraSoiAngelo_135_FD_185892 | JGI IMG/M metagenome (GOLD analysis project Ga0209157, IMG submission 185892) | Grasslands soil microbial communities from the Angelo Coastal Reserve, California, USA - 14_0929_05_40cm (SPAdes) (version 2) | ecosystem: Environmental > Terrestrial > Soil > Grasslands ...
CGATGCAGCAGATCGTGCAGGAGCGGCTCCGGCAACAGCATCGGCTGCCGCCAACGCCGCCTCCGGGCCAGCGGAGACCGTTTGATCGCACCGGTCAGAGGCCTATGGGTCCTCCACAAGGACAACCGCGACATCCGTCCGCACCGGGATTCCAGGGCCGCTCGGCACCGCCAGGCGCCCCGGCAGGAACACGTACGTGGAATCGCCCCGGGGCTCCACCGATGCCGGCGCCTCCGGTGGTTGAGCAGCGCCGCCCGCCGGTACACGAACGCGTGGATCGTACGCAGCGCTACGAACGCCAGGCGGAAAAGAAGCTGGAATCGCCGTATATCCGGCCTCAACCCAAACCGGAACCGCCTCGCGAATTCCGCAAAGTCACATTGACGGAAGGTCTGACGGTTAAAGATCTCGCCGAAAAATTGGGCGTTCTCGCAAAAGACCTCCAAAGAAAACTGATGGACCGCGGCGTTCTCGCAACCATCAACCAGACGCTCGACAAAGAAATGGCCAAGGAGATCGCCAAAGATTTCAACGCGGAAACTGATTTTGTGACGTTTGAAGAGAGCGTCATGCTGGATGCCGTTGAAGTCAGCGCCACCGCGAACAACGTTCCGAGACCGCCGGTCGTTACGATCATGGGACATGTCGATCACGGGAAGACCTCATTGCTCGATGCGATTCGAAAGACTCGGGTCACTGAACAGGAAGCCGGAGGCATTACCCAACACATCGGCGCTTATCAGGTGAAAGCCCAAAATCGGAAGATCACCTTCCTCGATACGCCCGGCCATGAAGCGTTCACCTTGATGCGCGCGCGCGGCGCCAAGGTGACAGACATCGTTGTGCTTGTTGTCGCTGCCGATGATGGAGTGATGCCCCAGACCGTCGAGTCTATTGCGCATACAAAGGCCGCAAGGGTACCCATCGTCGTCGCTATCAACAAGATCGATAAGCCGGGTGTCAATCCCGAGCGCGTCAAACGCGAGCTTGCCGAGAAAGGTCTGCAGGCGGAGGATTGGGGCGGTGATACGCCGACCGTGGAGGTCTCGGCAAAAACGGGCAAGAACCTCGAACTGCTGCTCGAAATCCTTTTGCTCGTCGCAGACCTGCAGAACCTGAAGGCGGACCCGACTCTGCCCGCTATGGGCGCCGTGCTTGAAGCCAAAATCGATAAAGGCCGGGGCAACGTCGCTACCGTTCTCGTCCAAAACGGAACGCTCCGCGTCGGCGATAACTTCGTCGCGGGCGCAGTTTATGGCAAAGTTCGGGCGATGTTCGATGAGAACGCCAATACGGTGAAGGAAGCCGAACCGTCGACGCCCGTCGAAGTGCTGGGTCTGGAAGGTTTGCCGATGGCCGGTGACTCGTTCCAATGCATCGCCGACGATAAAAAGGCACGGCAGATTGTCTCTTATCGACAGGAAAAATTGCGCGACATCGCGTTGGCCAAAACTTCACGGCTTACTCTCGATCAGTTGCACAAGCAGTTGACCGAAGGCGAAATCAAAGAAGTGCCGCTTCTGCTGAAATGTGATGTGCAGGGCTCACAGGAAGCGCTCAGCGAAATGCTAAACAAGCTGAGCACCGAAAAAGTGAAGGTCCGCATTCTGCATTCGGGTGTCGGCGCCATCACCGAAACCGACGTGCTGCTTGCGGCGGCGTCCAATGCCATCATTATCGGTTTTAATGTCCGCCCGGAACGGAAAGCGTCCGAGTTGGCGAACCGCGAGAAGGTGGATATCCGGCTGCACACGATCATCTACAACGTAGTCGACGAGATCAAACGCGCGATGCAAGGAGTGCTTGAGCCGGTGGTCAAGGAAACCTACCTGGGCACCGCGGAGGTTCGCAATACGTTCCGCATTCCCAAAGTCGGCACTATCGCGGGGTGCTACGTCACGGATGGAAAGGTCACGCGAAATGCCGAACTTCGCTTGTTGCGCGACAACGTGGTCATCTTCGAGGGCAAGATCGCTTCATTGAAGCGATTCAAAGAGGATGCTTCGGAAGTCACGCGTGGCTACGAATGCGGTATCGGAATTCAAAACTTCAACGATGTGAAGGTCGGCGATACCATCGAAGCCTTTGTCACAGAAAAAGTGATTCCCGACGTCGGGGCATAGGCGTGGGCGGACCGGCCGGCAGTGAGGAGGCCGCCGAAGGCGGTGTACCGCAGCTATCCGGACGCGCGAAGCGCAAGCCCGATAGGGCGCAGCCCAAACAGAAAGGCCCGACGCTAACAATAGGCGGGCCGGATCTACTGTAGGGGCGGCCTATGACCGGCCGGGCGCTCACAGAGCGGGCGCTCACAGAGCGCCCCTACAGTCTAACCAAATGATTGTCATCGCGCTGCTCACGCTGGATATTCACATTCCCCACGCCCATTCCTTGAAAGATAAGCGGATGATCGTACGCAGCTTGAAGGACCGGCTGCGGGCGAAGTTTAATGTTTCGGTTTCCGAAGTAGACCATCAAGAGTTGTGGCAACGCGCTCAGGTGAGCGTGGTCATTGTGGGATCGGACGAAAGGTTCCTGCAGAAGGTACTTGAGGAAGCAGCCGGTGAAGCCGAACGAATCGCGCCTGAGTGCATGATTCAGACAAACATCGAGATTGTATAGGCGCGGCGTGGGGGGACCGGCCGGTAGTAAAGAGGTCGCGAAGCGACGTTCCCAAGCGATCCGGACGGTGGGCCCGACGCTAAAAGAACCCAAATGCAGAGCAGACGAATTGACCGCATCGAAGAACAATTGCGGATCGAACTAAGCGAGATCCTGGAGCGTGAAATACAGGACCCCCGCATCGGGCTGGCGACAGTCACTCACGTGAAAATCTCTCCCGATCTGCGACACGCGCGCGTCTTCGTCACTGTGCTTGGGGATGATGTCCAACGCAAAAAGACGCTCGAAGGATTGAGATCCGCTGCAAGCTACGTGCGTCACTCGCTCAGCAAACGCCTGCACCATCTCAAGCGAGTTCCAGAACTGGCTTTCGATTACGACGAAGCTTTAGAAAAGGAAATGCGGCTCGAGGAACTACTCGAGCAGATTAAGCATGAAGAAGAATGACCCTCTCCCTCTGGGAGAGGCCGGCGCGACAGCGGCAGGCTGACGCGCCGGGTGAGGGCCACGCGAAGCGCGAGCCCGATAGGGCGAAGCCTGAAGAGAAGTTTCGGCGAATCCTGAGCCCCTCACCCTTTTTTTGAGGGCGTCGTATCGGGCTCGCGCTTCGCGCCCTCTCCCAGAGGGAGGGGTGAATTTTCCGCAATTTCAATTCACATGAACGGAATCTTCATTATCGATAAGCCCGAAGGCATGACTTCACACGATGTCGTGCATAGGATTCGCAAAATCTTCAACGTCGGCAAAGCGGGGCATCTTGGGACGCTAGATCCAATCGCAACTGGCGTTCTGCCCATATGTATCGGTAAAGCCACGCGGCTTGCACAGTTCATTCCGAGTTCGCCGAAGGAATACACGGGCGAAATCCGGTTCGGGTTTTCGACAAATACTTACGACCGGGAGGGATCTCCGGCAGGTCCCGAGGTGCCGTTCGATCGAACCAAGGACGACATTCGCAGAATGATGCAATCCCTGACCGGAGTTCTCGACCAGGTTCCGCCACCGTTTTCCGCCAAGAAAATCGCTGGTGTGCGATCGTATAAACTTGCGCGGACGAATCGAACGATCGAAATGGCGCCGGTGAAGGTCGAGATACAGCAGTTCGAATTGCTCAGCCTCGATCCGCCGTTCGCAAAATTTATGGTGGTCTGTTCCGCGGGCACTTACGTCCGAAGCCTAGTGCACGATCTTGGACGGAAGGCCGGATGCGGCGCGCATCTGACCGCGCTTCGCCGGACGCGGTCCGGCGAGTTCCGGATCGAAGATGCCATAGGCTTGGACTGGATTACCGAAGCAAAACTGATTCCGATAAATCGTCTGCTCTCTTCGTGGCCTTCTATAGAGGTGTCGGAGGGCGACGAATCGCGGGTTGCGCACGGCAACCGGATTCGCAGCACGTGCGCCGGTGATTTCGCCCGCATCTTGAACAAAAGAGGCGAGTTCATTGCAGTCGCTTCCGTAGAAAGTGGTTGGGCACGTCCCAGACTTGTGCTAACTTCAATTAATTCGGAATAAGGCAATATGCTAGGCTGTATCATTAGATAAGGAATTGAATTGTAGCTAATGAGTCTGACGAAGGAAAACAAAGGAACGATCATCAACCAGTACCGAGTCCATGATTCAGATACCGGGTCCCCGGAAGTTCAGATCGCTTTGCTTAGCGAACGCATTAACTATCTGACTGAGCACTTCAAAACGCACAAAAAAGATCATGGGTCCCGGCGCGGGTTGTTGAAGATCGTCGGGAAGCGCCGGCGTTTGCTCGATTACCTCAGAATGTATAACGTCGATCGCTATCGGCAGGTGATTACAAAGCTTGGAATCCGAAAGTAGCAGCGGCGGGATCGCCGCAACATGACAAGAAAGACTGGAAAAACGAAGAACGACCCGGGGCATCGCTTCTCGGGTCGTTTTCGTTTTGTGGATCCACGAAGCCGTCCCGTAGAGTGGACGTAATCCAGTACGGGACTGAGTTATCAGAGAGGATTGGAAAAACATGAATGTTCACAAAGTCAGCACGACGATCGGAGAGCGAGAACTCTCGATCGAAATCGGAAAGCTGGCAAAACAAGCGCACGGCTCGGCACTGGTAAGCTACGGAGAAACCGTGGTGTTGGTGACGGCGTGCGCCGACAAGGAACCGCGAGAAGGACTGGACTTTTTCCCTCTCACGGTCGATTACCGCGAAAATTTTTATGCCGCCGGCAAGATTCCCGGCGGGTTCTTCAAAAGGGAGGGGAAACCCTCCGAGCGCGAAGTCCTGAACAGCCGACTGATCGACAGGCCGATCCGGCCGCTATTCCCCGAAGGTTACAAAAATGAGACTCAGGTAATCGCGCTCGTATTGTCGGCCGGCCCTGACATTGATCCGTCGATGCATGCCATCGTTGGCGCATCGGCGGCTCTCTATACCTCGACTATTCCGTTTGCTCATCCGATTGCGGCGGTCCGCGTCGGACTCATCGACGGCCGTTACTATCTCAATCCCACCTACACGGAACTGAAAAACAGCCGGCTCAACCTAGCCGTCGCGGGGATGGAAGATGGAATCGCGATGGTGGAAAGCGGCGCGAACGAAGTGTCTGAAGAGATTATGGTTGAGGCGCTGAACTTCGCGCACCAGGCGATCAAGCAAATCATCGAGCTTCAAAAGCAGCTTTACGACAAAATCCGTCCGCAGAAGCTCGCCGTCGAAGCACCGAAAATTGACGCGGCGGTCAGCAAGAAGATCGAGAAGGAGATCCGCGCATTGCTCGAGGACGCTCTGGATACGCACAAGTACAGCAAACTTGACAGTTACGCGCTTGTTGATGCCGCGAAAGAGAAGGCCATTGAGCTTTTCCCTGAAGCTGCCGAAGATGAAGAAAAGCTCGTCATGATCAAGCGCGTCTTCGATGCGCTAAAAGAACGGATCTTCCGCGACCAGATTTTGTACAAACGGGAGCGTCCGGATAAACGTGACTTCAAAACGATCCGGCCTATTTGGATTGAGACCAGTGTCTTGCCTCGTACGCACGGTTCTGCGGTTTTTACGCGCGGGGAAACTCAGGCACTCGTGACGGCAACCCTCGGAACCGCGGACGACGTTCAACGTATGGACTGGCTGGAGGGCGAGTCCTACAAGCGGTTCATGATGCATTACAACTTCCCGCCGTTTTCCGTGGGCGAAGTCTCGCCCTTGCGCGGCCCCGGCCGGCGGGAGATCGGCCACGGAGCATTAGCGGAGCGCGCTCTGCTGCCGGTGATCCCGAGCGAGGAAGCGTGGCCGTATACGATCCGTGTTGTGTCCGATATTCTCGAGTCCAATGGTTCATCCTCGATGGCGACCGTCTGCGGTGGCACGCTGGCGCTCATGGATGCCGGAGTTCCCATCAAAGCGCCGGTTGCCGGTGTGGCCATGGGACTTGTGAAAGAAGGCGAAACATATGCCGTTCTGACTGATATCGCGGGCGCTGAAGATCACTACGGCGATATGGACTTTAAAGTTGCCGGCACGCGCGACGGAATTACAGCGCTTCAAATGGATATCAAGATTCCAGGCGTGACAGCGCACATCATGTCGGAAGCCCTGGCGCAGGCTAAGGAGGGGAGGCTATTTATCCTCGATAAGATGCTCGAGGCCATCGCGGAAGTCCGTACAGAGATTTCTCCTTACGCGCCGCGCATTTATTCGATGAAAATCCCTACCGACAAAATCCGAGATGTGATTGGACCGGGCGGCAAGATGATTCGATCGATCATTGAGCAGACAGGCGTTAAGATCGACGTCTCCGACGATGGCCGGGTCAATATCGCTTCAAGCGACGGCCCGTCTGCGAATAAAGCGATCGAGATCATTTCAAACCTGACGGCGACCCCTGAAATCGGGAAGACCTACCGTGGAAAAGTGGTCCGCATCGCAGATTTTGGCGCATTTGTGGAACTGTTTCCGGGAACCGACGGGCTGCTTCACATCTCGGAAATCGACGAAAACCGAATCCGAAATGTCCGGGATGTGCTGCAGGAAGGCGACCAGGTGATGGTCAAGGTCGTTGGCCTGGAAGGCAACAAGATCAAGCTTTCGCGAAAAGCCGTTTTACGAGAGCAACGGCAGAAGCAGTAGCTGTAGGGGCGGTCTATGACCGCCCACATTAGCGGCGGTCCGCGAAGCGCAAGCGCGGCAGCGCGCAGCCTCAAGTAAAAGACCGCCGCTACAGGGCTAATCCAAATCGATCGGCTTGATGGGCATGTCCAGTTCGTCTTTGCGTTTCATCGCTTCTTCGAACTTTTGGTCGATCACTTTCATATGGTCTTTCTCTTTCAGAAAGGCTTCCTTGAACCGATCCTCTGCCGATTCCTGATCCTGCTTCACCTTCATCAGCGCGTCTTCGAAGGAAACTTTTCTGCCCTTCGGTTTATCGGTAAAGAGGACTTCGCCGGAGGCTTTATCGACCGTCAGCACTGCTTCACAGCATGTGCATTTTACGCGGATGGTGGATGCTTTCCTGTCCATATGCGGACAGTATACTATGGCCGGCCGGTTTCTTTTGCCTTGAGAAGCTGATCGCGCATTTCGATCACGTCCTTGAGCTGGTCTCCGCGAGGATTCTCAGCGATATACGTATTCACCTGTTCCAAAGCATTGTCGTACCTCTGAAGCTTGAGGTAAACGTTTGCGAGCATCAGGCGCACGGAAGCCATTTTGGGTGCAAGCTCAAGGGCGCGCTTCAACGCAGCTTCCGCGCGATCCAGCAGGGCCGCTTTATACAAAGCAATACCGAGATTGAGGAAGGCCGCCGCCGAGCGTGAGTTCGCCTTGACCGCTTCTTCGCTGGCGCTGACGGCCCGGTCGGGTTTGTTCTCGTCGAGATAGAGTGTGGTCAAATTCAATAGAGGATCGAGATTCGTGCGGTTCAAATCGTGAGCTCGAAGAAACTCGTTTTCGGCGTCGTCGGTCCGCCCCACCTCCTTATAAACGAGGCCTAACTGATTGTGAGCCTGATAAAAGCCAGGAGCGATGTGAATTGCCGCTTCGAATGCCTTCATTGCGTCTTCATTCTCTTTCTGTTTCCGATATTCGAGACCCTTCCTGAAAGCGTCGACGGCCTTCTTCGGATATCCGTCCAAGATTTCCGTAACGTCGACAATATAGCCACCAGCAGCGCGGGATCGTGACCCTTGGCGAACCAGAGTAATCGTGACGGGGCCCCCGAGCCCCAAACCATCGCGGGCGTCTACAGGCTGATTGACGTCTTCGAAACCCTTGATTTCCATGTGGATTGTGTAGGAACCTGGTGCCACACCGCGAAATGTAAAATGTCCGCCGAAATCAAGATAGGTCGTGGAAACCGGACGGACCCCGTTCGCAAGCAGCGATACGACGCATTGATCACATTGAAACGGGCCGTGTTCAAGCATCAAAGTCCCGGAGATCGTTTGCTCCGGAACTGCCGCCCGGCTCAAAACTGGACAAGAAATGGAAAAAACAAATCCAGCCAGAACAACAAACCCCTTGATCGCCCTCATATTGCTCTCCGGTCTTCACGATCTCTCGAAGACCGGAGAGCAATTGCGCTGCCGCTGGACGTATACGATGGATCAGCTTCGCAATGCGCGAAGCGCAAGCCCGATACGGCGGAGCCTCAATGCAGCCTCAATTAGGATCAGATGTACGGCGCGACCAACACAGGAATACGCGTGCCACCGCCGTTTATACCGGCCTTGATAGATGGCGAAATTGGGAGATTTAAACCGGAGGGTCACCTGGACCTGGCACAGGTGCAAACGAACGCGATCTCGGGTGCCGGCGACGGGCCGTTGTTACTGATGGATCGATCGGTTGCGGGATCGACTCCGATCTCGGAAACGAGTGTTGGCCCGGAGAAGGAGTCGAGAAGGACGGTCGTCAACGCGTCACACGGCGAGTAGGTAATCGTCATCCAGCCGGAGGTGATCGCGCCGCTGATACTGATTTGTATTTGCCTGCTCTGGCCGCCATCCATTTTGAGATCGATCGTGCCCTGCGGGCCCTGATCATCGAACAGAACAGCGACCGGTGATCCGCTATCGGAAAACAAGGCCACATGCGCGGTGATCGAAGCAGAGTTGTTGTTCACGATTTGAAGAAGCGTTATGTAATGCGGCCCATTCGGATCACCGCCGGCGACAACGTGCGGGAAAGCAATTGTCACAGGCAGGTACGCACCTGAGCGGAGGCAACCCTGGCGCAAATCAGGACGAAGAGTATGGCGAAGTTCTTCATCTTCTTTCTAATTACCGGAGAACGCCGAGAACATGCCGAAACCCTTCGACTCACCCTGAAAGTGGTATCCTCAATGCTATCGGCTCAACACGTAAAACACGCTAGCCGCGCTAGCCCCTCCTCGCCGAGAATTGACTATGAAGAAAGCACGCAAACACGGGACGGCGAAGTCCAAGGAGTCTGCTGGTCAACCCACCAAAACTCAGGCCATTGCGGCCCAAAGGAGTGCCGAAGGCCAACCGTCCAGAAATGAACCCTTTCTGTTGGTTGGGATCGGCGCGTCGGCGGGCGGGCTGGACGCTTTCACTCAGCTGCTGAAGCATTTGCCGACCGACACGGGCATGGGTTTTGTGCTGGTGCAGCATCTGGATCCGGATCACGAGAGCGCATTGACGCAAATTCTGTCGCGAATCACTTCGATGCCGGTGCGCGAAGTCGCCAACGAACTGCGGGTCGCACCGAATCACGTTTATATCATTCCGCCGAATACCGACATGGTCACAACGCAGGGTGTGTTGAAGCTCCAGCGCCGGCAGGCCGGGCGCGCGCCGCATCATTCCATTGATTTCTTCTTTGAGTCGCTGGCCCAGGACCGGCACGAATGCGCCATCGGCGTGATTCTCTCAGGCACGGCCTCGGATGGGACGTTAGGGATGGAGGCCATCAAAGCTGAGGGCGGCATTACTTTTGCCCAGGATGAATCGGCCAGATATGACTCGATGCCGCGCAGCGCCATTGCGGCGGGCTGTGTGGATTTTGTCCTATCGCCGGAGAACATCGCCAAAGAACTGGTCCGCATTTCCCGGCATTCGTATGTGGCAGACCAACCGCTCACTCCGCCTCTCTCCTCCTTGGAGAGGGAGAAGCGTGAGGTTTTTGCGGAAAAGGGGGTTGGAAGACAAAACGGTTTCGAAAAAATTCTGCTTCTCTTGCGCAATCATTCCGGCGTCGATTTCTCACTCTACAGATCCAAGACCGTCCACCGCCGCATTGACCGGCGGATGCTGCTCAGCAAGATAGACAAACCGGAAGCTTATGCCAATTTTCTGCGGGGCAAGCCGAAGGAACTGGAGGCCCTCTACTCGGACATACTCATCAACGTGACCAGTTTTTTTCGCAACCCTGAAGCGTTCGAGGTCTTAAAGCAGAAGGTCTTTCCCAAACTCATCTTGGAGCCGCGCGACAAACCGCTCCGCGTGTGGGTGGCGGGTTGCTCGACCGGCCAGGAAGCCTATTCCATTGCCATGTCGTTCGTGGAATTCTCCGGGCAGGCTGGCCACGCGCGCAAGCTTCAACTTTTCGCCACGGACGTCAACGAGGCGCAGCTCGATAAAGCCCGCGCCGGTCTTTATGCCAAAAGCCTCGTGCATGACCTCTCGCCGGAACGGTTGCGCCGGTTCTTCGTTGAGGAGAATGGCGATTATCGCGTCGCCAAGTTCCTACGCGAGATGGTCATCTTCGCTCGGCAGAATCTTCTGAGTGATCCGCCCTTCTCGCGGATGAACCTGATCGCGTGCCGTAATCTGCTCATCTATCTCGAACAGGACTTGCAGCGGAAAATACTGCCAACGCTCCACTACGCTCTCAAGCCCGGAGGATTTTTGTTCCTGGGCGAATCCGAGTCCGTTGGTTCGCTGGCGGATTCGTTTGAGCCAGTGGATAAGAAACACAAGATCTTTTCCAAAAAGCCTGGCCTGACGGCCCATCGATATTTTGTCCCCCGTCATCCGGCAGAGAAAAAAGAAATCCCCACTCCCAAACCGCACCGCGCGCCGGAAGGATTTCCCACTCACGTCGATACGCAGCGCGAGGCGGACCGCGTCACGCTCAACCGTTTCGCCCCGCCCAGCGTGCTGATTGACGCCCAATTGCAAGTCTTGCAGTTCCGGGGCGACACCAGCCTGTTTTTGAAACCGCCCAGCGGCAGCGCCAGCTTCCAGGTGCTGAAGATGGCGCGGGAAGGTTTGATGCTGCCGTTGCGCGCCGCCATCAAGAAGGCGAAGGAGGGAAACAAGGCCGTTCGCAGAGAAGGCGTGCGGGTTGCCCAGAACAGCGGGCTGCGGACGGTGAACTTTGAAGTCGTCCCGCTCACACACGTCAAAGAGCGATGCTGTTTGATTTTCTTTGAGGAAGCGAAAAAAGGCGTCCTTCAGAACGCTTCGGCGTCCGAAGCCGGACAGGCCGAAAAAATCCCAGGCCTGCACGCCCGGCGGCGGATGAAAGGCCGCGCGCCAGACGAATCCGGCCGCGTCGCCGAACTCGAACGCGCGTTGGCCGAGAGCCGCGACTACGCCCAATCGCTCCAAGAGCAACACGAGGCAGCGAACGAAGAACTCCAGGCGTCCAACGAAGAAGTCACTTCCGCCAACGAGGAATTACAAAGCATCAATGAGGAACTGGAAACTTCGAAGGAAGAACTCGAATCCACCAACGAAGAGTTGACGACCGTCAACGACGAGATGGTCCATCGCAACGCTGAGCTAAACCGCTCCAATGCGGACCTGAACAATCTCCACACCAACATCAACATGGCCATCCTGCTGCTCACGCGCGACCTGGCCATCCGCCGTTTCACTCCGGTCGCCGGAAAATTGTTCAACCTGCTGGCTGGTGACGTGGGCCGTCCCTTGAGCAACGTCCGGCACAATCTCGATTTGCCCGACCTCGAACGATTGCTCCACGAAGTCATCGACACTACCAGCGAGCGTGAACTGGAGGTGCACGACAGTGAAGGCCGTTGGTATTCCCTGCGCGCCCGCCCCTATCTGACTCTGGATAATAAGATTGACGGCGTGGTGCTCGTGTTGGCCGACATCGATACGCTCAAGCGGAGCGAGCAGGAAATCGCGGCAGCGCGCGATTACTCCGAATCCATTCTCCGGACGATACGATATCCGCTCGTGGTCCTGACGGCGGAGTTGCGGCTTCACACCGCGAACGCAGCCTTCTACAAGACCTTCAGGGTCCTGCCCAGCGAGACAAATGGGCGCTTGATTTATGAAGTCGGCAACGGCCAGTGGAACATACCCAAGTTGCGCGAATTCCTGGAAGAAATTCTGTCTCGGAACAGTTTCTTCGATAACTTCGAGGTCACGCACGACTTCGAAAGCATTGGACGACGCACCATGCTGCTCAACGCCCGGCCGCTGAATACCGACGCGCGGGACGCGCCCAAGAGAATTCTTCTCGCTATTGATGACATTACCGAGGGCAAACAGTTGGAAGCCCTGCGCCTTTCCGAAATTCGCTATCGGCGTCTTTTCGAAGCGGCCACAGAGGGGGTGCTTATCGTGGACCCCGGTACACACAGAATTACGGACGCCAATCCGTTCATGACCGAACTGCTGGGTTACTCGCGCGAGGAATTCCTGGAGAAAGAGCTTTGCGAGATAGGGCTGTTTCAGAACCATGCGGCTTGCGAAGCCGCGTTCCGGGAATTGCACGCCAAACGTGTTTTCCGTGACGATGATGTGCCGGGCCAAACCAAAGCAGGCGAACGCCGGAAACTGGGATTGGCCGGCACTCTTTACGAAGAAGCGGATCACGAAGTCATTCAATGCAGCATCCGCGATATCAGCGAGCGCAAGCAGGCCGAGGAGGCGCTGCTGGACAGTCAGGCCCAGTTGGAAAGCATTATCGGTTCCGCGATGGACGCGATCATCACCATTGACAGCGACCAGCGGATCGTCTTCTTTAATACCGCTGCCGAGGCGATGTTCGGCCTTTCGGCCGAGGAGGCGAAAGGGATGCCGATCGGGCGATTAATCCCGGAGCGGTTTCGTCATGCGCACAGGGAGCACGTCCACAACTTTGGGAAAACCGGTGTGACGAAACGTTCGATGGGAACGTTAGGGGCCATCTACGGGCTGCGCCGCGATGGCGAGGAATTTCCGATTGAAGCCTCTATCTCGCAAGTCGAGGTCAAAGGGCAGAGACTCTACACGGTCATTCTGCGCGACATCACCGAGCGCCAGCAGGCGGATGAGGAACGCAAACAGCTACTGTCTCGCGAGCAGGCCGCCCGTGAAGAAGCTGAAGCGGCCAACCTCGCCAAAGACGACTTTCTGGCCACCGTCTCGCACGAACTCCGCACGCCGCTCAACCCAATACTCGGCTGGTCCACGCTGTTACGCACTCACAGTCTTGATGATGCGACGTCCGTCCGCGCCCTGGAAAGCATCGAACGCAACGCGAAGGTGCAAGCGCAACTCGTCGAAGACATCTTGGATCTGTCACGCATTATTGCCGGTAAAATGAGCCTTGAATTCCGCCCGCTCGAACTCGAACAGATCATAAATGCTGCTATTGATACGGCGCGCCCGGCATCTGATGCCAAGTCCATTCAGATCCAGACGCATTGTGACGCCGATGTTGGCTTGGTTTCAGGGGATCCGGGACGCTTGCAGCAGGTCGTCTGGAACTTGTTGTCGAACGCTGTCAAGTTCACTCCCAATGGAGGACGCGTAGACGTACGGCTAGAGCGCCTGGACTCCGGCGTCCAGATCGTTGTGAGCGACACAGGCAAAGGTATCAACGCGGACTTTCTGCCCTTAATCTTCGACCGTTTTCGCCAGGCCGATAGCTCCAGCACGAGAAAATATGGTGGACTCGGTTTGGGGCTGGCGATTGCGCGTCAGATTATCGAGATGCACGGCGGGACAGTTCGTGCTGAAAGTCGCGGAGAAGGACAGGGAGCAACCTTCACTGTCAGACTGCCGATCAGGGAGATCGGCAACAAAGAAGATACCACGCCAAGAAGAGGGCTCGTCTTCTCAACGGTTGCGAAGGTCCCGCCGTTCGTTTGTCCGCCTGAAATATACGGCTTGCGTGTGTTATTGGTTGATGACCAACCCGACACGCTTGAAATACTCAGAGCAGTAATGGAGCAGCAGTGCGGTGCGGAGGTAAGAACCAGTGTCAATAGTGCTACTGCTCTTGAAGTGTTCCGGCAATGGAAGCCCGACCTATTGATAAGTGACATCGCGATGCCCGGCGAAGACGGCTATGCGCTGATCGGAAAAGTGAGGGCGCTTGAGCAACAGGCTGGTAAGCGAACTCCGGCGATAGCGCTCACGGCATACGTCAGAGTTGAGGATCGCGCGCACGTACTCCAGGCAGGTTATGACAGGTTCGTGCCCAAGCCTGTTGAGCCCAGCGAGCTACTTGTAACTCTGACGAGTCTCGTGGGCGCGGAGTAACACTCAGTCGTCACTGCGGCGTTTTCCGCCAGCTACCGTCCCAAAGCCGGCCGCTAATATTTCAGGCGAAGTTCAGAAGTCCTGATCCGTGGAATTCACGACGATCCCAACTGTAGGCGCGGTCACAGACCGCGCCTACAATCAACCGATCGCCATCTCAGCTCCTGGGCCGGTATCTGCCCGGGACAGAATGAAAGCGCCGGCAAGCGCCACAGCGGTACGACTCGCAAGGGCAACCGGTGGTTACGTCAAGCGCTGATCGAAGCCGCGCACGGCGCGGCGCGTAGTAAAGATACCTATCTCGCCGCCCAATACCAGAGGTTAGCGGCGCGCCGAGGAAAGAAAAGAGCCGCACTCGCCGTGGCTCACACCATTTTAGTCATTGCGTACCATGTGCTGCGGCGACGGCAGCCCTATCGAGAACTCGGCCCCAATTTCTTCGATGAACGCGACAAGACTCATGTTCAAAGGCATCTCGTTCAACGATTGGAAAAACTGGGCTTCACTGTCGAATTACACCCGGCGGCATAGTTTCAACCGAAACCGACGGCTTTGCACGCTCTGACTGGAAGTGTGTCTCCCCGAAGAAGACAAATTTTCATAGGAGACCCATTCTGCGACACTGAACGGCCGCCACCTGCCGACTCCCCCCCGCTTTTATATTTCCTACATTCTGTCAAACTCGCGAAGCAAATGCGCGCAGCTATCTCCGCCGTGCGCGGACGCAAGTACGCGGTCACACAGTCGATGAGCCTGTATCCTACCGCCGGCTCATCCGATGATTACGCATACAGCCGACATCTGGCGAATCCTTCGAAACCGAAGATCTTCTCGTACACCATCGAATGGGGAAGCCCGGACAACGAGGCTCCATTTCATCCGGCGTATTCGGAGATGAAACACATCATCCAGGAAATCACCGCGGCCTTGCTTCAATTTTGCTTGCGGACCTGAACGATTGTCGTCTTTGCGACACGGCGGTTCCGCCTGTGACTGTAAATCCGCTGACCTTTTCCCTCGATTGCTTAGCCATAGCACATTGTGCTTCGGCGCCAAGGAAGTCATGAGCTTCCCTGGAAGAAAGATCCGGACCTATTTCGAAGGAGAAATCGTCAGCGACTGCAGCGATAGCACCAAAACCAGGACCCATATCCGGCGGCTCATGCGCATCATCATTTGATTTCTTCCTCTCAGTGAACTTTGACGAATTTCGTCACCGTAAACATGCCGAAGCTGTTGTTGGGGTCGATCCGGTAGGCGTGGTTGTGAAACAACTGCGCGACGCCCAGGTCGATCGGGTTCGAGGTGGACAGGTAGTAGATCGCCGGAATCTCGTGCGAGGCGAAGTCCTCAAGGAAGGGAGCGAGAACGTCGGGATGGTTCCAGTACTGGATCCGTCCGACGCCTGACGGCAGCGTCAGGGTCCGGTCCCGCAGGATCATGGTGCTGAAGTTGTTCGCCACACGGTCGTCGGGGATAACGCGGTACGGCCATTTTCCATAGTAGGCGATGGCCCAGTTCGCATGCGGATAGACAATGAGGCCGTCCTCGTCCCGGATGTGACCGGCGAGGAACTGTATCGCGGCCTTACTGTCGTTGGCGTCGATATATGGAAATCGCCGGTCCTTGCCTTCCCAAACGAGCAGGAGCGTCGCGAGGGCCGCCAGCGCCCCTACGGCCCTTCCGATGCGCTTGGCGCGCAGGACCGGCACAAAGACCGATGTCGCCGCGAGAAGCGAGACTGGATAACCGAAGATGTCGGTCCTGCCCCCGCCCATCGGGTACATCTTCAGGGCCGCCATGATCAGCAAGGCAGCATAGAACGACACGAACGCGAGGCCGATGAGCCTCGTCTCTTTCACGGCCAGCGCCCCGACCAGTCCGGCGGCGACGAGCCAGGGGACATAGGCCGAAAGGGTTTCGGGGAACGCCAGCCGGATGGCATCCAGGCCCTTCGCGCCCAAGAAGTTGAGCGTGGCTCTGGCCGATTGCCACGGCAGATAGTAGGGCTCCCAGAATTCGATGAGCGACCAGTTGGTTTGCTTTCTGGCCATGAACAGATAGGTGAGTATCGACCCAACCACAAGGGCGGCTATCCAGCCTGCCTCCGCCCAGGAGCGGACGACGCGGCGCTCGTTCCACGCATGAAAGGCGTAGATCGTCCCCACGAGACAGACCGAGACCACGAGAACTGTGAAGGAAAACATCAACGAAGCAAGCGCCGCACAAATGAGGATGCGCAGGGCCTTCACGTCGCCGCGCCGGGCCCATGGGATGCTCAATCCGATGATCGCGGTCGTCAGGAGGCTTTCGAGCGTATACGGCTTCACGCGCGTCGCGAACTCGCCGAAGCCCGGGCAGAGCACACAGAGCGCGGCGGCCAGGAGGCCAAGGCTCATTCTTCCGGTCAGCATCCAGGCGACGAGACCCATCGCGGGAACCTGCAGCAGCCCACATACGAACGAGAGGATCTGGAGCGACAGATCCGTTCGGCCGCCGGCGTGGAAGAGCGCCTTGATGATTAGCAGGAAGCCGAGGGGAAT
>Ga0209157_1001979_pt1 | contig 16599 bp, 21 predicted proteins | sample GraSoiAngelo_135_FD_185892 | JGI IMG/M metagenome (GOLD analysis project Ga0209157, IMG submission 185892) | Grasslands soil microbial communities from the Angelo Coastal Reserve, California, USA - 14_0929_05_40cm (SPAdes) (version 2) | ecosystem: Environmental > Terrestrial > Soil > Grasslands ...
GTCCGCGGGCGCGATGTCGAGCTCCTCCAACGCCTGCTCGATGGCCCAGATCACCTGGACGACGTCGCCCTCGGCGACCGCGCCGAGGTGGCCGACGCGGACCATCTTGCCGGTCATCTTGCCCTGCCCGCCCGCGATCACCACGCCGTACCTGGCGTCGAGCAGCTTGCGCAGCGCGTTGACGTCCAGGCCCGGCGGGGGCAGCGCCGAGGTGACGGTGTGCGAGCGATACCCGTCGCGAGCGAAGAGCTGGAAGCCGAGCGCCTCGAGCCCGGCCTGCGTCGCGCGTGCGAGCCGGGCGTGACGCTGGTACACGTTCTCCAGGCCCTCCTCCTCGAGCATGCGCAAGCCTTCCTGCATCGCGAAGGCGACCGAGACCGCGGGCGTGAACGGCGTCATGCCCTTCTCCGCCCAGGCCTTCGCCTCCTTCCAGTCGAAGTAGAAGCGCGGGGAGCGGGCTTTCACCTGCTGCGCCCACGCACGCTCGCTGACGCTGACGAGCGCAAAGCCCGGCGGCGCCATCCAGCCCTTCTGCGACCCGCTGACGGCGACGTCGATGCCCCAGGCGTCGGTCTCGATGGCGATCGAGCTGATGGAGCTGACGCCGTCGACGACCACTATCCGGTCGGCGTTCCGGCCGGCGCGGGCGAGCTCGCGCAGCGGGTTGGTCAGCCCGGTCGAGGTCTCGTTATGGGTGAGCAAGAGAAGCCGCGCCTTGGGGTGGCGCTCCAGGACCACCAACAGATCGTCCGGGTCGACGGGCTGCCCCCACTCGAACTCGAGCCGGACCACGTCGGCGCCGTAGGCAGCGGCGAGCGCCGCGAACCGCTCGCCGAAGTTGCCGCACAGGGCGACGACCACCTCGTCGCCGGGCGAGACCAGGTTCGCGACGGCCGACTCGAGGCCGCCCGTGCCTGAGCTCGTCAGCAGGAGAAGGTCGTTCTCGGTCTTGAAGACCCTCTTGGCGCCCGCCGTGATCTCGGCCAGGATGGTCGCGAACTCCGGTCCGCGGTGGTCGATCATCGGCCGGGTCATGCTTCGCACGACCCGCTCGGGGAGCGGCGTCGGTCCGGGGATTCTCAGCTGCGAGGCGAATGTCATTGGGCGCGCTCCACTACGAGGCTGCGGCGGCGCTGCAAAGTTTGCCTTAGTGCAGCTCCGTCGTGTACGGGAGAAGGGCGATCGCGCGCGCCCGCTCGAGCGCCGTTGTGAGCGGCCTCTGGTGCCGGGCGCAGGTGCCGGTGACCCGCCGGGGTAGGATCTTGCCCCGGTCGCTGATGAAGCGGCGTAGGCGCGAGATCTCCTTGTAGTCGATGTAGTCGATCTTCTCCACGCAGAAGGCGCAGACCTTGCGGTGCTGCCGCTTCGGCCCTCTCGGACCGGATGGCCTCTCCTCCCGCGCTGGTGGTCGTGAAACAGCCATGTGCAGCTAGCTCCTAGAAGGGAATCTCATCCGGGTCGACGTCGCGAGGCGCGTCGTCCGGAGCGGGAGCGGGAATGTCGTCTGTTGGTGTCGTCCGGCCGCCACGCTGCGCGCCGTCGCTCGGACCGCTGCCGCTGCTGCTGCCGCTGCGGCTGTCGAGGAACTGCACGTCGTTGGCGATGATCTCCGTGGTCCGCCGCTTCTGGCCGTCCTGGCCCTCCCAGGAACGGGTCTGGATGCGGCCCTCCACGTAGACGAGCGCGCCCTTGCGCGTGTACTGGGCCACGATCTCGGCCAGGTTCCGCTTGCCCGCGTTGTAGGCCACGATGTTGTGGTAGTCGGTGAACTCCTTGCGCTCGCCCTCGGGACCGCTCGACCACCGGTTCGTGGCGATGCTGAAGTTGGTCACCGCCGTGCCGCTGGGCGTGTAGCGCATCTCCGGGTCCTTGGTCAGACGGCCGATCAGAAGCGCCTTGTTGAGGTTCGACATCTAAGAATCCTCCCGATCCTCACGGTCTGCTCGGCGCACTCGCCGCGCCGCCTCGTCCGAATCCTGGCTCAACGGCTCGAGCACGACCTCCGCCGGAGGCGGCGTCACGGCGGTCGCGATTGCCTTCTCGGGCTTGCGCACGATGAGGTGGCGCAAGACCTCTTCGGTGATCTTGAGCGACGCCTCGAGCTCGGGCACGCGGTCGGGGTCCAGGTGGAAGTCCTGGAGCACGTACGACCCCTCCTTCTGGTGCTTGACGTCATAGGCGAGCTTGCGCTTACCCCAGAGGTTGGTGCCGTCGGGGGTGCCGCCCGAGCGCTCGATGAGCGTGTTGACCCGCTTCACCGCGTCCTGGACCTTGTCGTCGTCGAGATCGGCGCGGACGATGTAGAGAACTTCGTAGTCCCGCAATCGGGGAACCTCCTTCCTTTGGGTTTGAGGCCCCGGTCGAACGGAGACCGTCGTCTCCGGCCGAGGCCAGAAAGGTTTGTCGCTATTCTACCAATCCTGATTTATGGCCCCTAAGTCCCGATCGAGCTTCGGCGCGGGCAAAGGCAAGGGTGGGCGGCGGCAGAACGTGAGGCCCAAGAGCCGCGGCGGCGTGCCGCTGCTGCCGATCGTCGTCGGCGGCATCCTGGGCATCCTGCTGGTCGCGACGATCGGCGCCATCGTCTACTACAACCGCCCCGCGGCTCCGCCGCCGACGGTCGCGGGAGTCCCGTGCGACGAGCTGGAGCACACGCAGGTCCACTACCACGCGGCGCTCCAGATCGTGTACCACGGCGTGACCACCAACCTCAAAGGCGACACCGGCATCCAGACCGACTCGAGCGGCAAGCCGACGTGCTACTACTGGCTGCACGTCCACACCCGGGACCCGAACATCATCCACATCGAGTCGCCCGCGAGCCAGACCTTCACCCTGGGCCAGTTCTTCGATGTCTGGAGCGCGTGGAGCACGGCGAAGGGAGGCGACGCGCAGAAGCTCGACGCCACGCACGTGTCCACGATCACGCTCGGACCGGACGACAAGATGGTGATCTACATCGACCTGGGCGACGGCAAGGGCGCCACCGTCTACACCGGCGACCCACGCGCCATCCCGTTGAAGCAGCACGAGGTGATCACGATCGAGGTCACGCCTCCCGACGTGAACCCGCCGCCGAAGTTCACGTTTCCTTCGGGCCTGTAGCCTCCACGCCGGCCTCGAGCAAGACCCGCGCCGCACGGTAGTGCTCGAGCTCGTCGTGGTTGTTCCCCAGGCGTTGGGCCCGGTCGGCCATGCGCAGGTGCTTGTCGACCGCGTCGCCGCTGAAGCGAAAGTGCTCGCCGCGCTCGATCAGCTGCATGCGGTCCCGCCGGTGGTGGTCGTTGTGCAGCTCGATCTCGTTGCGCTCCTTGGCCAGCACCGCAAGGCCCTCGTCCCTGCGGCCGAGCGCGATCAGGGCCTCCGCCTGCGCCAGGCGCGCGTCGGTGCCAAGCGGCCAGTCGTACGTGGCGATCGCCGGGCGCAGCGCCAGCAGGGCTCGTTTCGGCTCCCCGCGCGCGAGCAGGACGCGGCCCTTCTCCAGGGCCAGCTCGCGCTCGATGCCGGCGGTGCGGCCCTCGAGGAGGTACTCGACCTCGGTCCCGAGGCGCTCGGCGATGATGCGCAGGACTCGGATCGACGGCCGCGCCTTACCCATCTCGACCTGGTTGAGGAACGCTCGGCTCACGTCGCTGCCGACGACCTTCGCGAGGCTCAGGCCCTGCTGCGTGCGGACGCGTCGGATGCGCTGCCCGAGGGTCTCTTTGTCTTCCACGCCGCTCAGGGTAAAGGGTCGGTTTACAGGTAGTCCCGTGGGTTAAGGCTGCGCGTGAGGGTCGTGAAGTTGCGAAAGCCGCCCTCCGTCACCATGCCCGTGTCCTCGACCCGGACGCCGGCGAAGCCGAGCAGGTAGAGGCCGGGCTCGACGGTGACCACATCGCCATCCTCGAGCGGCGCCTTGACCGAGTGCCGCAGCGGCGGCTCCTCGTGGACCTCGAGGCCCACCCCGTGGCCGGTGCTGTGGTTGAGGCGCGCCACGCCGTCCGGGCCCTCGAACCCGGGCGTGGTGGTGCCGTAGCCGCGGTCGAGGAGAACCTGGCAGACCGTGTGGTGCGGTTCTTCTGCCGGCACGCCTGCGGCGATCGACTCGATGCCCGCGTCCAGCGCCTGCAGCACCGCCGCGTGCATGCGCCGGACCTCCTCGCTGGCCTCGCCCACCACCACCGTGCGGGTGAGGTCCCCTGTGTAGTGCGTGCTCCGGCTGGTCGGAAAGATGTCGATGATCACCGGCGCGTTGGCCTTGATCTGGCCCTCGCCGCGGAAGTGCGGGATGGCCGTCCCGGGCGACCCCGCGATGATCATGTCCGGGCACGCGAACCCCTTCTCGGCCAGCAGCAGCTGAGCGCGCGCGTACAGCCGCTCGGAGGTCAGCGGAGCGCCATCTGTCCACAGAAGGCCGTCCCGGATCTCGGCCCCAGCCAGCTCGCGCACCACCTCCACCACGGCCGCCTCTGCGGCCTTTTGCGCCGCCTCGATCGCAGCCGCCTGCTCGGCGGTCTTGTGACGGCGCTCAGCCACGAACAGCGCGCGGTCGACCTCCGCGGCCACCCCGTGGCGGCGCAGGTCCTCGAGATGGACGGCCGGCAGGTTGGGTGACACCCGGGCGCCCTCCGCGCCCTTCTCGCGCAGCATGCGCGCGGCGAGCTCGGCCCATGCTTCGCGGACGTAGACCTCACCGTCCTCGACGATCGTCTTCGCCCGCGAGCTCGAGCGCGCGTTGTCGATCTCGAGCGGGCTGACCACGAGGACGTCGTCGCCATCCTTGTAGCGGATGTAGAGCCCGCGCTCGAGCCCGATGCCGGTGGCAAAGCGAAAGTCGGGGTCGTCGCCGCCGGCGGGGATGAGCACGATCGGCGCGGCGCCGACGCGCTTTGCCTTCGCCCGTCGCGGCGCCTGCGGGACCTCGCCGCCGGTGTCGCGCCAGAGGCCAGCGGTCTCCACCGCCTGGGCGACCGCCTGGAGCAACGCGTCGTCCCCCTGCGTGCGAGGCCGCCGCTTCCCACGGCCCTCGAGGTTCAGCCTCTCCTGGACCTCGTAGCCGCTCGTGTAAGCGACCTCGTAGCCCAGTTCGCGAAGCTGCGCGAGGTCGCGGCGCAGCGTGCGCTCGGAGACGCCCGCCCGGTCGGCCAGCTCCAGAGGGTTGAGGCCGGGTTCGGCGATGATCGCGGCAAGCACCCTTAGGAGCCGAGCGAGGCGCTCAGCGCGGTTCACAGCCGAGGCCAGACGAGGTGGAGTACTAGGCCGGATTCACTCCGGCCGTCCCCAAGGCGTCGCATGCCAGACGCCTCCCATCGTCGCATGTGGGAGGTGGGGGCTCTACGAGATTTCTTCCCAGGAGGTCGCGTTGCCCTCGAACGGGTCGGGCTCGGCCTCCTCCTGGTTCCCCACCTTCTGGTGGAAGCGGCTGGCGATCATCTGGTAGGCCATGGCTTTGGGGATGCCGAGCTTGGTCAGGGACTTCACCTCGTCGGCCATCACCTTGTCGCGCGCCGCCTCGATGGCGGCCAGCACCTCCTCGATCGACGCGGTCTTCTTGACCATGGGAGAAGCCATTCTACCGGGTCGATTTCGACCGAGCCTTAGACTTGGGTTTCGTAACTCCGCAGCGCCGATCTCCGGGGGGTTTGGATGGCCGACTACACCGCCGAAAAGATCCGCAACGTGGTCCTGCTGGGCCACTCGCACGACGGCAAGACCATGCTCGCCGAGGCGATGCTCTTCGCCTCCGGCGCCGTCGCCCGATTGGGCTCCCCCGACCAGTCGACGGCGACCACCGACTTCGAGCCTGAGGAACAGAAGCGCAAGATCTCGATCAACCTCGGCATGGCCTTCGCCGAGCACAACGGGCACAAGATCAACATCCTCGACGCCCCCGGCTTCTTCGACTTCGCCGGCCAGGTGGCGAGCGGGCTGCGCGCCGCCGAAGGCGCTGTGGTGGTCGTCGGCCCTTCCCCGCAGCTGGCGGTCGGGACCGAGATCGCCTGGGAGCAGTGCAACCGCACCAACAAGCCTCGGATCGTCGTCGTCAACAAGCTCGACAAGGAAAACTCCGACTTCTACGGCGCAGTGGCCGCGATGCGGGAGGCGCTCTCACCTCGTCCCTTCCCGCTCCACCTGCCGATCGGCGCCGAGCAGGAGTTCCGGGGCATCGTCGACCTCCTCCACCTGAAGGCCTACGTCACCGCACCGGACGGCAAGGGCAGCGAGGTGCCGATCCCGGACGACATGCAGAAGCGCGTCGAGGAGTACCGCGGGCAGCTGATCGAGGCGGCGGCGGAGAGCGACGACTCGCTGCTCGAGAAGTACCTCGACGCCGGCACGCTCGACGACGACGAGATCCAGCGCGGCCTCCGCCAGGGCATCTTCGACGGCAAGGTCGCGCCGGTGGTGTGCTGCTCGGCGTCGAAGCTGCTCGGCGTGCGCACGCTCATGTCGACGATCGCGGAGCTGATGCCTCCGCCTGAGGTAGAGCCGGACAAGCCGGTCAAGGCGTTCGTCTTCAGCACCGGTGGCGATCAGTTCGGACGCGTCAGCTACTTCAAGGTCGTGGCCGGCACGCTCAAGGCGGACGCCCACCTCCCCAACCTCAGCCGCGGCGGAGAGGAGCGGCTGGCGACGATCTTCTTCCCACGCGGAAAGGAGCACGTGGCGGCGACCGAGGTGCACGCGGGGGACATCGCCGCCGCGACCAAGCTCGCGCACACACTGACCGGCGACACGCTCGGCATGAAGGACGGCGGTCCGGTGCCGGCGCTCGACCTCCCCGGCCCGGCCTACAGCCTCGCCATCACCCCCAAGGCGCGCGGCGACGAGGAGAAGATCTCATCCGGGCTTGCCCGCCTGAGCGAGGAGGACCCAACCCTGCACGTCGAGCGCATCGAGGAGACCAAGCAGCTGGTCATCGCCGGCCTCGGCGACGTCCACCTCGACGTGACGCTCGAGAAGCTGAAGCGTAAGTACGGCGTCGAGGCGACGACGGCGGTGCCGCGCGTGCCCTACCGCGAGACCGTCCATGGCTCGGCGCGCGCCGAGGGCAGGCACGTCAAGCAGTCCGGCGGCCACGGCCAGTACGGGATCTGCGTCATCGAGGTCGCGCCCACGGCGCGCGGCGAGGGCTTCGTCTGGGAGGACAAGATCTTCGGCGGCTCCATCCCCCAGAACTTCCGCCCCTCGGTGCAGAAGGGGATCGTCGACAGCATGGCCAAGGGGGTCGTCGCGGGCTACCCGATGGTGGACGTCAAGGTCACTTTGCTCGACGGCAAGTACCACACGGTGGACTCGAACGACATGGCGTTCCAGATCGCCGGCTCGATGGCCATCCGCAAGGGCGCGCTCGAGGCCGGCCCGGTCCTGCTCGAGCCGCTCGTCGAGGCCACGATCCACGTCCCCGAGCGCAACCTCGGCGACATCATGTCCGACATCAACGGCCGCCGCGGCAAGATCCTCGGCACCGAGCCGACCGACGGCTACCAGGACGTCAAGGCGATCGTGCCCGAGTCGGAGATGCTGCGGTTCGCGCTCGACCTGCGTTCCATCACGCAGGGCCGCGGGAGCTTCGCGCAGAAGTTCTCCCACTACGAGGAGATGCCCGCGCACCTCGCCAAGGGCATCATCGAAGAGTTCCAGAAGCAGCACGAGGCGGCCGCGTCGGCCCACTAACATCGGCGGCGTGACAGCCGCGAGTCTTTACGACGCAGTCGTCATCGGCGGCGGCATCACTGGCGCGGGTGTGGCGCGCGACCTGTCCCTGCGCGGCCTGTCTGTGCTCCTCCTCGAGAAGGGCGACTACGGCGCGGGCACCACCGGCGCCTCGAGCTGGATGATCCACGGCGGTCCGCGCTACCTCGAGTTCGACTGGGACACGACCCGACTTTCCTGCCAGGACGCGGGCCACATCGTCACCATCGCGCGCAACCTCGTCTACCGCGTCGTCTTCATCATCCCGGTTCTCCCTCACGACAAGAACAACATCGAGCGCATGGAGACGGCGATGGAGGTGTACGACCGCTTCCAGCCGCTGAAGAAGTCGCACCCGCACCGGCGGCTCACCCCGGCAGAGGCCCTGCACGTCGAGCCCGGCCTGGCGCCCGACCTCGTCGGCGCGGTGACGATGGAGGAGTGGGGCGTCGATCCCCACCGACTTGTGTTCGCGAACGTTCAAGACGCGGTTGCGCACGGTGCGCGAGCCCTGAACCACACGCGCGTCTCCGAGCTCGTCCGCGACGCCGGCAAGGTGATCGGCGTCCGCTACCGCGGCGCAGACGGCGCCGAGACCGAAGCGCGCGCGCGGGTGGTGGTCAACGCGAGCGGTCCGTGGTCGCCCGAGGTGGCGGCGATGGCGGGAGCTCACGTCGAGCTGCGGCCGGCGAAGGGCATCCATCTCGTGTATCCGCACCGGATCTCCAACTTCTCGATCACCGCCGAGTCGATCGACGGCCGTGACCTGCTGATGGTCGCCCACGGCGGGTTCACCCTCCTCGGCACCACCGATGACGACTTCTATGGCGACCTGGATTCGGTCGACGTGCTGGCGGACGAGGTCGACTACCTGCTCCAGGGTTTCGAGCGCGTGTTTCCGGCCATCCGCGACTACCGGCCCGTGCGCGCCACCACCGGCGTCCGGCCGACGCTCTTCAAGTGGCGGCGCTACGAGGACGAGCTCTCCAGGCGCTACAGGGTGATCGACCACGCCTCGGACGGAGCCGACGGGTTGATCAGCATCGCCGGCGGCAAGCTGTCGATGTACCGCCTGATGGCCGAGGAGACAGCGGACGCCGTGTGCAGAAAGCTCGGGCATCCGTCCAGGTCGCAGACGGCAAACCGTGCGCTGCCCGGCAACGAGTCGGACGTGGTCCCGCCCGGCGAGCTGGCGGCGCGCTGCGGCATCCCTGCCCTGGCGGCGATGAAGCTGCAATCGCGGCATGGCTCGGACGCGGAGAAGGTGCTCGATGAAGGCGGCACGTCACGGCTGCTGTGCCGCTGTGAGCCCGTGACCGAAGGCGAGCTGATCTACGCGACCCGCCATGAGCAGGTGCGCTCGCTCGCGGACGCCTTTCGCCGCGTCGGCATCGCCGCCGGTCCGTGCGCCGGCGCGGCCTGCATCCTCCGTGCGGCGGAAGTCGTCGGCCGTGAGCTCGGCTGGAGCGCGGCGCAGAGATTCGAGGCGGCGCGCGACTTCGTGCGGGGCGCCTGGCTGGGGCGCGCGCCGGTGCTGGGTCATGCCGGTTGGGCGCAGGAGGAGCTGGCGCAGGGCTCGATGCGGGGGTTGCTCGATGGCTCGCGCTGACTCTCTCGTCAAGCTCGCGTTCGCTTATGGCGTCCATCTCACCCGTCGCCGGCTGACGCGCGGGCGTCCACAGGTGCGCGCGCTGCTCGACACCAGCAGCGCGGACGGCATGCGCGCGCTCGACCGATCAGAGCGCGAGCGTCACCCCCGACTGGTCACCTGCATCAACTGCGGGCTGTGCGCGCTGGCCGCGGGACGCCTGGGCAAGACCCGCCTGCCGGACCTCGCGTCCTCTTATATGCGCCTCTACTCGCGACTCGGCGAGGCGTCCTCCGATGTCGAGGGCGAGACTCCCGACCTCGCCGCCGCCGCCGCGGTCTGCCCCGTGGGCTTGCCGCTGGAGGAGGTCGCGACGGTCGTGCGGCGGTTGAGCAGACGCTGAGGGCGCGGCGCAAGCCTCCAGGCGGCGACGCCGATCCGGATCACGTCCTGCGTCCCACCCTGACGCCGCCGAGCACCCGCCGGCGGCGCCGGCGCGCAAGCTTCGATCCGCGCTGGCACCGACGCTGGGGCTTGCGAGTTATCCACATTATGTATACAGTCTGGGGAGATCACACAACATCTAGCGGCATTGGTCAAGAGTTTCGTTGGCCGGTTCCGGCCGTGGCCCGTCGTTGCCGCCTTTCTGGCCAGCCTCGTGGCGCGGGCGGCGACCTGGCCCGCGGGGGAGCTGTTCGGCGTCGTGGTCCCCGCCGCCCCACCCTCGGCGCCCGCGGTGCGGGTGCGCAGGCCGGCGCCGGCGGTCTACGAGATGCGCTTCATGAAGCTCCACGCCGAGGGCCGGTTCGAGGAGATGTGGGAGATGCTGGCCGAGGATGCCCAGCGCGCGTGGGGTGGCATCCAGCACTTCGTGCGCGAGATGCCGCGGCTCGACGAGTGGCTCGAGATCCTCGAGATGCAGGTCGCGGGCGAGACGCTGCTCGACACCTGGACCGACCATGTGCATGGCCGGACGTACACCAACGTGGCGCGCCTTGTGATGCGCTATCGCGTCCGCCAGCAGTGGCGGGAGTGGACGTTCGACCGCCAGGTGCACCTCGTGCCGGCGGCGGGCGAATGGAGGACGCTGTGCTATCCGATGAGGACCGGTGTCGCCGCGACTCGCTGATATAGTGGGTTTCAGCCCATGCTTCAGGAGACGATCGAGGAGCAGGAGCGGTTGCAGCGCTGGCATCGTCACAGCAGGCGCGCCGTGACTCCCCGGCGACTGCTGCGCGAGTCGGACGAGCTGCTCTTCTGGGTCGAGGAGTGCCTCGTTCAGAAGGTGCGCATCATCCCAGGGTGGCTGGTTCCGCGCCTGACGGTGGTGCTCCGCCACGCGCACCCGTCGCTGCCGCAGCGGCTCGGTCGCGAGCGCCGGCCGCAGCAGGTGATGGAGCTTCTCTATGACGCGCAGGCCGCCTTGATGGAGCAGGCGTGCCTGAGCCGTAAGCCGGCGCAGATCATCCCGCTGTTCGGCCGCCGCTCGCGCGCGCGGATGCTCGAAGAAGCCGCCTCGGTCTGACGCCGCGCGGATGCTGCGGGTCGACCTGCATCTCCATTCGCACTACTCCCACGACGGCAGAAGCTCACTTCAGCAGCTGATCGACCGGGCGCACGAGTGCGGCCTCGACCGACTCGCGCTCACCGACCACAACACCTTCGACGGCGCGCACGAATTCCTCCGACTCGCTCCCGAGCTCGCCATCGCGGGCGAGGAGGTGAAGACGCTCGAGGGCGAGGTCATCGGACTTTTCATCACGGCACGCGTGACGCCGTTTCTCCGCCCGGAGCAGGCGATGGACCTCATACACGGCATGGGTGGCCTCACTTATGTCCCGCACCCGCTGGACCGCAATCGCTCGCACTTTCGGATGGACCGCCTGGTCCAGCTCGCCGGCCGCATCGACATCATCGAGACCTACAACCCCTGGTGCGACGCCGCCGCCAACCGGGCCGCGGCGCGACTGGCCGAAGACCTGGGCAAAGTGACTGCGACGGGCTCAGACTCTCACTCGGCGGAGGAGCTGGGGCGGAGCTGGATGGAGATGGAGGAGTACGGCGGGACGGATGACTTCCTCGAGAAGCTGCGGACCGCGCGCCACGTCGTGACCACGAGCAGCGGTACCGGCCGGCGTGCCTGACGCCACCGACCTTCTCGTCGTCGGCTCGGTCGCGTTGGACAGCCGCGAGGGACCGTTCGGGTCGCTGAAGGACGAGCTCGGTGGATCGGCCGTCTACTTCGCGCTCGCGGCTAGCCTGCTCACCCCGGTCACAGTCTCTGCGCCTGTCGGCAATGACGCCATCGACAAGGTGGCCAAGGCATTCGACGGCCGGCCGATCGACACCGCCCTGGTGCACGTCTTCGACGCGCCCACGTACCGGTGGAAGTCGCGGCAGGAGGCCGGACACAACGTCGACCTCGGCAGCTCGGACAAGATCTACGACCGCTGGAAGCCGGACGCGCCGCATGACTTCATAGGCTGGGCGTTCGTGGGCTCGATGCGCCCGGACCGCCAGGCCCAAGCGATGAAGATGCTGCCTGGCGCCAGGCTCCTGGCCGCCGACGCGATGCTTTCCTACCTGCGCGAGCAGGCGCTTGCCTCCAGGGACGTGCTGGGACGGGCAGCGTGGTACTTCTGCAACGAGGAGGAGTTTGCGGAGCTCGGCGGTCGCGACCCCGAGGAGTTCCGACGTCGGTGGTGGCTCGACGGCCTGGTGATCAAGTCCGGCGACAAGGGCGTCTCCGTGCACACGTCCGACGGCAAGATCCACGTGCCCGCCCTGCCGCACTACCCGGCGTTCGACACGACGGGCGCCGGCGATGCGGTCGCCGGCGGCATGCTGGCGCGCTGGCTCACCACCGGAGCGCAGCGCGGCGGACTGCAAGACGCGCTTGTGTGCGGAGTGGCCTGCGCGTCGCTGACCATTGAGGCTATAGGCGTGCGGGGCATCGCCAGCGCGACGCCGCAGCTGCTGGAGGACCGGATGGCGGAGGTATGGGAGTGTCTCGGACGCGAGTCGTGATCATCACCGGGGACCTCGTCGAGCAAGAGGTCGACGCCATCGTCAACGCCGCAAACAACGACCTGGTTCTCGGTGGAGGCGTCGCGGGTGCGATCAGGCGCGCGGGCGGTCCCTCGATCCAGGACGAGTGCGACGCGCATGGACCTGTTCGCGTCGGCGAGGCGGCCGTCACGGGCGCGGGCGCGCTGCACGCGCGTTACGTGCTGCACGCGGCCAGCATGGCGCTAGGAGGACGGACATCGCGTGACTCGTTGAAGTCTTCGATGGATCATGTTTTTCGACTTGCGCGAGCACACGACGTCGAGACGATCGCTGTGCCCGCGGTGGGCACAGGCATCGCCGGATTTCCCATCGATGAGTGCGCGCGCGTGATGGCGGAGTCTTTGCACAAAGCGTTAAGTGATGGTTGGCAAGCAACAGAGATTCGGTTTGTTCTTTTCAGCGAAGACACAAAAATGCCTTTTGAGGCCGCGTTCTGGTCCGTTTTTCCGGGGGTTCAGGGGTCGATTCGCTGAATTCGGTTTGAATTGGGGTTGTATTGGGCAGAAACCCACCCCTAGAATGGGCAAGTCCGCCCTCCAACAGAATCTCTAGAAAGGATGGTGACTTAGTGGAAGGCTACTGTTTGAAGGACAAAAGAAAGGTCGAGATGAAAGACCCTCAGCCGATCACGATGAAGAATGGCAAGCCTGCAACAGTCGGCACGTGCCCGTTTTGCGGCACCAAGATCTACAAGATCGGCAAGGCTACTGTATAAGCGGACGATCTTCTGAAAGGGCCGCTCTTTGGAAAGCGGCCCTTTTTCATTTCAGGTGGTGATCGGCGGCTCGAGCGCCGCGAGAAGCACCTCCGTCGCGGAGACGGCCTCGTCGACGCCGAGCATCTTGAAGATCTCGACGTTGGTCGGGTTGTTGACTCTCGCGATCGTCTTCTTCACGCGGAAGTGTCGCTTGGCCACCTGGAGCGCGATGAGGTTGTCCTCGTCGTCGGCGGTGACTGCGATCACGGCATCGGCGCGCTCGATGCCGGTCTGAGCGAGGAAGCGGACCTCGCAGCCGTCGCCGCGCATGACGATGCTGCCGAGCTGCGTCTCCAGCCAGTCGGCGCGCCGCGCATCCTTCTCGATGAGAGTGACCTCATGTCCGCGCTCCACGAGGTCACGCGACAGGTAATAGCCCACGGTGCCGCCACCGACGACGATCACGTACATACGGTGCTAGCTGCGCTCCAGCAGGACGTGCTCAATGTGCTTGGCGCCCTCGATGGTCGGGCAGATGGTGTGCACGCCCAGCTTCTCGTACGTCTCCGCGCGCTCGGGGTCGTAGATGCGGGTGACTACGTGCGGGACCTTGAACACATGCTTGGCGATCTGAGAGGCCATGATGTTGCGGTTGTCGCCCTCGGTCACGGCGACGAAGCCGTCGGCCTTCTCGATGCCGGCGCGACGCAGGACGTCGACGTCGGTGCCGTTGCCGACCACCTGGTCGCCGCGGAAGTCCAGGGTGAGCACGCCGCGGGAGGCGGCGCGCGAGAAGGCATTGGGGTCGCGGTCGACGATCACGACCTCGTGGCCCGCCTTGTCCATGTTGGCCGCGATCTGCGAGCCAACACGACCACACCCCACGATCAGCAGCTTCAAGTCCGCTCGATTATAGGGAGGCCCTGGAGTCGCCCCGGGCGGCCGCGCGGGAGGTTGCTACGATTTGGCCGCGTGCGTTTTCCATTCACGTTCATGGGCTTGATGGCGCTCGCGATGGGGGGGTGGGCGGTGACATATCTGGCGGGACATCCGACGCTCGACGCGGCCTCGTGGGCCCTCGCCGCAGCCACCGCGGTCGTCTGCTTCGGGTTTGCCGCCTACGTGCTGATCCGGCGCGTGCGGCGCGGGCCGCAGCACTGATGGCCGAGCGCGACAAGCACGCGCATCCGACCACGTCGCGCAAGGTCCTGGTCGCCGTGGGCGGACAGGACATCGACGAGGAGACGGTGCGGCTCGCGTGCCGCATGACCGACCCACAGGGCGGACGCCTGTACGGCGTGCACATCATCGAGGTCAATCGCTCGCTGCCGCTGGGCGCGGTGCTGGACGACGTGGTCGACCGCGGGGAGAAGATCCTCGACGAGGTCGAGAAGCTGGCGTCTGCGTCGCAGCTCCCGGTCGAGACGGAGCTTGTGCAGGCGCGGGACACGGGGCCGGCGCTGGTCGACGAGGCCGTGGAGTGGGGGGCAGACCTGATCGTGATGGGCCTGCCGTACAAGAGGCGGTTCGGGGAGTTCAACCTGGGGAAGACCGTGCCGTATGTGCTGAAGAACGCGACGTGCCGGGTGATGTTGTTCCGTGAGCACCGGGAGCACCGGGAAGAAGCGCTCTAACCAAAATCCCACCCCCTTCGGGGGGGCCCTCCCTCTCCCGACGGCGCCCTCCCCCAGCCTGCCGAGCCTGGCACAGGAGCCTAGCCGGCGTCCACGGCCTTGGCAACCCACCTTGTTAACGTCACCGGCACATGACGGAGGCCGCCGCCCGACCGCACTACTTCCGGCGCCTGTGGCGCGAGCTTGGCCGCATGGGCGGCGAGCACGACGCATTCATCAAGGTGATCATCGTCGAGCGCATCGCCAAGGCCCTCGTCCTGCTCGTGCTCGGCGTCGGCCTGCTGGTGGCGGGACGCAAGGGCTGGCTCGACGCGTGGGCGCAGTACGCGGAGGACCAGCTGAACCTCGGCGTCGGCCGCAGCATCATCATGCAGATCCTCCTCAAGGCTCTGGTCTACATCGGCGCCTTCACCCACATCACGCTGCTGGCGGTGAGCGCGATCCTCTACGCGACGCTCGAGGCGACGGAGGGGGTCGGCCTCGCGATGCGCCGCCGCTGGGCCGAGTACCTGACCGTGATCGCGACCGGAATCCTGATCCCCTATGAGGCCTATGAGGTGGTCAGGCGCCCGACCTTCTTCAAGGTCGGCGCGTTATTCCTAAACCTGGCTGTGGTGGGCTACCTGGCTTACCGGAAGCGCTTGTTTGTCGGCGTCTGATCTCGGCGTCAGCCACGGGCAGGGAAAGCCCGCGCGATGCAGCACATAGCGCGCCAGCGCAGCAAGCGTCTTCAGCCCGTACACCGTCGAGGTGCGGAAGCTCACGGAGCTCGCGTCGGCGTGGTAGCGACCGATCGCCGGGACCTCACCGATCTTGAAACCGAAAGTCGCAGCCTGGATGAGCACCTGCGTGTCGAAAACGAAGTCGTTGCTGTTCTCGAGAAACGGGATCGCCTCCAGGAAGCGCCGCGAGTACGCGCGATAGCCGGTGTGGTACTCGGACAGCCTCAAGCCGAGGACGCGGTTTTCTGACGCGGTCAGAAAACGGTTGCCCAATCGTTTCCACCATGGCATGCCAGCCTTTGCCGGGTCCAGGCCGAGCCAACGCGACCCGAGCACGATGTCCGCCTCGCCGCTCTCGATCATTCCGCATAGGCCCGGGATGATCGCCGGGTCGTACTGGCCGTCCGGGTGGAGCATCACGACGACGTCCGCGCCCATCTCCAGCGCCTGGCGGTAGCACGTCTTCTGGTTGCCGCCGTAGCCCAGGTTGCGTTGGTGGCGGATGACGTCCAGCCGGAGCGCGGTGGCGACGCTGACCGTCGCGTCGGCGCTGGCGTCGTCGACGAGCAAGATGCGGTCGGCGTGGCCCTGCGGAATGTCGCCGACAACCTCGACCAGCGTTTTCGCCGCACGGTAGGCCGGCAGGACGATGACCCGCCGCGGACGCGGCCCGCTCCAGTGCAGCTCGCCGAGCGGGATGGGGTCGGGCCGCACCGCCATCCTCTCTACGGTCAGATACGCCGCGACCGCGAACGCACCGACCGCCGCCGACCAGAAGTTGATCGTCAGCGTCAGGTCGATGGCCGCATACGCAAAGAAGAGAACCGCCGCGGCCGCGTGCGGCCAGCGCAGCCCGCCCGCAAGCGCAAGGTCGGCCAGTGCGAAGCCTGGGATGACGAGCAGCGCGAGGTCGTGCACGTTTTGGTGCGGGCTCAGGACGAGCGATGCCGCGATCGCCAGGGCGAAGTCGAGCCGCGGCTTGTCGGGACGCCAGCTTAGCGAAAGAGCGACCAGCGCCAGCAGCAGGACCAGGACGACAAAGGCGACGACCTTGCCTCCGCCGGGCAACGCTTCAAGGATGTTGCGCAGCGAGTAGACCGCCGGGTCCGTGTACACGAGCTGGTCCGTGTTCGGCAGGCGACCGGTCACCGCCCAGGTGCTGACGGCGTTGAGGTAGCCGAGGACGGCCCCCACTCCGAAGGTCGCAACGGA
>Ga0209157_1001980_pt1 | contig 16599 bp, 19 predicted proteins | sample GraSoiAngelo_135_FD_185892 | JGI IMG/M metagenome (GOLD analysis project Ga0209157, IMG submission 185892) | Grasslands soil microbial communities from the Angelo Coastal Reserve, California, USA - 14_0929_05_40cm (SPAdes) (version 2) | ecosystem: Environmental > Terrestrial > Soil > Grasslands ...
TCGCGCTTGCGCTTCGCGTCTTGAGGCTGCGCGCTATCGCGCTTGCGCTTCGCGTCTTGAGGCTGCGCGCTATCGCGCTTGCGCTTCGCGTCTTGAGGCTGCGCGCTATCGCGCTTGCGCTTCGCGGAGCGCCCCTACAGTCGCGCGATTCGACTTTTTCAGCAGCCTGCGAGATGCTTGTGAACCAATCTCATTCGTGAGTTTCCCGACTCACTTCGGTTTTTCTGCGCCTTCTTTTAACTTCGCCAGGGCGATCACAACTTCCGATCTGAACTTTTCCAGCGCCGGATTCGGACTATTACCGGGGCTCTTCTGTAGAAGTGCATCAATGCCGCTGAGAGCCGCACTGAGTTTTCCCTGACGAACGTACGCGTGGAGGAGCATCAGTTCGGCCGCTTCAAAGTCTTTGTCCAGCAAAGCTGCGCGCGTGAAAGCCTGCTCTGCCTCTGCGTATTGGGAAAGTTTGTAACGTGCACGCCCTAACGCGTAATACGCGACGGCCGATCCTGGCTCGATCCGGATTGCTTGTGAGAGAACCTCCGCTGCCCGTTTAAAATTGCTCTTCTCCAGATATATTTCGCCGAGTTGAATCAATGGCGTCGCTTCGCGAGGATTCAGTGCGGATGCGAGAGTAAGCTCTTGTTAGGCGGCATCCAGTCGATCGGTTTTTCGGTATTCCTGCGCAAGACCCAGATGCGCATTGTAGAAGTCCGGGGCAAGCTTGATCGATTTTTCCAGCCGCTCGACGGCGCGTGGCGTGTTGCGGTCCTTCAGTTCCTGCACAGCCTTTTCGTATTCCTTGAGGGCCTGTTTCGGGATTTTGGCCGTCAGTTGGCGGACATCTACAATATGATCCCCGCCCAGACTATGGCTGTGTACGGCGCTTCCGTTCAGAAAAATGAATACGTATGGCGTCCCCGGAACATCGACCGGATAATTCACGTTTTCGAAGCCTTCCAAGCGAACGCGAATGTTGTAGGAGCCTTTATTGACGTTGCGGAACTCAAAATTGCCATGTAAATCCGTGAACGTCCGTTGGTCGTTCTTCGAAGCGGAATAATCCAACAGCACCAGCAGCGGCCGCTTCAGCGCTCCGCCGGATACCACGATTTGTCCACCGACGGCGGAGGTCGAAGCCGGCTCCGATGGCTGCGCCAAGCCGAATGACGAGCAACTCATGAGCGTGAACGTGAACCCGGCAAAAATTTTCTTTGAAAACATAATTCGATATCCGCGATTAATTCGGTTTCTATTGCGTGGGTTATAGAGCGGCAAAGCGTGGGTTGTACATCCCGTCCAGGAGGTATTTCCCGCTAAAACTGTGGGTAAGAACGATACCCTTCATGCCGGTAGTGCATCCCTCATCGTGTCACGATATCCGATACCGCAGATGGCGTTTGCTTTTACGGAAATATCGTGTCACGATACCTAGGCATGCCCCCGAAAGCCACAAACCCACGTAAGACCGCAAAAGATGTCGAGCGCTCCCGCGCGGGGACGCAGGTCCTGGTGCGATTGACCAAAAAAGGCCAGCGCATTTTAGGACGAGCTGTCGAGAAACGCTTGCGGGAGCTTCAGGTGGCCGGACCGGTTCTCGTAAAAACGCTTCAACAATTGATAAATACCAACCATACATTCACAAGGAGACCGAAATGAGAAAACGATATTGGCATCGCCTAGCTTATCTGTCTTTTTTAGTCGCGGTTTTTTGTATTGCCGGCTGTAAAAAGAATGTAGCCGCTGCTCCCCCGGCTCCTCTACCGGTCGAACCGGTCCCCGCACCTCCTCCTCCCGCACCGGCGATCACGCTGCGTGCGGCACCGGCCGCGATCGATCGGGGCCAGTCCACGTCGCTCGAGTGGGAAGCAAAGAATGCGACGAGCGTACGCATTCAGCCCGAGGTTGGAAACGTCCAACTGCAGGGCTCGCGATCCGTGGCTCCGGCATCGTCGGTCACCTACACCGCGACGGCAACCGGTCCTGGAGGATCTGCGTCCGACACTGCCCGGGTTACCGTGAGTATTCCTGCCGCAGTGGCTCCAGCGCGCCCGGAACCACGCTCCGAAGCACGCTCCAGCATGGACGAAATGTTCAAGCAGAATGTGCAAACGATCTATTTTGATTTCGACAAGAGCGATATTCGTCCGGATCAGGTGCCGAGAGTGGAAGCGGACGCGTCTTGGCTCAAGGACCATCGCGGTCTGAAGTTCAGGATTGAAGGGCATTGTGACGAAAGGGGCAGCGAAGAGTACAACCTCGCTCTGGGTGACCGGCGCGCCAACCGCGTCAAGGAGTTCCTCATCAACAAGGGTATCGACACCTCCAGCATTGACACGATCAGTTATGGAGAAGAACGTCCGGTTTGCAGGGAAACCACGGAAGATTGCTACCAGAGGAATCGGCGAGCCGCATTCGTGCTGATTCCGACAAGTTGAGGTTGCAAGCCGTGGGGCCTACTCCTCCTCTGCGAGGAGGGGAATACTCTGCGCGAGTTCAATTCATTCACACCTTACTATAGAGCACCGCTACAGTTACCGTACTTGCGCCTGGTCCTCTAAACAGCTTATTCTGTCCGTCCGGTCAGGTATTCCCGATATCTTTTCTTAATGGAGGGACCCTTATGTTCTCAGAGCGTGATCTGCGAAATCTGATCGCGGCAGCCGCAACAGTTCTGGCAATGGCAGCCACCGTGTGCGCGGCTGATCCATTCACCTTGACGTCAACGACCTTCAAGGACGGCCAGATGATGCCGAGGAAGGTTGCCAACAGTTTGTCGAACAATCCGAACTGTGTCGGCCAGAATGTGTCGCCGCAGTTATCGTGGACCGGCGTGCCGGATGGCACGAAGAGTTTCGCCATCCTGATGGAGGACCCGGAAGGCCGCGGCGGTGCGGGTGTGCATCACTGGGTTGCATATGGCATTCCCGCTTCAGTGACCAGCTTCGCCGAAGGGGAGGTCAGCAAGCTATCCGACAAATACGTGGGGGGAAAGAGCACACAGGGAGTCGGGTTTTTTTCAGGTCCCTGCACGCCGCCGGGCACGCCTCACCACTACACATTCGTCGTCATAGCGACCGACCTCGATCCGAAGGAATTACCTGCCGGCCTCACCCGTGAGGAATTCCTGGCAAAGCTGGCTCCACCCGCTCCAGCGCCGTCTCACGCCAAAGGTGCGGCTGGGCTGGTTGGGTTGTTTGTGAAGCCTCAGTAGCGGTCGCGCCGGCGCCTAGCGTCGCAGTGCCAGGCTCAGAGGGGCGCCATTTTGATCGAAGAAATTGATGGTTCCCGAGGATGCGGTCGCACGGCCGCTGAATAAGACGAACTGCATCTCGCATCCGCCTCCTATGGCGAAATGCGGAAACAATAACTCGGGACTGTTCGGCAGCTCCGCTTCTGAAATCGGTAAGGTCGGGCTAATGAGAAAATCGCCCCGTTCATTGTAATGCGCGCGCAGGGCGTTCACTGCAACCATTGATGCAGACGAGATGCGGAGCACGCCCTGAAAACTGGGCGGCAAACGCGAAAAGCCCGGAATTTGGTTGAGGAACACTGCAATCTGGCCGTTTGCCGGTATCGCAATGGAGTCCATAAGCCCTACCGGCGCTCCGTCGTTTCCGTATAACTCCAGCGCGACCGACACCGGATTACTCGTCGGATTGGCGACTGCAATCGCCGTTTGAATCGATCCGGGAACGGAGTTGAACGTCCCCAGATTCTCTACAAATAACCGGAACGCCGTCCCACTCGCGACTCCTGGTATTGCGGTCTGCAAAATGGCGATGCCGTTGTTCCGGAAACTCAGAATTGCCGTTGATGACGGAGCCGGACTGTCCGCCGCCGGGGTGATGCGTATTGAACCTGACCGCAAATTTACTCCAGTCCCGGCTATCCGGAAGCGCAAGAAGCCGGCCGCGGGAATAGTATACGGCCCGGCAAACGGGACGAAGGCCGGTTGTCCATCCGGATTGAATGCTTGAATGGAGCCGCTGATCGCTTTGTTCAGGGGGTTGATGAGAACGATCTCCGTCGCCCATCCACCACCGTCAACGAATTGGGCAATGGTTTGTGCAGGAGCCGGCAGGGAAAACGCGTCCGGACTATTTGAAATATCGACAACAGCCAATGTGGTCATCAGAAAATCGCCGCGCTCATTCGTGATTCCGCGCAATGCAAGAGCGGACACCGGAAGCGTCGATACAAATGTGAAGGTTGCTTGAGATCCTCGAGCGGCTCCGAACGGCGGCTGATCCAGAAATGCGGCGACTTGGCTATTCGGCGGCAGAATCGTGGAACCCTGTCCGAAATTGTTTCCCGCAACATCGGTGAAATAGAAGTTGAGCGTCACCGCCTGCGCATTCGGATTCGCGATCGCGATGGCCGTGTTTAGAGCATCAATCCGGCCCGACGAAATCAGAGGCATGGCCGGAGCCGACGCTTCCGACACCAAAATGCCGTTTTGTCGATATCCAACGACCGCCATGCCGGCCGGCAAGGCGGCGCCGCTCGACGCTTGAATGCGGGCATAACCTAATGCGAGATTGGGTTGTCCGGCCGTTCGCATCGAAACGCTGCTGAGATCCGTGAGTCCGAACCCTCGAGTCGGCCCGGTATCCGCATCGGGATTCTTGATATGAAACACCGACCCGCCCTGGCCCACCACATACAACTCGCCCGATTCATCTTCACCAAACGACGTGATTGACAGAGTCGTTTGGGTCAATACCGACTGAACACCGGCTTGGAACATGAAGATCTCGCCGGAACAGTAATCGCCGTAGACGTATGCGCCGTACGGCAGCGACTGTTGAGCCCCGCGATATACGTAGCCGCCGATCATCGAGCACCGCCCGTTGGTCGAGTGGTCGTATTCCGCAATCGGCGGGATAAAGCCGGGCGCCGAGCACGAGGCAGGGCCCAGATTCGTGCAGCGAGTACCCTCGAATACACGCCAACCGTAGTTTCCGCCGGCGGTGACAATGTCGACTTCTTCGCGCTCGTCCTGGCCGACGTCTCCAACATAAAGCTGACCCGTTGCGCGATCGAAGGAAAACCTCCAGGGATTGCGAAGGCCGACCGCGTAGATTTCCCTCCTGCCCCCTGAACCATCGGCATATGGATTCGTCGGAGGCGGGACGCCGCGGTCGACGTCGATTCGCAAGATTTTTCCAAAAAGCTCGTTGGGATTCTGCGCGCGATTCTGGGGATCGTTTCCCGAGCCGCCATCGCCCATGCCGATGTAGAGATATCCATCAGGCCCGAACTCGATCATGCCCCCGTTGTGATTCTCGTATGGCTGCGCAATGAGGAGCAGCACGGTCTCCGACGTCAGGGCGACGTTTGGATTTGAAGTCGATACGCTATACTCCGCGATCACTGTCGCGCCATCCGGACGCCGCGTGTAATCCACAAAGAATCGGCGATTGGACGCGAACTGCGGATGAAAAGCCAGTCCGAGCAGACCGCGTTCGCCTCCGCTGAGTACGCGGCTGGTGATATCGAGAAAAATCGAGCGCAGCGAGGATCCAGGCTGCATCACACTAACTCTGCCCGGTTGCTCGACGACGAACCGGCGGTTCGTACCATCGTGCGCATTTGTGAAATAAGCGGGCTGATTCAGTCCCGAAGCGATGAACGGCTCCAGATCGATCCTCACCGATTGCACCGGTGCCCACAACGAGCCACCCAGAATCATTACAACGACGGCCTGCACTCGCATGATTCCCAATTCTATGCCGTCAGGTTTCGCTCGTCTGGGGCTTTCGGTATAATTCCCGCAACCATAAAGTGCGAGGGGAACATGACAACACTGCTAAGCCTGAAAAACTTGTTTCGGGCCGCTTCTTCGATGGCGTTCTTATGCGGACATCGACAAGCAGCAAGTGGGATGCTCAAGGACATTCTTGAGTCGTCGGGTACGGAATACGCTTGACATGCGGGGGAGAGACGCATAAACAGGAACGCGAGAACGGATTTCACTTCCACAAATGGAGGATCTCATGTTTGTTTCAAGTTACACGAGATTCTGGTTGACCGTAGCGACCGCCGTTGTGTGCCTGGTACTGCGCGGAAGCACGTTCGAGGCGCAGGCGCGGGGCGGAACACCACAGACCGATAAAATTCAAGCCGTGAATAGCGGCGCCAATCCGTATCGTGTCATTCGGGACTGGGCGCACATCGACGGAAGAGCATGGGGCGGTTCGAATGGTGTCGCCGTCGATCGCGACGGCAAAACAGTGTGGGCAACGGATCGGTGTTCGCCGGGCCCGGTGCCGGGCTGTCTTGGGACGAAGGTGAATCCGGTCCACCACTTCGACGAATCAGGCAAGGAGATCGGCAGCTTTGGCGGCGGCATGTTCGTATGGCCACACGGCATTCACGTCGATAGGGATGGCAATGTATGGGTGACCGATGCGCGAGCTCCCGGCGCGGATGAGCTCAAGAAGTTCGCCGGCGAACAAAATAAGGGAAGCGTTGTCGTCAAGTTCAGCCCTGAGGGCAAGGTACTCATGACGCTGGGGAAGCCCGGCGTGCGGGGTAACCCTCCGGAGGCTCTGACGGAGCCCACCGACGTGGTAACCGATCCGGGCAACGGTGACGTGTATGTCGCCGAAAGTCATACGGACGTGACCGATCCGAATCTGGTTGGACGGATCTCGGTCTTCGGCAAAAACGGAAAGTTCCTCCGGACGATTGGCAAAACAGGAACGGGCCCGGGCGAGTTCCGGACTCCGCACGCGCTCGAGTTCGATTCGAAAGGTCAATTGATTGTGGCCGACCGGCACAACCATCGCATCCAGATCCTGACCAAGGACGGCAAGTTCATCCGTGAATACGACGACTTCGGCCGGACCAGCGGGCTGGCGATCGACAAGAACGACATCATTTACACAGCCGATTCAGAATCCACCGAACGGGTTCATCCGGGCTGGCTCAGGGGAATCCGCATCGGCAGTCTCAAAGACGGGCACGTTACGATGTTCATCCCGGCCCATAAGACGGATGCTCCGGACGGAGCGATGGGAGAAGGCATCGCCCTCGATGGTGCCGGTAACATCTATACGGCCGAAGCCACACTGAGGGGCGTGACGAAATACGTCCGGAATTAAGGCTTTTCAGGGCGGAGTGGGGGCAGATACCGGAATGGCGATGCTCACCTGAAAACCGGGAGCAGCGTTCCTGGCTATGATTGTGCCTTGATGCAACAGAACGGCCCTGCGGGCGATGGAGAGGCCGAGGCCGACGCCCCCAGCTGCGCTGTCTCGCGATTCATCCACACGAAAAAAGGGATCAAAGACGCGGCCGAGCAGGTTTTCTGGAACGCCGGGACCATAGTCGCGAACAAGGATCTTGACTCTACCGTTACCGTCGTGGACTCGCACCTGCACGCACGACCCCGCCGGCGAGAACCGGATCGCGTTGCGCAGAACATTTTCTATGGCGCGGCGTAGAAGTTCGGGATCGCCTTCGACAACTGTGGAGCAATGTATCTGAGTCTCGATGCGTATATTGCGGACTTCAGCTTCAGCGCCAGAATCGTCAACGATCTCCTCGGTAAGAGACGCGACCGCAACGGGCTGGGTTCGCATGGAAGAAGGATCCGATTCCGATCTGTTGACTTCGAGCAGCGTGGCAACCAACTGAGAAAGCCTATTGATCTCGCGGCGCACTCGGCTGACGGCAGCCTCGGAATCAGAGGCGTCCTTCATGAGCTCAAAAGCTAAACTGAGGCGCGAAAGCGGCGAACGCAATTCGTGTGACACATCCTGCAGGAGCCGTCTCTCGGCTGTTAAAAGAGTCTGGATTCGGTCGGCCATCGCGTTGAACGACCGCGCCAGGTTGCCGATTTCGTCCTTGCGGTCAGAAGCCACACGGGCGGACAAATCCCCTCTGCCGAAACGATCGACGGCGTTTGCAATGCGATGTAGAGGCGAAACTATTCCAGCGGACAGAGTCCAACCAAGAAGCGCAATGGCGATTGCGACAGCGAAAAAGTACGGAAGGAAGGAGCCGAAACGCAGCGGAGGCGGCGCTGTGACGACAAGATGATACCGCCCGTCCAGCGACGGCCTGACCATTATCTCCTGGCCGTTTTTCTGTTTGGCAAACCCCAGTAAGTCGAATCCGGTAGGTAGATAGTTTGAGCGGTCCACGCCCGATACAAGATCACGTCCGCCGGCGTCGGTAAGGTACCGCTTTCCAGTTAAGGCTGCGTCCGTTTCTTCGAGGTACTCAGCGAGACGGCCGGGACCACCGCCCTCGTAGATTTTCTGCGCCTGTTGGAGTTGCAATTTCATCGATCCTTCAAAAAACTCGATAGTGAACCGGTGGGCGATGGAAGCCGAGACCCATAACATTGCCAGCGAGGAACCGATGAGCGCTAAGGTGAATGTGACAACAATTCTCAACTTAAGGGTTTTCATGACATCACCTCTCTTCCGGTGTAAGGACGTACCCAACGCCACGAAGGGTATGAAAGAGAGGCCGCCCATTCCGTTGAAGTTTCTTGCGCAGATGGCTGACATGCACGTCGATAGAAGCACGCGCATAGGGACTGCATTCCCGTTGATAGAGGACGGCGGCAATCTCGTCCCGCGATACTGCGCGTCCAGCAGAGCGCATCAATAACTCGAGAATGTCGAACTCGATCTCGGTCAAAACGATCGCTTCCCCCGACAGAGTTACAAACCTCGTCGCCGGATGTAATTCAATCGGACCGGCGCGGAGAACTTCCGGAGGTGCACCCTTGGCTTGGTCATAACGCCGCCGCACTGCGCGGATGCGGGCCAGTAGTTCGTCAGGACCAAACGGCTTTGAAACATAGTCATCCGCTCCACTGTCCAGCCCGGTAACGCGATCCCGCTGTTCTGTGCGCGCAGTCAGCATAATGACCGGAACCGCGCTGCGTTTACGCAGTCGACGCAAAACCTCGAACCCATCGAGCACCGGAAGCATTCCGTCAAGGATGACCAGATCGTGTTTTTGCTGCAATGCCTGCTCGAGGCCGTCACGTCCGTTGTATGCGCAGTCCACCCTGTGGCCGTGCTTTCTGAGAAGCTCCGTCATCAGTTGGCATAGTTCGACATCATCGTCTACCAGAAGAATCGCGCATTCGCTGCGTGATGGCGTGGAATCCGTTGATTGGTCTGTGGACGTCATGAGGCCAGTATTCCACAGCTTTTAGGGTGTGCGCGGCACAACCCGGCGCTTTTACAAATCTTAAGAATCCGTTCACTCCCAAGCCGGGTCTAATAGAGATCTAGCGAGGGAGAGAATATGAACAGAACCGGCGACAGCGCGAAAGAATTTGGCCTTTATATTTCGGAATGTTGCGGGGTTGAAATCCTTTTTAGGAAAGGCGACACGTTCTGCCGCTGCCCAACATGCGCAGCACCCTGCGAATGGGAAATGGCCGAGGTCGTGATTCCAGGGACAGAACTGGAAGAGGAGAAACAGATAGCAGCCTTCCAAGAGCTGGGCAACCGGACATTCCGGCATTTATTACGACCAGGAAAAAACCATCATTGACGTGACCGCCATCGAGCGGAGAACGGAGGATGTTATGAACGGAAAATACAACCGGATTGTCGATAACGCGGGTGTCCGCGTGACGCTCAAGGCGCTTGTGTTCGGGCTTTGGCTAGTTGGATGCGCGATTCTGCTGAGCGCATGAGACCGCCGCAAACTTGAAAGGAGAGAACATGTCAAAATCAGAAAAGGCGCTTTTCGGAAATAGCTGGACTGGCGAGATAGTCACTCAAGGTCCTGCCCTCATTCTCGAAAAATACCTTTCGGCGACTCTTCAGCTATGCTGGCGAGTTCAACAGGAGCGAATTCGATCCGGTGGCGCGACTCCCACCAAAACCCGCCTACTTTTCGATGGCCTTGCCGGTGAACTGCAGTCTTTTATCGCAAGTATTCAGAAGCGTCTCAAGTTATGGACAAGGAAAAAACCGGCGGTCACGGAACTAGATCAGTCTTCATATTGGCGGCTGTTTCCTGTGGACAGTTACGACCTCCGCGATCAACTCGAGGTTCTACTCTTTGGCTATGCGCACTACGCGAGACAAACGTCTGAGGCCTGTACAAAACTTCAACAGGCTGGAGATCTGCAGAGTTCAGAGCTTCTGGCGACCATATCCAAAAGAATAGACCGGTGCCTCTGGTTTCTTGAAATCCACCTGGAAGGCCTGGCCCTGAGGATGGATGACAACCGTTTGCCGGCTTGGCCGGAGGGCAAATACGCGCCTTAGTACTGCTTTTCGTAATTACCGTGACGTATGAGGTACTTAGTGAAACGGCCGATGCCGATTGACGGCGGACAACTCGCTTGTTAGCCTGAATACAGTGGGGAGTAGCCTGTTGGATCGGTGCTGGACTCGGCATCGTCCCCAATGCAGCCGATCGTCAACACAGGGCGTGCGCAATCTCCGATGCACACCCTCGGTCGGTCGCGTGATCCACTCATGCGCGAGACTACGACGGACACATGTGTGCCGTAGGGTCTCGCCTTTTTCCGTCTCGGGCGCCTACCCGGCAGGGAACAGGATTGCACATGGCCACCAGCGTTTGGTTCTACGCGGGCTTCACCGCTTTTGTGTTGGCGATGCTTGCGCTCGACCTCGGCGTTATTCATCGAAATGCTCATGTCGTGCGCACGAAGGAAGCCGGAACATGGGTCGCGATCTGGATTGCGCTGTCGCTCCTATTTGCTGCACTGCTGCTTTTCTCGAAGGGAGCAGATACCGCCCTACTCTTCATCACAGGCTACCTCATCGAACTATCCTTGTCCGTTGACAACATCTTCGTCATCGTCATGATTTTTTCTTACTTTGCGATTCCCGGAAAATACCAACACCGTGTGCTGTTCTGGGGCATTCTCGGAGCGCTTGTCATGCGCGGTGTCTTCATCGGCATGGGATCTTGGCTCGTTCAAAAGATCTACTTGATCATGTACATCTTTGGCGCGTTTCTAATCTTTACCGCTGTAAAGATGGCAGTCCGGCAGGACGAAGTGTTCGATGCGGAACGCAATATTGTGATGCGAACGGCCCGGCGATTTCTGCGGGTCACCAGCGCTTATGATGGACCGCGGTTCTTCACGAGTGAAGCGGGCCACAGGGTGGCGACGCCTCTATTTCTCGTTTTGCTGCTCGTCGAGTTCAGCGACGTCGTGTTCGCGGTGGATTCCATCCCAGCCATTTTTGCGGTAACGACGGACCCTTTCCTCGTCTACACCTCAAACGTCTTCGCGATACTAGGCTTGCGTTCGATGTATTTCCTGCTGGCCGGTATTGTCCACCGTTTTGTTTATCTGAAGTACGGACTCGCGGTGATCCTGGCCTTCGTGGGGAGCAAGATGCTTGCTCAGAAGTTTCTTCATATTCCGATCCCGATATCGCTTGCGGTTATCGCGCTCACGCTCGGAGTAACTATCGCGGCCTCGCTGTGGAGGCCGGAGTCTGAAAAAATTGTCACAACGACTAAACGCAAAACGGGTTCGATTTTCGGTTCGGTAGAACTCCCAGCGCGCCAACAAGAGACCAATCCGTTCAGAAAGGATCGGCAATAAAGGTTTTGGTGAGCGGTTGCACAGGCATCATAGAATAGTACAAACAACGGGAGTCGACTGGAGGGGAAACAATGACGCGGCGTCAACTTCTTCAAGGAATTGCGGCCATGCCGATCGGCTTTGCGGGGGCGGTAAGCGCGACAGCGCAAGGAAACAGAGATGTAGCCTACGGCGGGACTACTCTTCCTGCGGGCATTCGTTCGCGCCTCATCAACAACGTCAACGGCATCACTTATCACGTGCTGGAAGCAGGATTCGAAGGCCCCGCACGGCCATGCGTCTTGCTCATTCATGGATTCCCGGAACTCGCCTATAGCTGGAGAAAAGTGATTCTGCCGCTCTCGCGCGCGGGATTTCATGTCATCGCACCCGACCTTCGAGGTTACGGGCGCAGCGGCGGTACGGATGTGACATACGACGACAATCTTGAGCCGTTCACGATTCTAAACAAAGTGAGAGACATGCTTGGGCTGCTGTCTGCAATCGGCTATCGCTCGGTGGCTGCCGTGGTAGGTCACGATCATGGCTCCGGCGTTGCGGCCTGGTGTGCGCTTGCGCGGCCCGACGTTTTCCGGTCCGTCGTATTGATGAGCGCTCCGTTTGCAGGCGCGCCGTCGCTGCCATTCAATACGGCCAACGATGCGCCGAAACCCAGCGCTTCGCGAGACGGAAATGTCGATGATGATCTTGCGAAGCTGCCGGTCCCGCGCAAGTACTACCAGACGTACTACACCACGCGGCCGGCAAATGAGAACATGTGGCATCCTTCGCAGGGTATTCATAATTTCCTGCGCGCCTACTATCACTTCAAAAGCGCAGACTTTAAAGACAACAAGCCCTTCCCGCTCACGGCCAACAGCGCCACCGAGATGGCCAAGCTTCCGCGGTATTACGTAATGGATCTGAACAAGGGCATGGCGGAAACCGCCGCGGCGGAGATGCCCTCCGCATCTGCGATCGCCGCATGCAAGTGGCTGCCTGAGGAAGAATTGAGCGTGTACAGTTCGGAGTATGGCAGAACGGGATTCCAGGGCGGCCTGAACTCGTATCGAGTGAATAGAGATGCCAAGTATTCCGCCGAGCTTCAGCTGTTTGCCGGCCGCACCATCGATGTTCCATCCGCCTTCATCGCGGGAAAAAGTGATTGGGGCCCCTACCAGCGCGCCGGCGCCGTCGAGACCATGAGAACGAAGGCATGCACCCAAATGCGTGCTGTTCATTTTTTGGATGGCGCCGGACACTGGGTGCAGCAGGAGCAACACGAGGCCGTCACCCGATTGCTCCTCGAGTTTCTTCATCAGGTTTAACGGTTTGCTGACGGAGAAGATCGACGCGTTCCGTCGTCGATTTTAGAATGGAGTATCTTTCTGTGATTCCAGCCTCCGGTCGAATTCGAGAATCGCCTGCAGCTCACCGGCGGTTTGAAGAAGCTTCAGGAAATCCGTAAGAATCTGGTTGGTTAACACAGGCAGGGCCCTGCTTTGGCCGACCTCGACATAGCTACCGGCCTGCAACACGTTTATCGTCACGGTCCTTCCGTCGAAACGCCAGACTTCGCCGATGCGGAGGCCCGCGTAGATCGAAAGCTTTGGATCAGACTCGTGGTGAATATCGACTTCGACTGCCACGTCAGGTGGGGGATCTTTCGAAAAATCGAGCTGAAGCTTATTGCCAATCTGTGCCGCGGATTGAATATAAAAGCAGGCGTCCGGTTCCTTGCCTTTCTTTTGCCGCCGCAGCTTTATTGTCGCTGAACCAAATGAAATGATGTTTATGTGCAACCTGAGCCGGATCGCCGTTATCAAACTCTCGAAAAAGCGCACGTATTTTTCGTGTTCAGAGGAGAGGGTCATAATTTGGAGGGTTCCATCGTCGTAGCTGATTCGAAATCCACTTGACTCACCAACCTCATCGAGCAATTGTTCGTACTCCTCCCAGCTCACGCCGTGAAACGTGACGACGGCATCCGCCGGCATCTGAGAAACGATCTCGTAATGACTTGGAGTTTGTGTGCTCATGTCGCCACTTCAGCTTATCCTTGGTTTGATTCTAGCGCGATTAAATGCACATACGCGTGGCGGAGTCGCTCCAATCGGTGTAGACGCCGGTCTTGCCGAACGCGCGAACGTAGCCATCAGGCCGCCGGCTAAGGGGCCTAGTTTCTGTGCGGAAGCCCGCCCTCATATTCCCCGCCGAGATCAAATTTAGAAAACCTCATCGATCATCAGGCGAGGGATCGAAAAATGCATGTTTCGCTCAGATTTTGCAAAACGTTTCGGTTCAGCGCATCTTTTTGCTCATTGAGGTGCCGTCGGTTGGCGCCACCCGTCGCGACAGACGTGGACCTCGGCATGGCAGCTAAGGCACAGCCGTGCATATCTATTCTCCACTATTGAAGTGAAGCTCGAAACTCGTATCAAAGTCGAAGAGTGGCGATCAGAAAAAGCGTCGTCGCGGTCACACTTGCAAGTGTTCTGACGGCGTGTAATTTTCCCCAGCGTACGAGAAGCGTCTTGGCTTGTACCGAGTCATGGTCCAAGCCGGAATCGAGCAATTGTTGGTTCGTCGGGAAGATCACGATAAGCGTGAAGGGAATTACTAAAAATATCAGGACGGCACCGAGTAGCCACAGTGCAGAGCTGCTAAGCAGCCAGCAAACCACTCCACACGCAGCTGCCACCAAGGCCAGACTCGCCTGCATGACGGCCGCACGCCTGTAGCTGGGTTTGAAGACAGTCGCTGCCAACGCTGTGCCGCATTCCATGCGGGCGGGATGCTCCGCAAGATTGATGTAGAGCGCCGCGCCGGCAAAAAGCGAACAGCTCAGAATAGCCGCAAACGCAAAACCTTCGAACATATGTTTCTTCTCGTCTGCGCATGATAGCCTGAGTTCCGCCGTGAAATGGACCAGATCTGTTCAACAGCCGTGTGATGAAGGAGTCATTCTTTCGTCGGCAGCCTCTGCTCCTTGCTCGGCCGCTGCGGCACCGTGGATTCTGGCCGCCACGATTCTCGGATCCAGTCTGGCGTTTATCGACGGCAGCGTCGTCAATCTCGCGCTGCCTGCCTTTCAAGCCGATCTGAACGCGACAGTTATTGATGCGCAATGGGTCGTGGAGGCTTACGCTCTCCTTCTTGCAGCTCTGATACTGGTTGGAGGATCACTCGGCGACCTTTACGGCCGCAGATGCATATACGCGGCCGGCGTCGCGTTTTTCGCCGCCTCATCCATCTGGTGTGGTCTTGCGCCCAATATCGGTCAATTAATTCTCGCACGGGGGCTGCAGGGAATCGGTGCAGCGTTGCTGGTGCCGGGCAGTCTCGCCATCATCGGCGCATCATTTCGCCAAGGCGAGCGAGGGCGGGCTATCGGCACATGGTCGGGCTTTACCTCGATTACCGCGGCGGTTGGGCCTGTTCTTGGCGGCTTCCTGATCGAGCATGGTTCCTGGCGGTGGGTGTTCTTCATCAACGTTCCTCTCGCATTGATCGTGCTGGCCCTGACGTTCTGGCACGTACCCGAGAGCCGGAATCCGCACGCCGGCCGAGTGCTCGATTGGGCAGGAGCCGCACTAGCAACAGCTGGACTCGGTGGCGTTATTTATGCGCTCATCGAATCGTCAAAACGAGGCTGGAATGACCCTGCCGTGATGGTCGCGTGTCTATCGGGCGTGCTTGCGCTGGCCGCATTTGTGGTCCTTGAGGCCCGCATCAATGCTCCACTACTTCCTCTATCTCTGTTTCGATCACGAAATTTCAGCGGCGCGAATCTGCTGACTTTGTTTCTCTATAGCGCTCTCAGCGGCGCGCTCTTCTTTTTTCCCCTCAATCTGATTCAGGTGCAAGGCTATTCCGCCACGTCGGCCGGCGCGGCGATGCTGCCGTTCATATTTTTGATGTTTCTGCTATCGCGCTGGTCAGGCGGATTGGTCGATCGTTACGGTATCCAGCCGCCGCTTATCGTGGGGCCGGTAATCGTGGCGATTGGATTTGTGATCTTTGCCATTCCTGCGATCGGAGGCAGCTACTGGACGACATTTTTCCCGGCCGTAGTCGTCCTTGGATTAGGAATGGCGATCAGCGTCGCGCCGCTTACAACGACGGTTATGAATTCGGTTCCTGAAGAGCGAGCAGGTACCGCATCAGGAATCAATAATGCCGTTTCACGGCTCGCTGGCGTGCTCTCGATTGGGGTGCTCGGCGTGATTATGCTTGCCTCTTTCAATCACCACCTGTCCTTGCGTTTGGCTGGAATCGATCTTGAGCCGCAAATCAGGCAAGAAATCGACAGTCAACGCGTCAAACTTGCAACCATGGAAATTTCTCAAGGCCTCGACAACCGGGTGCGAGACGAAATCCGGCGATCTATTGATCGTTCCTTTGTTGCCGGATTCCGGATTGTCATGCTCGTGGCGTCGGGCCTGGCTTTGGGAAGCGCTTTAATTACGACACTGATGATCGAAGGCAAAAATTCAGCACTATTGCGCCGTGGCTGATGCCGGTGGTAGACGCGTGTCACGTGAGCGGGGAAAAGAAATCCCTGCGGCTGACGCGTGTCATGTGACTATGGGAAAAGAATCCTGGCAGCAGACGCGTGTAATCTGGTCGCCGAAAAGAATTTCCCGGAGTAGACGCACGTCACGCGTTTAGCGAAAAGAATCGATGGCGCCAGACGCGCGTCACGTACGGGACTACTACTGAACGTTAGCAGTCACCGAGGCGTTGCCCGTAAGGGTGAACGTGCACGTCGTCGTCTTGTTGCCGCCGCTCGAGCAAGCCCCCGACCAGATCACGGCACGCGTGTTGGTCGCGCTCAGCGTGATCGACGCGCCGATCGCAAACGTCGCTGAGCCGGTGCTGCCTACCGCGACGTTGATCCCCGCGGGACTCGAGGTTACCCGCTCGCCGCTCCGTCCGGTGGCCGTCACCGTCAACGTCGCCGATTGAGCCGGCGGCGCCGGAGGATTCACGGACAGCGTTGCCGTCCGGCTTGCGCCTCCGAAGGTGCCGGTGATCGTCACCGATGTTGC
>Ga0209157_1001981_pt1 | contig 16589 bp, 17 predicted proteins | sample GraSoiAngelo_135_FD_185892 | JGI IMG/M metagenome (GOLD analysis project Ga0209157, IMG submission 185892) | Grasslands soil microbial communities from the Angelo Coastal Reserve, California, USA - 14_0929_05_40cm (SPAdes) (version 2) | ecosystem: Environmental > Terrestrial > Soil > Grasslands ...
CTCGTGCCGGCAAGGCGCGCTTCATGGACGCGCGCATGGAGACGTTCTTCCGCCGCGTGGTCACGCGGCTCGCCGAGCGCGGCATGGCGCGGCTGTGGTTCCTCGATGCGACCGGCGGGCCGATGGCCGCCTTCATCACGCTCGAGTGGGACGGCATCGTCGGCCTCTACAACTCCGGCTTTCATCCCGATCGCGCTCAGCTCGCGCCTGGGCTGGTGCTCCTCGTCCACCTGGTGCGGGACGCCATCCAGCGCGGCATGCAGCGCTTCGACTTCCTGCGCGGCGAGGAACGGTACAAGTACGAATTCGGTCCCTCGCCCGAGGAGGTCTTCACGGTGAGGATCGCGTGAGCTTGCGGGTCGCGATGGTGAGCGTTCACACCTGCCCGCTCGCCGCCCTGGGCGGCAAGGAGACGGGCGGGATGAACGTGTACGTCCGCGAGGTCGCCCGTGAGCTCGGTCGCATGGGCGCCGAGGTGGACATCTTCACGCGCTCGCAGAACCCGTCCATCCCGCGCGTCGTCGAGTTCGCCGACGGGGTGCGTGTCGTTCACCTGACGGCGGGCCCGCAGGCGCCGATGGCCCGCGAGCGCCTCAACGATCACCTCGACGAGTTCATCGAGGGCGTGGAAGGGTGGCGCATCGCGCGGGCCGCCGAGTACGACCTGATCCACGCGCACTACTGGCTCTCGGGCGTGGTCGGGCTCGCGTTGCGCGCGCGATGGTCGCTCCCGGTGTTCCAGATGTTCCACACGCTCGGCCGGCTCAAGAACGGCGTCGCGCGCGAGCGGGCGGAGTGGGAGCCGCAGGTGCGCATCGCGGAGGAGGCTCGGATCGTCGCCGAGGCCGACGGGCTCGTCGCCGCCAACACCGTCGAGCGCGCCGACCTCGTCCGGCACTACGGCGCGTCCGCCGATCGGATCACGGTCGTGCCCTGTGGCGTGGACACCACGCTCTTCACGCCGATGCTCCAGGCCGAGGCGCGCGCCTTGCTCGACCTCGACATCGGGCCGCTGCTCCTCTACGTGGGCCGCATCGCCCCCATCAAGGGCCTGGCCACGCTCCTCGACGCCGTCGCGCGCTTGCGCTCGGCGGGACGGCCGGTGCGTCTGCTCGTCGTCGGCGGCGAGACCGACGAGCCTCGCGACGGCCACGAAGCCGAGGTGCGCGCCGACGCCCGACGACTGGGCCTGGAGGACGCCGTCGCGTTCATCGGCGCCCAGCCCCAGGAAGATCTCAGGGCGTACTACGGGGCAGCCGACGTGACGGTCCTGCCCTCGCACTACGAATCGTTCGGCATGGTCGCGCTGGAGGCCATGGCGTGCGCCAGTCCCGTGATCGCCTCGCGCGTCGGCGGCCTCACGACGACCGTCCGCGATGGGTTGACCGGCTACCTCGTGCCGGAGGGCGATCCCGTTGCGCTGGCCGAGCGGATCGACCGCGTGCTCTCCGATCGAGACCTGCGCGCGGGGATGGGGCGAGAGGGTGTGCGGTGGGCTGCCGAGCACCGCTGGCCGTGCGTGGCCGAAGCGATCTGCCGGGCCTACGCCAGCCTGGCTCCCGGTGCCCGGCCCCACCTCGCCGCTGCCAGGTGCCACTAACGCCAAGCAGCCTTTAAGGCCGGGCCCTTAGGTCTGGTCTGACCAGTGTGGTAGACTCCCGCGCACCGTGGGCACGCTCCTCGATGTTCGCTCCCTGACCACCCACTTCGTCACGAGCGCCGGCGTCGTCCGGGCCGTCGACGGCGTGACATGGGACGTGAACGCCGGTGAGACCGTGGCGCTCGTCGGCGAGTCAGGGTGCGGCAAGAGCGTGTCGGCGCTCTCGATCATGCGGCTCGTGCAGGGGCCGGCCGGCCGGATCGTGGACGGGACGATGCTCTTCAAGGGGCGCGATCTCCTGAAGCTGAGCGAGGAGGAGATGCGCCGCGTGCGCGGTCGCGAGATCGCCATGATCTTCCAGGAGCCGATGACCTCGCTCAACCCCGTGCTCACCATCGGCCGCCAGCTGACCGAAGGCCTCGAGATCCACCTGGGCATGACGGCGGCGGCGGCGCGCACCCGGGCCGCCGAACTGCTGGCGATGGTCGGGATTCCCGACCCGGCGCGCCGGCTGGCCCAGTACCCCCACCAGTTCTCGGGTGGGATGCGGCAGCGCATGATGATCGCGATGGCGCTCGCCTGCGATCCGGGCTTGATCCTGGCCGACGAGCCGACGACCGCGCTCGACGTCACGATCCAGGCGCAGATCCTCGAGCTGATGAAGGACCTGTCGCGCCGGCTCGGCGTGGCGATGCTCATCATCACGCACAACCTCGGAGTCGTCGCCCGCTACGCCGACCGGGTGAACGTGATGTACGCCGGGCGGATCATCGAGCGTGGGACCGCGCGCGACATCTACACGAACCCGCGCCATCCCTACACGCTCGGGCTCCTGGCCTCCGTCCCGCGCCTCGACGAGCCGCGGCGCGAGCGCCTGGCGCCCATCGAGGGACAACCGCCCGATCTCACGCGACTGCCGCCCGGTTGTGCGTTCGCGCCGCGCTGCGGGTATCGAGTGGAGCGCTGCCTGGTCGAGGTTCCCCCACTGAGCTCGATCGGTGACGGAGGTCACGTCGCCGCGTGCTGGGAGGCCGACCGCGTCGGCGGGCGGGGACGGCGAGCATCGGCGGAGTCACCGGCGGCGCCCGGCGCGGGCGGGAGTCGAATTATCCGCACATGAACGCCGAGACGGCTCCGCTTCTCGAGGTCAGGAACGTCGTCAAGCACTTCACCGTCGGCGGCGGGATGTTCGGCGGTCCTCGTGGCATCGTGCGCGCGGTCGACGGCGTCTCGTTCGCGCTCCATCGCGGCGAGACGCTCGGGCTGGTGGGCGAGTCGGGCTGCGGCAAGACGACGACGGGCCGTTGCATCCTGCAGCTCGAGCGGGCGACGAGCGGGAGCGTGATGTTCGAGGGCCGCGATCTGACGACGCTGGACGAGACCGAGCTGAGGCCCGTCCGTCGCAAGATCCAGGTGATCTTCCAGGATCCTTACAGCTCCTTGAACCCGCGCATGACGGTGGGACAGATCATCGGCGAGCCGCTGGGCGTCCACGGTCTCGTCCCCGACGCCGGCCGTCGGCGGGCGCGGGTGCGCGACCTCTTGAGCCGCGTCGGGCTCCTTCCGCAGCACGCCCACCGCTATCCGCACGAGATGAGCGGGGGCCAGCGCCAGCGCGTGGGCATCGCCCGCGCGCTCGCCATGGAACCGTCGCTGATCATCTGCGACGAGCCGGTGTCGGCACTCGACGTCTCGATCCAGGCCCAGATCATCAACCTGCTCGAGGATCTCCAGGCCGAGTATCGGCTGACCTATCTCTTCATCGCCCACGATCTTGCTGTCGTTCGTCACATCTCGGACCGCGTGGCCGTGATGTACCTCGGCAAGATCGTCGAGCTGGCCGACCGCAAGGCGCTCTACGACGATCCGCTGCATCCGTACACCAAGGCCCTGCTGGCGGCGGTGCCGATCCCGGACCCCGAGCTGGAGGCTCGCCGCGAGCGCGTGGTCCTGGGCGGCGAGGTGCCGAGCCCTCTCAATCCCCCGTCGGGGTGCGTGTTCCACCCGCGCTGCCCCATCGCGATCGACCGCTGCCGCTCGGTGATTCCCGACCTGCGCGAGATCAGGCCCGGTCACTGGGCGGCGTGCCTGTTGGCGTAGAATGAGGCAACCTCACGGAACAGGAGTACCTCAATGCTGAGACGGTTCCTGCTCCTCGCAACGGCGGTCCTGATCGGGGCGGCGGTGCCCGCGGCGGCCCAGGAGAAGCCCCGGTACGGTGGCGAGCTCGTGTTCGTCGTGCCGTCGAGCCCACCGTCCTACGATGCCCATCGAGAGGAGACGTTCGGCACGATCCACCCGATCGCGCCGCACTACAACACGCTGCTGCGGACGGATCCGACCGACAAGACCGGCGCCAAGGTCGTGCCCGATCTGGCCGAGTCGTGGACGATCTCGAAGGACGGCCGCACGTACACCCTGAAGCTCCGGCACGGCGTGAAGTTCCACGACGGCAGCGAGTTCACGTCGAAGGACGCCAAGGCCAGCTACGACAAGATCGTCAATCCACCGGCGGGCGTGGCCAGCAACCGGAAGGGCGAGTACGTCGACGTCGAGGCCATCCAGGCGCCCGATCCCTACACGGTCGTCTTCCGGCTGAAGTATCCGTCGGCCTCGTTCCTGAACTCGCTCGCCTCGCCGTGGAACTGGATCTACAAGGCCGACATCCTGGCCAAGGACATGCGCTGGTACGAGCAGAACGTGATGGGCACGGGGCCCTTCCTCTTCGTCGAGCACGTGAAGGGCTCCCACTGGGTGGGGAAGAAGAACCCGAACTACTGGGACAAGGGCAAGCCCTACCTCGACGGCTATCGTGCCATCTTCATGACCGATTCGGCCGCCCAGGTGGCGGCGATCCGTGGCGAGCGCGCCATGATCCAGTTCCGGGGGTTCTCACCGGTCGAGCGCGATACGCTGGTCAACGCGCTCGGCCCGAAGATCACGGTGCAGGAGAGCGCGTGGAACTGCGTGATCCTCGTCGCTCTGAACCACGAGAAGAAGCCGTTCGACGACCGGCGCGTGCGCAAAGCGCTCACGCTGGCCCTGGATCGCTATCAGGGCTCGACGGCGCTCTCGAAGATCGCCATCGTCAAGGAAGTCGGCGGCGTCCAGGTGCCGGGGACGAAGTTCGCGACGCCGGCTGCGGATCTGGAGAAACTGTCGGGCTACGGTCACGACATCAACAAGGCGAGGGCCGAGGCGCGCCGCCTCCTCAAGGAGGCCGGGGTCCCCGACGGCTTCTCGTTCGTCTACAAGAACCGCGGCATCCCCATGCCCTACGAGCCGCTGGGGGTCTGGCTCATCGATCAGTGGCGACAGATCGGCCTCAATGTGCGGCAGGAAGTGATCGAGGCGGCGAAGTACTACTCCGAGCTGCGGGGAGGGAACTTCGAGGCGGCCGCCGACTTCCAGTGCGGCTACACGGTGGATCCCGACCTCGACCTCTACAAGTTCGAGTCCAAAGACGTCAGCCCGTCGAACTACAGCCGCTACGTCGATCGCACGCTCGACGAGCTCTACGAGAAGCAGGGACGGGCCACCGACGCCGAAGAGCGCAAGAAGTACATCCGCGAGTTCGAGCGGCGGCTCCTCGACGAGGAGGTCCACTACATCTACACGCTGCAGTGGCACCGGATCGTGCCGCACTCGAGCCGGGTGCATGGGTGGACGATCACGCCGAGCCACTACCTGAACCAGCAGCTCGACACCGTCTGGCTGAGCGAGTGATGACGCCGGCGCTGTTCACAATCACATGATCCGTTACATCGTCAAGCGCGTGCTGCTGATGATCCCCACGCTCCTCAGCGTGGCCGTGCTGGTGTTCTTCCTCATGCGGGTGGTGCCCGGCGACATCGTCGAGCTGCGCTTCGCCGGGGAGAGCTCCTTCGCTCAGAAGGAGAGCCTCGACAAGGAACGGGCCCGACTCGGCCTCGACCAGCCGATGTGGAAGCAGTTCGCATCGTGGATGGGGGGCATCCTCCGCTTCGACTTCGGCACCTCGATGTGGACGGGGGCGTCGATCCTCGAAGAGGTCCGCCTGCGCTTCGCGCTGAGTCTCCAGCTCGCGATCATGGCCACGTTCATCGCCGTGCTGCTCGCCATTCCCCTCGGCGTGCTGGCGGCCCTCAAGCAGGACACGTGGGTCGACTACGTCGTGCGCATCTTCTCGATCGCCGGGCTGGCCACTCCCTCGTTCTGGCTCGGTATCATGTTCATCCTGGGACTGCTGATCGTGTTTCACTGGCTGCCGCCGATGGTCTACACGCCGTTCTGGCAGAACCCGATTCAGAACCTGGCCCAGCTGATCTGGCCGGCCCTCGCCGTCGGCTATCGCTACTCGGCGGTCGCCACGCGGATGACGCGGTCGGCGATGCTGGAAGTCCTGCGCGAGGACTACATCCGGACCGCGCGGGCCAAGGGCCTCTGGCAGCAACTCATCCTGTCCCGCCACGCCCTGAAGAATGCGATGCTGCCCGTGCTCACCATCATCGCGCTCGAGTTCGCCTTCCTGATGGGCGGGCTCGTCGTCCACGCCCTGAAGAATGCGATGCTGCCCGTGCTCACCGTCATCGCGCTCGAGTTCGCCTTCCTGATGGGCGGGCTCGTCGTCACCGAGCAGGTCTTCAACCTCAACGGGCTCGGGCTGTTGTTCGTGGAAGCGGTGGCCCATCGCGACTACACGCTGACGCAGGCGCTGGTGCTGCTCGTTGCCTTCGTCTTCATCTTCGTCAACTTCATGGTCGACCTGGCCTATGCCTGGATCGATCCGCGGATTCGACTCCGGTGAGGACTGCGTTCCGTGACGTCGCGGCTCACATCACGCGAACGAAGGGTCGCAAACCGGGATCGCGACGGGGCGCGGGCGTGGCGCGAGCCCGGGTGCCCGCGCCCAGTTCAATGACGGTGGTGTGACATGGCGATCCGTCCGGCCGATACGTTCGCCGATATTCCCGAAGTCGCTGGACGCAGGGCGCGCTGGTGGGCCGCGACGAAGGACTTCGTCCGCAAGCGGCCGCTGGGCGCGATCGGTGCCGCGATCGTTCTCCTCAACATCATCGTGGCTCTCGGCGCCAACGTCTTCGCCGCCTACGACCCGCTCGCCACCGACTACGGCGCGATGCTGGCGCGGCCCTCGATGGCGCACTGGCTGGGCACGGATGCCTTCGGCCGTGACGTCCTCTCACGCATCATCTTCGGATCGCGCACGGCGATGATCGTGGGCTTCGCCTGCGCGTCCTTCGGCGCCACGGTCGGTGCAGTGATCGGCGTGGCGAGCGCCTACTTCGGCGGCAAGGTCGATCTCCTGATCCAGCGCGTGATGGACATCTTCCTGTCGTTCCCGCTGATCATCCTCGCGCTGGCCGTCGTCTCGATCCTCGGCACCGGCGTCACCAACGTGATCCTCGCCATCACGGTGCCGATGATCCCCCGCGCCTCGCTGGTGGCGCGCTCGAGCGCGCTCGCCATCAGGGAGATGCCCTATGTCGACGCGGCTCGTGCCGCCGGCTTTCGCCACCGCCGCATCATCCTCCGGCACATGCTGCCCAACGTGATGGCGCCCTACCTGATCATGCTCACGGCCTTCCTGGGCCAAGCCATCCTGCTGGAGGCGTCGCTGTCCTTCCTCGGCCTTGGCGTCGCGGAGCCGACGCCGGCGTGGGGACTGATGCTCCGCGGCGCCGCCGTGCAGTTCGCCGAGCAGGCGCCCTGGATGGCGATCTTCCCCGGCCTCGCCATCAGCCTGGCCGTGTTCGCCTTCAACCTGTTCGGCGATTCGCTGCGCGATGCGCTCGATCCACGCCTGCGCACGCAGTAGCCGCCTCGGTGCACGGGTCTGATCGCCGTTTGCTTGACAGGTGCCCGGGAACTCAGGTAAAAGTTTCTCTGGTCTGACCAGTACGTCGCCAACCGACATGGGGGGATTTCGATGCCGTATGTGATCGCTGAGCCCTGCATCAACGTCAAGGACAAGGCCTGCGTTGAAGTGTGCCCCGTGGACTGCATCTACGAGGGGCCGGACATGCTGTTCATCCACCCCGACGAGTGCATCGACTGTGGCGCATGCGAGCCCGTCTGCCCGGTGAAGGCGATCTTCGCGGAAGACGAAGTCCCCGACCAGTGGAAGAAGTTCACGGACATGAACAAGCAATTCTTCAAGGACAATCCGGGAGTCCAGCCGGCAAAGAAGTGACCGCGGCCGGCAGCCACGTTGCGCACGAAGGGCCCGTTCGCGGGCCCTTTTGCTTTGCCCATGCGACAGGGCAGGGTGCTCGTCCGGCAGGGCACTCTCGCGCGCAGCGGCTCGGAGAACGTGCGCAAATCGCGGTGACGGAGTGTGGCACGCGCGTTGTACGTGCCGGCTGCCATGCGATTGCCACTGTCGTCCGCCATCGCTTCTACGGCTCCGCCGCCGTTGTCGCCGGGGTATCACGGCGCCGTGTCCGACTTCAAACGGCGGCTCATCGAGGCGACGCTGCATCAGATGCGTGGCAACCGCACGCACACCGCGCGCGTCCTCGGGCTACAACGGACCTATCTGCTCCGCCTCATCCGCGAGCTCGGTGTCGCGGCGCCGCCGCCACCACCGCGACGCCGGAGCGGTGTCGAACCTGCGCTGATGCCCGCTCGTCCTCGCTGATCGCGGGCGGCGCCCGTGCGCCGTCGCGCCGCCCGCTACAATAAGCGTCGATGCAGGACGTCTGGGTCAGTGGCGCCGGTATGACGCGTATCGGCCGACGCGGCGAGCCGTTGGCCGAGCTGATGGCCGAGGCCGCCCTGGCGGCGCTCGCCATGGCCGGCCTCGAGCGCCCGCAGGCCATCGTGGTCGCGGCGATGAATCCCGAGGAATTCGTGGGCGACGGCAACTTCGCCTCCAACGTCGCCAGCCACATGGGATTCGCCGACGTTCCCACGCTTCGCGTCGAGACGGCCACGTCGTCGGGGGCGGCCGCGTTCTACGCGGGCTTCGCCCAGGTGGCGAGCGGGCTGTGCTCGACCGTGCTCGTGGTCGGCGGCGAGAAGATGACCCACGTCGCCACGCCGCGGGTCTCCGAGCTGATCGGGCGCTCCATCGATCCCTACGAGCGGTCGTACGGCGCCACGATGCCGGCGCTGGCCGCGCTCATCACGCGCGCCCTCATGGCGCGTCACGGGGTCGGCGAGCGTGAGATCGCCGCCGTCGCCGTGAAGAACCACGCCCACGCCGCCCGCAATCCTCTCGCGCACTTCCCGTCGCTGGTGACCATGGACGAGGTGATGGCGAGCCGCATGGTCTCCGACCCGCTCCGGTTGCTGCACTGCTGTCCGATCTCCGATGGCGCCGCCGCGGTCGTGCTCACCAGCACGCGCGGCCCCGTCCGTGTCGCCGGTGTCGGGCAGGGCACCGACACGCTGGCGCTACGTCACCGTCACGAGCTGACGTCGTTTCGAGCTACCCAGACGGCCGCGCGGGCCGCCTTCACGATGGCGGGATTCGGCCCGGCCCGCGTGGACTTCGCCGAGCTCCACGACGCGTTCGCGCCGTTCGAGCTGATCGCGCTGGAGGACATCGGCCTGGTGCCGCCGGGCAAGTCCGGCGCGATCACGCTGAACGGCGAGACGGCCCTCGACGGCCGGTTGCCGATCAATCCCTCGGGCGGCCTCAAAGCGCGGGGCCATCCGCTCGCCGCCACCGGACTCGCGCAGATCGTGGAGTGCGTGTGGCAGCTTTCTGGTCGCGCCGAAGGCCGTCAGCTCAGTGCACGGATCGGCCTCGCCCACTCCATCGGAGGCCTGGCCACCAACAACTGGGTCACCCTGCTCGAAGCTTCGCGATGACACGCCGCCACTGCGGACACTCAATCATTCAGGAACCTGCGCGAAGCGACACGGGAGATTCAATCAATCGGAAAGCCGTACGCAGCCACCCCGCACACTCGCCAGATCGCGAGCGCGCCCGCTGTGCTTGGCAACACTCGATCAATCGGAGAGAGTTACGTAGCCACCTCGCACCGCGACCACGCCACCCACGGTTCGAGCCGTTCTCCAACCCTTCGATACAATGATCGAGCGCATCCCGGCCTCGCGTTGCTCGCGCTGCGGACTGATCGTCGCGCCGCCGGCGACCTACTGTCCGCACCATCCGGCGCGGATGACTCCGACGACGGTGCCCGGGGTCGGCGAGATCGTGTCGTACACGACGCTGCACTCGGCTCCCGAGGGATTCCGCTCGCCGCTCCACATCGCTCTCGTCCAGCTCCAGGGCGGCGCCCGCTTCGTCTGCCACGGCGCGCAGACGCCGCGGGTGCGCATCGGCTCACTCGTCGCCATCGAGGCGGTGGACAACGTCTATTACTTCTCCAGCCTGAACACGCTCGACCGCGCGCGTCTGTTCTGGGGCCGCGCCGGCCGCGCCGGCGATCGCGTCAACGCGATGACCCGCAGCGTGGTGCGCCGGCTCTTCAAGGGAGGCGAAGGTGGCTCGAACTAAGCCGCTCGACGGCGTCCGGGTGCTCGATCTCACACGCGTCCTCGCTGGACCGTTCTGCACGATGATGCTGGCCGACATGGGCGCCGAGGTCGTCAAGATCGAGGAGCCGGGCAAGGGCGACGACACGCGGAAATGGCCGCCGTTTGTGGCGGGCCAGGCCACGTACTTCATGTCGGTCAACCGCGGCAAGAAGAGCGTCACGCTCAACCTCAAGGCCCCCGAGGGCCTGGACATTCTACGGAGCCTCGCGCGCAAGAACGACGTCGTCGTCGAGAACTTCCGCCCCGGCACGATGGAACGGCTCGGCGTGGGCTTCAAGGCACTGAGCCGCCTCAATCCGCGCCTCGTGTACTGCTCGATCTCGGGCTTCGGCGAGTCGGGGCCCGAAGCGCATCGCGCCGGCTACGACCTCATCGTGCAGGGCGAGGGCGGCATCATGGACATCACCGGCTTTCCCGATGGCCCGCCGGTGAAAGTCGGGAACTCGATCGGCGATCTCGTCGCCGGCATGTCCGCCGCTCACGGCATCGTGCTGGCGTTGCTCGCGCGCGTGCGGACCAGGCGCGGCCAGAAGGTCGAGATCGGCATGCTCGACGTCATGGCCTCGCTCCTGACGTACCAGGCGGGGACGTACTTCAACACCGGCGGCAAGCCGAGCCGCCGGGGCAATCAGCATCCGTCGATCGTGCCCTACGAGGTCTTCAAGGCGTCCGACGCCTACCTCACGCTCGGCGTCGCCAACAACTCGCTGTGGAAGCAGTGCTGTGCGGCCCTGGAGCGCCCCGACCTGGCGGCCGATCCGCGGTTCGACACCGAGGCCAAACGCGTGGAGCACCGCGCCACGCTGGTCCCGTTACTGAACGAGATCTTCGGCGCGCGCGGAGCCGACGAGTGGCTCAAGCGCCTGGAAGCGGCCGGTGTCCCGGCCGGGCGCATCAAGACGGTCGCCGAGGTGTGCGAGAGCGATCACCTGAAATCGCGCGGAATGGTGGTGCGCCTGCGTCATCCGAAAGCCGGCCACGTCACGGTCATGGGCGTGCCCATCCGGCTTCACACGACGCCGGGAAAGGCCGCGACGGCGCCACCGCTGCTCGGTCAGCACACGGCGGCGGTCCTCCGTGGCGTGCTCGGTCTCAAGGCGGCCGCCGTCGCCCGCTTGCGCCGCGACGGCGTCGTCTGACGATCAGGCGCCCCGCGAGCCCTCGGGGACTTCGACGGCGGAGTGGTCAGGAGCGCCGGGCGCCCACGACGACCAGCACGAGACCCGCGGCGACGGCGACGCCCCCGACGACGGGCGAGACCGGAATCGTCTTCTGTCGTTCCGCTTCCACCTTGAGCGGGCCGACGTCGACGACCTTCTCCTTGGACGTGTAGGTGATGCCCTGCCAGGCCAGGGCCACGACACCGAGGACGATCAACGCGATACCGACGACCACGATTCCCCGCACAGGGCCTCCCATGCGGCGCTCTACCTCCAGGCTACACCAGGCCCCGCGCGCGCGCCTTGACGTGTTCGGCCCCCTACCGCATGATGTCGGAATGCGGCGAGCCATCAAGATTTACGACACGACACTGCGCGACGGCACCCAGGGCGAAGGCGTGTCGTTTTCGATGGAAGACAAGGTCCGTCTGGTCGCGCGCTTCGATGCCATCGGCATCCACTACATCGAGGGCGGCTGGCCGGGCTCGAATCCGAAGGACCTCCGCTTCTTCCGCCGCATGCACGACGTCTCGCTGAAGCACGCCAAGCTCTGCGCGTTTTCCATGACCCGTCGCGCCGGTGTCAGCGCCGCCGGCGACGCCAACATGCAGGCCCTGATCGAGGCCGGCGCACCGGTGGCGACGATCGTCGGCAAGTCGTGGGACTTCCACGTGACGCATGCGCTCGAGACGACGCTGCCCGAGAACCTGGCCATGATCGGCGACACCATCGCCTATCTCCGCCCGAAGATGGACGAGGTGATGTACGACGCCGAGCACTTCTTCGACGGCTTCCGGGCCAATCGCGAGTACGCGCTGGCTACGCTGAAGGCCGCGGCCGGCGCGGGGGCGCATTGGGTCGTGCTCTGCGACACCAACGGCGGCACGCTGCCCCACGACCTGGTCGCGATTCTCCAGGTGGTGAAGCGCGAGGTTCCGGCTCGTCTCGGCATCCACGTCCACAACGACGCCGAGTGCGCGGTGGCCAACTCGCTGGCCGCCGTCAGCGAGGGTGTGGAGCAGGTGCAAGGCACGATCAACGGGTTCGGCGAGCGCTGCGGCAACGCCAACCTGGTCTCGATCATTCCGAGCCTCGTGCTGAAGATGGGCGTCGACTGCATCCCGGAGGCGCACCTCCGCGAGCTGCGCGACGTCTCACGCTTCGTCTCGGAGCTGGCCAACCGCAAGCCGTGGACGTCCCAGCCCTACGTGGGCGATTCGGCCTTTGCCCACAAGGGGGGCATGCACGTGTCGGCGGTGCTGAAGCATCCGGAGACCTACGAGCACATCGATCCTCAAGCCGTCGGCAACCACCGGCGTGTGCTCGTGTCCGAGCTCTCGGGCAAGTCCAACATCGTCTGGAAGGCGCGCGAGTATGGGATCGACCTCGACCAGGCCACGCCCGACTCGCGGCGCATCCTGGACGAGCTGAAGTCGCTCGAGGATCAGGGCTTCCAGTTCGAGGGCGCCGAGGCGTCGTTCGAGCTGCTCATGGAGCGCGCGCTCGGCCGCCACCGGCCGTACTTCGAGCTCGACGCCTACCGCGTCATCGTCGAGGAGCAGCACGCCGACGCTCCGGTGGCGGAGGCGACCGTGCGCGTCCGGGTCAAGGGGATCCTCGAGCACACCGCGGCGTCCGGCAACGGCCCCGTCAACGCGCTCGACCACGCGCTTCGCAAGGCGCTCGAGGAGTTCTACCCGAGCCTCAAGACGATGCAGCTGCTGGACTACAAGGTTCGCATCCTCGATGAATCCAAGGGCACCGGCGCCAAGACGCGGGTCCTCGTCACCTCGGGTGACGGTGAGGAGACGTGGGGCACCGTAGGCGTCGCCGACAACATCATCGAGGCCTCGTGGCAGGCGCTGGTGGATTCCGTCGAGTACAAGCTGCGGCGTGACGAGCGCCGCGGCGCCAGCCGCTGACCTTCCGCGTGAACGTCGTGATCGTGGACGACGAAAAACCGATCATGCAGCTTTGCATGAAGGTGCTGGAGCTGCAGGGCCACACGGTGGAGGGTTTCACGCGCGGCGAGGACGCGGTGGCGCGACTGCTCGCCTCGCCGGCCGATCTCCTCGTGGTGGACTACAAGATGCCCGGCCTCAACGGCGTCGAGGTGGTCCGACGGGTTCGCGCCGCTCGGCCCGAGCAGCGCGTGGTGATGATCACTGGCCACGGCACCGCCGAGGTTGTTGCCGAGGCGACCGAGGTCCGCGTCAATGGCCTGCTCTTCAAGCCCTTCACGCCCAACGAGCTGGTCGAAGCCACCGTCGCCGCGCTGAAGCCCTGATCCGCGCTGGCCTCAGATCCCGCGCTCGGTGCGCCAGGCCAGGATCTGCTCGGCGTGCTCGCGGTAGTGGTGGGCCGAATTGTTGTCCACGATCTTCCACGTCGTCTTGCCGGGTTGCCAGCGCTCGGGCGCCACGCGGTCGGCGGCCAGCATGAACTCGTCGTGCGATTTGTCGAACTCGAGCAGCACGTCCGCCACGCTGGTGTCCTTGGCCGCCGCCGTGAACCGCGCGTTCCACTCATCGACGTCGTCGTAACCGACACCCTCGGGGATCGGCTTCTCGCCCCGGGCCAGGCGCTCCAGCGCCGGCGCCATCTCACGGTGCCATCCCGCCATGTGGGCGACGATGTCCTTGACGCTCCACGTGCCCAGCCAGACCTCCGTCATGTGCTCTTCGTTGAGCCCGCGGAGCGTGTCATGGAAGGCCTTGTAGTCCCGGGCGGCTTGAGTCAGCAGGTCGTCTTTCGGTGTCACGGGATCCTCCGGTCGCTCGTCGGGAAGCTCGGGGCGTCGTCACCCGGCGAGCAGGTGCTCCAGTCATTCGAAGCAATTTTCTCACGACTGGTTGCGACGATCCGCGGCGGGCGGCCGGGGGGCGCTGCTCGTGGTGAGGCGGACGGGTTGTGTTACTGGGCTTTCACCGTGTCGGGGAGACAGACATAGTCGAAAACCAGCCGTTTCCCTGCCTTCAGCTTCATCTCGACATAGCCGTCGCGCACCGTGATCCGTGCGTCGGTGTCCCGACGCGCTTCGTCACGGGCTTGTTCGGCGGTCAGCGAGGGGCGCTTGGGATCCCACGGCGTGCCGTTTCTGACGACGTCGTAGGCCGCGCTCCCCCGGACGCTGAGGTAGCTCTCGCGCTTGGCTTGCGCGTTGGCCGAGACGCTCTCGCGGCAATCGGTCAGCCGCTCGTGTTCTTCGACGACCTGCCATTGTCCGGTTGGGAAAGTGAGCGGATCGAAGGTGTGCACCCACAGCACCCACGGTCCAGCGTGGACAGCGTGCGGTGCCGTCACCGTGACAGCGAACATGACGGCCACGATCAGCCGTCGAATCTCGTGTGTTGTCTTGAATCGCCCCATTGCCGTGCCCCCGAGGCGATATATTGCAAAAGGCTTACCGCATGCGCAGAGCCGCGGTTTGACGGGCGTTCGCGCACCGGAAGGCGTCGCGACCGTCAGAGACGTAAGTTCTTCCGACCACTCGAGGCGTAAACTTCCAGAGGCGTAAACTTCTCCGACCACGGGACGTCGCGCGAAACCCGGATTACGGGTGCAGGCGCTTGTAGAACAGCAGCTCGCGATAGCCCTGGGGCAGGTTGTCAATGTGGCCCGACGGGGCAAAGCCGAGGGCGGAGAGCATGCGGATGGCCACGGCGTTCGTCTCCTCGACCGAGGCGTAGAGGCGCGGGCTGGGCGACATCTGCTCCACCGCCTTGACGAGCGCCCGCGCGACGCCGCGCCGGCGGTAGCGCTCGGTCACGCAGACCAGTGACACCATCGTGCACTGGAACCAGTCGGTGCGGTACGCCACGACGCCGACCACCTCGTCGCCCTCGTTGGCGACCAGCAGGTGGTGGCGCTCGACGTGCGAGCGGATCATCGGGCCCGCCCGTTGAGGGCCCAGGACCGTCGTCGCCACGTCCATCACGGCATTGAGATCCGATGACAGTGCGTGGCGAATTTCCATGCGCTCAGTGTATCAACACCGGATACGGCCGACCGTGACGGCCGCGGTTCAGTAGGTGCCGGGACGGATCTGCTTGTAGAGCTCCTTCAGCTTGTCGGCCGAGAATTCGCGTGACTGGCACACCTCGATGATCTTCCGCTCGTCGGCCTCGACGCGCCGCACGGCGTCCGCGACCTTCGGCACGAGATCGGGCGGGATGGTCACGGCGCCGTGCTGATCACAGTGGATCAGGTCGCCCGGCTTCACCCAGAGGCCGCCGAGCTTCACGGGCAGCCCGAAATCAACCATGTGGACGTAGGCGTGTGAGACCGAGACGTGGGCCGCGGCGAACTGGAATCCGAGGGCCCGCACTTCGTCGAGGTCACGGACCGAGCCGTCGGTGATGGTGCCGACGGCGCCGAGCGCCTTGTGGATGTTGGCCTGGACCTCGCCCCACTGGGCGCCCTGGCCGCGCGGCTCGTCGAGGTCGTGGACGACGATCACCCGCGGGGCCGGGATCGAGAGCACGTAGTCCCACCACCCGAACGTGCTCGAGCGATGGCCCTCGAGCGGCTGCGGCTCGGCCCGGATGACCGCGGTGACGGCGTGGCCGACCAGAGGCCCCAATTCCGGGAAGAGACAGCGGATCTCGGACGACATGAAGCCCTGGTTGCGAGGCCGCACGTTGAACGTCTCGATGGCGTTGGCGATGCTCGGACTCGAGATCTTCCGGAGCGCGTCGATCACGTCGACCTCCTGGTGATGGCGTCCGGAGACGCCCGTTGGGTTCGAGAGTCAGGACGAGGACGAGCCGGGGTCGCGGACGACCCGGCTCATCTCAGACGGCGTCACGGCGCTGCTGGATGAGCAGCCGGCGCAGCATCTGGACGGCCTCCGCCACCGACTCGAGGTTGGGGTTGACGGCCAGCGCGCGCTCGAAATAGGTCAGGGCGCGCGCCGGCTCGTTCAGCTCCATGTAGATCATGCCGTAGCCGCTCAGCGCGCCGAAGTGGTAGGGGTTGCGCTTCATGACCTCGTCGCAGTCGGCCAGCGACTTGGCGTACTCGCCGAGCACGTAATAGACGGTGGCGCGCTTGTTCCAGCCCTCGGCGAACTCGGGCTTGCGGCGAATGATCTCGCTGAAGGTCTGGACGGCGGCGGCGCCTTGCTGGTCGTTCATCTGCTCGACGCCGACCGCGAAGAGTCGATCGATGTCACGGTCGCCGGAGCGGCTCCACACCTCCCACAGCGCGCGCTCGGTGAGTCGCCGCACGAGAGGGTCGGAGTCACGCAGCGCCGCGGCTAACTTCGGCACGTCGTCGAACGTGCCCATCGCGCCCAGCGCGGTGACGGCCTGGCGGCGTGC
>Ga0209157_1001985_pt1 | contig 16564 bp, 17 predicted proteins | sample GraSoiAngelo_135_FD_185892 | JGI IMG/M metagenome (GOLD analysis project Ga0209157, IMG submission 185892) | Grasslands soil microbial communities from the Angelo Coastal Reserve, California, USA - 14_0929_05_40cm (SPAdes) (version 2) | ecosystem: Environmental > Terrestrial > Soil > Grasslands ...
GGGGCGGGGGGGGCGTGGGGGGACCGCTGTGGTTCGCGCTGGCGTACGGCATCGATCAAGCGCAGGTGCGCGACGCCGCCCGGCGCGAAACCGTCGAGACCCTCACGCTGACTGCCGGACTCCGGCGGCGCTAGACTCAGCGCACGTCGGGAGACGCTCCGCGTTGCGGCGGTATCGGCAGCGACAACGTAAATGTGGTGCCGTGGCCGAGCTGCGATTCGACCTCGATCCTTCCGCCAAACATGTTCTCCGTGATTTCCTTCACGACGGCGAGTCCGATCCCGGAGCCTTCGACCGCTTTGGTCGTGAATCCCCGATCGAAGATCCGGCTGAGATGCCGCGCGTCGATCCCGGTTCCCTGATCGCGCACCACGAGCCGAAGGGTGTCGGCCACGCGATTCATTGCAATGACGATCAACGCGTTGGGGTCGCGCGAGGCATCCACGGCATTGCGAATCAGGTTCGTGAGGACTTGGTAGAGCGCGCCGGAATCACCATATAGGTAGATCGAGTCGACAACCGATTCCCAGCGCAATGCGACGCCACGCTTGCGGGCAACCGGCCGCTCGAGCGTGACGCAGGATCGCACAACGGGCGTGACGTCGAAGCGCCCCAATCTTCCGACGCCCCCAAAGGGACGGTCCTGTATCGATCGGAGATAGTCGGCGGCCTGCTCAATTCCCCCGGCCACGTTCGCGAAGTCTGCGAGCAACGCTGAACGAAATGCCGGATCGAGAGACGGAGCGTCACGCAGTGCGTCCATGCCGAGGTCCAGGTTGCCGAGGGCGACGGCGAGGGGGTTGCCCACTTCGTGGGCGATGACGCTGGGCTGGCGCGCGAGCTCCCACAGCGATTCGGCCGGTGACAGCCGCCGCTGGGACCCTTCCGCACTCGCAGCGATGGCGCCGAGGGACAGGCCGGCCAGCTCCAGGATGAGGCGTTCCCGGCTACGCCGTTCAATCCCCGTGGGCGGTGGCGCCGCCGGCCGCGAACGGACCGGTGCCACGACCCAGGGACCGTCTTCGGCGACGCGGCAGCCGACCCAACGGCTCTTCTGGACGATCGGCGCGCCCCAGCGGCGCAGGGTGGTATCCAGGTCGAGCGCCGTGGATTGTGCGGGAGGATCGGGAATACCGCTGGCCAAAGGGATCGCATCGGCGGAAGGGGAGATCTCCCAGAGCGTCACGATGCGGCCGTGAAGAGCGATCCCGGCCTGCCGTAAGACTTCGCACTCATGCGCTCGCTCTGCCGACATGGCCGTGGCAAGATACCGTCCACCAACAGACCGGTGTTAGGGCGTTTTTGCGGCATTGAGGGGCAGAATTGCGGCAGTAGCATTCTAGACCAGCCATCCTTGAGGTCCGCGACCAAACATACGAGGGTGATAGCAATGCAAAAGCGCAAACTCGGAAAGAGCAACTTGGAGGTGTCGGCGCTCGGGCTCGGCTGCATGGGAATGAGCTTTTCCTACCCGCCGTTTCCCGATAAGCAGGAGATGATCGCGCTGATTCGAGCGGCGTTCGAACGCGGTATCACGCTTTTCGATACCGCCGAGGTGTACGGCCCGTTTACGAATGAAGCGCTCGTCGGTGAAGCGGTGGCTCCCTTCCGAAAACAGGTGGTGATCGCCACCAAATTCGGCATCAAGATTGGTCCCGACGGGAAGCAGTTGGGTCAGGACAGCCGGCCGGAGCACATCAAGGAGGTCGCCGAGGCATCGCTCAAACGATTGAGGACCGATGTCATCGACCTGTTCTATCAGCACCGCGTGGACATCAACGTGCCCATCGAGGACGTAGCGGGAGCCGTGAAGGACCTGATTCAGCAAGGCAAGGTGAATCACTTCGGCCTGTCGGAGGCGGGGGTGAAGACCATTCGTCGAGCGCACGCCGTGCAACCCGTGACCGCTCTCCAGAGCGAATACTCGCTGTGGTTTAGACGTCCTGAAGCTGAAGTGTTGCCGACGCTCGAGGAGCTCGGGATCGGGTTCGTGCCGTTCAGCCCGCTCGGCAAAGGCTTTCTCACCGGCAAGATCGACGAGACGACGACCTTCGACCGCTCCGACTTTCGCAACGTCGTCCCACGATTTACGCCGGAGAATCGCAAGGAGAATCAGGTCGTGGTCGATCTGCTGACCAGGACTGCACAGCGGAAACGCGCGGCACCGGCGCAGATCGCGCTCGCATGGCTGCTCGCGCAGAAGCCGTGGATCGTGCCGATCCCAGGAACCACGAAGCTGAGCCGCCTGGAGGAGAACATCGGAGCTGTGGACGTCAAACTCACGCGAGACGATCTCCGGGAGATCGAGGATGCTACGACAAAGATCACGGTCCGCGGGGCTCGGTATCCCGAAGAGCTCGAGCGAAGGACGGGGCTATAGACATGCGCGTTGGCATTCTGGGTTCAGGGCTGATGGGCGGCAAACTCGGCACGATCTGGGCGCGAGCGGGGCATGAAGTGGTGTTCAGCTACGCGCGCACCGAGGAGAAGCTGAAGAAGCTCGCGCGGGATGCGAAAGGAAAAGCGCGGGCGGGCACGCCGCACGAGGCCGCGCAGGATGCGGACGCGGTATTGCTCGCCGTGCACTGGTCCCGAGTCGACGACGTGTTGAGACAGGCTGGCGATCTGTCGGGCAAAGTCATCGTCAGCTGCTCGCTTCCGATGAACGCCGACGACACGGGCCTCGTGATCGCTCACACGTCCTCTGGTGCGGAGGACTTGGCCAACCGAGTTCCCAAGGCTCGGGTCGTCTCCGCGTTCGGCACGGTGCCGAGCGAAGTTCTTTTCGGCGTCTTCGCAGCTCGGCGGAGGGCCACGAGACCCAGCCTCGTCTATTGCGGGGACGATGCGAGCAGCAAGAAGGTTGCCGCCAAGCTGATCCGCGATGTGGGGTTCGATCCGGTGGATGCGGGGCCGTTACGGATCGCCCGGTACACGGAGCCGTTCACGCTACTCATCGCGCAGCTCGCGTACGAGACAGATGAGGGGCCGGAGCTCGCGTACCGCTTCGAGCGGTTCGGGAGCAAGTCATAGCAGAGCCGTCCCGCAAGACAATGGTAGGAGACAGGTTAGGCACTCTTGCGGCTACGGGCCGAAAGTGAATGTTGCTGTGTCCTTTTAGGCGATTGCCCGTGATTAATTGGGAAAAAGCCATAGTTCGGTCGTTGCATACGTTACGCCTCGACACCATGAGGGCCAAGTTCGTGGCCTTCGGGGTGCTAGCGGCTTTCGTGTCGACGGTCGCGATGACCGTGATGCTGTACGGAGGGAGCCGGCGATCGCTCAGCAATCGCGCCGGCACCGAGCTGCGCGGCGTCACGTCGGACGTGGCGCGCGAGGTGGGCGTGTGGCTCGATCAGCGTTTGTATGATTTGCGCCTGCGGGCCAGCCCCTATGTCGTTTCAGACAATCTGGCCCGAGCGTCGAGTCGGGGAGGGCAGCAGGCCATCGATCGTCTGCGCGATTACCTCGCCTCGGTTCGCCAGAACCTTCCGGCTCATGATGGCCTCGCCATCAGCGGACAAGACGGACAGCTGCTGACGAGCAGCGGCAGCCGGACGGGGTTGCGACTCACGCCCGACCGCGTGAGCAACCTGCGGACACGCGATGCACTCGTAGGCGAGCCGTTCTGGGACGCCGGGCTGGGCAAAGTGGCGGTGCAGCTCGTCGTGCCGATCCGCAAGGATGACGGGTTATTCCTGGGCGCGCTGATCGCGAAGGTCAATTTGGACAGCGTCAGGAGCCTCCTGGGGGTCCTGGCCGCGGGAGACGGGTCCCGCTATGTCTACCTCATCACCGAGCAAGGTCGCGTGGTGATCAGCTCGGCTGGCAACCCCGCCGACGTCATGAAAACCACGTTGCCCGAAGCGACCACCAGAGAATTGACCGAACGCGAAGGCCAGACCGTCGTCCAATCGCGTGGCGGCGGACGTGAGGTGGTGGCGGTCCTGCGGCGTATTCCCCAATTGCGCTGGGCAGCAGTGGCGGAAACGCCGCGAGCCGCAGCCACGCGCGAAGCCGGCGCGCTGCGGCTCCGGACCGTGTTCCTCCTCATCGTGCTGCTCGTTGCCGTCGGACTGTTGGCGTACGGCATCGGTCTGGTCATCACCCTTCCGCTCACGCGCCTCACCGAGGCCGCCGCACGCGTGTCGGCCGGCGATCTTTCGGTGGAGCTGCCGACGGGCGGCAGCGGCGAGGTCGGGTACTTGACGCGGGCGTTCAATACCCTGGTGTCGCGGCTCCGCGAGCGCGACAGTCAGAGCGAGTTGGAGAAGCTCTCGCTGACCGATTCCCTGACCGGGCTCTACAATCGCCGCCACCTCATGGGCACGCTCGCCAGCGAAGTACAGCGATCGCGACGACTGCGCCGCTCGTTCTCCGTGCTGCTGGCGGATGTCGACAAGTTCAAGCAATACAACGACACGCACGGACACCTCGCAGGCGACGCCGCATTGGTGAAGATCGCCGAGGTCTTCCGCAGAACGACGCGCGCAGTGGACTGCGTCGCGCGCTACGGTGGCGAAGAGTTCGTGGTGATGCTGCTCGAGGCCAACATGGCAACGGCGGCACTCGTCGGGGAGCGGATCCGCGCTCGCGTGGCGGAGCAGGATCTCGGCCTGGGGTCGCTGACGGTGAGCATTGGCTTGGCCGAGTATCCTGACGGCGGCGAGACTCCCGAGGAGTTGATCGCGACCGCCGACGCGGCGATGTATGAGGCCAAAGGCGCCGGGCGAAACCGGGTGGTGATGGCCGGGACGAGCGAACCGCGCCCGCAAGAGCGCCGAACCGGGCGGCGCAAACGCGAAGCGTGAAGTAGCCTACAAAACCGCGGAGAACGAGCGGTTGCAGCAGTTAGTCCTTCGACCACGGCATCCATGACAACGCCACGCGCTGCCGCCAGGGATCAGAACGCGACCGTCGCCGCCGGTTTCCTGGGATGGACGCTCGACGCATTCGATTTTTTCCTCGTCGTCATGACCCTGACGGCCATCGCGAAGGACTTCGGCAAATCGGACGCCGCGATCGCCCTCTCGATCACGCTCACCCTCGCCTTCCGCCCCGTCGGCGCATTCATCTTTGGCCTCCTCGCCGATCGCTACGGCCGCAAGATCCCACTGATGGTCGATCTGGTGTTCTACTCGGTTATCGAGGTGCTGTCGGGGCTCGCGCCAAACTACACCACGTTTCTCGTCCTGCGCGCCTTGTTCGGGATCGGCATGGGAGCGGAATGGGGCGTTGGTGCGTCGCTGGTTATGGAGAAGGTGCCGCCGCGACTGCGTGGCGTCATGTCAGGCCTGCTGCAGCAGGGCTATGCGGCCGGTTATCTGCTGGCGGCGCTGTGTTACTTGCTCGTCTTCCCCCACTGGGGCTGGCGGCCGCTGTTTTTCATCGGCGGCCTGCCGGCGCTGCTCGCGCTGTTCGTGCGCGCCCGCGTGCAGGAGTCGGACGTCTGGCGCGAGACGAGGCACGAGACGTGGCGTCACCTCGGCCGGGCGATCGCTTCGAACTGGAAGCTCTTCCTGTACCTCGTGGTCCTGATGGCCATGATGAACATGGTCTCGCATGGCACGCAGGATATGTATCCCACCTTTTTGCAGCGGGACTGGGACTTTGGGCCGAGGGCCCGCGCCGCCGTGACAGCGATCTCGCAAGTCGGCGCGCTCGCCGGAGGTGTGCTGTGCGGGCTGTATTCCGACCGGCTGGGCCGCCGGCGCACCATCGGCCTGGCGCTCGCGGGAGCCGTGCTCAGCATCCCGATGTGGGCCTTTGCGCCCGCTACACCTCTGCTCGTGCTCGGCGCCTTCGTGATGCAGTTCTTCGTCCAAGGTGCCTGGGGCGTGATTCCGGCGCACATCAACGAGCTCGCGCCGGACGGCGTGCGGGGCTTCCTGCCGGGGTTCGCGTATCAGTGCGGCGTCGCGCTGGCGAGTCAGATCCCGCACGTGCAAGCGCTGTTCGCCGCGCATACGACGTACGCCCAGACCATGGCGCTCTCGGCGGCGCTGGTGTTCATCGTGGGCGCGGTGGTCGCGCTCGCGGGACCGGAGCGAAGGGGCGTGGCGTTTGGGCGAGGTGGGTCGTGAGGTAGGTCCTGGCTTGACGACGACGCCATGGCGCGGCATCGTTCCAGCGCGCTCGGGGCGCATGCGGGTCCGCGCGAAGGACTGAGTCCACCCTCTTCATCGAGTTCACTGCACGGTTGTCTCCGTGCTGGCCGGCTTGCGGACCGCCGGCGTTCAGCATGGAGGCTCTATGGCAGCCAAGCAGCTCCCCCCTCGTCCCAATCTTGATCAGCTCAAACACCAAGCGAAGGAGCTTCAGCGGTCGGCGCAGATCGCCCTGCACGAGGCGCAAACGCGGATTGCGCGCGAGTACGGGTTCGCGTCCTGGAACAAGCTGCGCGATCACGTCGAAGCGGTGACGCTGGAATTCGACGCAGCCGTGGACGCGTTCCTCGAAGCCGCGACGGACGAACGTCCCGATCGCGCCGAACGCATCCTCGCGCTGCACCCGAAGATCCCGAAGGCAAGTCTCTACACGGCACTCGTCCTCGGCGACGCGGACGCGGTGCAGGCTCGACTCGAGCGCGATCCCTCACTCGCCACGAAGGCGGGCGGGATGCGGGGTTGGGAGCCGATCCACGTATGTGTGCTACACATCCATGGCACATGATTCGCCCGAGCGTGCCGCAGGGCTCGCCGCGATCGCTCGCCGGCTCATTGCCCTCGGCGCGGATCCGAATACCCGATTCCCCTGGCTGCATCACAACGTGCGCCGTCCGGTGCTGTGGGGCGCATCCCGCCACGTGCGGTCGCTGCCGCTCGTGCAGGCGCTGCTCGACGCCGGGGCCGATCCCAACGACGGCGTCACGCTCCCGCTCGCCGCGAGTGCCGGCGACATCCCAGTGCTGGAGGCGCTGCGCGCGCGCGGCGCGAACGTCGATCAGGCGTGGGCCACCGACGGCGCGACGTCGCTGTACGCGATTCTCAATTGGAGCCGCACGCCCGAAGGGGTGATCTGGCTGCTCGAGCACGGCGCCGACCCGAACGCGGTGTTCGCCGAGAACGGGGAGACGCCGTTGCATGTGGTGGCGCGCGCGTGGGACGTGCCGCTGGCGGAGGCCATTGTGGCTCATGGGGCTGACATCGAACACAAGCGCGCTGACGGGCGGACGCCGTATGCGGTCGCCGAGCTGAACGGCAATCGCGCCGTGGCCGACTGGCTGCTCGCGAAGGGCGCGTCGCCGGAGCTGTTGGAGGTAGACCGCCTCGTCGCGGCGTGCAGTCTAGGACGTCGCGAGGTGGCAGACGCGCTCCTCGCCAGGAATCCGACCTTACGCGAGCAGATCACCGACGACCACTACATCGCGTTGCACCAGGCGGCCGAGCGCGGGGACGTCCGGGCGCTGGAAGCGATGCTGGCCTGTGGCTTCGACCCAAACCGTCCCGACGCGGGGATCGGCAAGACGCCGCTGCATTCAGCCGCGATGGAGGGATGGCCCGACGCGGTCCGGGTCCTGCTCGCGCACGGCGCGTCGGTGCACGTGCGCGACCGGGAGTTCAAGGGGCAGCCGCTGATCTGGGCGGCGGAGGGATCGCGACAACAGCGGGAGGGGAGAGACTTCGCCGCCGTGGGAAAGTTGCTGCTCGATGCGGGCTCGCCGGTGGACTGGGAGACTCCGGACGAGCCGGCGGAGGGGATCCTCGAAATCGTAGCAGCGTGGAGGCGGGCTACTTGATGGCCTTAGAGGATTGACGCGAGCGGGCATCGAAAGTCTGGAAGCACGTCCTCGCCGCTCAGCTCTCCCGCTTCCGTCACGCTCGCTTCGCTGCCAGCGGCGCGATAGACGCGCGCCACGCGCCGCTCGGGGTCGATCACCCACACGAGCCGAGTGCCTGCCTGGAGCCAGTCACCGACTTTGGCGAGGGTTTCGTCGGGCCGATCATCCGGTGACAGGACTTCCACGACGAGATCTGAGGCGAGCTCGACAAACCCTCGACTTGTGGGATCCGGCTGTCGGTCCCGATGGACGAACGCAATGTCAGGGGCTCGGACGGTATCCGGCTCTCGAAACAGCGTGAAACCGGTCTCGGCGCCGAGCAGCTGTCCCGCGGCGGTTCGCTCGACGTGCGACCACAGGCGCCCGGTGAGGTTGGCGATCACTCGCCCGTGGTTGTAGCCGGCGGGCTCGCGGACGACGAGTACGCCGCGGACCAGCTCGGTACGCTTGTCGGGGATGCTGGCGTGAAGCAGTTCGTCGGCAGTCATGAGCGTGGGCGCCATGTGGTGGAAAACTAGAATGGTGGCGCGGAGCGTCAACGGCCATTCAACTCGGCGCGCGCGTTTTTTGGGTACGGACCGCACGAGTGTGATACTGGTTTTCCGGCTGGTTGTCATATGCTCTCAACCATGTCGACCTACAAGGACCTCGATGCATTCAAAGCGTGCCATGAACTCACCATGGCAGTGTGCCGGCTTACGTCGAAGTTCGAGGAGCAGGATGGGGAGCTCGCCGCGCGCATGCGTTCGGCTGCAGTAGTCGCGTCAAGTCGCATCGCGCGAGGATCGGGCTTTCGCGATCGACAGCGCTTTCTCCCTTGCGTCGACCGATCAGCCGCGGCGCTCGCGGAGCTGGAGGCGTACTTCGCCCTCGGTCGGGAGCTTGATCTCATCTCCAGCGACGACCATCGCGAGCTCGACAGTCTGGGTGGCCGAGCGCTGTTCTACGTCATGAAACTGGCCATGTCGCTCGAGCGCCCGAAGGCGGCGGAGGGAGAGGCGTCCGAGTAGTCGTTTGTCCTCACCCGGCCGACGTGGCGACCCGGCGAAACGTCGCCCAGGCGAAGATCGCGAGCGCCAGCGTTCCGATTCCACTGATGATCTGACAGAGCACGAGGCCGCGCACGAACGCATCGCGGGCTGCGCCGACCAACGCCGCGCCCGCGTCGCCGGGGAGCTGCTGTGCGGTGACGACGGCGCCGCCGAGGGTCGAGATCGCGGCCTGCGTGAGGTTTGTGGGCAGTCCCGCGGGCAACGCGCCGCCGAGCACCCCCCGATAGATCGCGACGCCGATGCTGCCGAAGAACGCGATGCCCAGGGCGCCGCCCAGCTCGGCGCACGTTTCCGAGATGCCGGAGGCGGCGCCCGCGCGCTCGGGTGGCGCGGAGCCGATGATGACGTCGTTGGTCAGTGTAAAGAGCGGCGATCCGAAGAACGTCAGCACGAATGTCGCGACCGCAAATAGGGCGAGTCCGCCCCTGCCGGTGCCCACCCCGGCCAGTAGGAAATAGCCGACCGCGGAGAGAGCGAGCCCCCACGACATCAGGATCGCCGGACGAATGCGGCGCGCGAGCGCCGGCGTGAGCAGCGAACCGAGGACGAATCCCACCGCCCATGGCAGCGTCCACAGTCCGCCGTGCAGCGGCGACAGTCGGAGTACGAGCTGGAGGTATTGCGGCAGAAAGAGGAAGGCGCCGAACAGCAACAGGATCGCCCCACCGTACAGCACGAGCGACGCGCGGAACGTCGGGATGCTGAAGAGTCCCAGATCGATGAGCGGATCGGCGAGCTGTTTCTGGCGACGCACGAACACCGTCCCGATCGCGAGACCGGCCAGGACACTGAGGGCGGCCGCGACACTCACGCCGTCCTGCGCGATGAGCTTCAGCCCGTAAATGATCGATAGGACTGCACCGATGGAGAGTGCGGCGCTGAGCAGGTCGGGTTTGCCGGCGTTCGGGTCACGGTACTCCGGTAGGAGGAACGGCCCAACGGCGAGCAGCAGGATCATGACGGGCACACTGATCAAAAACACCGCGCCCCACCAGAAGTACTCCAGGATCGCGCCACCCAGCAACGGCCCGATCGCGCCACCGAGGGAGAAGGCGATGATCCAGATGCTGATGGCGGTGGTGCGCTCGCGCGCGTCGAGGAACATGTTGCGGATGAGCGAGAGGGTGGACGGCGCGATGGTCGCCCCGGCAACACCCAACACAGCGCGGGAGACGATCAACATCCCGGCGCTGCGCGAGAATGCCGCGAGGATCGACGCGGCCCCGAAGAGCACGGCGCCGATCAAGAGCAGGCGCCGCCGGCCGATGCGGTCGCCCAGCGTGCCCATCGTGATGAGCGAACCGGCGAGCAGAAATCCGTAGATGTCGATGATCCACAGCAGCTGCACGCTGCTCGGCGCGAGCGTCTCGGTGAGGCGCGGCACGGCAAGGTGCAGGACCGTCAGGTCCATCGAGTACAGCAGGCACGGCAGCGCGATGACCGCCAATCCGATCCATTCGCGCTTGCCGGCCTTAGGTGTCGCTGCGGTGATCGGCTCTTCCATAGGCTCGTAATAAAGCGTCGAACGAGCCTACCGAGAATCGACCTCCACGAACGCCTTCAAGCGGGCCGCCGCCGCGTCCCACTGCGCCGCGACGCGATCGAGGTACTGCCTGGCGATCTCGAGCCGCTTCGCATCGAGCGAAAAGACGCGCTCGCGCCCACGGCGGGCGTCGCGCACGAGGCCCACTCGACCCAGGGCATCGAGATGCCGCGTGATCGCCTGGCGCGTCACGCCCGTGCCCTCGCTCAAGCGAGCGATCGAGAGCGGCCCGTCCACGGACAGACGGCCCAGCAACCTGAGCCGGGTCGCGTCTGCCAGCGCCGTGAACACCGGCACGGCGTCGGTGACCTTCAAGGCTGCCGCGCCGCTGCTACGAGACATACCGCTCCAGCTTCTGGATCTGCCCGCCCCACCCCTCGGTGTTCATGCGGAACGCCTCGGCCCGGCGCTCAAGCGGGATCCGATCGAACCCCGACTCGACGATCGTGAGCGCAGTACCGCCCTCAGCCTCTTCGAGCGTGAACTCGACCAGCGTCATGGGCTCGGCCGAGTAGTCCATCGCGGGATCTTTCGGGTACGGGTGCCAGCGATACGAGAAATACCGTTCGGGCTCGATCCGCTCGACCTGCATCTCAACCTTCAAGTGCTCGTGGCCCGGAATGGCAACCCTGCCCCGCACCGTCCTGCCCTCGGCGAACGCGCCGTCGAGGGTGATCCGGAACCACGTGGCAAACTCTTTCGCATCGCTGATCGCGCGCCACACCCGCGAGCGCGGGGCGCGGAGCACGACGCGCTTCTCGATCCGGTCAGTATTCATCGTGGTACTTCAGCCAATGCATGATGCCGTCCTCTTCCTGTCGGCCGAGCGGCGTGAGATCGAGCAGGTTGTAGGTGTTGAGGAGCGGATCGAGACCGCGCTGGTAGGTCGAGTAGGTGTGGAACACTCGGGTCCCGTCGCGGAAGAACACGCTCAAGCCTTCCCGCTCGCCTTCATGCGGCCGGCCCTCGGGCTGCGCGGTGACGGGCGCATAGTTGTAGGTCGTGTGCGTGGCGTCGAGCGTCACGCCAAAGTCGTCGTTGAAGTCGGTCCCGTACGACGACAGCCACGGGAACGTCCAGCCCATGCGCTTTTTGAACGGCGCGATCTTGGCGAGCGGCGCGCGCGAGATCACCGCGAACGCGGTGTCACGCGCCGCGAGGTGCACGAGACCGCCCGCGAAGTTGTCGGCCACATACGAGCAGGCCGGGCAGCCCTCGTCCTCCCAATCGGGAGGGAGACCAAACATGAAGTGATAGACCATGAGCTGACGCTGCTTGCCGAACAAATCGCGCAGCGTGCGGCGCCCCCCCGCTTCTGGCCCCTCGAACACGTACTCTTTCTCGAGGGCGACCATCGGCAGCGAGCGCCGTTCGGCGCTCAGCGCGTCACGTTGACGGGTCAGCTCCTTCTCTTTGACGAGCAGGCGCTTGCGGGCGGTGGTCCATTCGTTCCGTGATACGATCTTTGGCTTCGGCATGGTCTCTCTCTGAAGGTCTTACATCGGTGGCATGAGGCCCGGAACGGACCCGGGCGCGGCGATGATCAGGATTCCGAATGCAACGAGCGCGAGGGCGAGCGGTACATCGATGGCGGGTTTGGCGGGCAGCAGCTTCTGCGCGAACACGAGGGCGGCGATCACGAGCATCCAGCTGACGCTCATGACGCCAAGCGCCACCAACATCACCATCAGTCCGATACTGGAGCCGACGCAGTAGAGCCCGAATTCAAATCCGGAGCGGGTGCGCGCCCGGCAGCAGCGGCGGCAGTGCTGTTTGAGCCGGGTGAGCTCGTACAGACCGGCCGAGATCACGACGAGACCAGCGGTTGTCGTGCCGTGCGGGCGATACAGCACGTACAGGAGGGCGCCGACGAGCGTCCAAACGACGAGGTAGGACGCGACGAAGGGCACAACGGCGCGGACTGGACCGGTGCTGCGACCGCGGCTGAGGACGGCCGGGACCAGGCCGGGCAGCATCATCGCCGCCATCATCACGGCCCACAGGGCAACGAAGAACGCGAACGAGCCGAGCTGGGTCGCAACGCCCATGTCCATGCCGTTCATCTGCCGGACCGCGAGGATCCAGCAGCCGGCGGCGACTCCAAGTGTCGTCGCCAGCGCGGCGGCCTTCGTGCGAACAAGTTTGGCATCGTGCAACATAAGCGTTGCATATTCTACCACGGTTCCCGAGAATATGCAACTGGGATGTTGCAGATCCGTGCGCTGAAGCGCGGGCTCGGCGAGAGCCCGAGCCCTGAAGGTCAGCCGGCGACGAGATGGTCGCGGAGCTAGCTGGAGCGGCGACGAGTCATGTGATGTTCTTAATGCTGGTCATTCATGATGCGTCTGCCTTTCCTCAGGGGTCATGTTGCCACGTTTCCGAATCGTGCAACACTAACGTTGCATATTCTACTCCGGTTCCCGCGAATGCGCAACTGGGATGTTGCATATCATCCCTGTCCTTCGCGCCTGCGGCGCTCAGGATGACAGGCTCATTCGCTTGTGTAGGAGAGCGACAACAGAACAGGTAGGGGCGCAGCATGCTGCGCCCCTACAGCCATGCTAGCTGGAGCGGCGACGAGTCATGTGATGTTCTTCATCCATGTGCCACGTCTTGCCGCCGTCGTGCGAGGTCTCGCCGCGCCAGATGAACGAATTCGGCGTGATGTCGTTGAACGACCAGCGCAGCGAGTCACCGTGGTCGTCACGGCCGCGTAGCACGATGCGATCTGCCTCCGCGCCCCCTTCCATCCGGACGCCGGCGTTGAAGGACGGCGCCGCGAACATCAGCGTCCATTTGTCGGTCTTGGGATCCACCCACCGCACGCCGGTGACCATGCTGCGCTCCGCGTTCGCACCGGGCTGCGGATAGCCCAGGAAGATGTCCTGCAACGCGTGCCCGTCGAGGATCCATCCGAAGAGCACCTCGCCGCGCGAGTGCCGCACGCTGCCATCCTCGGCGATGAACGAGTAGTCCGCATCCCACGTCCCCACGAAGCGTCCGAAGACATCGCCGTGGTGTCCGAGCGAGGGATGCGGCCCGAGGGCCGGCAGCACGGCGATCATGTCGCGCCGGGGGTCGGCGGCCCGACTCCCCGTCCACGCAGCCGCGATTGCTCCAATCGTGACGGCAATCATCCACTTCATGGTCTGCCCTCCTTTCGAAGACCTGAGCGCTCAGTAGTATTTGGCGTGTGGATGCCGGCCGCCGCTTGAAGGTTCTTGCGCGTGACGAGCACACGCGACGGGTGCTATTCGAGTCGCTCGACATGCGTGCGGTCGATTTTCGCTGCCACGCCCACCGCGCCGCCGGGGATGGGCCCGAGGAGCCAAATCCGACGCACAGTATCGTGCTCGTGCGCCGAGGCGTGTTTCAGCGCACCGAGCGGCGCGAGCGCGTGCTGGCCGATCCCAACCACGTCATGCTGTTCAACGCGGCGGAGGTGTACCGCTACGCGCATCCCCTCCCCGGCGGGGATGCGTGCACGATTCTCACGGTAGCGACTGATCGCGCGGTGGAGCTCGTGGGCCGCCATGCGCCGGCGGCGGTCGAGCATCCGGAGAGACCGTTCTGCCGCGGCTATGGTCTGAGCTCGCCGCGCGCGGTGTGGCTGCACTGGGAATTCTTGAATCTGGTCGCCCGTCGCGCCGACCGGCTCGCCTTGGAGGACGCGCTCGCCGAGCTGTCGCGCGAAGCGATCGCGTGCGTGTACGACGCGCCGGCGCCCATCCGGGACGCCTCGCCGGTGCGCAGGCGGAGGCGCGATTTGGTCGAGGCCGCGAAGCTCATGGTCAGCGAGCGCCTCGAGCGGCTGCCCAGCCTCGCGGAGCTGGCAGCCGCGCTCGACTGCTCACCGTACCACTTGTCTCACACCTTCCATGACGTGGCCGGTCTCAGCTTGCGGCGCTACGTGAGGCGGCTGCGGGCGCGCGTCGCGGCTGAGCGTCTGGCTGCGGGCGCGAGGTACCTGACACCGTTGGCCCTGGACCTCGGCTACGCCGATCACAGCCATTTCACGAATTCGTTTCGGCGGGAATGGGGGGTGTCACCGTCGGCGTTCCGCTCGCGTCATGGTTAACGGCGACTATTTCCGGAGATAGGCGTCCGTCTTCTTGAGCCAGTCCTCGCGCGGCGGATAAAACACGTCCACGTCGAGCGTATCCTCGAGCGCGTGCGCCTCGTGCGGCACGTTGCCCGGTAGATGGAGCACCTCTCCCGCGCGCACCACGATCTCCTCGCGGTTGTCGTCCCCCACCAGGAACCGCAGCGCCCCCTCCAGGATGTAGGTGAGCTGCTCGTTCATGTGCGAGTGCTTCGGGACGACGCAGCCCTTCTTCAAGTACACGTGCGCGAGCATCAACTGGTCGCCGGTGATCAGGCGACGGGAAAGGAGCTCGTGCAGGTCCTCGCGGGGGAGTTGATCCCAGCGATACCACGTGGCTGCTCGCTTGGCGGTCACGACGATTCTCCACGGTAGTGTCGAGCGACAACGCTACCGTCTATCCGATTCAGCGTCAAAACGGGACAACTTGACGCAATCTGCCGCGGGCGCGCTGCGGTGTTCGTGCCACGTAGTCGCTGTCGATCGGCGCTGCGATTGCGCAACGCTGTGGCGCAAAGATTGCGAACAGGGCCGGACAAGTTCGGGCGACACAGCACCCAACCCACAAGAGCGTCCCTCATGTACACGCGAGCAGCGTTCGCTGGGCGATTGGCACCTGTGACCGCGGCGCTGCTCGCCCTGGGTTGCTCTGACGTCGTAACGTCCGAGCACCGCGCTGGCCGCACCATCGCGCCTTCCTTCGATGCGATCCGGATCGCCGGCCAAGAGCTCGACGTGCCCACTGGTTTCAACGTGAATCTTTTTGCAGAGGGGCTAGACGGCGCGCGCTCGCTGGCGCTCGGCCCCGATGGCGCGGTCTTCGTCACACTCTCGGGTGATGGCGAGATCATCCGATTGGAGGACGCGGACGGCGACGGCGTTGCGGACGCGAGGAGCACCGTGCTGAGCGGCTTGTCTTACCCGTTCGGCCTCGCGTTCCGTGGCGACACGATGTACTTCGCCGAGGAGACCGCGGTGCGCCGGCTCGATCCGGGTGCCACGACGCCGGTGACGGTCGTCCCGAACCTGCCAAGCGGCGGTCACGTCTCGCGCACGATCGCGTTCGGTCCGGACAATCTGCTCTATGTCGCCATCGGCTCCTCGTGCAACGTGTGCGACGACGCCTTGCCACGCGCGGCCGTGACCCGCTACAACCTCGACGGCTCGAATCCCCACACCTTCGCCACGGGCCTGCGCAATTCGGTCGGCCTCGCGTTCCACCCGACCACGGGCGAGCTGTGGGCGAACAACAACGACCGCGATGAACTGGGCGACGACGTGCCGCCCGAGCGCCTGAACATCCTACGCGACGGCAAGTGGTATGGGTGGCCGCAATGCTATCTCCCCGACCAGCCCAACCCCGAGTACCAGGGCGCCGACTGCTCGGGCGTGGAGCCGCCGGCCCTGACGGTCCAAGCCCACTCGGCGCCGCTTGGGCTCGCCTTCTACACGGGCGCCACGTTCCCGGCCGAGTACCAGGGCGATGCGTTCATGACGTATCACGGCTCGTGGAACCGCACCGAGCCGACTGGCGCGAAGGTCGTGCGCGTACGGGTGCAGGACGGCCGGCCCACGGCGGTCGAAGACTTTGTCACCGGGTGGCAGCTCGCCGATGGCTCTCGCTGGGGTCGTCCCGTGGGCTTGCTGGTGATGCCGGACGGGGCGCTGCTGGTGAGTGACGATTGGGGCGGGCGGATCTGGCGGGTGAGCTTCGGTCAGAGTCCGCCGGTGGACGGGACCGGGGATCTCACCGTGACCACAACCACCACCGGCTCGGACCCCGATCCGGACGGCTATACGGTCACCGTGGACGGGTCCACGAGCCAGTCGATCGAGACCAACAGCAGCGTCACGTTCACCACCATCTCGGCAGGCAGTCACAGCGTCGCCCTCACGGACGTCGCCGCGAGCTGCGCGGTGAGCGACCCCAACCCACAGACCGTCCCCGTGCCCTCGGGAGGCACGGCGACGACCACCTTCACCGTCACCTGCACGGCGACCACGGGGGATTTGGTCGTGACGACGAGCACGTCGGGCTCGAGCCAGCCAAGTGGCTACACGGTCACCGTGGATGGCAGTCAGAGCCA
>Ga0209157_1001986_pt1 | contig 16556 bp, 15 predicted proteins | sample GraSoiAngelo_135_FD_185892 | JGI IMG/M metagenome (GOLD analysis project Ga0209157, IMG submission 185892) | Grasslands soil microbial communities from the Angelo Coastal Reserve, California, USA - 14_0929_05_40cm (SPAdes) (version 2) | ecosystem: Environmental > Terrestrial > Soil > Grasslands ...
ACGAAGGCAAGAGTTTCACAAGCGCCAATTATTCGCTTGCACTGGCTCAGCAGGGTTATCGCGTGCTGCTCATCGACGGCGACCTGCGACGGCCAAACATGCACAAGATTTTCCGTTTCGCGAATCCGCGAAATAATTCAGAGGAAGACAGCACACCGGGAGTGACGGATTGCCTGGTGGGCGAAGCGGACGTAGCGTCGGCCGCGCGCCGGATTCCGGCCGGAGAATTCCGGCTTGTCGACGAGGATATTGAGCTTACGGGGAAAATTCTTACTGCGACGGGAGGTCAGCTCTCCGTGCTCGCAGGTGGGCGGCGCGCGCCCAATCCAGCTGAGATTCTTGCCGGACCTTTTTTCGGCCAATTGGTTGCGGAGGCTGCACAACTTTTTGATCGCGTCGTGATTGATAGCGCACCAATTCTGGCAGTCAGTGACACTCTGCTCATGACTCCACATGTCCAGACGGTGTGCATTGTCATTCGAGCGGCAAAAACACCGCGTCCCGCGGTCCTCCGTGCAATTAAATTGCTGGCTAAGTCAGGAATTCGCCCAGCCGGGCTGGTACTGAATCGACTGCGGCGGAGTCGCGGAGTTGGCTATTACTATTACTACGCTTCGCACGGCTACGGCAAAGAGGAAGGAGCGTATTCTCGCAGTTACACTCGCAGCGACGGCGCCCGATCCGAGTCCGACCACGAGGGCAACGGAGCGTAGCTAAGTGGCGATGGGTCAATTTCAGTTGTATCTCAGAGTTTCGGCTTCTGACGGTTGAACGCTCAACGTGGCTGCTGACTAGTCTGGTGCCAGAGCGGGCTTCCCCAGCAAAGACCGAGATAAGTCGCCACATATAGCTGGATCGATTCGATCTGAAGTGGGAAATCGACCAGCGAATGTACCGCAACTCCTATAAGGGCGATGATAGCCAAGGGCTGCAGCACGCGTCTTCGCGGCATCCAGTGTAGCCTGGCATACTTCTTGTAACTGCGAATCCCGACTATTATTCCTCCGAAGAAGACTAGCGCCCAGAGAATGCTTCCCAGCCACCCCCACTCGAGCAGAGTCTGTAAATAGTCTTGATGTAAAAATCTCCAGGTTCCCTCAACCTGGTTGGCCGGTCTGATGTTGTAGACTGGAAATACAACACGAAAGCTTCCTGGCCCAAACCCGAAGAATCCGGCATCCGGTACGGCGGCCACTCCAACGCGGCAAGCTTTCCAGCGCGCATCATTAGGAATCTCGCCGCTGAGCGACTGCCAGCGGTTAAGCGGTTGTTCCAGATGAGTCGCCCGCGCCACCGCGATCAGTGCCAAAAGAATGGCAAGAGCGCCCGCGAACGCGACGCTTTTCTGTGCGCCCGACAGGTTTCGAAGAAGCGTGCGTCCGAATTGCGCACAGATCGCAACGAGCAATATGACCGCGACTACCAGAGCCATGCGCGAGGTGTTCGCCAGGACTCCGGCAATGGTTACGATAAAAAGCGTTATAGATATTGCGCGCATGCCTGGATGAGATCGGCTCGTAAACGCCCGGATCACAAGACCGGCACTTAACGGCCAGACCAGGTTCAAAAATGCCCCGGCGTTGCCGTGATAATAGTAAGTGGAAAAAAAAGTGCTGACCCAAAGCTCCGGCGGTGGGGGCGGTTGCCAGAAGATCATGTGCGCACCAGTCGCTTTCTGGAGCAAACCGAGGAATGCTATCGAACCGCCGACCAGACCAATCACATACCACAATCGTAGCAACCACCGGTTGCTCTGAGAAAGATCCGAGGCGAACAAGATAGTCCCGAGCAGCAACGCGCCTCGGATTATCCACGCCGAGCTGATCGCGTAGTCAACGGACCCTGGCAACGGCGGCGCAATGTTGCGTAGCGGCACGAAAACAAAAAAATCCGAGTCGTAGATCGACTTCGCGTTTAAGGCCATCCACCCGCCAACACATATCAAAGCTCCTGCTAAAAATAACAGAAAGGGCGGAAATCGCGGCGCTCGCCGGCTGATCAGCAGTTCCACGGTCCAAAGAACAAGCGCAGCCAGCAAGATCCAGTTAGTTACTTGAATACTTGCCGATGTTGTGGCGCCGTATGCCCACGGAGCATAAACAAGCGCGGCAAAAAAAACCCACCGAGACGCAGCGCGGAAGAAATAGGCGGTCACGTGTCAGATGTCACGAGCCAGAAGGCTATTTTGCCAGCCGCTTACGTCATCGTCCTTTGCCAAAGAGCATCGTGTATAGCGTTTTCAGCACGATCATTGCATCCAGCTTCAGTGAGTAGTGCCGGATGTAATAAAGGTCGTATTTCAGCTTCTCCACCGCGTCCTCGTCGCTCTCGCCATAAGGATAATTCACTTGCGCCCAGCCCGTGATACCAGGCTTCACCAAGTGCCGAAAATGATAAAACGGAATCGTCTGCTCGTATCGTTCGGCACACTTGCTCCACTCTGGGCGTGGACCAATCAGGCTGATGTCTCCTTTGAGCGCATTCCAGAGTTGCGGCAGCTCATCGAGCCGAAGTTTCCGCAGCCAACGCCCCACAGACGTCACACGACGATCGTCTTTTCGCGTGTAAATGTCTTCGTCCGCATCATCAGAGCGCCTGTGCATCGTTCGGAATTTGAAGAGAATGAAGCGTCGCCCGTCGCGGCTGACTCGTTCCTGCCGGTAGAAAATCGGACTGCCGTCCTCTATCCATATAAGCAGAGGAGTCAGCACGAAGAGCGGAGCGGAAATGATTAGCGCTATCGCCGACGCGACAACGTCGAAGAGCCGCTTGAGGTAATGGTAGGGAGAAGTGCGAGCCAGCTGAAACCCACTCTGGAGCGGCCAAAACGGGTCGATGATGCCCAGCGGCAGATAACGCCATTGACTTTCGTAGAACGATTCCAGAGTGTAAACGCGCGTTTCCTGAAACTGTGCGTGTACTAGGCGCTCCAGCAATTCCGTGCCGAGCGAGCTCGCTTTCTCAGCGAGAATGATGCCGCTATAACGTTCGCCGAGATTAGTCAATTTCGCCGCGAGGTTTCCCTGCACAATCGGCGATCCTTGACCGGCAATTGGCTGACCCACCCGCTGGTCGTTCACATCCACAAACTCCAACTGCTGTCCATTCGGTGAGTTCCTGTACGCCTCGTAAAAACGAGCCGCCGTCGTACCGCTACCAATGACGAGAAACGAGCGAGTCGCGCTGCTGGCAACAACATATTGCCGAATCCACCGGCGATAAGCCAGCGACATCGGCAGGAAAATTGCGAAACTCAAAAGAAGAACGCCACGGCTCGGCTTCATCGTCTGATCGAACGTCGCTGCAGAATAAATCAGCATCGCACTAACGACGGCCGCAGCTATGAGCGCGAGGATGTGTTCGGCCGCATAACCGAGGGTGAGCTTCTCGACAGTGCGATCGTAGCCACCAACAAAATAAAGCGCAGTCACAATCACGCCCAGTTGAATCAGATTGATGATGAAGAACTGAAACGGCGTGGCGTAAAACGCGTCGTACCGAAACCAACCTGCCACTCGGTAGATAGCGAGCCAGCTTACTACATCGAGAAAAAGATAGAGCACCGCAGACGACCATTCATGACTGAGAAAATGCGACCACAGGGCAGTGGGCTTGCGACGGGCGACCGCGCGGCCGGACTTGCCGATATGTATTCGCGACTCCTCTTTGAACGCGAGGATTTCCTGCGAGATCGCCTGCGATTCTTCGCGGTTCGCCATGAAGCCGGCAATTATAGGCTTAAACACGCAAAGTAAAAGAATACTTTGCTCTGAGTTGTGCGGTTAGAACATGAATCTGTTTCTGTTGTCCCTCTATACCGCGATCATCGATCGCTGCTACGCCTTGACGCTCCAAGCGCCGTCCATAACCTGAGATTGATTTGGCAACGCGTTGAGCCGCCTTCGCATCGCTACGGCGGGCCGAGGGACAACCATCTTGGCGTTCGCCGAGCGCATATATTTGTAGCGTGAACATCCTAGCGGCTTTTTATCGTTCATCAGTTGGAAAAAAAATGATCGTCGCGATCACCGGCATCATTTTGATCCTATTTGTGATCGGACATCTGCTAGGGAATTTGCAGATTTTTATCGGACCGGATTGGATCAATGGTTACTCGCAACATCTGCGCGATCTTGGCCCCCTGCTTTGGGCAATTCGTTTGTTCCTGCTCACTGCTGTCATTGTTCATATCTACGTGACGATCCAATTAGCAATCGAGAATCGCCGCGCCCGGCCGGAGGCCTACGTCGACAGGCAATACGTGAAGGCGACGTTCGCTTCACGCCACATGGTCATGAGCGGCTTGATCGTGCTCGCCTTTATCGTTTATCACCTCGCGCATTTCACCTTTCGAAAAACCGATCCGCGTTTTGCGCTGCTTAAGCCTGATCCTCTCGGCCATTACGATGTCTACTCGATGATGGTTTATGGGTTCCAAAATTATTTTGTGTCGGGCTTTTACGTGCTCGGTCTGTTTTTGCTAACCCTTCATTTGGGCCATGGCTCATCGAGCTTTTTTCAATCACTCGGATTGAACGACAATAAGTTGACACCGCGCCTGGCCCTCGGTGGCCGAGTTTTTGCCTGGCTTCTCTTCGCTGGCTATACCTCCATCCCCGTCGCCATTTTGCTTGGACTGATAAAGCCGGCGCAACAGTTATGATCGGCACACTAGATTCGAAAATTCCGCCGGGACCGCTCGCTCAAAAATGGCGCAGTCATCGAGATCATTCGCGCTTGGTGAGTCCAAACAACCGGCGAAAATTCGAGATCGTAGTGGTGGGCAGCGGTCTGGCCGGCGGATCGGCCGCGGCCACTTTGGGCGAGCTTGGCTATCGGGTGAGATGCTTTTGTTTTCAGGATTCGGCGCGCCGTGCGCACTCAATTGCAGCCCAGGGCGGAATCAATGCGGCGAAAAATTATCAGAATGATGGCGACAGCGTTTATCGGTTGTTCCATGACACGATAAAAGGCGGCGACTTTCGTTCCCGCGAGGCGAACGTTTATCGACTCGCCGAGATCGCCAACAACATCATTGACCAATGCGTCGCACAGGGTGTGCCGTTCGCCCGTGAATATGGAGGGCTGCTCGCCAACCGCTCCTTTGGCGGCGCACAGGTGTCCCGGACTTTTTACGCGCGTGGACAAACCGGTCAGCAGCTCCTGCTGGGCTGCTATCAGGCGCTCTGCCGCCAAATTGCCGCGGGTACCGTGCGGATGTTCCCACAGACGGAAATGCTGGATCTGGTGATCGTTGAAGGACAAGCCAAGGGCATCATTACGCGCAGCCTGCGTTCAGGAAAAATCGATAGACTCCCGGCCGATGCCGTCGTGCTCGCCACTGGCGGATATGGGAATGTGTTTTATCTCTCCACCAATGCGCGCGGCTGCAATGTCACAGCGACCTATCGTGCTTACAAAAGGGGCGCGCTATTTGCCAATCCGTCGTTTACCCAAATTCACCCGACATGCATCCCGGTTACTGGCGAACATCAATCGAAGCTCACGTTGATGTCTGAGTCGTTGCGGAACGATGGACGTGTTTGGGTTCCGAAACGGAAAGAAGACCGGAACAAGTCGCCCGGTGAAATTCCAGAGCAAGATCGCGATTATTATCTCGAGCGAAAATATCCCAGCTACGGCAACCTTGCGCCGCGGGATATCTCATCACGCGCGGCAAAGGAAGTTTGCGATGAGGGCCGCGGCGTCGGTCCCGGCGGGCGCGGCGTCTACCTCGATTTTGCCGACGCGATCAAGCGCCTTGGCGAAAAGACGATCCGCGAACGCTATGGAAATTTGTTTGAAGTTTATGAAAAGATCACCGGCGAAAACGCCTACAAAGTGCCGATGCGAATCTACCCCGCAGTTCACTACACGATGGGTGGCCTCTGGGTCGATTACGATCTGATGAGCAACGTGCCCGGTCTGTTTGTAATCGGGGAAGCAAATTTTTCCGATCACGGCGCAAACCGGCTCGGAGCCAGTGCGCTTATGCAAGGCTTGGCTGACGGTTATTTTGTTTTGCCAAACACGCTGCCAAATTATCTCGCCGGCCAGATGGGAAAACGGCCGTCACCGGATTCTCCAGAGTTTCGAGAAGCAGAGGAAGATGTGCGCCTGAGGATCGAGAAACTCCTCAAAGTCAACGGCACGCGTTCGCTCGACTCTTTCCATCGAGAGCTTGGACTTCTTCTCTGGGAAAAATGCGGGATGTCGCGTCACGAGAAAGGATTGCGCGAAGCGCTCGAAAAGATTCCCGAACTGAGAGAACAATTCTGGCGCGACGTACGCGTTCCTGGCAGCGAAGAAGATTTTAACCAGTCCCTCGAACGTGCCGGACGCGTCGCCGATTTCCTCGAATTCGCCGAGCTGATGTGCTTGGACGCGCTTGAGCGCGACGAATCTGCCGGAGCGCATTTTCGCGAGGAACACCAAACACCCGATGGTGAGGCACTCCGCGACGACGAAAACCACGCAGCAGTGTTCGCGTGGGAATTTCAAGATAGCGGGCAATTACCAAAACTGCACCGCGAACCGCTCCATTTTGAAACCGTGCATTTGGCGCAGAGGAGCTATAAGTGAATTATTCTTCTGGTAGGCCGCGACGGCTGCGCGCGCCGACGAATTTGGCGGATGGCTTGGCGATCCGTCCTTACCGCGCTCAACTATGAACTTTCGGTTGAAAATCTGGCGCCAGCCGAATGCGAATACTCCGGGCAAACTGACGGATTACGAAGTGCGCGACATTTCGCCGAACACCTCATTTCTCGAAATGCTCGATATCCTGAACGAAAGGTTACTCGAGCGCGGCGAGGAGCCGATCGCGTTCGATTCCGATTGCCGCGAAGGAATCTGCGGAACGTGCGCTCTCACCGTCAATGGCGAAGCTCACGGTCCGGATCACCCCGGCGCGGTATGCGAGCTTTACATGCGAAAATTTAGTGACGGCGCTACGATCATAATCGAACCATTCCGCGTAGGCGCGTTCCCGATCGTCAAAGATTTAGTGATTGATCGAAGCGCGCTGGATCGAATCGTCCAAGCCGGCGGTTTCATCAGCGCCCGCGCCGGTTCTGCCCCGGAAGCAAATTCGATTCTGATTCCCAAACACGACGCTGACCTGGCCATGGAAGCGGCGGCTTGCATCGGCTGCGGCGCGTGCGCGGCAGCCTGTCCAAATGGATCGGCGATGCTTTTCACCGCGGCGAAAGTCTCGCACTTATCTTTTTTGCCGCAGGGCCATCCGGAACGGGAGAGTCGTGTTCTGAAAATGGTGCGCGTGATGGATGCGGAAGGATTCGGTAATTGCACCAATACTTACGAATGCGAAGCGGTTTGTCCCGCCGAGATCAGCGCCAGTTTCATTGCGAAACTCAATCGCGAATACGCGCGAGCAGCACTGCAGCGCAGCGCTGGCGAATGATCACAAAGGAAAGATCTGTGGGAAGAGCCGTTGGATTCCCACGGGATGACGACGTCGTCCCTACAGCGTGTGTGTCACACACGTCCAAAGCTCCGGATCGAGCTCCGACCTTGCCCGCTTCGCCAGAGCATCGGCATCTTTGGTAGGACGCGTTACAGCAAAAACGGTCGAGCCGGAACCCGACATTAGCGCCGCGCCCACTTCCGGCTGCTTGAGCAACCACATCTTGGAATGCGCGAGAAAAACGAATTTTTCGAAAACCGGGCGCTCGAGGTCGTTCACAAAAGCCTGCTCCGTGAATTCTTGAGCTGCGTAAGAGAGGCCTGGAATTTCGAGCGAGTCGCGCCAGTGCGAATATGCCCATGCTGTGGATACGCCAAATCCCGGCTTCAAGAGGAGGACCGAGAGGTCGTCTTTTAACCGTAGAGGCGTGACCAGTTCGCCCCGTCCCTTGCAGAGCGCTGAAGACTGAAAAATAAAAAATGGAACGTCCGATCCGATTGGTTCCGCTATTTCCACCAGCGTTTCGCGCGGCAATTTCGTCTCAAACAGTTCGTTGAGTGCCAGCAGAGTGGAAGCGGCGTCACTGCTTCCCCCACCCAGCCCCGCTCCGTGAGGAATCCTTTTGTTGAGCTCGATCGACACCGCCGGCTTTAACTTTGTCGCAGCAAAGAAAGCTTTCGCTGCGCGCACAATCAGATTGTTGTCGCCTGCCGGCACTGACGGATCATCACAGCTGAATCGGATGCCATTGCTGCTATTGCTCGTGCCGATTTCGAGCTGGTCGCACAGCGTAATCGGTGCGATCAGCGTTTCGATCTCGTGGAAGCCGTCGCTCCGCCGACCCAAAATTTTCAGCGAAAGATTGATTTTCGCGGGTGCGAGGACTTGCATCATTCGCAATTTGCTCTGTCATTCCGAGCGAAGTCGAGGAATCTCTTGCTGTCAGATAATGATATTGAGAGATATCTCGACTTTACATGACAAATTGGTGCCCGAAATGACAACTAACGCGGACAAAATCATCGTCGCACTCGATGTGCCGACAAAACGGCAAGCGCTCAATCTCGTCGAGCAATTGCGCGATCCGATTTCGTTTTTCAAAGTCGGCCTGCAACTTTACACGGCTGAAGGTCCAGAAATTGTGCGTCGCGTATTGGCCACCGGCGCGAAAGTGTGGCTCGATCTCAAGCTCTACGATATTCCAAACACGGTTGCGAGAGCAGTCGAATCCGCGAGTCATATTGGTGTGCATATGCTCACCATTCACTTGAGTGGTGCGAGCGAAATGATCCGCGCCGCGACTGCAGCTCGTGTGAATAACATGATGATTCTTGGCGTCACTGTCTTAACAAGCGCGACTGAAAAAACGTTACGCGAAATTGGCATCGCCGACAAAGTTGACAATCAGGTTCTGCGTTTGGCCAATTTGGGTGTCGGCGCAGGAATCGATGGCATTGTCGCTAGCCCGCACGAAGTCAAAATGTTGCGTGCGGAATTCGGCGACAAGATCAAAATCGCCGTCCAGGGAATTCGGCCAACTTGGGCGGCACCGGACGACCAAAAACGATTCATGACGCCGCGTCAGGCAATTCAAGCAGGCGCGGACTATATTGGGATTGGCCGGCCAATTACTTCGCACCCAAATCCGCGAGAAGCTGTCACTAAAATCCTTGAGGAATTGGTTTGATACCTGTCGTTCCGAGCGGAGTTGGGGAATCTCTGAATATTTCTGGAGCAGCCAGCGAGATCTCAACTTTGTTCGACACGACCAAGAGACTTTTTGCTGCATTCGACGTCTATCACGACACTGTTCCACATTCAGCGGCCATGAACATGGCCATCGACGAAGCGCTGCTAGAGTATGCCACGGTTCCAGCGATTCGTTTCTACCGATGGCACTCCCCTGCTCTGTCGTTTGGATATTTCGGAAAATTTCGCGATGTCGTTGATTATGTGTCTACGCGCGATTTGGTTCGGCGCTGGACGGGCGGCGGAATGGTGTTTCACGGAGAAGACCTCACCTATTCGATCGTAATTCCCGCCAATGATACAGTCTTCGGGGCATCATCCGCATCGATCTACGAAAAAGTTCATCGCGCTTTGGTCGATGCGTTGAGCAAAATCGGTAAGTGCGCGGTTGTAGCCCGGGGCATCGACCCCGGCGGGATTGTGGCTGCCACGCGAACCGCTGTCACCGTCAGCGGCTACAATTGCTTCGCGAATCCCGTGCGAGCGGACGTGATGATCGGTGGTCGCAAGATCGCCGGTGCGGCGCAACGCCGGACGCGCCGCGGATTGCTGCAACAGGGCAGTATTCAAGGGGTTGATCTCGGAAATGGTCTAGCGGAACGATTTGCGGAGGTTTTGTCGGCGAATTGCAGCGAGCGCGAAGTTGCCGTGAAAATTTTGAATCGGGCGCGAGAACTCGCTCACTGCAAATATGGGACGGACGCTTGGCTGCGTAAGCGCTGAGACGTCTTTGGCAAGCTGCCGAAGACAGCACGTCGGCGCGGGCGATCTCCGAAAAAATTGCGGCGCGAAGTTTTGACAAGCTAGAACCTGCCCCGCTATTCTCGCCTCGTGGAATTCACTGCGCGCTCACAGCCGAGGCGAACTGGTCTTACGGCGATTGCTTCGCCTGCCAGCTCGCTCGCTCAAGTCGCGCGGCTGGTTCAGCCTCACCTTGAAGAAGTGGAGACGCGCATTGCACAGCAGGCGGCGGCTTTTGATCCAGCGCTCGAAGGCTATGTCGTCTATGCAGTCGGCAGCCGCGGCAAGCGCCTTCGTCCGCTTCTGGCTCTTCTCGCCGGCGGTGCCAGCGGCAACATCAATTCGAACCATGTTGATCTTGCTGTGATCGTGGAGCTCATCCATATCGCAACCCTCGTGCACGACGACGTGATGGATGAAGCGGAGCGGCGTCGGGCGCAGCCGACGGCAAACGCGCGCTGGGGAAATTCGCTCAGCGTTTTGCTGGGCGACTGTCTCTTCGCGCATGCGCTGACGTTATCGACAAATTTCGAGAACGCAGATATCAGTCGCGCAATCGCGCGGACAGCCGGCACTGTTTGCTCTGGCGAAATGATCCAGACGCAGCGCCGGTTCGATCTCAACCTCACCGTCCAGGATTATTTGCGGATTGTAGAAATGAAGACCGGCTCGCTTTTCTCCACTGCAGCCGAATTGGCCGCGCTTATCAGCGAAGCCGAGCCGAATGTGATCGAAACATTCAAGAATTTTGGGATTCAAGTCGGCACAGCGTATCAGATTTACGATGATTGTGTTGACCTTGCCGGCAGCGAAAGCGCGACCGGCAAAACGCTCGGAACCGATTTGCGCAAAGGCAAGTTTACTATGCCGGTTTTAATCTTTCTTCGCTCCGCGTCGGAGTTTGAACGGGAACGCTGTTGCCAGCTTGTGCTGGAAGAAAGAGTCGAAGAAATGATTGCGCTCCTTAAGAATGGCGCAAGTAACGGAGCGCTGAACGAGTCAATCGACGCTGGCAGCGATTTGATTCGCGACGCGCAATGCACGCTCGACGGAATTGCGTCGAACTCTTACGCCGATGCATTAATCTCGCTCGGCGATGCATTGTGCGAAATGTTCGATCAACTTCGCGTCTGATCTCGGGGCGCTAAGGGCCGCTCCCACGTCCGAATGTCGCAGCTCAAAATCCGCGAGATGCCGCAGGATGAGCGGCCGCGCGAAAAACTCGCGGCGCATGGCGCCAACGCCTTAACCGATCCAGAGTTAATCGCTATCTTGCTGCGCACCGGAATTCACGGCGCCAACGCGATCGAAGTCGCGCGCAAATTGTTGAAAGATTACGGCTCGCTCAGCGGATTAAGCCGTTGCACGGTTGATGAGCTATCGAGGATGCGCGGTGTTGGTTTTGCCAAAGCAGTACAACTGGTTGCCGCCTTCGGACTCGGCCAGCGGCTCGCGCGCGAGACATTGTCAAAGCAAAAAATCGATTCGCCCGAGCTCGTGAATGAACTCGTCGGGCCCGAGATGCGGCGGCTTCGGAAAGAATCGCTACGCGTGATCCTGCTCGATACGCGTTATCATTTGATTCGAGTGGAGGAAGTCTCGATGGGAAGCGTAAACGAAAGTATCGCTCATCCGCGCGACGTCTTTCGGCCCGCGCTGGTCGCTTCGGCTTACGCTGTCATCGTAGTGCATAATCATCCGTCCGGCGACGCGTCGCCCAGCCAGACAGACCACAGCCTGACGCGACGTCTGGCTGAAGCCGCCGAGCTTTTGCAAATCAAATTGCTCGATCACATCATTATTGGCGCGCCATCGGAAGGGAACCCCGGTTACTTCAGTTTCAAGGAAGCAGGCGTTTTGTAACAACGGAAATCCGAAATTCGAATTCGAAACAAATGAGCAGCGTGAGAATTCATCCGATGGCTCTTGTCGATCCGGAGGCGCAAATCGGCGCCGACGTGGAGATCGGCCCGTTCTCCATGATTGGGCCACAGGCTGTGATCGGTGATAAAACGATCGTGCAATCACACGTGGTGATTGAGAGCGAGGTCGCAATCGGCAATGGAAATTTCATCGGACACGGCGTGATCATCGGCGCGTCGCCGCAGGATGTGTTGTACTCGCCGGAACGCAAAACGAGGGTGGAAATCGGCAACGACAACATCATCCGCGAGTACTGCACGATCCATCGCGGCAGTCCCGATGGCAGCGCGACCAAACTCGGCGACAAGAATTTCCTGATGGCGGGCGCACACATCGGCCACAATTGCCTCATCGGAAACAACGTGATCATCGCGAACAACTGTTTGCTGGCGGGCCACGTGCAGGTTGATGACGGCGCGTTTCTCGGCGGCGGATCGACTTTTCATCAGCACATGCACATCGGACGACTGGTGATGGTGCAGGGCAGTTCCGCGTTCGGGAAGGATCTGCCACCGTTCGTTATCGCAGCCGAACGCAACTTCGTCTTCGGAGTAAACGTCGTTGGGCTACGTCGCGGCGGATTCAGCGCAACGGACCGAGATGAAATCAAAGCAGCCTTCAAGCTTATTTATCTGAGCGGACTGAACATTTCTCAGGCGCTCGAAAAAGCAGCGACGACGAAGTTCGGCGCACCAGCGCGCGAATTCCTGGACTTCGTCGCGAACGCAAAAAAGCGCGGCATTTGTCCGCTCAAACGCGGCGCGCTGTAACACAGGCTGCCCAGCCTGTAAAGCAAGCAGGCGTCTCGCCTGCAAAATTTCGGAAACTAGGGGCGTACGGCAAGCGGGGACGCACGCCAGCCCCACAGACAAGATGTCAGGTCATCCCAAGCAACGCGAGCAGGCGACCGGTTTTTCCTTTCTCGGCGCGATAGGAATAATAACGAGGCAGATTGCAAGCTGTGCACACGCCGGAGTCGTGAACTTTATTGACCCCCAGCGCGCGACATTGCCGGACAATTTCCGCCGCAAAGTCGACTTCGTAATGAGGCGGACGGATGCACGGGGTGAGTTGCACGATCATATTCGCCGGATCGGAGCCGAAGCGATCAATAAGTTGTCTGAACGCGTTCGCGACCACGCCAAGCTCGGTGCCGTTGCGCCCTGAGTGCACGAGACCAATGGCTGGCGTTTTTGGATCGACAATGTAAACAGCACAACAGTCGGCCACGTAAACGCCCAGGACAATACCGCGTTGGTTTGTGATGATGCCGTCACAGCCGGCAAACTCTTTGTCGCTTTTCAACGGCGCATCGACAATCGCGATTTTGTTTCCGTGAACTTGTTGCGCGGTCACCAGGGGCCAATCACCCATGCCGCCTGTTTTGCGAATCTCGCGATGCGCGGCATCGAGCCGATTCAGGACCTCAGCTTTGGCATCCGAAACATTGATACCCGGAATTCGTTGCGTAAAAACGTGACGACAGATTCCAATCGCGCTGAGTGCGGGAAATTGCTCAAACGGAAGCTGCATCACTTGCCTACACTCATACCATACAGCAACACTTGGCAAAGCGATGCGAGGACGCATCGCACTCCCAAAACACTTCGTGCAAAATTCGTCGAGAAGTCTGTTTGGTTTCGCGGAGCTTTTGGAGTGCGTGCGCGTCCTCGCGTCGCTTTTCAGAGCTCTATTTGCGCCTTTGTCGATTCATCTGGCATCGTTTTCGGAGCTCCGAAAGCTTTCGCAAGCAGGAAGCCGATCCACCTATATCGAATACGGCCGCGCTTCCTTAGGCCGGTTTGGATTGCGGATTTGACGCTTATTTGGAATCAGAAGTTCGCGATCTTCGGATCGAAGTCCGCACCACGGTGTCCTCCGCCTGTTTTGGCTTTCCTTCCGCATCCACGCCACTGCCGGTGTAATAAGTCTTTGTTTTGGTGGCGCGCGGCGCGAGGTCGGCGAACATCTCTTGGTACGTGCTTTGCGCGCCCGTGGCGCGATCGAATTCTGCCAACGACGAGTTATATCCAAACAGCGCCTGCAAGCGCGTCGATTGCGCGGTGAGTAATTGTACTTGGGCGTTCAGCACATCCAACTGAACTCCGGCACCAGCATCGAGGCGCGCCTTGGCCAGACGCAACGCTTCGTCGGCGAGCTCGACGTTTTTCTCCTGGCTTTTAACCAGCTCCTGGTTCTGCTGCAGATTCGAGTAGGCTTGTTGAATTTCCAGTTCCACCTGCCGAACGTCGTCATCATAGGTGATCTTCGTTTCCGAAAGAAGGGCGCGCTGTTGTATGACCTGGCCAGCGATCGCGCCGCTGTCCCAGATTGGCAGGCTGCCCTGGACCAGTGCGAGCCAACCTTTCGAAATATCATGCCAACTTGAATTCGTCGGCGAGCTGATCCACTCGCCGCCGCCCGTCGTGGTGATGGTGGGGAGATACTGACCCGCTGTCGCGCGCACCTGTTGAAGCTGGTTCAATACGTTTGCCCGCGCCTGCTTGAGAAACGGGCGCCGCTCCTTTCCCATCTCGATCGCATCGGCCAGGTTAATGAGCCGTGGGATGTACGGCATTTCACCAACTACCTCCAAGGGCGGGTTTTCACCGCGTCGTGGTTGGAAGTACAGACCAAGAGTCTTGGCTAGCGTCAACTTCGATATTCGTAAGTTGTTCTGCGCGGTAATCAGTAGAGGAAGTTGATTGTAGAGTGCCACCTCCGCCTGCAACACGTTGAACCGCGGAACGGTTCCCGCTTCAAAACGATTCTGCTGATCCTTCAGTTGGCTTTCCAGAAGATGCACTGATTGCTCGTTCACCGTGACGAGCTCTCGATTAACTACAATCTGGTAGAACTGCGTTTTCACAGTCGCGATGAGCTGGTCCAGAACATTCCGGAAAGCGAAGTATGCGCTGTCTCGCTGAAAAAACGTGCCGCGAATCTCCGGAAAGGTCGTGCCATTGAAGATGAGCTGTCTTCCAAGAACGCTGATCGAGTAAGAGACGTCGCTCTGCTGCACATTTGTAATAGATGGTGTCGGTGAGGCAGCAGCCTGTGGTGGCTGAACATCTCTGACCTGCGACGCCGGCGATTCAATAAATGCTGCAGCAGCAGCGCCGCCTGTCGTGGTTCCTGGGGTGGTGCCCGTTCCCGTGGAAGTGCTTGTTCCGAATATGCGGGCGCCACTGAGGTGTGGGTCAATCCATTCAAATTGGGCGTTCGCTGTGATCTGCGGCAGGGCCTGCGCGCGGACCTGAATGATCACGCCTTTGGTGCGCTTGATCTCCTGTTCCGCGTTGAGGAGAGTTGGATTCTGTTGGAGCGCCGTGAGAATGGCTTGATTAAGAGTAAAGGTGGGAACCCTACCGGCGGAACCTGTTCCGGTGCGGTACCCTGTTTCGCTGCCACCAAAACTTGACGGGCAAAGGAGGCCGAACGTTGCAAGAATCCACAGAGAAAGAAGAAAATTTCGCATAGCGGTTTAGCGGTTAGATGCGCGAAACGCCGCGCCCGGATTTAGCTTTAGCTGTTTTGCTCCGACTTGGTAGCACCGCCGGCAAACAAATGAAAATCATTTCGACTGGCAATAATCGTAAATCTTGCTGTAGATCTGCAGCCAGGCCTTCTGTTCATCGGGCGTCAGATGGTTCAGTATTTTCATCAGGTTGCCCACCATTTCTTCGCGAATCCGCCGCACGAGGGCGGAGCCCTTCGGCGTGATGCAGACCATCACTTTGCGGCGATCATCGGGCGCAACCGAGCGCATAACGTAGCCAAGATTCTCCAGGCGGGCAACCAGACCGCTCGCCGCCGCCGTTGTGTGCCCCATTTTCTGCGCAATTGCGGACATGGTGAGCACTTCTTTTCGATCGAGGTACGCAAGAAGAAAAAACTGCGGGAACGAAACGTTGCCCGGCGCGAGCTCCTTGCAGAGACGCAGCACAAAACAGCGCTGCATTTCCATTACGATGTGGGAGAGCCGTTCAGCATCCGCACGAATTGGATCGATGGAACTTCGTGCAGATTCCGTAACGGTTCCCGTATTCAAGGCGATTAAACTAGAAATGCGTGCATAACCTGTCAAACCCGCACAGCAGACTTTGGAGTGCGGCGATCCGGCAGCTGCCGGACCGCTTTCGAAAGCGCAGACGTCTCTGTACAATCCAAATGCAACGCGAATCTCGCTACTCCCAGATTTGAACATCAACAATTTCATCCGCTTTCAACGACTGGCCGAGGTCAAGCCGCAGTAACGCATTTGATTGGCTCAAACCAAAAAGCGCGTGCGATTCCTGACGGCCTACCGGAGAAAACTTTCCGTGTTCTAGTTTCCCGCGAATATAATGCGCTCGGTCGCCTTCGTTCGTTAAATCCACGGCCAACTTCGCCGGCAGCTGCGGGAGATCGAGATTGATTGCACCCATCATCTTCAAAATCGCGGGTCGCACGAATTGCAAAGACGTGACGAAAGCCGACACCGGATTCCCTGGTAACCCGAATACTGCGCACTCGCCAATGTTGCCAAACAGGAATGGTTTGCCTGGTTTGATCGCCACGCGCCAGATGTCGATCTGCGCTCCGAGCGTGTGCAATGCGTCCTTTACCAAGTCATGCTCTCCTACAGAAACGCCGCCGCTGATAATGAGAATGTGATTTTTCATCCCGCGCTTGATCGCCTCGCGCAATGACTCGCGTTCGTCGCGACAATGTTCCA
>Ga0209157_1001987_pt1 | contig 16554 bp, 13 predicted proteins | sample GraSoiAngelo_135_FD_185892 | JGI IMG/M metagenome (GOLD analysis project Ga0209157, IMG submission 185892) | Grasslands soil microbial communities from the Angelo Coastal Reserve, California, USA - 14_0929_05_40cm (SPAdes) (version 2) | ecosystem: Environmental > Terrestrial > Soil > Grasslands ...
CGCCCGCTGGCGGAATACCTGGCGCTCGTGCGCACCGGCTGCGACCTCGCGCGCGCCACGGGGATGCTCGTCGTCCCGAGCGTGAAGTATCATCTGCCGCGGCTCGCCGAGCCGTTCCGCGAGGGCGAGTACCGGCACACGACGCGGCGGCTCGCCGAGGCGTGGGGCGAGCCGCCGCTGCTCCTGGAGAAGGACTTCTCTCCCACCCTCGCGGGCGACGCGCTGTCGGAGGACCCCGCCCAAATCGTACGCTGGCTGCGAGAGGTGCCCGAACGGATCCGCGAGGCAGCGCCCGTTCCCGTGCGGGTCGCGGTGAAGCTCATGAACGCGCGCTTCGATGACGCGTTTCAGGTCGCCATGATGGACGCCGCGGCGGGCGCCGACACCCTCGTCTGCTTCAATCGCTTGTTCGACGAACGGCTCGGCGTTGCCTACGGGGGATGGGAGTTGAGCGATCGGAACCTGAGAGTGCTGGAGTCTCGACTGACCCTGGGAACCCCGCACTTGCGTGCGGGGTCAGTCGTACCACTGACCCCGGGCGCAAGCCCGGGGATCCCGACACCCACCGGAACCGGGAACATCTGCTCCGGCCGCATGATCCTTGAGTATGCCCGTCGCGGCTGCGAAAGCGTGCAGCTCCACACCTTCTTCCAGCTGCCGCTCTCCCAGTTCCCCGCGACCCACGGGTCGCGCACGCAGCGCGCGCTGCACGCGCTGATATTCGACCCGCGGGACGGCTTGGTCGCGGGAATGTTGGAGCTCGAGGCTCGGGGGAAGCTCGAGCGCCGCGACGGGGAGCTGCACTTCCTGGATGTCGCACGTGATGCGCATCGCCCGCATTGAGCTGTTCGACCTCGCCCTGCCGCTCGTCGAGCCGTTCATCATCTCGGGCGGTGCGGTGAGCGAGCGTCGCTCGCTCATCGTGGCGCTGCACGACGACGAGGGGCACGTGGGCTATGGCGAGTCGCCGCCGTTCGAGCTGCCGTTCTATTCGGCGGAGACGCTCGCGAGCGCCATCGACCTGACGCGCCGGGTGCTCGCGCCGCGCGTCGCCGGCCGGGCGTTCGAATCGCCCGAAGCGGTGGACGAAGCGGTGCGGACGGAGATTCGCGGCAACCCGTTCGCCCGGGCTGGCGTCGAGACGGCGGCCTGGGACCTCGCGGCGCACCGCGCGGGCGTCGGCATGGCCCAGCTCATCGCCGGCCGCCTCGGGGTCGCGCCGGCGACGAGTGTGCCGTGCGGTGTGGCGCTCGGCATCCCGGGCGATCGGCAGCCGGAGACGCTGACGCGGCGGGTGTACGACGCGTTGCAGCTGGGCTACCGCCGCGTGAAGATCAAGATCGCGCCCGGATGGGACGAGATCGCCGTGCGCGCCGCGCGCTCGGGCATGGCGGGCACGGAGCTGCCGCTCACCGTGGACGCGAACGGCGCCTATCGCTGGCCGGATCACGAGCGCGCCTTGCGCGCGCTCGACGACGCCGGGCTCTTGTTCATCGAGCAGCCGCTCGCCCCCGATGAGCTGGTGGGGCACGTCCGGCTCGGTCGCGAGCTGCGTACCCCCGTCTGCCTCGACGAGACGCTCGAGAGCGCCGCGCTCGCCCGGCAAGTGAAGGAGCTCGAGGGCCCGCGGGTCTGGAACCTCAAGGTCCACCGCGTGGGCGGTCTTGCGGAGGTGAGCCGGATGTACCGTATCGCCGTGGAATACGGGGCCCAGCTCTGGGCGGGCACGATGCCCGCTACGGGGATCGGGTCGCAGGCCGACCTCGCCGTCGCCTGCTTGCCTCGCTGCGTCTATCCCTCCGACCTCGAGCCCAGCACGCGCTGGTTCGGCCGGGGGGTGGACGTGATCAAGCTGACCATGGGAACGGACGGGCGGATGGCCGTTCCCGGAGTCTCGGTGGCCCGGTTGCTGGACGCGGGACGTTTCCGTTCCGCGGCCCGCTTGCTACCTTAGAGCCGTTGGCCGCGAGCCCGTCGTCCCGACAACAACGCCATGATTCCGCTCGAGAACCAGCCGCCCACCTACTGGGCAACGACACTCTACAAGGATCCCCGGGAGCGTCCCAAGGCCGACGCGCCGATCCGGGATCTGCCTCAGCGCGCCGCGCAGCGGTTCAAGCGGGCCCGCGAGGGGATGCGCGCGCTCAAGCACGTGACCGAGCAGGTCGTGTTCATGGGAACGACCTGGAAGTGGGTGTGGATGTACGAGGTCGCCGGACGCAAGCTCGGCTACCTCCATCCCATGGAGCTGAGCGTCAGCGGCACGTTCGTATTGAGGGAATTCGAGGAGAAGGAGCTGGCGCTCACCGACGGACTCCCCAAGCCGATCCGCGCGGCGATCCGCGACGGCGAGATCGCGAGCGGCGTGCGCTGGTGCTGGCTGCCGTTTCCCGACCTCGATGCCGTGGACGCGTTCGTCGAGATCGTTCGCCTCAAACACATGCTGCTGGCGCGACCCGACTAGCGTCCGCGTTTTGCCCTTGTGCGGCGTTCGCCGCCGGGGCTACATTCCGGCGCCCGCAAGCCGTTTGACACCCGAACGATACATTCGCCATCGAGCGCATTGATGACGAAGAGGTGTGGCAGGTCCGCGGCCGGGATCGCCGTGGTCGTCTTCATGGCCAGCCCGCTCGCCGCGCAAAACGGCCAGCCGCAGGAAGCCCGCACGGCGCGCGTCATCAGCGACACGGGCAGGCTCAAGGGTCCCCGCCAGCCCATCTTTTTTCGCCACGACGTTCACGCGGGTCAGGATCGCATCCCCTGCATGTACTGCCACGCCTCGGTGGCGGTCTCGAGCGAGCCGGGCATCCCCGCGGTGCAGACGTGCTTCGGCTGTCACCAGCTCATCATGGGATCCACGCCGTCCCACCAGGCCGAGATCAAGAAGGTCCAGCAGGCCTGGATCGGGAAGCAGCCACCCCAGTGGATCCGGGTCCACGCGCTCCCCGGGTTCGTGCGCTTTCCCCACATGCGGCACATTAAGGCGTTGGGCACGCAAGCGTGCGCGACCTGTCACGGCCAGGTCGAGCGCATGCCCCAGGTCTATCAGGTGTCGACCCTGAAGATGGGCTGGTGCGTCAACTGTCACGTGCGGAGCGGCGTGAGCCGCGATTGCACCCTGTGTCACTACTGATGGGCGAGCCGATGGAGCGGAGACGGTTCCTCAAGGTCCTCGGCGTGACCGGGGGCGGCGCGGCGTTGCTGTCGGGCTGCGGCATCGGTCCCGAGCCGACCGAGAAGCTCATTCCCTACCTGATCCCACCCGAGGACCAGGTCCCGGGCACGCCGACCTACTACGCCACGACCTGCCGGGAGTGTCCGGCCGGGTGCGGCCTGCACGCCAAGGTGCGCGAGGGCCGCGTCGTGAAGCTCGAGGGGAACCCCGAGTCGCCGATCAACCACGGACGGCTGTGCCCGCGCGGCCAGGCGGGGCTGCAGGGGCTCTACAATCCCGACCGCGTCGCCGGTCCGCTGCAGCGGACAGCGGACGGCCAGTGGAAGCCCATCGCCTGGGACGACGCCATCGGCCGCGTCGCGGCGAAGGTGAAGGGGGCGCGAGGCAAGGGGATCGTTTTCGTGACGGGCCACGAGTCCGGTGCGTTCGGCGAGCTCGTGGATGAATGGATGCGGCAGGTGGGCGGCCGGCACGTGATCTACGAGCCGTTCGCCTTCGAGGCCCTGCGCGAGGGGAATCGCCTCGCCTTCGGTACGTCCGCCGTGCCCTGGTACGACTTCGCGAACGCACGCTACCTCGTCTCCTTCGGCGCCGACTTCCTGGACACCTGGGTGTCGCCGGTCGGGTACCAGAACGGCTTCGCCCGCGCGCACGGGTTCCAGGCTGGGCGCGATGCCTCCATGGCCAAGTTCGTGTTCGTCGGCCCGCGGCTGTCGCTCACCGGCATGAACGCGGACGAGTGGATCGCCGCGGCGCCCGGCACGGAAGGACTGCTCGCGCTCGCGATGGCGTCCGTGATCGTGCGCGAGCGGCTCGCGCCCGTGCCCTCCGACGCGGCGCGGCTCGCGTCCCTGCTGTCGCGTCATGCGCCGGCGCAGGTGGCCTCGGCGGTGGGAATCGAGCCGAGCGTCATCGCGCGCCTGGCACGCGAGTTCGCCGCGTCCAAGGGCGGTCTCGCGGTGGCGGGCGGGATCGCGGCCCAGTACCCGAACGGCGCCGCAATCGTGGCGGCGGCGAACATCCTCAACTACGTCGCGGGCACGGTCGGCAAGACGGTCAAGTTCGGGCCGAACGACAGCCTCGGGGGGGCGGGGTCGGGGTCGTTCCAACAGATGGCCGACCTCGTGTCCGACATGGAGGCGGGCAAGGTCGCCGTGTTACTCGTCCACGGCGCGAACCCGGCACACTCCCTGCCGGGCGCGTTCTCGCAGGCGATCGCCAAGGTCGGCTTCAAGGTCGGCTTCTCGCCCTACCTCGATGAGACGGCGGCCGTCGCGGACCTCATCCTCCCCGATCTCCATCCCCTCGAGCAGTGGAACGATGCGCGCCCGCGGGCCGGGGTGTTCGCGCTGCTGCAGCCCGTGATGCAGCCTGTGTTCCCTGACGCGCGGCACACCGGAGACGTGCTGCTACGGGCTGCGGGGAGGGACCAGACGTTCCAAGAGTATCTCCAGGGCAGGTGGCGCGAGCTGCACCGCCGCCACGGCGGGGGCAAGAGCTTCGAGCAATTCTGGAGCGAGGCGTTGCAACACGGCGGCGTCTACGGCGAAGCGCCGCTGCAGCCGGTGCGGCTGGCGTCCGGGGTCGGGCAGCTCACGCCGACCCCGCCGGCGCTGGCCGGCGGTCCGGGGGAGACTGTGCTCACCGTGTTTCCGTCCATCGGCCTGTACGACGGTCGCGGGGCCAACAAGCCCTGGCTGCAGGAGCTGCCCGACCCCGTCTCGAAGATCACGTGGCACGCCTGGGTCGAGGTCCACCCCGCGACCGCGGCCGGGTGGGGTCTCACGAACGGCGATTTCCTGCTGCTCAAGTCTCCCTACGGCGCCGTCAAGGCGCCGGTATGGATCACCCCCGGCGTGCGGCCCGACGTGCTGGCCGCCGCGACCGGCCAGGGCCACACGGCGTACGGCCGCTATGCGAAGGACCGCTCCGGTAACGCGTTCGAGCTGCTGTCGTCGGCCCCGAACGGATACGGGGGCCGCACGTTCAGCGTGGCGGTGTCGGTCGTGAAGACGGGAGAGCATCGCCGCCTCGCGACGGCCGAAGGCGATCCCCGCGAGCTGGGCGCGCACAACGTCGAGGTGTTGCCGCTCGGGCGGGCGCGGCAGCTCAAGTCCGGCGAGCGTGCGTTCGAGGAGCACGAGGCGCCCGCCTACGCCGAGCGCGCGCTTGAGGATTGGGCGGCGGCGCAACACGAGAAGGCGTCGCTCGGTAACTACGCGGGCGAGCACCCGCGCTGGGGGTTGGCGATCGACCTGGCGACATGCACCGGCTGCTCCGCCTGCGTCACGGCGTGCTACGCCGAGAACAACATCGCTACCGTGGGCGAGGAGCTCGTGGTGCGACGCCGCGTGATGAGCTGGATGCGGGTCGAGCGCTACTACACCGGCGGGGAGCACGGCGAGCCGGTGGGCGCGGTCGTGACGCCGATGCTGTGCCAACAGTGCGGCAACGCCCCCTGCGAGCCGGTCTGCCCGGTGTTCGCGGCCTACCACACCGCCGACGGCCTGAACGGCCAGGTCTACAACCGCTGCGTCGGCACGCGCTATTGCTCCAACAACTGCCCGTACAAAGTCCGCTATTTCAACTGGTACAACTTCGCGGAGCAGGGCGGCGAGTGGGAGTCCTGGCCCGCGCCGCTCGACATGCTGCTCAACCCCGACGTCACGGTGCGCGAGAAGGGCGTCATGGAGAAGTGCACGTTCTGCGTGCAACGCATCCGCGGCGCGCAGAATCGTGCCCGCCTCGAGGACCGCACCGTGCGGGACGGCGAGATCGTCCCCGCCTGCGCCCAGGCCTGTCCCTCCGAGGCGATCGTGTTCGGCGACCTCCACGATCGGCGCTCCCGCGTCTCAGAGCTCGCCCAGGACCCGCGGGGTTATCACGTGCTCGCCGGCCTGAACACCAAGCCGGCGATCACCTATCTCGCCAAGGTCGTGCACGATGGCTGAGGCTCCCGCGCCCCCTTCGCGAGTCACCTATGACTTCGTCACGCGGGCCGTCGCGCGGACGTTGGGCAACCCGGGGAAGGGCTACTACGCGCTGCTGGGCGGCGCGGTCGGTCTGCTCGCGATCGGGATCGTCTGCCTGCTGCTGCTGCTCCGCTACGGCCTCGGCCTCGCCGGGTACTCCCACCCGGTCTACTGGGCCGTCTACATCACCTGCTTCGTGTTCTGGGTGGGCATCGCGCACTCGGGCACGCTGATCTCGGCGATTCTGTTCCTCTTCCGCTCCGGGTGGCGCACCGCGGTGTATCGCACCGCGGAGGCGATGACGGTGTTCGCCGTGATGACGGCGGGGCTGTTTCCGCTGATCCACATCGGACGCCAGTGGTACCTCTATTGGCTGATCCCGTATCCGAACGAGCGCGGGCTGTGGCCCAACTTCAAGTCGCCGCTCATCTGGGACGAATTCGCGATCGGGACCTACTTCACGGTCTCGAGCGTGTTCTTGATCATGGGACTGATCCCGGACATCGCGGCGGTGCGGGACGTGGCGACGGGCTGGCGGAAGAAGCTCTACGCCATCACGGCCGTCGGCTGGCGCGGCACGAACGAGCAGTGGCGCCACTACACGCGCGGCTACCTGTACCTCGCGGCGCTCGCGACGCCGCTCGTGCTGTCGGTGCACAGCGTGGTGTCGTGGGACTTCGCGATGGCGATCGTCCCGGGGTGGCATGCCACGATCTTCGCCCCCTACTTCGTCGCGGGCGCGATCTACTCCGGCGTCGCCATGGTGATCACGCTGCTCGTGCCGATCCGTAAGCTGTTTCGTCTGGAGGAGCTCATCACCGGTCACCACTTCGAGAACCTGGCGAAGCTGTGTCTCCTGACCGGGATGATCGTCGCGTACGCGTACTGCGTGGAATACTTCACGGCGTGGTTCGGCGGCAACCCGAACGAGCGCGCCGCCTTCTGGTACCGCGCCTTCGGGCCGTTCTGGTGGGCGAGCTGGACGATGATCATCTGCAACGCGTTCCTGCCCCAGCTCCTGTGGTTCAAGACGATCCGCACCAACATTCTGGCGCTGTTCGTGATCTCGATCTTCGTGAACATCGGAATGTGGTTCGAGCGCTTCGTGATCATCGTCGTGTCGCTCGCGGGCGAGCCCTTCACGACGTGGACCAACGCGACCTACAACGCGACCTGGGCCGACTGGGGCATCATGGCGGGCAGCTTCGGATGGTTCTTCATGTGGTTCCTCCTGTTCGTGAAGAACTTCCCCGCGGTGTCGATCTCCGAGGTCAAGGAAGTCCTGCCCCCGCCCCGGCGCGCGTCGCGGGCGGTGCACGCATGAGGCTGCCCGACCCGCTCGCCACACTGCGCGCGATCTTCCACCCGCCGCCCACCCCGGGGGTGCTCGGCGTGTTCGGCCAGCTCGACGCCGCGGTCGACACCGTGCGGCGCCTGCGCGCCGGCGGCCACCACGACTTCACCGTCTACTCGCCCATCCCGCGGCACGAGCTGGAAGACGTGCTCGACCAGCCCGTGAGCCCGGTGCGGATGTTCACGCTGATCGGCGGCGCCGCCGGCTGCGCCATCGGCGCGTGGCTCACGCTCTACATGTCCTATGATTGGCCGATCGTCGTGGGCGGCAAGCCGATCGGCTCGATCCCGCCCTACGTCGTCATCATGTTCGAGATGACGGTGTTGTTCGGCGCCCTCTCGACGATCCTCGGGATCGCGTTCAACGCGGTGTTCGCCGCGCGCCGCCTCGGCACGGTGCTGTACGATCCCCGCTTCACGAACGACAAGTTCGGCATCTTCGTCCCCTGCGCCCCCGACCGGGCCGGCCAGGTGGAGACGCTGTTGCGGCAGGCCGGTGCCGAGGAGGTGCGGCGTGCGTAGGCCACGTGCCGCCCTTGCCGCCCTTGCCGTCCTGGCCGTCGTCGCCTGCAATCCGGACGACGTGGTGCACCACGTCGGCTGGTTCGCCACCATGCGCCACCAGCGGAGCTTCAAGCCGTACAGCCGCAACCTGGCGCCCGTCCCCGGCACGGTGCCCGTCACGGGCGTGGCGCCCACGGCCGACCTCAAGAGCGCCGACCGGCTCACGAACTCGCGTACCCGGACGTCCGAGTCGCTCAACCGCGGGAAGTTCGTCTACGAGACCTACTGCCTCGTGTGCCACGGCGAGGCGGGAAAGGGGGACGGGCCCATCGCTTCCGGCCCGACAGGCGGGTTCTTTCCCGCCGTGCGGTCGCTCGTGACCGACCAGCTCGCGAAGCAGAGCGACGGCTACATCTACGGCGTGATCGTGAACGCGCAGGCGATGGGCCGCCTGATGCCCCACTACGGCGACAAGGTGCGCGGTACGGACCGCTGGGACCTCGTGAACTACGTCCGGACGCTGCAGGCGCAGGCCCGGAGCGGAGGCAGCCGGTGAGCGCCGCTCCGGCTGCCGCCCGCGCCGAGCTCGTTCGGCGGGCGCGGGCCTTCCCGGTCCGGGGCGTCGTGGCCCTGGGCGCGGTCGCCGCTCTCGTCGGGGGGGCGGTCTTCCTCTGGGCCCTCGGGAGCGGACGCGCGGACCGCGCGTGGCAGGCCTATCACGTCAACTTCATGTTCTGGATCGGGCTGGCGCAGGCGAGCGTCGCGTTCGCCGCGACCCAGAAGCTCGCGAAGGGTCACTGGTCCGGTGTCATGATCCGCTTCGCCGAGGCCGCCGCGCCGTTCCTGATCGTGGCGTTGGCGCTGTTCCTCGGGCTGTTCTTCGGGCGGCAGCACGTGTTCTCCTGGCTGCACGAGCCCCGCGCGGACATCGGCCCCTGGCTCACCACGAAGTTCTTCTTCGTGCGTAACGGCCTGGTGCTGGCAGGGCTCGCGTGGCTCTCCTGGCGCTTCGTGCGCCACGACCTCGAGCCCGACATCCGCGAGCTCGCCGAGGGGCGGCCGTCCGACCGCCTGGAGAACCGCGATCGCATCAGCCGCGACGCCGCCATCCTCATCGTCGCGTTCGCCTTCGGGCACAGCCTGCTCGCGTTCGACCTGATGATGTCGCTCGCGCACAAGTGGGTGAGCAACCTGTTCGGCGCGTTCTACTTTATGGGGAGCTTCCTCGCGGCCCTGATGGCGCTCGCAGTGGGCGCCGTGCTGCTCCGGCGGGCGATGCGCCTGGGCGACCTGATCTCGCCCCGGCAGCTGCACGACCTCGGGAAGTTGTGCTTCGGGTTCACGGTGTTCTGGGGCTACCTGATGTGGGCGCAGTTCCTGGTGATCTGGTACGGGAACCTGCCGGAAGAGACCTATTTCATCTTCTACCGCCTCATCGGCCAATGGAAGCCGGTAGGCGTGGCGGTGTTCTTCCTCGTGCTCGTGATCCCGTTCGTCGGCCTGCTGGGGGTGAAGCCGAAGAGGTCCCCGCCCATCCTGCTCGCGTTCGCCGTGACGAGCCTCGTCGGCATCTGGCTGGAGCGCTATCTCGAGATCGTGCCGTCGATCAACGGCGGCGCGGGCCCGGCGCTCGGCGTCCCGGAGCTCGGCGTCACCCTGCTGTTCGGCGGGCTGTATCTGCTCGCGATCGGCTGGTTCGCGGCGCGCTTCCCGATGATCTCGCCTCGTCTCGCCGCCGACACGCTGGAGCGGGAGCAACACTAACAGGCAACGACGTGGGGAGTGGGGAGTGGTTCGTGGCGGCGCGCGCCGGGCCTCCGGTGCGCAGCGGAGAGTACCACTCCCCAGGGTTTTCTACCTGATGAGCTCCAGCAGCTTGGACAGCGAGTCCGCCGGCAGCGCCCCCTCGATCTCCACCCGCAGGTTCCCCACGTAGCGTGCCAGGCGCTCGCTGACATCGACACGCTGCACCGCGGCGGCCCCGACCTCCATCCCGGGAGCTCCCTCCGCGGCGGGACGCTCGTGCAACCGCACGACCGTCCCTGACGCGAGCTGCTGCTCGACGAGCACGACGCGCTCGGCCGCCGAGCGCCGCTTGGCGACCGCGGGGAGATTGGGGATGCGCGCGGGCTCGACTCCCAACATGACCCGCGCCGTGTCCCAGGGGATCGTCTCCCAGCGCACCGCCAACGCGGCGACGGGCGCGGCGGGCGCGGCGAGCGCGGCGGCGGGTGTGGGGGGCGGCTTGGCCCGGGCGGCCTGGTCGAGCGGCGTCATCTGCGGGTTGGGAACGGCGGAGCCGGAGATCATCTGGTCCCGCTGCGCGGCCGCGACCGACCGGGCCGCCTCGTCGGCTTCCGGCAGGGCCCGACCGGCGGGCGGCGCCTGCTGCGCGAGCGTCTTCGACTCTGGAGCCTGTCGGGTGGGCACCGTCCGCGCCGTGTCGTGCGGGGCCGCAGCGCGGCGGTCTGGCGCGGCGGGGGCGATGGGGGGTTCTCCACGGAGATACCACCCGGCGGCGAGCGCGAGCATTACGGTGGCCGCCCACGCGAGTGGCAGCCGCGCGGGCCACCGCGCCGGTGGCGGCGGCTGCGCGTCGCCGGGCCGCGACGGGAAGGGCGGGACGTCACGGGCGGGCGGTGCCGCCAGCGCCAGTAGCTCGCCGGCGCGCGCGATCAGCGCCCGCTGTTCCTCCAGCCGGCCCCGGCACGCGGGGCACTCGCCGAGGTGGGCCTCGAGCCGCCACGCCTCGGCTTGCGGCAGCTCACCGTCGAGGTAGGCGTGCAGCTGCCCGTCATCCACGTGCGATATGCTCATCCCGCTCTCCCGCTGCGAACGCGTCCACCAGTCGGCGCCGCGCGCGCGCCAGGGTCGTCCCCACGGCGCCGCGCGCCAGTCCGGTTTGGGTAGCGATCTCGTCGTACGACAATCCTGCATCCCACAGCAGCAGCACTTCGCGGTCGCGGGGCGTGAGCTGCTCCAACGCGGTCCGCACCCGCGACCGCGCCGCCTCCGCGTGGACCGCATCGTCCACCGCCGGCGCGCTCGCCGGTTCGCTCGTCAGGAGCGTCAGGTGCCGACGCTCTCGTGCGGCCCGGCGGGCATCGTCGCGCGCCATGTTCGCCGCGACCACGAACAGCCAACCACGCACGCTCTCGGGCTTGTGCACGACCGCCCGCGCGAACGCCTCCTGCGCGAGGTCCTCTGCGCGCTCGACGTCCCACACCTTGCGGTACAGGAATCGCACGAGCGCGGGGAAGGTGGAGCGGTAGATCTCGGCCAGGTCCTCTGGCATACCTTAGTGCGGAATGCGGAGTGCGGAGTGCGGAGTCGAAGGGTGAGCTTCGGCCCTGACCTCCGACGGTCCACTCCGCATTCCGCACTCCTCACTCCGCACTTGTCTTATCCCCGAAACTCCCTCACGAGCCGCTCCAGCTCGCCGTCCTGCCAGGTACTCTTACCCCCGGGTTCAATCTTGATGCTCACGCGCCGCCCTGCCACCAGGACCGCGGGCTCGAGCGCGGCGGGCTTGACGAGCTCCGGCAACGCGCGCAGCAGCGCGAAATAGGCATCGCTGAACGCGGCCACCCGGACCACGGGCAGCGAGTCGCCGTGCGCCACGTCCGTCCACACGCTATCCCGCCGGACGAACAGGTGGCCGCCGACCCGCCGCGAGGCTTGACCGGCCAACCGACCCCGCACGGCCTCGTCCATGTCCGCCGCCTCGGCGGCGTTAGCCACCGCGGCCGACTTCGCTTCGCGCCGCGCCCGGTCGACGGAGAGGGCTCCCACCTGCGCGGCGGGCGCGGGCGCGATCCGATCGAACGGCGGGCGCACGACGACCTGGTTCGGCTCCTGCACAAGATACGACGTGTACTCCGTGAGAATCCCGTAGCGCAGCGCCAGCCGCTTCAGCTCGTTCATGATCTCGGGATTCTGCCCGTGGAGGCGGATCTCCCGCGTGAGCGCCCCGACCTTGCGCGCCGCCCAGAGCTGTGGGATGTAGTCTGCCCCCGACTGCGGCGTCGCCGCCGCGCTCGTCGCGAAGCGCTCTTCGTGGCCGTTTCTTCGTCCTGTCACCGCAACGCCCCACTCACCACGCCCCACGCCCCTGAATCTTCCGAACACGACCAGCTCGTCTCCCGCGAAGAGGTCCGGCAGGCTTCCCGGCTGCACGTCGTAGAGATCGGCACCGTCCGCCCGCAGCGCCAGGTCGGTCAGCACCGGGCTCGAGACCTTGGCGGCAAGGGAGCCGACCGCCCGCTCGATGTCGCCGCCGGGCTGGATGTATTCGGTCGTGCCGCGGGCCCGCTCGGTGAGGCGATCGAGCACGTATGTGTTCACGTCGTACCCGATGCCGAAGCAGAAGACGCGGAACGCGCCCCGGTTCTGTTCAGCGGCGTTCGCGATCCGCTCGGGGTCGGTCTCTCCCACGGTCGGCATGCCGTCTGTCAGGAACACCACCACGCCGAGCGCCCCTTCCGCAGGCGCCGCGGCGAACGCTTCGCCGAGCGCGGCCGCGATGTTCGTGCCGCCCTCGGCCGAGAGCGCGCGCACCCATTGCTGCGCGTCGCGCACGTGCTCGCCGGCGGCGTCGGTCCACGCGGGGGCGTAGCGCCGCACGTCGCTCGAGAAGGTGATCACGCGGAACCGATCGCTGGGGCGCAACGTGCTGAGCAATTGCACGAGCGCCGCCTTGGCCTGATCGAGCTTCTCGCCGGACATCGAGCCCGAGACATCGAGCACCGCGACCAGGTCGCGGCGCAGCGTCACGGCCTGCGCCGCCTGACCGGGAGCCAGGAGCAACATGAAGGAGCCGTCCTCCCCGAGCGACTGCTGGGTGAGGAGCGACATGCCGACGAGACCGCGCGCGAGGGGGAGGAGGAGGTCCAGGTCGCCTGACCAGCTGGAGTCGGCGAGCGTGACCGCGAGTCCGCCGCCCGAGCGAGTGACCGAGACGCGGTGCGTCGGCGAGTAGGGCTCGCCGAACCGCGCCGCGCTGTCCACCTCCAGCCGGAAGCTGCGGGAGGCCGCGCTCCCCGATGGGCCCCCTACGTAGCGGAAACGCCACGCATCGCCCGCGCGATCGAGGATCTGCGTGTAGCGCAGCGTGATCTTGCGCGTCTCGCCGGGATTGATGGGGAAAACGCGCGCGCGCAGCAGCCCATGACCTGCAAGCTCGATGAGCGCAGGGTCGCGTTTCTGGCGTACGATCGTCTCGTAGATGCCGCGGGCCTGCGTGGCGTCCATCGTCTCGCCCTTGAGCTCACGGTCTCCCTGCCAGAGCGAGAAGTCACTGAACACGGCCTCGCCGGGAAGTGGGTACAGGTAGGTCCCCTCACCCAACCCGGGACCCGTGTTGCGGAACCATTCCTCCACGGTGACCCGGGCGATTCGTCCCGCGACCGCGACCTGCACGGCGCTGCGGATCCGTTCGATGCTTCCGCGGGGAAGCGGGCGGATGGGCTCGATCCACCCCTGGGCGCTCGCTCGCGCGGCGACTGAGCCGGCGAGGGCGAAGGCGAGGAGCGCGGTACGGCACGTGACCAGCATGGCGTCGATCCTGTGGGAGACGCGAGGAGAGACGGCGATCGCGGGAAGATTTGCACAGCTGGAGACATCAGACGTCAGACGTCAGAAATCAGACGTCAGCTAAGTCCGTACGCAGGCTTCTGATGTCTGACGTCTGATGTCTGACGTCTATTGGACCGCGCACTGATTCGGTCCGAACTCGACGAGCTCGGCGTCCACGTCGGAGAGCTCCATGAGCCCCAGATTGGCGAGCTTGATGGTGCGATAGCTGTCGGGCGGGAGCGTGGTGTGGTCCGCGATCCAGCGGAGGAACATCGCGCGGTCTTGCATCGCCGCCGCTTCGTTGGTCGCGGCGACCACGTCGAAGCGCGCCGCCACGGTGCGATCGGCGCGCCGCTCCTGCTCGGCGCCGTAGTGCGCCGGGAGGACGAGTAGCTCGCCCGGCCACTCGCGGCGCGCGCGCTCGAGACTGTTCCACAGCTGCTCGGCCCACGCGGCACCCTTGCCGCCCAGGTCCGGGCGCCCGACGGATTGGACGAACAGGAAGTCGCCCGTGAGCGCGAGCGCGTCGTCCGCGATGAGCGCCACGCTGCCGAGCGTGTGACCGGGCACGTGCTGGGCGCGCAGCGTGGCGCGGCCGAAGGCGATCGTGTCGCCCTCGCTCAGGGGCTGATAGGCGAGGCGGCCCGGCGTGCCGTCGTAGGGCGAGCCGGCGTCGTCGGGGTGGAGAAAGTAGGGCACCTGCCAGCGGGCGGCGGCAGCGCGCGCCCCGCTCAGGTAGTCGGCGTGCATGTGCGTATCGATCACGGCGGCGGGCGTGGCGCCGAGCGCGGTGAGCAACTCGTCGTAGCGCTCGAGGTGGCGTCCGGGGTCCACCACCACCGCGTCGCCGTCGCTGACCAGGACGTAGCTGAGGGCGCCCTTCCCGACTCGGTCGAGTTGGATCACGTGTTGCAGCGTCGGGGTAGGTGACAGGGCGCGCGGCAGGTGAACGGTTTCCCAGGCGGCCATCCCTCCGGTCACCGAGAATGCCTCGAAGCCCTTGTCGCGGAGATACTGAGTGGCTTTGCGGCTGCTGTTGCCGTGACCGCAGATCACGACGACGGGCTGTGTGCGATCGAGCCGCAGCGGCTCGAGCGAGGAGAGCTGGTAGATCTCGGAGGCCGGGACGGCGCGGAAATCGAGACCCGGCCCAAACGTCACACGCGCCTGGGCCACGCGCTCGCTGGCTCGGATGTCGAGCAGTTGCACGCGCTCGCCGCGGTCGAGCTGGAGGGCGAGATCTTCGGGGCGCATTTGGGGCAACGCCGGTGCCGGCATGGGCTCCAGTGTCGTCGCGAGTGATGAGAAACGCAACGGGTCGAGGCCTCCCGCTTTCGAGGGGGACGGGTATATTGTGAACGCGTTCACAAGCTCACATCGCAACGAACGGAGGAGATCGGCAATGCGCTGGACTGTGCTCAGTACGCTCGCCGTGTTCGGGGTGGCGGCCTGCGGCGGCGAGAAGAAGGGTGACGCTTCGCAGACTGCGGCGGTCGCGACGGCGAATGCCGCGCCCGCCCCGGCGGCCGCGACAGCGACCTCGGCGGCAGTGGTCGAGGTGAAGATGACCGGCGACGGCACGAGCAAGGCCGCCTTCGAGCCCGCCGCGCTGACGGTCAAGGCCGGGAGCGTGGTGCGCTTCATCAACGTGAGCGGCGGGCCGCACGACATCGCGTTCTACACGGACTCGGTGCCGAAGGGCGCGGTGGACGCGCTCAAAAAGGGGATGGCGAACACGATGGGCGACCTCGTAGGCCCGTTCCTCACGCAGCCGAACGAGCACTACGACGTGTCCCTCGCCGGCGCGCCGGCGGGGAAGTACCGCGGGTACTGCCTGCCGCACGTGGCGCTCGGGATGCATATCACGATCACCGTGCAGTAACGACGGACGGTCGGTAAGGCGGGCGGCCCCGGGGGAAGCCGGGGCCGTTTGACTTTCCCACGGCCCCGCCGGAAGTTCTCGGGCGGGGCCGTTCATGTCCTCCGTTCTCGAGCGACTGCGCGCCGCCCTGGCGCCGGAGTACGACGTCGAGCGCGAGATCGCGAGCGGCGGCATGGGTATGGTGTTCCTCGGTCGGGACATGGCACTCGAGTGCGCGGTCGCGATCAAGGTGCTCCGCCCCGAGCTCGCCACGGCGCACGCCGCCGAGCGCTTCCTGCGCGAGGCGCGCATGCTCGCCAGCCTGCGGCACCCGCACATCGTCCCGGTGCACCACGTCGGCCAGGCCGGCGAGTTCTTCTACTACGTCATGGACTTCGTGGACGGCGAGACGCTCGCCGACCGACTCGTGCGGGGGCCGCTGCGCCCCCAGGAAGCCCTGAAGCTGGGACGGGACCTGCTCGACGCGCTGCAGGTGGCGCACGAGCGGCTGGTCGTGCACCGGGACATCAAGCCGAGCAACGTGTTCTTCGCGGGCGGCCGCGCGCTGCTCGTGGACTTCGGAATCGCGAAGCCCGTGAGCGGCACGAGCGGCGGGGGCGTCACCCCGCACGGGCGGGCGCCAGCCGCGGCGCCGTCGCTCACCGCGCCCGGTTCAGTCGTGGGGACGTTGGATTACATGCCGCCCGAGCAGGCGGCGGGCGGGGAGGTCACGCCACGGACCGATCTGTACGCCGTCGGCATGGTGCTGTACGAGGCCCTCACGGGGCGGCCCTGGTCGATCCTGGATCGCCCCGACCGGGCGGACTGGTCCGCGGTGCCGCGCCGCATTGCGCGCGTGCTGCGGCGGGCGGTGCAGTGGGCGCCGGAGGCACGCTGGCCCGACGCGGCGTCGTTTCGGCGAGCGCTGTGGCGCACGCGCGTGTGGCCGTATCAGATCCGCACCTTCTGGTTGACCATGGGTGGCCTCGCGGCGGGGGCGGCTGCGGTGCTGCTCTGGCGCCCGCGCGATGGCAGCGGTAGGACCGCTGCCGAGCTCGCGATCGTGCCGTTCGAGGTGGACAGCGGGGCGGATCGCAAGCTCGGCTGGAACCTGC
>Ga0209157_1001992_pt1 | contig 16508 bp, 15 predicted proteins | sample GraSoiAngelo_135_FD_185892 | JGI IMG/M metagenome (GOLD analysis project Ga0209157, IMG submission 185892) | Grasslands soil microbial communities from the Angelo Coastal Reserve, California, USA - 14_0929_05_40cm (SPAdes) (version 2) | ecosystem: Environmental > Terrestrial > Soil > Grasslands ...
AGGCAGCTCGCCGATTCGCTCCTCGACGCGAAAGGTGACGCGGCCGACGACGCGCCCATCCTCGGTTTCCACATCAACCCGCCAGTCCCCCGGGTTCAGGCTCTGCTTGACCGTATAGGCGCGGTAGCCCGCTGCTCGGCCCCCGGAGATGGAAATGGGAATCCGGTCCGCCGTCATGAACGGCCGAGCCTGTTCCCCGCTCTCAGGACGGTACTGCCAGTGGTGATAAATCGTCGTGCGCAAATCGACCGGGGCAAAGACGGCCGTAAAGCAATACACGGGATCTTCGCCTCGGAACGGATCATCCGAACGCTTCCAGAACTGGTACCAGGCTCTCTCGAACGATAACTGATACCTGTCATCCGCCTTCGCGATCTTGTGGTAAATCCCGCCGAACTTCAGCGACAGAGGAACCGGCGGGATCCAGTTGAGAAAATAGAAGCCCACCAGGATCACGATCGTTCCGATGGCCGGCGCGCTGGTGAGGAGGACCTCTTTCCGTGAGCGATCCCGGACTCCCTGATAAATCAACTCCACCACTCGCAGCGTTACGAGGCCGCTCACCACCGCGCCGAGCAGAAACACCGCGGTGTTCATCAAACCCGTCAGCACCGGAAGGAAAAAGGTGAAGAAACAGAACGTGACCAGCGCGTAGAGGGTGACCAGCAGCCTCACGCTGGACAGTCGGTCGCGCAGGAACTCGTTCGCCACGAGGAACGCGACGAGCACCGCAAAGAAGACGGCTGTGGTGGTTAGTGAGGCACTCCGGGAATAGAAGATCGTGTAGGCGCTGAACAGCCCGCCGAGCAAGAACTGGATGACCTTCGAATAGTACGGCCGCGCACGATCCAAGAGCTGCATGACATCCGATCCGGCTCCATCGGGCTCCGCTGGGGCGTTTCTCCCAAGCTCAGAACGGCCTGTGAGCACGATCAACAGACCCAGCAGACTCAGGTAGAACAGGAGAATCAGGTTATCCAGCAGGCGGTCGATGCGGGTGAGGGTCACGGTGTCGTAAGTCACGCCCGCGAAGAAAAACACGACCGGCAGGAAGGGCTTGGCGAGGGCGGCTCGAATCTTGGCGGCAGGCAGCATGCGGGAAGCCCGATGAACCGGTTACGGGAAAGGGGGAAGGGGCGCATAGGTCACCGGGAGGCTTAAAAGCTGCTCCAGCCACCCGGCCATCGCCTCCTCGCGAAGCGGCGCCCGGTTCAGCCGGACTTCGATCTGAAACCCGCCCTCGCTCCCCATGATGCCGATAATGGCCCAGGCATCCTCTCCGTCAGGCAACAGGCGCTGGGTTTGAAACTCGCAGAGCGTCGCATAGAGCCGGCCGGCCGGCGCGATGGTCAGGAGGAGTTCCGGCAGTTCATCCAACGGACAGTGCGCTGAGCAGCGATAGGCGTACCTGGCTCCGGACTCCACGCTGTGAAACTCCTCCAGCGCCGGTTCGGAGAACCCGGTCAGATAGGCACGAACGATCGCAGGCTCTCCACCGTACGTGGCCGCCAGCCGGCTGGCCGGCACGAGAAACTCGAACGGATCGGAGGAATTGTATTCGAATTGGCAGGGCCCGAAGGCGTCGGGCCATGAACAAAAGAAAGGCGTGCGATGATCGGCGGATCGTAATGCGAGGCTTCCGTTTGTCGTCGTGATCTCGATCGGCAGATCCAGCGACGTGATCGCCGCCTGAAAGGCGCGCCGACGTTCCTCGACCCACAAGCGGCGCCGGTCCTCGGCCCGGCTTTCCCCCGGTGTGATCACCTCACTGGTGTGCAGACGCACTCGGATAAAGCCATGGGCCTGACGAAACCCGACCCAGAACATGTTGCAGCCGTCATGCGTGCTCAGGGCTTTTTCCAGCCGCCAAGGATGGCTCACCGAGCAATAGGTCCCCAGCGCTTGGTGCCGCCGATAGACGGTGTGGTACGCGCCGACCAACAGGAAAAAGTCTCCGCGCCAGGCCTCACGGATGTGAACCAGAGTCACGTCTTCCGTCGGCCACGGATCCAGCCGATCAAGATCCTCAGGAGCCTCGACCGGCCACTCCTCGACGTAGCAGATGACGTCCTTCGCAGGGACCGCCGGCTCCAGGCCCAACGCGGCCAGCCGCTCCCCCAACGCCAACACACCCCCGAACTCCAGCTTCGTTCGGGATTCCCACCGTCGCTCACGCATCAGGGCGACTCCGATCGAGCACCCACAGGCCGGCGCCGATGTCCACCGTCATGGGGTGATGACGGGGAGGACTGCCCGCCACGCTTCGCGGCCGATTTCCACGAGCCGGCCTTCCCGGACGGCAGGGTCATCGAGGGGCACGAAGCGCGCGAGCTTGAAAAACCCACGGCCTGAGAGAACGGCGGACACCTCCGACTTGCGATCGTGGGTCAGTTCCAGCGTGTAGCCCTCCCCCCGCTTCCACTCCCAGAGGGACGGCCCCAAGCAGAGGGAGAGGTGACGGCCGGCCACCTGGTGATACCGGTTGATGAGATTCTGCTTGTAGCGTAGCACTCCTTCCCCTTCCAGGATCAGGGCAAAGACAAAATGATGGCCCCACCAGAACAACGAGCGGAAGGTAAACTTGTCATCCCCGAGGAAATGCTTGGGAAAGTCCAAATACTGGTAAGGGAAGTCCTCCAGCTGATCCCCCTTCACAAACTGGGATCTCGTCGAGTCAAAGTCCTTCGGGGCCAGAAGAGTGGCGCCGGCGAGCTCAGCCTTCAACCCGAGGTGCAGGAGATCGAGCGTCTCCCGGACCTTTTTCATGATGCGGGCCTTCGCCCGGAAAAATTGCTCATCGGCCACGAGACCGATTTCATCCGGTGTGAAGAAGAACGGCGCGTTCATGAATGGTTCGGGCTAGGAGGCCAGTCGCGCAAGACCAAGCAGCGCAAGGGCGCCGACCAAGTACGGAATCGCGCAGGAGTACAGCAGCGCTCGAAGAGGGCGATCCCCTGCGCGGCCTGTGTGCCGCGCACGTTGCTCCTTGTACACGAACTCGTAGGAGAGGACCAGGATGGTAAGAGTCAAACCGACGATCCGGCTGGAGCGCGGCCACGTATACTGACCGCTCACCAGAAAATCGGCGGTGAAAAAGCCGCTGCCGAACAAGACGACGGGGACGATGACCAGCCGGGCGCCTTCCGCAAGCCACGCGTGGCCCAGCGCCGAGGCCCGGCTCGGATCGAAGTCCGCTCGCGGCATCACGACCCGACCGCCAGCTTCCCACCCTCCTTGGGAAGCGGCCGATCCCGATTCTGCCGGCAGGTTTTGCACACGCGCGGGCGCACTTTCAGGAATTTGGTCTTCCCGCTCGACAGGCAACTATAGTGCACGAATTGGCCGCACACCGTGCAGCGCGACCAGCCGCCCCGCAACAGCGTGAAATTGCGGTACAGCCCCTTGCCGCAGACGCCGCAATTCCGGGGTTCGATGCCCAGCAGCATGGGCTCCCATTCACCACCGGCTTTCCGGAAACTCATGCGCGGCAGTATACTGGCAAGGAAGGCGAGAGGCAATAGGCACGCCTCCCGCCTCACGGCTAACCGTCTGCTGCGTTTGACACATCGCGAACCCATTTGCTAGGCTCTCGCCGGCTCCACAACCCAGACCCTAAACCTTTTTCGCCACGCATGGACATTGCCTCATACCTCGACCGGAAACGCGAGGAGGTGGATCGGTTCCTCGACACCGCGGTCCCCTCGGCGCAGACCGCCCCCGCCACCCTGCACGAAAGCATGCGCTACAGTCTGTTCGCCGGCGGCAAGCGCATCCGCCCGATCTTGGCGATGGCGTCCGCTGAGGCGGTGGGACAGCCGTCGAAGGCCATCCTGCCGATCGCGTCGTCGCTCGAGTTGATTCACACCTATTCGCTCATCCACGACGATCTCCCGGCCATGGACAACGACGACTACCGGCGGGGGAAGCTGACCAACCACAAGGTGTACGGGGAAGCCATGGCGATCCTCGCAGGAGATGCCTTGCTGACCCTGGCCTTCGATCTCTGCAGCCGCGCGGACCTCTTGGACCATCTCGATCCGATACGCCAGGTCCAGATCATTCATGAACTGGCGCTTGGCGCAGGCAATCTGGGTATGGTCGGCGGGCAGGTCCTGGATATTCAAGCCGAGAACAAGGACATCGACCTCGCCACGTTGCAGACCATCCACGCTCACAAGACCGGTATGCTCATTCGCGCAGCGGTGCGGATGGGGGCGATCGTCTCGTCCGCCACGCCCGCACAATTAAAACAGTTGACCGCCTATGCCGAAGACGTGGGCCTCGCCTTCCAGATCGCCGACGATGTGCTCAACGTCACCGGCACCCGCGAGGAGCTGGGCAAGAACGCCAACACGGACGCTCAGCGCGGCAAGAAAACCTACCCCTCCTTCTGCGGCGTCGAGGGCGCCCGGACGCTCGCCGATCAATGCGCCAATCGGGCGATCAGCCGGCTGGACACATTCGACGCCAAGGCCGATTCCTTACGGGAGCTCGCCCGGTACATCACGTCCCGCCGGAATTGAAGAGCATATGGCTGATAGCTTATGGCTTATAGCTTGAGACTTCCGTTTCCTGCCATACGCCATCGGCCATACGCCATCGGCTCCTACCGATGAAGGCCCTTGTGACCGGCGCGACCGGGTTCGTCGGAGCAGCGGTCGTGCGCAGACTGCTTGCCGCCGGCATGGAGGTGCGGGTTTTGATCCGGCCCGACAGCGACCTCCGGAACCTGGGCGGGCTCAAGGTGGAACAGGCGCACGGGGACTTGCGGGATCGGGACTCCCTGCGTCGCGCGCTCTCCGGCTGCAGCCAGCTCTACCACGTGGCAGCCCATTACGCCCTCTGGGCCAAGACCCCCTCAATCTTCTACGAGGTGAACGTCACCGGGACCCGTGTCCTGCTGGAGACCGCCCGTGAGCTCGGCACCGAGCGGATCGTCTACACCAGCACGATCGGCGCGATCGGACTGCCGGCCGATGGGGGGCCGGGGACGGAGGAGACGCCGGTGTCGCTCGCCCAGATGGCGGGCGATTACAAGCGGTCCAAGTATCTGGCCGAGCAGGAGGTCCTCAAACTGGCCCGGACGGGCTTGCCGGTGGTCATCGTGAACCCCAGCGCGCCGGTCGGAGAACGGGACATCAAGCCGACGCCCACCGGCCAGATCATCGTGGACTTCATGAAAGGGCGCATGTGGGCCTATCTCGCAACCGGCATGAACCTGATTGATGTGGATGACGTGGCGGTCGGCCATCTCCGCGCCATGGAGCGGGGCCGAGTGGGCGAACGGTACATCCTGGGGAATCGAAACCTGTCACTTCGGGACATCTTTGACATACTCAGTGGGCTGACCGGCGTCAAGGCGCCCCGTATCAAGCTGCCGTGGCAGGCCATCCTCCCGCTCGCCCACGTGAATCGCTGGATCGCCGACTATCTGACCCATCGGCCTCCCCGGATCCCGCTGGAAGGAGTGCGGATGGCCAAGTACAAGATGCACTACGATTCCCGCAAGGCGCTCAGTGAGCTGGACCTGCCGCAAACCTCGGTCGAGACCGCGCTGGAGAAAGCAGTCCGCTGGTTCCGGGACCATGGCTACGCCTAAAGACCGTAAGCGGTGAGGAGTGAGGGGTATGGATTTCCTTCTCCTTTTCATTAAGACAGTTGTCCTCCGGCCGTACGTGTTCCTGTTTCTGGCGGTCTCACTCTTCTCCGCTCGACGGCTCCTGGGCTGGCGCCGGACTGGCCTGTTCTTTGTTATTACTTGGGTTACCGCCTTCCTGTGTGAGTTTTCCTCCACCCGCACCGGGATTCCATTCGGCTGGTACCACTACACCGGGGCAACCGTTGGGCGGGAGCTGTACCTCACCAACGTCCCCTTCATGGATTCCATATCCTTCAGCTTTCTGCTGTACGCCAGCTACTGCCTGGCGCTGTTCCTTCTGATGCCGACTCGCCCGCCCCGCCGGAGCGACCAGGGGTTCCATTGGCCGAACCTCCTGCTCCCGCTCGACGCCCGCACCTCCTGGCCCGTCTTTGGCCTCAGCGTGCTGTTCTTCGTGCTGATCGACATGGTAATTGATCCGGTCGCGCTCCGAGGGGATCGCTGGTTCCTGGGACGGATCTATTATTATCCGGAACCCGGCGTGCACTTCGGCGTCCCCATCGCGAACTACATCGGCTGGGCCGTGGTGGGAACCATCGCCCTGTCCATCTATTTTCCGCTCGACCGCCGGTTGCCACCCTTGGAGCACGGGCGGGACCAAGCCGTGACAGCGGAAGTCCTGCTGGGCTGCGGGCTTTACTACGGCGTACTGATCTTCAACCTTGCGGTCACCTTCTGGATCGGGGAACCGCTCCTGGGCCTGACGGGGCTCCTGATGTCCCTGCCGTTCACGGCTCTGTGTCTGCTCAGGTTGCTGAAACGCTCGCCTGCCTCCCACGCGATCACGGTCTCAGACAACTGATGGCGAAGCGATGAGTCATTTCTGTATACTCAATCACGTCCGTTGCTCGCAGCCGGGACCGTCGCATGTCGCGTTCTAATCGCAGCCTCATGAAGAAAGCCCTGTTGGGCGCCATCGTCGGCACCATCCTGATCGGCGTGGCCAAGGCGCTCGCGTTCCCGCCTGTGTTTCAGAGGATGTTCTTCATCTATGCGATGCTCGGTGTCGTCGTGTTCGTTCTCCTTGATGCGCCGGCGCTCAAGCCTCTGAGCGGGATGGATGCCCTCGTGGCGCTGGTTGCATTCTACGCGCTGCTCTCCGCCGTCTACATCGGCGGGGCCTCGTTGCTTCCGCAATACGATCCGGAGGACGAGAAGGGGAAGATTGACAAATTGCTGAAGGCGAAACGTGAAAAGGCCGGCCATGAACTCAAAAACCTGGACCAGCTGATGCAGCAAGCGGAGGCGCTGGACAGGAAAACCCAGGAGCTGGCGGCTCGCCTGAACCGCCTCGCCCCCGCCTCAACCCCTGAGGCCGCCGCGCTCCCCGCCCCGAAGCCTCCCACAGGCGGCATGAGCCTCGTCGCGCGCGGCATGGAGGTCTACGAGCTACACGAGTGTTACAACTGCCACAAGATCGGCGGCAAGGGAAGCGTCAAGAAGCGGGGCCCTGTGCTGGACAACATCGGCAATCTGTTGACCATCGAGGACTTCAAGAAGAAAATTTTCGACCCTGCCTATCTCTACGCCGAGGGGTTCGAAAAGGAACACAAAAAAGGCGTGATGCCCGACAAATACAAAGACCTGATGAGCGAGGAGGAGCTCGACGCGCTGAGCGCGTACCTCAGCACTCTCAAGAATCCGTCGGTCGAAACCCCCAAGCCTGTGTTCGTGAAAACCAAAGTCGAGCACGGCTTTATCGTGTACGGCTATGTCCGAGACAGGGATGGGAAGCCAATCCCGGGGGTCGAGGTCCAGGCCAAGCCGATGAAGGCGGACGCCCACGCAGGCAGCACGAAGACAAACCAACAGGGTTACTACGAGATCTTTCTGCACCTCCACAATGATGACAGCGGCACCAAGATCACGGTCTCTGCCGGAGCGGCTCAGAAGGTGGTCGTCGCGACCTACGATCCCAACGATAAGGTCACCAAGCGGCAGGCCGCCGTGGACCTTATCGTGTGATCGTTAAGAGGTGAATCGTTAAATGTTATTCGTTAACCGCGGGAACCCGGAGCGGAGTCTTACTGATAACGGTTCACATCTAACGTCTCCTTCGGTTAACGTTTCACGATTAACGAATAACGAACCATGAAAGGTCTGCTGATCCGCTTCGTCGTCACCGGCACCGCCGTGTTGCTGACCGCCGAGATCATCCCGGGGATCGGGGTGGAGGGCCCCTCGGCCGGGATCGCCGCCGTGATCCTGCTGGCCCTGCTCAATGCGCTGGTCCGCCCCGTTCTCTACCTGTTGTCCCTTCCCTTCATCATCCTCACGCTGGGCTTGTTCATGGTGGTCATCAACGCGCTCCTCCTCCAATTGGTCTCCTTTCTGGTGAAAGGCTTCCTGGTCGAAGGGTTCTGGCCGGCATTCTGGGGGTCCGTGCTGATCAGCGTGGTCAGCAGTATCCTGAACCTATTCATCTCTGAGGAAGGTCGCGTGGAGATCGTGATCCACCGGTCGAAGCCCCCTCGCATTGTCAATTGAAATGGCTTGCCCCGATTGCTACAATGCCGTCTCGTTACTGTGAGGAGAGGTTCAGATGAGAACCGCCGCCGCACCGTTGCGCGCCAGCAAGCAGACGACGCTACAGAGAACCTTGACCTCCTCGCTCAATGAGCTAGGAGTCGAGGCGGCCTTGGTGGCGATCTATGAGCGCGAGGACGGTCCCCTGGTGGCGCAGGGATGGCGCGGATTGACTCCGCGCGAAGTCCAGACCATCTTGAGAACCCTCTCGGCGCAGGACTTGGCTGCCCTGAGCCTCCCGGCGCCGGCGGGCGACGACGAGTCCCTCAAGGCCGTGCGTTTGCGGATGATCACGCCAGGCGCCAAATCTTTGCTCGGGGTTCCGCTCCGGCACAACCAGCGGACCTACGGTGTGCTGGTGGTCGGGCGCAAAGAGAGCGCGGCCTTGGCGAAGAAGGAGAAGAGCCTCATCGAGCACGCCGGCTCGGAGATCACGGGCGCCCTGGAGAGGGCCGCCTTGTTCGACGGAACCTTGATCCTGAGCCGCCCACTTGTCGCTCACGAGCCCGCCCCGACGGTCGCGCCATCCGGAGCCGAGCCCTTAGCCCCGACACCCTTCCAAGCCACCCCGGAGACACAGGAACGGATCGCCGGCCTCCTGGACGAAACGGCCGCGACCCTGCCCTTCGATTACGCCTGGGTGACCCGGTACGATCCGCTCGCCGGACTCGTGGAAGTGCTGGGACTGGCGGGCGAGCAGCGGGGAGAGCACAAGAAGGATTTCAAGCCAGGTCATCGACTCGCTCTTGACGCATCGGCCTCCGGGTGGGCCGTTCGCCACCGGAAGCCCCGCGTGGACCACGATCTGGCTTCGACGCAGGGACGCTTCCAGGACCACAAGCATCTGTACAGGGACCGGTTCCGCTCGGCGATGGTCGTCCCGTATTTCGTGCGAGGCCAGGTGGGAGGAACGGTGACGCTGTCCTCCAAGACACCCACGCAGTACACCCTTCCGGACGCCAGAGCCTTGGAGCCACTGATCGTCAAGTTGGTGGAACTGCTGCACGAACCCGCTTCCCCCCAAGCAGTCAGGACCGACGAAGGGACTGGGGCGGCGACACCGACGCCGCCAGCCGCTCCAGCGCCTTCAGAGCCCATGATCAGAAGACAGGAGCGCCAGGCCGCCATCGGCGAATTTAGCGCGTTCCTGGCCACGGAAGTCCGTGAGCCGTTGGCCTCCATCCGAGCCCAACTGCAAGAGGTGACCGGGGAGGGGATTCTTGATTTCGATCCCCAGACACGCGTCGAGAACGCCATGCGGGACCTGATCCGAGTCGAGGCCATCCTGAACGAGATCTTGGACTTCGCCAAGCCGCTGGAATTGAATCGGCGCGTGTGCCGGATCACCGACATCATCGATAACACGCTGACCGTGGTGGCCACTGAGTTGGAGACGAACCGCATTCGGGTGACGAAGGATTCCGGCGCCAACCTCAGCCAAGTGCGGTGTGACGAGACCAAGATGCAGCAGGTCTTCCTGAGCATCTTCAAGAACGCGATGGAAGCGATGACGCCGGGCGGGAACCTCCACATCGAGGTGGCTCAGCATAAAGGCGGCCGGGGCTATCTCCAGATCGCCATCAAGAACGACGGCGCCCCTATCCCGACGGAACACGTGGGCAAGGTATTTGAGCCCTACTTCACCACCAAACGGACCGGAACCGGCTTGGGGCTGGCGACAGTCAAGAAGATCGTGGAAGAGCACCAAGGGCAGATCTCGATCGCCAGCGGCCCCGGCCAAGGGACGACCGTAATCATCAGACTGCCGATCCTGGTTCCTCGGGGTGGACCGTACCGGGGACGCGGGAGAGGGTACCGGCCACGCCGTCCTCGCTGATCGGCTCGGAGACCCTGCGGCCGCCGATCACCCCCTACTTGACAGGGCCGATCGGAGGCCGCTAAGATACGCGCCGCGATTCGGCCGTAGCGATTATCTCTGAACCATCGAGTGGTTCTCTTCCCACCCTTTATAGAAGGAGTGCGCGCCATGAAAACTTTCATCGCCATCGTTGCCGTCCTGGTGGTCGGCGGGTTCTCGCTGTCTGTCGCTCTTGCGAATCCGGGTATGCTGCCGAAGCATGAGGGCTATCCCATGAAGAACGACGGGAGCCCGGTCAATGGGCAAGCGACGGCCAATGATGAAGGCAGGATGAACCAGACGGGGCAACAAGCGTTAACGGATGCAGCAGACCTTGAGAAGCACGTGGTCCAGAATCTCGTGGATGACAACAACCAGCGCGTGGTCGGGAAGCAAGGTGCGGGTCAGCTCCCGAGGGTCCAGGGCCCTCAGATCCTCGTTGAGCCGCCGGTGACATCCGCGACCAAGATCGGGACTGATCGGGTTATTAAATAAGAGAAGCTACAGGCTGAAACAGAAGGGGGAGGCCGCCAGCCCGGCGGCCCCCCCCTTTTTTTTTGCGCAGAGAGGCGTGGCCGCCAGGCTAATCCCCCCTGTTCGCGCATCGCGCCCATAAGAGCGGGCATGTGGTGGCCAGGCAGCCTCACGTGCTCGCGCGGCGCGCACACAAGATTGATCGTTCCGGGCAGGGGCGGATGGTGTGCTCGCCGGACGCGCGCAGTCTGAGGCTGCCAGACCACCAGCCCGAACGCGCCCATCCCTCTCATTCTCGGCCTGAGCCAAGAAGCGAGAGCAGGCCGTCAGGGCGAGGAAGACGCGACCTTGCGGGGGAGCCCCGCTGGTGTGCCGGGGACCCGTTGCTCCGCTGGATGCAACGGGTGATGTGGCCCCAGCGAGGCCCGACCGCTTCGGGCTGTCGTACCAGGCCGAAGCGGATCGGCGAACCCCCACTGGGGGATGGGGGGAGCCGGAGCCGGGCCGCCGTTAGTTACAGCAGCGCGGCGAGCCTGCACGGAGCGGAGTTCCTTGCCCTGACGGCCTGCACACCACGCACACGATTTGCGGAAGGGCCATTTGTTCTGTTTCTGTAGCCTGCTCGCCACTCCAGCCGCCGGTCCGGACTTCTCAGGTGAGCGACTTCAGCCGTTCCGTCAATTTCAGGTTTTCTGAATAGTCCACTGGGCAGTCAATCACCGCCGGTCGGCCGCAGTTGAGCGCGTGCGCCAGCACCGACCTCAGCTCAGACGACTCTGTGACCCGATACCCGGCCGCTCCAAAACTCTCCGCGAAGGAAACCAGGTCCGGATTCGTGAAATCAACGGAAGAGGTACGCCCAAAGCGAAGCTGTTGTTTCCAGCGAATCACGCCATACCCATCGTCCCGCCACACCAGGATGACCAGCGGCAGATTGACCCGCATGGCCGTTTCAAGCTCCTGCGAATTCATCAGAAATCCCCCATCCCCCGTGACCGTCACGACCCGCCGCTGCGGGAGGAGCAGCTTCGCCGCGATAGCCCCGGGCACCCCAATCCCCATCGCCGCAAGTCCGTTCGAGATGATGCAGGTGTTGGGCGCCTCACACGGAAACATTCTGGCCATCCACAGCTTGTGCGCACCCACGTCGCAGATGACGATGTCTTCGGCCGAGAGTGCCGCCCGGAGCTCGCGAATGACGTGCTGCGGCCGTAGGGGCCACGCTGGCAGGCTGGCCAATTCCTGTTCGAAGCCGGTGATGATGGTCTCCCGGCAGCGTCTCGCCCACTGCGCATCCGACGGCGACAGGCACGCGCCAATCTGGTCTAAGCACAGCGCGATGTCCCCGAGGACGCCGACCTCGACGATGTAGTGCGCGTCCACTTCGGCCGGGGAGACGTCTACGTGTACCACGCGTTTGTCGCCATTGGGGTTCCAGAAGCAGGGCGCGTATTCCACGAAATCGTATCCGACGGCGATCACGACATCAGCCTGCTCGAACACCCTCGCCGGGTAGTCCCGTGCCTGGAGACCCAGCGTGTACAGCGAGAGCGCATCGGTATCCGGGATAATGCCCTTCCCCATAAAGGTCTGCGCGACCGGAATGTTGAGTGACCGCGCAAACCGTCGGACCGCCTCATGAGCCCGCCCGCGGATGACGCCATTCCCGGCCAGGATCACCGGCCTCCGGGCCCCGGCGATGACCTGGACCGCCCGCTTCACCTGTCCGCCCAGCGGCTCGGGCTTGAACGGCAACTGGACGCGCAACGGGTTGCTGTACTCCGCCGCACTCACCTGCTCGGCCGCCACATCTTCGGGCAGCTCAAGATGAGTGGCCCCTGGCTTTTCGGTCTGCGCGACCTTGAACGCCTTGCGAACCGCCTCCGGAATAATTTGCGGCCTGGCAATCTCGGCGTTCCATTTCGTCACCACCTTGAACATCGACAGCGTGTCGATGTACTGGTGCGACTCCTTGTGCCTTCGATCCAGCGAGGCTTGTGCGGTGATGGCCACAAGCGGCGCACGGTCGAGATTGGCATCAGCCACTCCGGTTAAGAGATTTGTCGCCCCGGGCCCCAGCGTGGACAGGCACACCCCGGCTTTCCCGCTGAGCCGACCGTACACGTCGGCCATAAAGGCCGCGCCTTGCTCGTGTCGTGTGGCGACGAATCGGATGCGGGAGTTCAACAAGGCATCCATCACATCCAGGTTTTCTTCACCAGGCAGCCCAAAGAGGTACTCCACGCCCTCGTTCTCCAAACACCGTACGAGTAGATCAGATGCTTTCATGCCCCACCCTTATAGCGAGCAGCTAACAGCCGGATTTTAGCCATAAGCTATTCGCTGTTCGCTACCTGCTATTGGCTGTTTTCAACCTGAGCCGCCACGGCTTCGCCGCCCATGCCCCCGCGTAGTCCACGCCGATCCTTGGGAAGGCGGCGATCCTCGACTCCGCTACCCGCTCGCCCCGATCCTCGATCCATAAGCTCCGGCCCGCCGTCAGATCCAGCTCGTTGAGGCTCCGATCTATCTCCAAGTACCGGCAGACCCGCCCCGGACCGTCAATGAGCGCGGGAGTATTTTTTGAATCCACCTCGACCGCTCGAACCAGAATGGCCGCCGGATACCCCTTACGCTCGGTCACCACATTGAAGCAATGATATATCCCGTAAATCAAATAGACATATGCCACGCCCGGCCGGCCAAACATCACCTCGGTCCGTTTCGTCCTGCCCCGCGACGCGTGGGACGCCCGATCCTGAGGGCCCACATAGGCTTCCACCTCAATGATCCGCCCCGCAATCATCCCTGAGCGACTGGCCCGCACAAGGTATTTCCCCAACAAGGATCTGGCCACCCGCAACGTCGGCCGCCGGAAATATGCCCGCGACAGAATCATAGGCTGCATTTCCCGACTCCCCACCCTCACCATCACCCACGAAATGTCGCGCACGAGTGTACCAGGTTCTCGACGCTCCATATCCTGCAAGCAGGCGGCTTGCGGACCGGAGCGCACTTCGCCGGAGCGGCGGGGTCCCGCCCGGCATCCGGAGAAGGAAAGCTGGAACTGACCAAGGCACCGCGATCGGGTACCCGTTGCTCTTTGGATGCAACGGGTGATGATCGCGGCCGCGGGAATTCCAGAAGGCTTCCACTCCGGACTGCCGACTCACCCGTCGCAACACAAGAGCGACGGGTCCCCGGTGCCGCGAGAGGCGCGGGAGCGGAGGACCGCAGGCCACCTGCTCGCCTCGTTCGGCAACAGGACCCATGCGCACTAAAAATACCACGCCAGGCCACCCATAACAAAGCGCGGATTCCCGGGCACGAAATGAATGTCCTGCACTCCGGCCACCGGCTCACTGGGAAGACGTGAAGTAAAGGCGAACGTGGCCTGTTCCCACTTTGTATCGAAGAGATTCTGGATGAAGAGGAAGGCCTCAAGGCGTCCACGACTGAGCTTGATCGGCAGCTGATACCGTTCAGTCAGATCAAAAACGAGCCACGACGGCGATTTGATGCTCCGATCTTCGGTCAGCGGCCGGACTCCCAGGTAGGTCGCCTGGAGCTGCGTGGTCAGTCCCTCCGGCCATCGCAGGATGGTCGCCCCATAGGCGGTGAGTTCCGGCGCCAGCGGAATGGCAGCGCCGGTATCGAATTTCGCGCTGGTCCACGTCACGCTGCCATTGAAGTACAACGGGCCCCACACCGGCCCGCGCGCGGCGAATTCCATGCCGCGCCGCCGCGTGGAGCCCCGCGCTTCGGTCGTGCCCGCATCGCCGACGAACACGAGCTCGGATTTCAGGTCCACCTCCCAGAGCGTCGCGATCAACTCCAACCCCTCCGGCCCCCACGGCCGGGAGCGAGCGCCGATCTCATACGTCCTGGCTCGCGCCAGCGGCGAGGCCGCGCCAACCACGGCTGCGCGGGCGTCGTTGCTGTGAAACCCCTCGCCGTAATTCGCGAAGAATTCCGTTTTGAACCACGGTCCCAGAATCAGATTCGCCTTCGGCAACACGAGCGCCGTCGTCGTGCGGCCCGCGGGCTGCTCCGCGCACGTCGGGCAGCGGTTCCGCACGTCGAAGGTGAACAGGTCGGTCCGTATGCCGCCCGTGAACTGAATCCACGGCGCCGGTTGGAGCTCCGTCTTCACAAAGGGAGAGTAAGAGGCTTCCAGGACGTCCGTGTCCGTCGTCGTCCCGGTCGGTGAGCGCTTCGTCTGTGTGCCCAGGCGCGGGTGAATGTCATCCACCCGCACCTGCACGCCCGCCGTCGCCGCCGCATCCACGCCCGCGAGCTTGCCGACCTGGCGATAGCCGACCTCTCCGCCGTAGATGACCCGGCGGTCCGACTGCTGAATGCCGTCCCCGTTCACCTGATCCTTCAGAAAGAACGTGAAATTCGTATAGAGGTCGAGCTTGTAGTATTGGGCATAGGCGTTGGCGTACAGCTTGCCGCCGGCCGGCGTGTCGTAATGATAGTTCAGCCGGCCCGAAGCGCGAGTCGTTTTGCCCCCTTCGGACGGGTCGATCGCGCCGAAGCGGTCGAGCGAGCCGTCTGTTACCGCCCGAAGCGGGATTTCACCGGACGCATTCCAGTTGGCGCCGTGATAGGTGGCGGTGAGGCTCAGTTCCGACCGGCCCGTCGGATTGACCGTGACTTTGCCCAGCACGTTGGCTCGAAAATAGCGGTTGTCGTTCTGGAACGGACCGTTCGTGTAATAGCCTTCAGCGGCCAGCAGCGTCCGCACCTTGTCTTTCGTCGGCGACAGCATCAAGAGGTACCGCTGAGTATCGAACTGCCCGCCGGCCAACTGCACCAGGCCCTCCTTGACCACCTGGCGCGTTCGGAAGCTGACCGCCCCGGCCGTGTCGAAGTCGCCGAACTCGGCGTGATACGCGCCTTTGTACACGTCGAGGCCTTCGATGGTCTCGGGAATGATGAAATTGAGGTCGGCATAACCCTGCCCGTGCGCATGCGTGCGAAAATTGATCGGCATGCCATCGGTGAAGAACGCGACATCGGTGCCGTGATCCGCATCGAAGCCCCGGAGGAAGTACTGATCCGCCTTGCCGGCTCCGCCCGAGTGCTCCACCGCGATGAACCCGGGGATCAGACGCAGAACCTGGGCCGGCCGTCCCTGGGGTTGGAGCAGGTATTCCTTGTCGGGGATGAACTGCTGCGACGACGCCGCCACCGGTCGCTCGGCGACGACTTCCACCTCCGAAAGCTTGACACCTTCGTCGGTCGGCTCGTGCGCGCGCACCGGCGAGACAAGCAGCAGCAAGAGGCAGACTGAGAAGAGAGATCCGAGCAGGCTCACGAAAAGGCGTCGCTCAGCGACCTAGCTGAGTCCCTGGCCCGTCGTCGTCATCGTGAGCTTCCCGTGCTTCACGCCCTTGGTCCCGATGAGGGTGTCGGCCACCTTCTTGATGTCCGCGCCCTTGCCACGCACCACCAGCACTTCCACGCAATGATCGTGATCCAGGTGCACGTGCATGGCCGAGAGCACCAGGCGATGAGAGCGGTGCTGGATGTCGGTGAGCTTCTCGGTCAGGTCATGAACATGGTGATCATAGACAATTGTGATCGTCCCGACCGTCTCCTTGTTCTCGTCCCACTCCTGCCCTACCAGATTGTCCCGGATCAGATCGCGGAGCGCTTCCGACCGGTTTGTGTAGTTCTTTCGCTCGATCAACCGGTCGAAATCATCGAGCAAATGATGATCCAACGACACCCCAAACCGCACGAGCTTCTTCATGACACCACCTCATGCTATGATTTTAAAAAAAGTAGCACGATAATAGAGCCACGAGGCCACGCGCGTCAACAACCATGTAGAACAGGCACCCGATGGCTGATTGTTTTGCTGCAGACTTAAACGGAAGGGCAGGAATCAGAAGCTAATCAGGCAACCCACAACCGGTCCATCTTCAGAAAACTATCCCGGCATCATTTACCTCTCCGCGTGAAGGATTAGTTGGGCAATGT
>Ga0209157_1001995_pt1 | contig 16501 bp, 17 predicted proteins | sample GraSoiAngelo_135_FD_185892 | JGI IMG/M metagenome (GOLD analysis project Ga0209157, IMG submission 185892) | Grasslands soil microbial communities from the Angelo Coastal Reserve, California, USA - 14_0929_05_40cm (SPAdes) (version 2) | ecosystem: Environmental > Terrestrial > Soil > Grasslands ...
GTCGATGTACTCCCCGGCAAACTGCCGCGCCTTATCGAGCAACAATGGAAGCTTTTCACGATCTGCGACTCGACTCACGGACGTCTGTTCGTTTGCTGTCATATCGTCGAAAATAGGTTGTCGTATCAACAGCGTCCAATTCGCCCGCTTGCTCGTGTGGCTCAGTCACTTTTTCATTGCCGTGTAGAGCGTAAAAGAACACAATCCGCCACATCAAATCCTGGGAAATCATCGCAGACAGGCTTAGCAAGGCCGGATGGAGCTTGGGCTACGTCTCAGCCGTTGATTCTCGGAAGCGAACGATCTGGATTGCTGACGCACAGCGCGACGATTCAAATTATCCGGCGTTGGGAAGCACAATAATTCACGCGTGATGACATTCACGATGCCTTTTGCTTCCAAGGCTTGGAGATAGATGTGATATGACCTGAATGGCGACAGCCGTTTCAACCATTCCGACTTTGCTTGTCGTGTTGGGAGAAAAGAATTTAATCGGAGAAATGTTAAATGTTTCGATGTGACCCATCTTGACTCTTGCCGGTTGGACGTCTCGATGAATTGGACAGAATTCCCGGTCGATGGTCGGCGGTCTTGCGCAGGGCTAATTTCCTTTGACGCGATAGAATGCTCCTGCTAGACGATAAGGGTGACTTTTCGCTCCCTCTTACAGATGGTAATCATGGCTTTTCTTGTCACGGGCTTTGCCGAACTAAGCCATGCTTTGATCCTCCCCGGCGAACTCGTCGTCTACGTAGGCGATCGGTCCTATCCGAGCGACTTCGACCCCTATTTCAACCAGCCTAAAATCTACCGCCAACCACGCTATTACGAATCAACAAGCAAGAAGACCAAAGGCAAGAGAGTGTTCAAGACTACAAAGGTGAAGGACCAATACGGCCACACGGTTTACAAAAAGACCACCTCTCACAACAAAAAGAAGAAGTAGTCCTCACTCATGAAATTTCCTTTCTTTCTCTTCATCCTCCTAGGCATCGCAAACGCATTCGCGTCCGATCTCGACTTCACGCTGGTGAACCAGACCGCGCGAAGCTTCGAAGGTCTCTATGTCACTGCCTCTGATAACAGGGATTGGGACGCAAATCTCCTTCTCGACGGAAAAGTGCTGGCTGCCGGGGGAAAGATCCAGGTGCGCTTCAAGAGTAACGCAAAATCAGAAACCTGGGATTTCAACCTGGTAGACGACGAGGGACTCTCAGTGACCTTCGATAAGGTAAAGCTGGCAGGCGTTGACACGGTCACGTTGAACGACGTCAACGGTAAGATCACTGCGGAGATTGAGTAGGTCGCGAACTGATTAAGGTTGGCTTGAGGGATGACGGCAGCGCACTCATTTATCTTGACGTCATTGAAACTGGACTCCTTTCGCTTGAGGAGTTATCCGGCCTATCGACAACCAAATCTGAGACCGGCATCGTTACGAGTAGATCGTTTACTGGGCGAACACGGTCTGGAGCGAGGCATTAGCTAATCTTGCAGAGCCATAAAAACGAAAATCGTTACGGAAAGATTCCATCCATATCACCGTCGGGTCGAAACCGGCTCCCAGATTACCTGAAGGATTAATATTATGCCGACGTACATCAGTTTAGTGCAATTCACAGACAAGGGCATCCAGGCCGCCAGGCAGACGACGCAGCGGGTGGCAGACTGGGCCGCCAAGGTGCAATCGATGGGAGTAAGCATCAAACAAATGTATTGGACGCTCGGTCAGTATGACCAAGTATGCATCTTCGAGGCTCCAGACGATGAGACGGCCGCCAGCGTGTTGCTGGCAGCGGACTTACTGGGTAACATCCGCACTCAGACGTTGCGTGCTTTCACGACCTCCGAGATGGAGAAGATCCTAGCCAAGGTGCCCTGATCATTAACAAGGCATGACGCACACGCGCATCGCGCGTTGGGGTGGATAAGACGTCCCAGCTTGTCGATACAAAAAGCGGGCCTCGAATCGCCACTTCGAGTTCGAGGGAAGCAGTCAGGTTTTCATCGGATCGCACAACGAAACTTTCCGTCGTCGCGCTGGGTGGCAGCGGCGAACCTCGTTCGCTTAATATAGCTTATTTGGTTTGCGTAGTTCATCCACGGATGGGTCCAAAACTCCAGTGAACATCCACGACGCGCAGCGGCCCCCGCTTTGCCCGCCAACGCATCAATGCCTGAAGCATCACTTTGTCTAAGGCCGGGACGGCATTGCCTTTCAAGTTGGAGAATCGCTCATCGTAGATTTCTGTAACCGTAAATCCCTTCAAGATCGTGACCTGAGTGACGGCACCTTGAGCATCCACCACCAGGCGATAGGTGCCTGTGCCACCTACCTGGGACCCCTCATAACCTTGAAGGTCGCTCGGCACGGCGGGATACGGAAGGTAAGTAAATATCTGTCTTAGCTCCTCGCGAGACTTTACTACGAGATGGACAGGCCTCGTTTCTGAACGAGCCCTGTTTTCTGAACTCACCTTCGTTTGTTTCGACGGCTCAGCAGCATATGACGTGCTAATCAAAGTGATCGTTAAGCCAACAATTGTGAACAACGATCTTCTAATGAAGCAATCCGGGCACCGGGGGCTGGTGGGTGTCAGAGCTTTCATAGGCGTGCAGTCTGGAAAAATCTTCGCCGCTTGTCGAGATCAAAGCCCCTGGTTGACAGCGCAGGCCTGTCCAAACGGAACAATCGCTCGACTAAAGGGTAATCTTTGGCTAGATAGTCGCTACCATGCCAGATCCTATCCGTTCAGGAACTGCAGATGCGGAACGAAGTACCACCCCCCGTAATTTTGCCAATGCGTCGCCGTTCCGGCGCCAAACGCAGCAGAATGACCCGGTTCGCAATGGAATTTTGATCGGCTTGGCAATTGTGCTGCTCGTGTTTCTCGGGAGCATGATCGCCGTGCTGATGATGCACGCGCCGAGCCTTTGAGCTATTTCGACGCGCGAAAGTCCCGGCGTCGAGGGATTTCAAGGGCTAATGACTAAGCACGAATGTCGAATGTCGAAACAAGCCCGAATGACCAAACCCGAAAAAGATACGGCTGTTCGTTAACGATCCTTCGTCATTTGATTTTCGTCATTCCTTCGTCATTGGTCATTCGGAGTTCGTCATTTTACCGGCATGACAAAAACAGACACGCGCCTCCTGCTTTTCGACATCGACGGGACGTTGATCCATTCGGGAGGCGCGGGTGTTCAAGCGCTCAAATCTGCCTTTAAAGAGCGCTTCGGTATCGCTGACGATCTGCACGGCATCGAGATCGCAGGCATGACGGATTCGGGCATTGTGGTCAGCATTCTGAACAAGCATAGAATTCCTGCGACCAACGAAAACGTAAGCGCGTTCCTGGATAGCTACGTCCATTTTCTTTCACTCGAACTGCCGCGCCGGAAAGGCAAACTGCTCCCCGGCGTGCTTAAGTTGCTCGAAAAGCTCAAGTCGCGGCCGCGTCTGGTGCTCGCGCTTCTCACTGGAAATGTTTCCCGCGGTGCGCGACTGAAACTCGAGCACTACGGCGTGTGGCATTTTTTTGAATTTGGCGCTTTTGCCGACGATCATCGGGATCGGAACCAGCTCGGGCGATTTGCGCGCGCCCGGGCAAAAGAGAAGCATGGGCGCGAGTTCTCCGCAGAAGAGATCGACGTCATTGGCGATACGCCGCGTGACATTGCATGCGGCCGAGCGCTCGGCGCGCGCACGGTTGCGGTGGCGACCGGCAGATGGAGCCGGGATGAGCTTGCAAAATATGAACCGGATTTCCTGATTGATGATCTCTCAGATGTGGAAACTATTATCAATACGCTCGGATGGTGATCCATTGACGATTGCAGAGGTAAAATGAAAAAAGACGCTTCCACATCTGGCTTGCCGTCGTCACGACAACGTTCCAACGTCCTGCCGCTCAAGGGCGAAATCGATCTGCACGTATCTCCTTCGGTCACGGCGTCGCTCAACGCCATGATCGGGAAGAAGCCGAAACGTTTGGTCGTGGATCTTTCCCAGGTGACCTATATCGATAGCGCCGGTTTGGCGGCGTTGATTGAGGGGATGCAAAAAGTGGAAGGCTACGGCGGCAAATTCCTGCTGGCTGGCTTGCAGGAAACAGTCCGCTCGATATTCGAAATCTCGCGGCTCGACCAGGTATTTCATATTTTCCCAGACGCGGATGCTGCGCTCAGGAGTTGATATGATCCGGAAGTCCGCTACGGACAGCGGACGCTAAAGTGCAACGCGCGTCAAAATCTCAAGCGTTTGCTCGACGTTTTTTGAAATATCGAACTGCGACGCACGTTCGATGTTCGTCGAACGCGCTGCCTCGCGGCGCGGTGGATCGGACCAGCACCGAATCGCGTCGCGCAAACCAACCAGATTGCCTGCATGATCGACAATTGATCCGTGGACGCTGTCCTCGATGATTTCGCTAAAGCCGTTGGAACGCGTTGTGATTACCGGTAATCCGCAGGCGAGCGCTTCCAAACAGGCATTGGAAAATGGATCGTAAATCGTTGGCAAAATGAAAATGTCCGCAGCCGCGTAAAGACGCATAACGTCTGAAACTTCGCCGAGAAACTGCACCGGCTCCTCGCGCCAAAAGCGCAAGCGCGTCGTTTTGTACCGTCTTTCATTTCCGCGGCCGGCAACAAGCAGACGCAGTTTTCTGTTCTTGCAGAGCGCCATTGCTTGGATTGCAAAAAGTAACCCCTTACGTTCCCAACCGGAGCCTGCAAATAGCAGCGCAATTTGATCCGGCCTCAATTTCAAATCCTCGCGCGCTTTTTCGCGAAGCCCAGAATCGAACCGGAATTTATCGACCGGCACGCCGTTGCGAATGAGTTCGATCCTGTCTGCGGGATAGCCATAGAGATCGATGATCTCTTTCTTGACCATTCGTGAAGCCACGATCACGCGTGCGGCTTTGCGATCGACAAGCAAGGATTCCTCCAGCTGCAATAGATCGCGATGCTTCCGATTGAGAGCGCGAACAAATTGCTTCAGTGGAAGCTCGAAGTTTCTTCTGCGCGCGAGCCAGGCGCGATGGACGCCGTCGCCAGCGCGAAAAACTTCGCAGCTCCAAATCCGCTCAAGGCTGAACAAGACACCGCAATCGAGCCGCGGCAGGATCTGTTCCAGTTCATCCGCAAATCCAATGACTGATTCTGCGCGCAGGCGCGTAACCGATCCAAACGGCCATTGGTCCTCCGGCCATTTATTCGTCGCGATAAGTTGGACGTTGTGTCCAGCATCGATCACGCCAGGCGCGAGTCTTTTTAAGTAGGCTTCGGCACCGCCGGTTGGTGAATAACCACGCCGCACAAAAGCGATGCTCAGTCTCTTCGTCATGCTGCTTGAGCCCGTCTCATTACGTCAATCGGCGCGAGGGCCAAGCTTAAGACGAAAGGACGAATGACGAAAGAAATCCGAATGACAAACCCCGAAACGGCGCCGAAACTGTAGAAGCCTCTTCGTCATTCATCCCACATTCATCATTCGTGCTTCGTCATTAGCCAAGGCTTCTGTCCGTCGAAGATGAGAGAGACTTCAGTCACCTCGACACGCTACCCCAGACGTTGCTTTACATGCCTGACGTTCGCCAGAATACTTCTAACCCGATGCCGGGTGAAACTTTAAACGCCCCTGCGGCAGTACGCTCCGCGCCACCCGTGGCACGTACTTTGCCCAGGCACCTGCTCTATTCTATTTTCGCCCGGATCGGGGGCTCCGGGCTGGATACCGATGCATTTGAAACCCTGCGCGCGTCTTATCGCGGGGGGTTCCTTGGCAAAGCAATCGCTTATGATAACCGGCAGAAAGAAATCCCAGCTTCACTGATCCGTTCCCTACGCTGGCATCCGGTGCGGCTTATCTCATTTCTCGATCGGCCCTATTACTATGGCGCGAAGAAAAAATATCTCGATTGGATCGCGTCCCGGCATCTGGCCACCGGGCGCTATGATCTCTTCCATAGTTGGTCGGGGGACTGTTTGCGCTCGCTGAAAGTAACAAAACGACGTGGTATCCCTTCGGTTGTTGAGATCCCCACCTGGCATCGCGACGGCGGCAAAGAGAAAGTCCGGCGATCGAAAATTGCAGCACCGACGGAGAACATCTCGAGCTTTCAAAGGTGGAAAAATAGACTGTTGCTCCAGCGGAAGCGTTTCATTGAAGAGTATAAACTCGCTGACCTTTTGCTCGTTTTGTCACAGAAGGCGGCCAACACATTTCGCGTACGGGGATTCCCGGAGGAAAAACTGTTTTATTTGCCACGGGGCGTGGATGTCGAACGTTTCAGGCCGGGAAAACGGCCACGAAAATTTCGCGCTGTTTTTGCCGGTGCATTGATCAGGCGCAAGGGCATTCAACATGTGTTGGAGGCATGGCACCGCCTGAATCTGCCCGATGCGGAGCTGTGGCTGGTTGGTTTCGTGCACGAAGAGGCGAAGCCGTACCTGAAGGAATTCTGGCGCGATAACATTCGCGTCGTAGGGTTTGTCCGTGACCCGGAGAATTATCTCAGCGCGAGCACGGTTCACGTTTTTCCGTCGCAATGGGAGGGGAGCGCCAAGGTTACATATGAAGCGGCGGCGTGCGCTTTGCCTCAAATCACCACGCGCGAGGCAGGCGATGTAGTGCGCAATGGCATCGAAGGAATCATTGTGAAGCCGGGAGATGTGAATGCCATCGCAGCGGCGGTTGAGCATTTGTATGGACATCCTGAAATCGTTGAACAAATGGGCGCCGCAGCGAGACGTCGCGTAGTTGAGAATTTCACCTGGGACCATTTTCGAGCACGATTGCTGGACGCATACGAAACCGCGATGCGAATGGTGCGCTGAATTTGTAGCGGCGGTGTGTCACCGCCGATTTTGGTTCGGCGCTCATAGAGTGCCGCTACAGCCACAAGCCGTGAAAATTCTTCTCCTGCAACTCAAGCGAATCGGCGACCTGATTTTGATCACGCCTGTACTCGCAGCTTTGCGTGAAAACTTCCCAGAAGCGCACCTCACTCTCGTTGTGTCCAAGGAATGTGCCGACCTGCTTCCAGCCATCTCAAATGTCGATCGCATTTTGATCGCGCGGCGAAATCTGCGCGACCTCAGTTTGTTTTTATCCGTCGCCGTCGGCAAATTTGATTACTGCGTCGATTTCACCCGGAACGATCGCTCGGCATTTCTGGCGCTTTTATCCGGCGCGCGCAGACGCGTGGTGTCTTACCGGGTGCGTGAACAGGCCAAGACGCGCGCCCGCGCTTATACAGATTTTGTCGGTGTTCGTATGCGGGACATGCACACAATCGACTACAATCTCGCTTTACTTGGACCGCTCGGCGCCCGGCATGCTTCGATCGATCCGCACCTCGATCTGCCACAGATGGCCTACGAAAAAGCCGACGCGCTTCGGCGTAATTGGAAAGTGACAAAGCCCTACGTCATTTTGCATCCTGGCTCAGCGCGGCAGGAGAAACTTTGGGAACCCGAGCGATGGGCGGAAGTGATTAAGTACTTTGGTTCAAACGACGGTATCGATCTTGTTCTGACCAGTGGGCCGTCCCAGGACGAGCAAACGCATATCGCTGCAATTAAGAACAGGACGCAGCACGAAATCATCGATCTCTCTGGAGAGACAGATTTGCTCACCCTGGCCGCGCTCATTGGCCAGGCACGGCTTCTTGTCACGGTCGATTCCGCTCCAGTGCATATGGCGGCCGCGACGCGCACGCCCCAGGTGATCCTATTCGGCCCGACCAACCCGTTTCATTGGCGCCCCAGGGAAAGTCCAGCCGTAGTTTTACACGGAAAATCAGCGGCGCCAGTCACCGAGTTTTCGCCGGTGCAGCCGCGCCTCGCGATGAGTCAAATCTCGACGGAAGCGGTCATTGGTGCTATGGATTCGCTGCTGTTGCTTCGTGCGGCGGCGCAAATTTCATGAGCGGCGCAAAACCGGCTAGGAAAAGGCAGTCCGTCTGGGAAACGTTACGCACAGCTTCCGGTTCGTACCGGCGGCTCTACGGTTACCTTAAGCCGTACAAGACGCGTTTCATTTTGGGTCTGGCGCTGGGCCTTGCTTACGGCGGAGTCAATTCTCTTTTTCCATTAGCGATTGCCCGGGTCACCAGCACGATTTTCCACGGCGCTGCTCCCAATCCGATGGCGGTGCGTTCGAATCTTCACGTTCTGGACACAGGCCCGAAGATCAATTCGATTGTTCTCATCTGTCTGGCCATCCCGGCCATCATGGCCGTGCGCAGCCTCTGTTCCTACGGAAGCACCTATTGCATGCAGTGGGTGAGCAACAGGGTGGTCTCCGACATACGCGTCCAGCTTTTTAGCAAGATGGTTCGCCATTCCATGGATTTCTTTAACAAGATGCGGTCGGGATTTTTGATGTCGCGCATCACTAATGATACCCGCGTCATGCAGATGGCTTTGACCAGCGTTAGCAGCGACGTTTTTAAACAACCGATCACCATCGTCGGTGCAATCACTGTGCTCCTTCTGATGGATTGGAAATTCACTGTTGTGACGCTGATCCTCTTTCCAACGTGTTTGCTGCCACTGCGCGTTTACGGCCGTCGCGCCAAGAAAGCAGTGCAAAACGAGCAGGCAGGGATGGCCCAAATGGTAGTGACGATGCAGGAGACATTTGCCGGCATCCGCGTCATCAAATCGTTCGCGCGCGAAGGATTCCAGGAAAAGGAGTTCAAACGCAGCAACCAACTACAGTTTTCGCAGATGATGCGGATGATTCGCTCGATGGAAGCAGTCGGACCACTGGTCGAGATCATCGCGGCGATCGGTGTGGGAATGGCGTTGCTTTACGTTTACGCTGCGAATCTGAGCGTCGGCCGCTTCTTTGGACTAATCTCAGGGATTTTCATCCTGTACGATCCGATCAAGACGCTTAGCAGGATCCATATCGTGATGCAGCGATCCGTCGCCGCTACGACCGCTATTTTCTCGATTCTGGATTCGCAATCCACGGTGCAGGATGCACCAAACGCTGTTGCACTGAGTTCGTCCGAGGGTCGAATTGATTTTGAACATGTAACATTCCGCTACGCAAACAGGACTACAGACGCGATTAGCAATCTGACCTTGCAAATCGAACCGGGGAAAACTCACGCCCTGGTCGGCGCCAGTGGCGCGGGTAAAAGCACAATTCTTTCGCTGATCCTGCGCCTTTACGACCCAACTTCAGGCGCGGTGAAAATCGATGGGCAAGATCTGCGCCTCGTCACGCAAAAATCGTTGCGCGAACAGATGGGGCTCGTTACTCAGGAAACGTTTCTGTTTCACGATACCATTTTTAACAATATCCAATTCGGCCGCCTGGACGCTACACCGGAAGAAATTTACGGGGCCGCCAAAGCCGCTTATGCCCACGATTTCATCATGGCGCAGCCAAAGGACTACCAAACAGTCATTGGCGATAAAGGATGTCTGCTCTCCGGTGGACAGCAGCAACGCCTCGCCATTGCACGCGCTATTCTCAAAAACGCGCCAATTTTGCTACTCGACGAAGCCACGTCATCGCTGGATTCCGAATCGGAACAGGAAATTCAAAAGGCGCTCGCCAAGCTGGCTGCTGGACGCACGGTAATCGCCATCGCCCATCGGCTCTCCACAATTTTATCTGCCGATCAAATCATTGTGATGGATTCTGGCCGTATCAAGGAGATCGGCACGCACGCGGAGCTACTCGAAAAATCTGGCTACTATCGCCGCTTATACGATCACCAATTCAATCGCATTCAGAAGGAACCCGAAGCCGAAGCAGGCATTCTTGTGGAAGAGCTCGTGTAGCGACTCGGAAAGCAATAGCCATAGCCTCTCGCCATGCCGTTTAATATCGACCTGCACACGCATTCTTTTTTTTCCGGAGACGGTATTTCCAGTCCGGAAGATTTGATTGCGGCCGCGCGCGCCAAAGGTTTGAACGGCATCGCTATTACCGACCATAACACCTGCGATGCTGTGAATTACCTGCTCCAGAAGGGCTTGATGCGACTGGACGGTTTACCGGTCAATGATTTCCTCGTTCTACCCGGAGTTGAGGTCACGACTGCCGATGGTCATCTTCTCTGTATCGGGGCGGAGCTGCCCTACCTGAAAGGAAAACCGGCGCGCGAAGTCTGCGACATGATTCATGAACGCGGTGGTCTGGCCATTCCTCCGCATCCATACGATTTGTTTCGCGCCGGAATCCGTTTTTCCACGCTAGAAACGCTGCCGATCGATGCGCTCGAGGTTTTCAACGCCGCCACCACGCTTCGCCGCTACAACCGCTACGCTTTTAAGTACGCACAGATTCGCGGTTTGCCTATGACTGCGGCTAGCGACGCGCATCATGCCGCCACCGTTGGAACGGCCTATACAATCCTCAATACCGACGATTTTTCAGTGAAAGGAATTCTCGCGCAGATTGTAAAGAGCAACGAACTAAATCAAAAATATCAGACGCCGCGCGACAGCTTACGCAAGACCTGGAACAACTGGTTGCGACTGCGGCGTCGAAAGAAAATACCGGAACTAGCCGCAAAAGAGCGCAGCCACAACGGGCATTGATTCTCACGCTAGAAATCCGCAATCCGCAATTTCTCGAAATGCCTGCTTATATCATCGTTGAAATCGACGTTCTCGATCCGGTCGGCTACGAGGAATACAAAAATCTCGCTAGCGCGACCGTGGAAAAATATGGCGGGAAATATATCGTCCGTGGTGGCAGGACCGAAGTGCTTGAAGGGGATTGGAAACCGAAGCGCATCGTGGTGCTCCAATTCGAATCAGCCGAGCGCGCCAAACAGTGGCTTAATTGCGAAGAATATCGTGAACCGCGCAAAATGCGGCACCGCACGGCGAGGACAAACATGATCCTCGTCGAAGGGATGTAATGTCGCTGCTCAGGAGGAGCGCAGCTAACATCAGCTAAACAACATTGCTGTCTGCAGGTGTGAAAGCAGCTGGGAGATCGACCGACCGCAGGCCGGTAGCTACCGCGCTAGGAAATCGCGGTAGAGTTAATACGCCGGTTTTTCAGTTCGCGCTCCTTCAACACGATCATGCGTTCGTACCAAGCGAGCAGCCGGCAGAGCACCCATCCTCGGTAGCCGTCACGAAAACCTCGCTTCCAAAGGTAATGGTAAAAGAATCGCAAGCTCGGACGGAACGGAGCCCCCATCGCGAGTCCCTTTAACCATCGCTTGCGCTCTACCGCTGTTCCAAACGGCGTCGCGCGCAATGTCGTTCCAACTGCTTGTTCGTGTAGCTTCACGCATGCCGCCGCTTCCCAGGTCGAATAGCGGTTATGCTTCTCGATGAAGGTGGCAATATCGGGAAACGCGTAATGCTCCATCGGAGCGACTAGGTACTCGGCCCGGCCATTGAGCAATATGTGTTCATGGACCTCATTGTCTCCGGTCGTGATATCATCGTCGATTTCGATCTGTTCATACCGACCCAGCCGATGCCGGAACAGGCGCAGATTCCAACTCGGACAGTAACCACAATGTTTTATCCACCCGCCAAGAAACCAGAAGCGGCGATTCAGATAAAATCCATCGACATCAGTGCGGCGAATCGCTTGCGTGATTTCTCGCTCAAGCGCAGGTGTGATGCGTTCGTCGGCATCCAGGATTAGCACCCATTCGTGTTGCCACCGAACATTTTGCAAAGCCCAGTTCTTCTTTCGCGGGAATTTTCCATTCCAAACGAACTGAACGATGCGGGCTCCAGCTGCCTCGGCAACCGCTTGCGTGCCATCTGTGCTCCCCGAATCAACTACCACGATTTCCTGCGCGAACGAAACGCTGGCAAGGCAGTCCCGCATGTTTGCAGCTTCATTCTTAACCGGCACAAGCACCGACAATGGCACCAACGCGTCGGATTGCTCACTCATTGAGTGATTTCGCGTCTTTTGCTTTCGCGCGCTGGGTTTCCGATCACAATTCTCCAGGGGCTTACATCCTTCATCGCGACCGCTCTTGCACCAATAATTGCCCCTTCACCGATTGTTACGCCCGGCCCCACGAACGCATCGGCACAAATCCAAGCGTCAGAACCGATCATAATTGGCGGACGCAGCAACGGAAAATCTGCTTTGGTATGATCGTGTGTTCCTGCGCAAAGATGCGCGCCATGCGAGATTGTTACCCGCGCCCCCAGCGTCACACGGCCGAGATTATAAATGAGCGCATGCTCGCCAACGGCGCTTTCATCTCCGGCTTCAAGATTCCAAGGGAAATAAATTGTCGCCGTAGGATACACATGAACGCTGTGACCGACCTTTGCTCCAAAACAGCGAAGCAGAAATCGCCTCCAGCCGAAGCAGGGCCTGGGGCTGAACCGAAAAAGCGGTTGCGCGAGTGTCCACAACACCCGGCGCGCGAGCTCACCTGAAGAGTATTTTCGGGCGCGGCGATTTTTTTCAACGTTCAGCATGCGAAAGACCACTAAGTACGAAGTACACGACTACGGGACTGCGGGCTTATAGTCCAGTTGTCTTGTCGTCGTCCAGTTTTCGGCACCAATTGAGCGCGCGTTTTAGGAGCTAAAAAAAGATTGAACAGCATACATCCGCGCGGTGTCACAGATTCGAATATTTAACCTTGTTAAATACTTCTCAAGATGCTACAACGCGTGATCGACAAGGCATCGACGAATACTATTTACGGGACATTGTCGATCCGGACCCCCCAAGAATTTGATGAAAAAGAGTTATATGGCTGCTGAAGATAGCGATACCGGAATTAAGATTTACCTCCGTGAGATTGGGCAAATTCCGCTTCTGACTCCGGAGCAGGAGATCGATTTGGCGGCGAAGATCAAGAAGGGCGATCGTGAAGCGCGAGCCCTGATGATCCGGTCCAATTTGCGTCTGGTTGTGAAGATTGCGCATGACTACGCGAATCTCGGGCTGCCGCTTCTCGACCTCATTTCCGAAGGCAACATCGGTCTGATGAAGGCGGTGGAACGTTTTGACCCTGCGAAAGGGGGAAAGCTCAGCACCTACGCCGCGTGGTGGATTAAGCAATCCATCAAGCGCGCGCTGGCCAATCAGAGCAAGACGATCCGTTTGCCCGTGCATTTGGTGGATAAGATCTCCAAAATGCGCCGGGTTTCCCTGCAAATGAGCGAGGAACTTGGCCGCGAACCGACGGACGACGAACTCGGTGACGAGATCGGGATCGCGAGCGGAAAAGTTTCGCAACTCAAGACGGTGTCGATTCGTCCGGCTTCACTCGATGCGCCGATCAGCGATGATGATTCGACCGAGTTCGGTGAAATTGTTGGTGACGAGGACGCTCAAACGCCCTTTGAATTGTTGCGTGATAAGAATCTCCGCAATGAGGTCGGCGGTTTGCTCGACGTGTTGGATGATCGCGAGAAGAAGATCATTTTCCAGCGCTTCGGTCTGGATGGTGGCAAACCAAAGACGCTAGAAGAAGTCGGCAAGAAATTCGGCGTTACGCGGGAGCGCATTCGACAGTTACAGAATATCGCCCTCTCGAAACTTCGCCGTGCGCTCAGCAAGAAGGAGCGCCCGGTCGACGTCGAATTGCCGGTCGAAGCGTAGAGCTATAGCCGCTCCCTTGTGGGAGGCGCGACATTGATCTGTGCTAAGCGCACTCGGTGCGCCGCTCGCCAGCGGTGGCTACAATTGTTTCACTACGCGCAGCTGAATGGAATCGATCATCGCGCCGCCCATGCGGACATCGCTGACGATCACCATGCGATTGCCTGGCGTAGCCAGTTTGTTCCTGCGCAAAAATTTCTCCGCTGATGCAATCGTCTGGTCCGGATCTACGGTAAAATCGATGCGAACGGGAAACGTTCCCCAATAAAGAGCGAGCTGCCGATAAACTTCTTCGCTTGGGGTGAACGCAAAGATCGGAGCGCGGTGCGGCCGTAGGTTCGACGCGTAGCGTGCCATCCTTCCGTGCAGTGTAAAGACGATTAGTTTCGAATCTTCGAGCGAGTTCGCCAGCGCGACGGCCGAAGCAACGGTCTTTTGTCGAATGTTTCCCAGCAGCGCATCTTTCGCATAACCTGCGCCCCCGCTGCGCTCGATTCGCATAGCCACGCGGTTTAGGACCTCGACGCATTCTATCGGATAGCGGCCGAGCGTCGTTTCAGCGCTCAACATGAGAGCATCTGCTTGTTCGAAAACCGCGTTTGCCACGTCGGTGACCTCCGCGCGAGTAGGAAGTCGATTTGTGATCATCGATTCGAGCAACTGCGTTGCGACTATCACCGGTTTACCCAGGCGGATGCATTTCTTCGCAATTCGGCGTTGAATAATTGGCAGTTCTTCCATTGGACATTCGATTCCCAAGTCGCCGCGCGCGATCATGATCACGTCAGCGCTTTCGATCATCTTGTCGATTGATCGTACCGCCAGTTGATCCTCAATCTTTGCGACGATCTGCGCCTTGCTCTTTTTCCTGGAGAGGAGTTGGCGCAGTTGTTCGATGTCGCCTTTCTCCCGCACAAAACTTAGCGCTACAAAATCCACGCCTAATTCCGCACCGAGCCCAACATCTGCAATATCCTTTTTGGTGAGCGGAGGCAGATTCACGTGAACACGGGGCAAATTAATGTGACGCCGGGAGCCGAGCATGGCAGGGGTCAGCACTCTGGTGCGCACCCGGTCTTTTCCCTTGTCCAGCACCACCACTTTCAGCAAGCCGTTGTCGACCAAAACCTTGTCGCCTACCGAGACGTCCTTTACGAATCCGGCGTAATTCACGTCCACGGAATATTGCTCTTTGCTTTTTGCGCCGCGCGCAGTGAACTCCAGAATGTCGCCGGGCTTCAGATTCAGATTAGTTTTCAGGTCGCCGGTGCGAATGGCTGGGCCTTGTGTATCGAGCAGAATTGCAACCGGACGGCCTGCGGTCTGCGCGAGCCTGCGGATGCGCGGTACAATCTCGCGGACCCATTCATGAGTGGCGTGGCTCATGTTGAGCCGGAGGACATCAGCGCCTTTCTGGATCAACTGTCGCAGTACGTCTGCCTTTTCTGTTGCCGGGCCGAGCGTACAGATGATTTTGGTCCTCCGCATCGAATAAAAGGATTGAATTTGCGGCGGCGAAAGCCAAGTCGCTTTTAAGGGTTAGTTCATTTTGCGACCAGTTCAGGCGTCCGTCGGACGGCTGTATGTACACAAAATGCGGCACGCTTTACGAAGCGTGCCGCGTCGCGCAGTGGGCGTTTTCTTTATTTCAGCTTGTTTTGAGTCTGCTTGGCAAGGTCAAGATGTTCCTCAACCACCTTGGCCGTATCCTCCGCAAACTTCTTCACGTCGGGATCGCTCCCACTGTTTGCTTCCTCCTTGAATTCGGCCAGGTCCTTTTCGTGATCCTTCACCATCATATCGATATAAGCTTTATCCGAGCTCCAGCTTACGGTTGGCTCTTTGGCCGGTAACTTTACGTTCTTTTGCGCGGCGATCTTTTTTAATTCGTCGTTGGCCTTGCCATGATCGGTGACCATCCGCTTGCCGAATGATTTTACCTCGTCGCTTTGCCCCTTCTGTTCAGCCATTCTTCCCATCGCGACTTCCATCATTCCGCCCCTGGCGGCTTTCTTCATGAAAGTCTTATCCTTTGGCGTCACCGAGGAAGCCTTGGCGGCTGGTGTGTCTTCTGCGATCGCAACTCCCGCCAAACTGAACGCCGCAATTATCAGAGGAAGAATAAAAAACTGCGAAATAACTGTGATTTTAGTTCTCATGGTTCTTATACGGTTGAAACACGCCGGGATACCCAGCAATTAAGAATCGGAAATAGCCAGTTGCTTGGACGCGAACGAATTGCGATTTCCCCGATCAATTCGTGGCGACCCGGCGGCGCTGCTAAGCCGAGGAGAGGTGCGACAGAATCAGGGTCGGGAGACGTTCTTCGCGTACGAGCTCTCCACGCGTCTCGCCACGTCTCTGTAGCCATAATCAACTTCGTAAATCTGCTTCATGCAAGCGAGCGATTTTTCCGGTTCGCCCATCCGCGAATAAACGACGCCTAGATTGTACACGATCTCCTTTTTCGTCGCGTCCATTGACAAAATTTCGCTTGAAGCTTCCTCAAGTTGTTTGACTGCAAGATCGAGCATCTCAAGTTCGCCGTAGCAGCAACCGAGGAGATTCATCGCTTTCAGGCGCGCATGTGGATTTTGCCGGGCCCGCTGCAACTCCGGCACCGCCTCGCGGAAACGACCGGCGTTGAAAAGGTTTTCACCTAGTTCGAAGCGAAGGTGGAGATCGGTCGGATTGCGTGTGACGCGCTCCTGCGCATCGGCGATGAGCAGTTCTGCACGCTTGGCTTTGGCGGCCTTCAATAACTCCGAGCTTTTCGCGGACGACTCATTTGCCGCCTGCGTGGAAAGAAACTCCTCGTGCGCAGCAATCTCTTGCTCGAGGCATTTGATTTTCAAATCCGAAGCCTTGCGAACCAATCCGGCGTCTGCGCCTTTAGTCAGATCGACAGCATACTGGTACCAG
>Ga0209157_1001998_pt1 | contig 16493 bp, 16 predicted proteins | sample GraSoiAngelo_135_FD_185892 | JGI IMG/M metagenome (GOLD analysis project Ga0209157, IMG submission 185892) | Grasslands soil microbial communities from the Angelo Coastal Reserve, California, USA - 14_0929_05_40cm (SPAdes) (version 2) | ecosystem: Environmental > Terrestrial > Soil > Grasslands ...
GGAAAAGGAAGCGGCCCCGGACGTGCGGCCTTTGCAACGGCGGTCGGGCCGCCATTCCCTGGGAACCATTCCCATTCGGTGATCCCGACCATGGTTCAGCGAGTTTGGCCATTTTTTGAGCGGGCGGCGGTCTGCGACCGAGCGAGACCCCGCGTTCGAACGGCCTTCACAGCACGCCGCGTGCCAATCGCTTCGACATTTCGCCGGCGTCGTGGAAGTGCGGTCGATAACGGATCGCGAGGACGATCGTCACCATCGAGGTCCGGGAAAACCTGGACCCTCAATGGTCCTGCGTGTGTACTCCATAGCGACACACCCCGCGTAAACTTTACACTTCTGTCGCGAGGCGCGCGCCGCCGGCCGTCGCGGAGGCTTGGGGCCCGCCGGCCGAGGGCGGCTGTAAACAGTGGAGCATCCACACGTTTGGCGCCTGATAGTCCGCCTGGTCGCGCATGCCGATCGACGCGAATCGCCTGAAAAGCATCGGGGACGACGTTAGCGGCCTCTCTCCGGGCATTGCCTCACGGGGTGATCCGTAGAAACCCTCGCGCCGAGCCTTCGAATCTTCCCAGCTCACGCGGTCGATCCATTCGGGCGGGATCAGCACCTTGCGGCCTCGCCCACGTGCTTTCGTCGACGAGAAAGTCCTCGACGTGACCGAGGTCTCCGTCGGTCGCGTGGATGTAGTACCCCATCAGGTCGCGGGCGCTCGGCAGATGCGGATTGGCCTGCGTGCACGGGGGAGGCTCCTCCCGATGAGTGTGAGCGCGAGCGACCGAGACGACGAACACCGGGGCGAGAAGTTGCGACCGGACTTCGACGATGGTGTACTTGCCGCGCATGGCCGCCTACGACATGCGCCTGCCCTTCGCTCCGCCGCTGGCGCCCATGCTGTCCAAGGCCGCCGAGGCCTTGCCCGGGGGCGACGGGTGGCAGTTCGAGCCCAAGTGGGACGGCTTTCGTACGCTCGTGTTCCGTGACGGCGACGAGGTTCTGCTCCAGAGCCGCGACGAGAAGCCGATGAACCGCTACTTCCCGGAGCTCGTCGCCCCTCTCGCCGCGGCGCTGCCCGAGCGCTGCGTCGTCGACGGCGAGATCGTCATCGTCGGAGCGGACGGGCTCGACTTCGAGGCGCTGCTGCTCCGAATCCACCCGGCGGCCTCGCGGGTGAAGCTGCTGGCGGCAGAGTCCCCGGCGTCGTTCGTGGCCTGGGACCTGCTGGCGCTGGGCGACGAGGATCTGCGTGCGATGCCGCTCGCGGCGCGGCGCGAACGGCTCGAGCGCGAGCTCGCCGACGCGGCCCCGCCCGTACACGTGTCACCGGCCACGCGCGATCGTGCCCTGGCCGAGGACTGGTTCCGCCGCTTCGAGGGCGCCGGGCTCGACGGGGTCATGGCCAAGCGTCTGGACGAGCCCTACCGCGCCGGCGAGCGCACGATGATCAAAGTGAAGCACGCGCGCACTGCCGACTGCGTCGTGGCCGGCTTCCGCTGGCACAAGAACGGCGCCGGCACGATGGTCGGCTCGCTCCTGCTCGGCCTCTACGACAACGACGGCACGCTGCACCACGTCGGCGTCACCGCGTCCTTCACCAACGTGGTTCGCCAGCGGCTCGTCGCCGAGCTGGCGCCCCTTCGAGAGAACGCGCTCGCACGGCATCCCTGGCGTGACTGGGCCGAAGCGCAGGAAGAGGCGAACGAGACGGGCCAACGCATGCCCGGCGCCAGCAGCCGCTGGAACCGCGGCAAGGACCTGAGCTGGGAGCCGCTGCGGGCCGAGCGCGTCTGCGAGGTCGCGTACGACCACATGCAGGGCACTCGTTTTCGCCACGCCGCGCAGTTCGTGCGCTGGCGCGCCGACAAGGGCCCGCAAGACTGCCGCTACGATCAGCTGGAGGTCACGCCGGCCTATGAGCTCGAGCGCGTCTTCGGCGCACGCGACGCGCGCCGCGCGGAGTCCCACGGATCGTAGTCTGGATCCGGCGGCTCCTCGGCAGGACGCTCGCCCTGGGGCACGTGGCGCAGGTTGACCCGGATGCGCGTCCACGTGCTCGACCGGCCCCGCATCGAATCGACGAGCACGTCGTCCACTTCGAGTCGCGCCGCGGCCGTCGGATGGCGCGCCGTCCAGCGCTCCAGCCCGGCGCGCGCGTCCGCCTCGTGCTCCGCCTTGGCGATCGTGATGAGCGGCTGGCGCGATCGCCGCCCGCCGCCGGCCTTCGTGCTCACGCCGTTTTCGGGGCCGCCCATGTCGCGCTTGCGCCGCGAGGGCGTGACGCGGGGCGGCTCGTCGTCCCCTCTTTTGTAGTGGGGCGGCCAGGGCGCGTCGCCGAGGCCCGCGGCTTCCTGCGCGGCCGAGAGCTCGAGCAGCCCGGCCAGCGATCCCGCGGTGGCGTCGATTCCGGCCGACGCGTCGCCGCGCTCGGCCAGGCGCGCCGGCGCGGTGACGAGCGTGAAGGCCGAGGGATCACAGTCGGCCACTTCCTCCCACGCCAGCGGCATCGAGACGCGGGCGTCTCGCGTCGGGCGCACCGACCAGGCCGACGCCACCGTGCGGTCCTTGGCGTTCTGGTTGTAGTCGAGGAAGACGCCGTGCCGCTCTTCCTTCCACCACTTGCTGGTCGCCCGCTCCGGCGCGCGCCGCTCCACCTCGCGCGCGAGCGCCAGCGCCGCGCGCCGCACCTGATCGAAGCTCCAGCGCGGTTGGATCCGCACGTTGACGTGCATGCCGCGCGAGCCCGAGGTCTTGGGCCAGCCGTACAGGCCGCGCTCGTCGAGCACGTCGCGGACGATCAGCGCCACGCGCCTCACGTCGTCCCATCCGATCCCTGGGCCCGGATCGAGGTCGACGCGCAGCTCGTCGGGATGCTCGAGGTCGTCGACGCGCACCGGGTGCGGATTCAGGTCGATGCACCCGAGGTTGACGATCCACAGAAGCTGCGCCGCGTCGCGCACGACGACCTCTTGCGCCGTGCGGCCCGAGGGAAACCGCAGCTCCACGGTCTCGATCCAGTCGGGGTGCTGCGCGGGGGCCCGCTTCTGGAAGAACGCCTCGCCCTCGGCGCCGTCCACGTAGCGCTTGAGCACGATCGGGCGCGCCGCGATGCCCATCAGCGCCCCCTCCGCGACGGCCGCGTAGTACTTCGCCAGATCGAGCTTGGTGTGGCCGGCGTGCGGAAAGTACACCTTGTCCGGGTTGGTGATCACCACCTCGCGACCCGCGACTTCCAGGACGGTCGGCCGCGCCTTCGCCATGGCGGGCGTGAGTGCTCTACGTGGCCCAGAGCCGCCTGGACGCCAGCTCGGCGCCCGCGGCCAGCGCGCGGAACTTCGCCCACATCACGGTGGGGTGTTGCCGCTGGTACATGGCGCCCTGGGCGAAACCGCAGTCGGCGCCCGCGATCACCCGATTTCGCCCGACGACACCGGCGAAGTTCACGAGTCGTTCGGCGATGGTTTCGGGATGCTCGACCACCGCGGTCGTGTGCGCGATCACGCCCGGGATCAGGATCTTGTCGTCGGGCAGCTTGACGTCCTTCCAGATCCGCCACTCGTACGAGTGGCGCGGCGTCGCCGCTTCGACGGAGTAGGCCTGGGCCTTGACCCGCAGCATGAGGTCGACGATGTCCTTCAGCGCGAGGTCGCCCTCGTGCGGGCCCTGCCAGCTTCCCCAGCAGAGGTGGTAGCGCACCCGGTCCTCGGGGAGACCGGCCAGCGCGTGGTTCAGCGCGTCGATGTTCATCGCCTGCGTCTTTCGATAGTCCGTGAGCGAGGGAGCGGGGATGATCATGTCCCACGTCTCGCCGAGGCCGGGGTCGTCGATCTGCAGAATGAATCCGGCGTCGACGATGGCCTTGTATTCGGTCTTCAGCGCCTCCGCGATGGCGAACCGGTAGGCCTCCTCGGTCGGGTAGTACTGATTCTGGTCGCGGCCCACCATCCCGGGGGCGACCGCGGGCAGGAACGCCTCCTGGACGCCCACGCCCTGAAGGGCGGCCTTGAAGTTTGCGATATCGCGTCGCAAGAGATCTTGACCCTTGTAGGCGATCGGCCCGGTGCAGACGGACGGCGGCGCCGACGGCGGCATCGCCGCCGGCAGGTACGTTTCGTAGTATTCGCGGAAGGCGCGCCATTCACGCCGCGTGTCGAGCCGCCTCGCCCAGGATCCGCTCGTATTCGACGCGGGCACGTTGGGATCGCCCGGCGCCATCGGCGTGAAGCCCGTGAGCCGCTCGTCCGTGTAGCCGAGGAAGCTCGTCTTGCTCATCTCGCCGTCGGAGACGACGTCGATCCCACTCTCCGCCTGCTTGCGCACGACATCGGCCACGGCGCTTCGGACACGCCGGGCCAGCTCTTCGGCGTCGACGGGCTGGCCCTGCAGTCGCGCCCGCAGCAGCTCCCGGACGCTTGCCGGGCGCGGGATGCTTCCGACGTGGGTCGTGAGGACGCGATTGGTGCTAGTCTTCATGGCGCCACCCCCATGAAAGGAGACGGACATGCCAAGCATTGAACACCACGGCGCTTCGATCTACTACGAGGAGTTCGGTCGGGGGTTCCCCATCCTCACGTTCGCGCCGGCGGGCCTGCAGTCGACCATCGAAGTCTGGAGCCGCCCCGCCGCGCCCGTGAACCCCATCACCGAGTTCGCCCCAGATTTCCGCGTGATCGCGATGGATCAGCGTAACGCCGGCGGTCGGTCCCGCGGTCCCATCTCCGCGCAAGACGGCTGGCACACCTACGCGGCCGATCACATCGCCGTGCTGGATCATCTGGGCATCGACCGGTGCCATCTGTACGGCCAGTGCATCGGCGGATCCTTCATCATGAGCCTGCTGAAGGCTCAGCCGCAGCGCATCGCGTGCGCCGTGCTCGCGCAGCCCATCGGACGAGTGGGCGCGATGGCGCCCGGTCGCGCCGCCAGGTTCAACGCGTGGGCCGAGACCCTCACCGACCATCCCGAGGCTACGCCACAAGTCTTGGATGCGTTCCACCAGAACCTCTACGGCGCGGGCTTCGTCTACAGCGCGGATCGGGCGTTCGTCGGAAGCTGCCAGACGCCCTGCATGGTGCTGGCGGGGAACGACGAGGCGCATCCGTACCCGATCTCCGAGGAAGTCGCCAAGCTGCTTCCCAGATGCGAGTTCATCCCGGAGTGGAAACAGGGCACGCCCCTGGCGGCGGCGAGAGCCCGGATCAAGGAGTTCCTGGCGAAGCACACGCCCGCACGCTGATCGCCCTCAGGCTCGTCGGGCCAGGTTGCGCGCGATGAACCCCCGCACCATGTCGTGCGCTCGGTCCGTCTGCGGCCCGGGCTTGGCGACCCACTCGTGCTCGCAGCCTTCGAAGACGTGCAGCTGGCAGTCACCGCCGGCCGCGCGGTACGAGGCGGCGAATTTCTCCTGCACCGCGGGCAGCACGTTGTCGTCGAGGGCGCCCTGCATGATCAGCAGCGGCGGCAGCGTCACCGCCTCGCGGCGATCGAGAATCGCCTGGGGATTCCCCTCCTGGATGGTGTCCCACGGCTGGAAGTACGTCTTGTTGTTCTTGATCATCCCCTCGCGCCTCATCTTCTCGGCCTGCTGGTAGCGCGCGAAGGTGTCGCTGATCGGCGAGCGTGTCGCCACGTACGCCACGGTCGCGTCGACGTTCGGAGCGGCCGGGAACGGAATCGCGTTGTACCGCGCGTCCCGCGGGCGCAGGCCGAGGAGCTCGGCGACGTGGCCGCCGCTGGAGCTGCCGAGCACGCCGAGGTTCGCGGCGTCGCCATTCCACTCGGCCGCCCTCGCCTTGAGCCAGCGGACTCCGTAGTTCCCGTCCTGGACCGACGCGGGATACGGTGCTTCCGGCGCGAGCGTCAAGTCGACGGCGACCACCACCACGCCGCTCGCCGCGACCGCGCGGTCCATCGGCTCGTTGGCGAAGCGGTCCTTGTTGTTCCAGGCGCCGCCGTGCAGGTCGAGGAGCGTCGGGAACGGTCCGCCGCCTTGCGGCTGGTAGATGCGGGCCAGCAGGGTCCGCCCGCTCACCGCGCGCCGGAACTCGACCTCGCTCACCTTGAGCTCGAACTTCGCCGCCGGATCGTAGGCCGTCTTCGTCATGGGTCCTCCTGTCGCACGGTTCCCCTGGGCGGGGGCCGACCACAGCGTCGAGACGAGGGGCGCGCCGACCACGCCCAGCGCGGCCGCCTTGAGGAGCTCCCGTCGTCCGAGCCGCCGTTCCACGCCGGCCTCCTACACGAGCTTCAGGTTCTTCAACGGCAGGCTGCGGACTGGCTTGCCGGTGGCCGCGAAGATCGCGTTGAGGACCGCCGGCGTCACCACCGAGATCGTCGGCTCGCCCACCCCGCCCCAGAAGTCGAACGTCGGGACGATCACCGTCTCGACCTTCGGCATCTCGGCCAGACGCAACATCTGATAGCGATCGAAGTTCAGGTCGGTCATGCGCCCGTTTTCCACCTTGCACTCGCCGTAGAACGCGGCGGTGAGGCCGTAGGCCACCGAGCCTTCGACCTGCGCGGCAATCTGATCGGGATTGACCGCGTGGCCGCAATCGAGCGCCAGGACCATGCGGTGTACTTTCACCTTGCCCTCGCCGCTCACCGACACTTCCGCGACCGCGGCCGAGTAGCTCCCGTATCCCATGAACTGCGCGATACCGCGATGGACGCCCGCCGGGAGCGGCGTGCCCCAGCGGCCCTTGGCCGCCGCGGCGTTGAGGACGGCGAGGTGCTTGGGATGCTGGCCCATGAGGGCGCGGCGGAACTCCAGCGAGTCGGTGCCGGCGGCGCGCGCCGCTTCTTCGATGAAGCACTCCATGTACACGGCGTTCTGGTTGGTGTTGACGCCGCGCCACGGGCCAACGGGCACGTGGGTGTTGCGCATCGCGTACTCGATCAGCAAGTTGGGCACGGTGTACCCGAGCTGGGCGTCGCCGGGCCGCGCGGTGTATCCCTGGAGCTGGCGATCGTCCTTGCCGTTCGCCACCATGGCCGGATTCACGAACGCGTTGATCGACTGGCCGGAGATGCGCATGTGCAGCCCGACCAGGCTGCCCTTGTCGTCGAGGCCCGCGGCCAGCTTGCACTGTGAGATCGGCCGGTAGAAGTCGTGGGCCATGTCCTCTTCGCGCGACCAGATCATCTTGACCGGCACGCCCGGGAACTGCTTGGCGATGTTGACGGCCTGGCGGACGTAGTCCTGATTGCCGCCGCGCCGGCCGAATCCACCGCCCAGGTCGTGCCGGTAGACCTCGCACTTCTCCAGCGGCACGCCCGACTGCTCCGACAGGGCGGCCAGCGACGCCTCGGAGTTCTGCGTGGCCACCCAGCACTCGGCGCGGTCCGCCGAGAGCTTCACGGTGCAGTTCATCGGCTCCATCGTCGCGTGGGCCAGGAAGGGCGTGCTGTACACCGCTTCGATCTTCTTGGACGCGCCCTGGATGGCGCCGATCGCGTCGCCTTCGTTCCGGAACGCGTAGGCCTCGCTCACCGTCAGGCCTTCCTCGAGGTGCGACGCGATCGTGGCGCTCGACTGGGACGCGCCGGCGCCCTCGTCCCAGACGATCGGCAGCGCCTCGAGCGCCGACTTCGCCCGCCACCACGTGTCGGCGACGACCGCGACGGTCGAGTCGTTCACCTTGACGACGCCCCGGACGCCCGGGCGGCCGGCGATGCGCGTCTCGTCGTAGCTGACGAGCTTGCCGCCGAACACGGGGCACGCCTTGATGGCGGCGTTGAGCATGCCGGGCAGCCTCACGTCGAGCGCGTAGACCTTGCTGCCGTTGAGCTTGTCCGCCGTGTCCAGGCGCTTCATCGGCTTGCCAGCGATCTTCCAGTCCTTGGGATCCTTGAGCGTGATGCTCTTGGGGTCCGGCGGCGTCAGCTTCGCCGCCGCGGCGGCGACCTTGCCGTAGGTCGTCTTGCGTCCGGAGGCCGCGTGCGTGATGACGCCGCTGGCCACGCTGACCTCGCCGACCGGCACCTTCCACTCGTCGGCCGCGGCCTGCAGCAGCATCAGGCGCGCGGCCGCGCCGCCGCGGCGGACGTAGTCGTGCGAGGTGCGGATGCCGCGGCTGCCGCCCGTCGACATCTCGCCCCAGACGCGCTTGCGCGCGAGGTTCTCGCCGGGCGTGATCGACTCGGTGGCGACTTTCTTCCAGTCGCACTCGAGCTCCTCGGCGACGAGCTGGGCGAGGCCGGTGCGCGTGCCCTGCCCCATCTCCGAGCGCGCGATGCGAATGACACAGGTGTCATCGGGCTTGACGACCACCCAGGCGTGGACTTCGACGCCGTCGCCGGCGGTCTTGGCTTCGGCGGGCGTTCCGAACGGCAGGCGGACGCCGAGTGCCAGGCCACCGCCCGCGACCGCCGTACCGACGATGAAGCTGCGGCGCGAAAGATTCTGGTTCATGTCACGCCTGCTTTCTGCCGGCGGCCACGTGCACCGCCGCCCGGATCCGCTGATAGGTGCCGCAACGGCAGACGTTCGACATCGCGTCGTCGATCTCCTGGTCGGTCGGCTTCGGCTTCTTCCTCAGCAGCGCCGCCGCGGCCATGATCTGACCGGACTGGCAATAGCCGCACTGCGGGACGTCGAGCGCCGCCCACGCCTTCTGCACCGGATGCGAGCTCGTGGACGACAGTCCCTCGATCGTCACGATCTTGTCGGTGGGCTTCACGCCCCCGACGGGAACGACGCATGAGCGCACGAGCTCGCCGTTGACGTGCACGGAGCAGGCGCCGCACTGGGCGACCCCGCAGCCGTACTTGGTGCCGGTCAGCCCGACCTGCTCGCGGATCGCCCACAGAAGCGGCGTGTCGGGCTCCACCTGCACGTCGCGGATCTTGCCGTTGACGTTGAGCTTGGCCATGTGCGTCCTCCCGTTTATCGCCGCGCCTCGGTCGGCGGGGCCCAGCCCCGCGACGGCCTGCGGCGCACATCACGACTCGCCTGGACGGCGATTGCGCGCCCATCGTCGCTCAGATCAGGGGCGATTTAAAGCCCTGATTGACGTCTTGACCGCGAGCCCGCGGCGGGGCAGCATTGGCTCCGCTGCGGGGCGACCCGACGGTAGAACGTTCCAACACGTCACACGGAGGAAGGCGCACATGGCGCACACTTACCAGACCGACCAGTACGAGGGCATGATCGCCGAAACAGTATCGATGCGCGGGCACAACGGGGACACGATCGGCGCCTACGTGGCGCGACCGCTGGGCTCGGGCCCATTCCCGGGCATGGTCGTCATCCACCACGCCCCGGGCTGGGACGAGTGGTACCGGGAGTGCACCCGCCGCTTTGCCCACCACGGCTATGTGGCGATCTCGCCGAACCTTTACCACCGCGACGGCCACGGCACCCCCGAGGACGTCGGGGCGAAAGTGCGGGCGGCCGGCGGCGCCCCGGACGCGCGGGTGCTCGGCGACCTCGACGGCGCCAACGCCTGGCTGCGCTCGCTGCCGTACGTCACCCGCAAGGTCGGCATCTTCGGCACGTGCTCGGGAGGCCGGCAGGCGTTTCTCGCCGGCTGCCGCCTGAAGGGCCTGGACGCGGTGCTCGAGTGCTGGGGCGGGCGCGTGGTCATGTCGAAGGAAGAGCTCACCCCGAATCAGCCGGTGGCCCCCATCGAATACACCAAGGAGCTCTCGGCCCCGATCCTCGGTCTCTTCGGCAACGAGGACAAGTCACCGACGCCCGAGCAGGTCAACGCGCACGAGGCCGAGCTGAAGAAGCACGGCAAGCAGTACGAGTTCCATCGCTACGACGGCGCCGGCCACGGCTTCTTCTACTACGACCGCCCGGCGTACCGTCAGGAGCAGGCCATGGACGGCTGGAAGAAGCTCTTCGCGTTCTGCGAAAAGACGCTGCGGTAGGCGGACACGAGGAACCCAGCCATGTGCACGATGATTGCGCACCAGGTGCAGGTCATGGGCCGCGGCAAGAGCGGCCCGGAGTGGTTCGAGGTTCGCGAGGCCAACGTCTCGTACGATCACCCGTACGATCTGCCGCTCGAGCACGCGCTCAACATCGACTTCGTCAACGAGGCCCTGGGCCCGGGCGCGCGGGTGGCGGTAGAGCTGAGCGTGGACGCGGCGCGCCAGCTCGTGAAGACCATCGAAGCCGTGCTCGCGCAGGCCGACCAGCGCGGCGTGCTGGAGGACCTGCCGGTCGTAGCGACGCCGAGTCTCGGGCCGTCGGCGTAACGGCGCAGCGGAGCCACGCGGCGCAGTGAGATCCTGCGCCGCGTGACTACCGGCCACCTGCTCTTCGAGAGCACTTCAAGCGCACCGGCGATTCGCGCGGCGTTGGGTAGGAGTCGCAGCTTCTCGCCGGCCCTGGCGTCGGATACGCTTGGCGTCATGACCGATGAGCTCTTCGAGCGCCGCATCGTGCGCGTCACCGGCCGGCTCGACGATGACGCTGCGGCGAAGGCGGCGGCGACGCTCCTAGCGCTGGACGCCAGCGGGAGCCGGCCCATCGAGCTCTACCTGAACAGCCCCGACGGAGCGCTCGGAGCGACCTTCGTGCTGATCGACACGGCCGACACGCTGCGCTCTGCGCTCCGCGTGCTGTGCCTGGGCCAGGTCGGTGGGCCGGTCATCGCCGTGACCGCGGCCGCCGATCACCGCGCCGCGGCGCCGCACGCCCGGTTCCGCCTTTCCCAGCCGACGGCGCGGTTCGCCGGCACCCCACAGGAGATCGCGGCGCAGAACCGGCAGCAGCAGGACCTTCTGTGGAAGCTCTACGGACGTCTGGCCCGGCGAACCCGACGGCCGGCGGAGGAGATCGCCGAAGACATGCGGCGCGGGCGCTACCTCGACGCACGGGAAGCGCTCGAGTACGGCCTCATCGACGAGATCATCGCCACCCGCGATGACGGATTGTGATAGAGAGGCGCTATGAGAGACACCACGCACTGGGTCGGCACCTGGACCGCGACTCCTGCGCCCGCGGAGGGCGCCGCCTTCGCCAACCACACGCTGCGCATGATCCCCCGGGTCAGCATCGGTGGCAGCAGGCTGCGCGTGCGCATCTCGAACGCCTATGGCATTCGCCCGCTGGCCATCGGCGCGGCGCGTGTCGGCCTGCACAGCACGGGGCCGGCGGTCGTGCCGGGCTCTAACCGTCGGCTCACCTTCGGCGGCGAGCCCGGCGCCACGATCGCGGCCGGCGCGCTGGTCGTCAGCGATCCGGTCGAGCTGACGTTCGCGCCCCTGGCGGACCTGGCCGTCAGCGTGCACCTGCCCGGCGATCTACCGGTCAGCTTCGGGATCACCGGCCGCTATGCCCGGCAGACCAACTACGTCTCGCCGCCCGGTAATTTCGCGGCCGAAGAGGTCATGCCGGTCGGTCGCCTCACCGACGACTGGTACTTCGTCTGCGGCATCGACGTCGTCGCGCCGAAGGAGACGGGCGCCATCGTCGCGGTGGGCGATTCGCTCACCGACGCCAATATCTCCACTCACGACGGCCATCACAGCTGGCCCTCGCAGCTCGCGCGCCGGCTCATGGCGCGGCAGCACGGTCGGCCGATGGCGGTGATGAACCAGGGGCTCGGCGGCAACCGCATCCTGCACGACATCCGGGGCGACAGCGGACTACGCCGCTTCGACCGTGATGTGCTGGCGCAGCCCGGCGTCACCCACACCGTCATCATGCTGGGCACCAACGATCTTCGGAACCGTCCCGGCAAGATTGAAGAAGAGGTGACCGCTCCGCAGATGATCGCCGGGCTCAAGCAGTTCGCCGTCCGCGGTCAGGCCCGCGGGATCAAGGTGATCCTCGCCACCCTGACCCCGTTCGAGAACGAGACGTTCCTGCCCGGGGCCTGGAATCCGAAGCGCGAGGCGGTGCGTCAGGCGGTCAACGAGTGGCTGCGCAAGACCGACGACTTCGACGCGATCGTGGATTTCGACCGGGCATTGCGCGACCCCGACCATCCGACCAGCATGCTGCCGATCTACGATTGCGGCGACCACCTGCACCCGAGCGACCGGGGCTACCGCGCGATGGGCGACGCGATCGACCTGAAGCTGTTCGAGTAGCCGCTGGCCTTGCCCCAGCCCTCCCAGGTCGGCCCAGCGGCGAGAAGCCGAGGGCGTGGCGGATCTCGCCGAGACGGACGCGACGGGACCCGCTCGAATGTGATAAGGAGGCGTCGAGGGGGGGCCCATGATCACCAAGTTCGACAGCCTGTACGCCGGCCACTTGGACATGGACAACATCGGCTACGGCGGCACCGCCGTGAACAGCCGCGTATTTCCGAACGAGCGCCTCGTCACCACCTATTCCAAGGCGCGCAATCTGGCGCGCCTGCTCGACCGCTGCGGGTACGACACGTTCTGGCTCGCCGAGCACCATTTCCAGCGCGAGGGCTACGAGTGCATCCCGAACGTTCTGATGCTGGCCCTCGACCTCGCACACCAGACCGAGCGGTTGAAGATGGGCTGTGGCTTCAACATCACGCCGATGTGGCATCCTCTGCGGCTGGCCGAGGACTTCGCCATGGTGGACGTGCTCACCGGCGGCCGCGTGCGTTTCGGGGTCGGGCGCGGCTACCACACGCGCGAGGTCGAGACGTTCGGCGCCCCCCTGCTCGATCAGCGGGCCAACCGCGAGATCTTCGAGGAGCAGGTCGAGATCATCTTCAAGGCGTTCAACAACGCCGCGTTCTCCCACGACGGCAAGCACTACACCATTCCCGCCCGCGTCCCGTATCGCGGCTACGATCTGAAGGACCTCACCCTGGTGCCGCGGCCCGTTCACCCCGTGGAGTGCTGGCAGCCGATCCAGAGCGCGACCCCGCGCGGCATGGACTTCATGGCCAAGCACGGCATCAAGGGCCTCATCGGGGGCGGCGTGGCCGAAGGCGGAGCCATGCGCGCCGTCGTCGAGGCCTACCGTGACGCGCACCGTCGGGCCGGGCGCGAGACCGCGCTGGGCGAGGGGCTCTGCATCGGATTCCATTTCCAGCTCGCGGCGACGCAAGAGGAGGCCATCAAGGCCGCCGCGGGGTACTTCGAAGAAAACTTGAAGATGTTCGGCCCCCTGCGCCTGGTCCGTTCACTCTCCGAGGAGCAGATCGACGCGATGGCCGATCCGAAGCGGGCGCCGTACGCCAGTCTCCCCACGATCGAGGAAGCCGCCGGCAGTGGCGCCTATCTCTGCGGCCCGCCCGCGCAGATCATCGACACGCTGATGCGCCTGGAGAAAGACTATCCGGGGCTCGAACGTGTGTCGGTCAGCCATCCCATGGGCGCGTCGGAGTCCCTGATGCTCGAGCAGCTCGAGTGGTTTGCCGCCGACGTGATGCCCGCGTTCATCGGCCGGGCACGCTGAAGAGAAAGAGGAGGCTCCATGGCCCGCATACCGCTGGTGAGCAGAGAAAAGATCGCCGAGAAGGAGAAGCCCGCGTTTGACGCCTTCATGGCGAGTCGAGCCGGGCGGCCAAACATCGGCCCCTATTCGCTCCTGCTGCACATGCCGGAGGTGGCGCAGAAGCTAGAGGCCCTGCGGCTCTGCCTGCGCGACGAGGCGAGCCTGTCGCCGAAGCTTCAGGAGCTGGTCATGATTTCGGTGGCCAGGGAGATGAGCTGTGCGTTCATCTGGCACGCGCACGCCGCCGCCGCCCGGAAGGCCGGTGTGCGCGACGACATCGTGGACAACATTCGTGAGGGGCGGCCGCTCGCCAACCTCGATCCCGAGGAGCAGACCGCCGTCGACTTCACCCGCGAGCTGCTCCAGAACCGCAAGGTCAGTCGGGTCACGTTCGACGCCGCCACGGCCCGCTTCGGGCAGCGCGGGACCATGGCCCTGACGAATCTGATCGCCTGCTACGCGGTGCTGGCGTACAACATGAACGCGTACGAGCTCGAAGCCCCGGCGCATCCGACGGAAAAGCCGTTGCCGGCGTAAGGGAGTCCGACGATGACCAACGACGCTCTGCGTACGATCCTGCCGGTCGTCGGCTGGGGCGACGAACGCGCCCGCGAGGTCGAGATCACCGGCGGCGCCGATCCGATCTTGCCGACGCCGTTCCGCATCGGCGAGACCAGCGCCGCTGCGCTCGCGGCGGTCGGCCTCGCCGTGTCCGATCTCTGGGCGTTGCGTACCGGACGGCGCCAGGAGATCGCGGTCGACACCCGCCAGGCCACCGCCTCGCTGCGCAGCGGCCACTACATGCAGATGGACGGCGCGCACGTGTCGACCGAGCGCAACACGGTGATGGGCGTCTACCCGGCGAAGCACGGCCGTTGGAGCTACCTCCACTGCAACTTCCCCAACCATCGCGCCGCCGCCCTCAGCGTGCTCGGCGTGCCCGAAGATCGCGAGGCGGTGCGCAAAGCGGTCGCGCAGTGGGACGCGCTCGAGCTCGAGGAGGCGATCATCGCCGCGAAGGGCGCCGGCGGCATGGTGCGCACCATGGACGAATGGGCCAAGCATCCGCAGGCCGCCGCGATCGCCTCGCTGCCGCTGATGGAGATCGTCAAGATCGGCGAGAGCTCGCCGCAAAAACTCCCCGACGGCGATCGGCCGCTGTCGGGCATCCGAGTGCTCGATCTGACGCGTGTCCTCGCCGGGCCGACGTGCGCCCGCACCCTGGCCGAGCACGGCGCCGACGTCCTGAAGATCACCGCGCAGCATCTGCCGAACATCGGTTACCAGGAGTACGACACCGGCCACGGCAAGCTCTCGGCCCATCTCGACCTGCGCGAGCCGAAGGATCTCGAGACGCTGCGCGGACTGGTGCGCGAGGCCGACGTGTTCTCGCAAGGCTACCGGCCGGGCACGCTCGGCCAGCGCGGGCTCTCGCCCGAGGCCCTCGCGAAGTTGCGGCCCGGCATCGTCTTCGTCTCGCTGTGCGCCTTCGGCCACGTAGGTCCGTGGGCGTCACGCCGCGGCTTCGATACCGTGGTGCAGACCGTCAGCGGCATCACGAGCCGTCAAGGCGAGCTGTTTCCTGGAGCGGCGCCCGGCCCGCAGTTCTATCCGGTGTCCGCGATCGACTATCTGACCGGCTATCTGATGGCCTTCGGCGCGATCGTGGCCCTCGCGCGTCGCGCGCGTGAGGGCGGCAGCTGGCTCGTGCGGATTTCGCTGGCGCAGACCGGGCGTTGGCTCGTCGGCCGCGGTCAGGTGCCGGAGGCCCAGCTGAAGGACGTGCACAAGGAATTCACGGCGGCAGAGCTGGAACGCTGGTCGATGACTAGCGACACGCCGGTGGGTCGGCTGCGTCATCTCGGGCCGGTGGTGCGTCTCTCCGAGACGGCGCCGCGCTGGGCCCGGCCCTCGGTGCCGCTCGGCTACAACGAGCCAGCGTGGCCGGCGTAACAGGAGGCAAGACATGCGAGCGGTGACCTTTTCCCAATTGGGTGGCCCCGAGGTACTGCAGGTGTCGGAACTGCCCGAGCCGCAGCCGGGCCCCGGCGAGGTGCGCATTCGCGTCGCGGCGGCGACGGTCAACCCGACCGACATCAGCTTCCGGAGCGGACGGCAGCTGACCACCGCCCAGCTAGCCGAGATGGGTGTGCGGCCACCCTACATCCCCGGCATGGAGCTGGCCGGAGTGGTGGACGCCGTCGGCGCGGGCACGAGCTGGCGCACCGGTGACCGGGTGATGGCGATCGTCAATCCGCGCCGTTCGGGCGGCGGCGCGCAGGCCGAGCTGGTGGTGGTTCCGGTCGCGTCTGTCGCTCGCGTGCCCGAGGGGATCAGTCTCGAGGCCGCCGCCACCCTGCCGATGAACGGGCTAACGGTGCGCCTCGCACTGGACCGGCTCGCGCTGAAGCCAGGGCAGACCCTGGGGGTCACTGGCGCCGCCGGCGCAGTCGGCGGCTACGCGGTCGAGCTCGGCGTCAGCGAAGGCCTGCGCGTGATCGCCGTGGCGCGACCTCAAGATGAAGCGCTGGTGAAGCGCTTCGGCGCGAAGACGTTCGTACCCAGCGGCGACGGGGCAATCCGCGGCCTCTACGACGCGGCTCCCGGGGGCGTCGATGGACTGATCGACGCGGCGGTGCTCGACGCCGCCGTCCTGCCGGCGATCCGGGATGGCGGCAAGCTGGCGACCGTGCGCGGCTTCGCCGGCCCATCCGAGCGCGGCATCACGATCGAGCCGGTGCGAGTGGCCTCGTACCTGCACAACCAGGAAGCGCTCGACCGGCTGGGCCATCTCGTCGCCGAAGGCCGGCTCACCCTGCGCGTGGCGGAGACCTTTCCGCCCGAGCGGGCGGCCGACGCGCAGCGCAAAATGGCCGCTGGCGGGACTCGAGGACGGCTGGTAATCGCCTTTCAAGGAGTGACGCGATGACGGACGGCAAGGGGCCGTTGAACGGTATCCGCGTGATCGACCTGGGTCGTCATCAGGCAGGACCACGGTGCGCCCAGGTGCTCGCCCGGCTGGGCGCAGAGGTCATCAAGATCGAGCGGCTCGGCGGCGAGGAAACCCGCTACCACGCGCCCTGGGTTCGCAAACAGAGCGCCTACTGGGTCCAGTACA
>Ga0209157_1001999_pt1 | contig 16489 bp, 14 predicted proteins | sample GraSoiAngelo_135_FD_185892 | JGI IMG/M metagenome (GOLD analysis project Ga0209157, IMG submission 185892) | Grasslands soil microbial communities from the Angelo Coastal Reserve, California, USA - 14_0929_05_40cm (SPAdes) (version 2) | ecosystem: Environmental > Terrestrial > Soil > Grasslands ...
TGTTGTACGAACAAGGTCACTACGCCGAATCAGTCCACGAATACCGCGCGGCGATAGGCCAGAGGCCCGGCAGCGCGAGAATTTACACGAACCTTGGAATCGCGCTCGAAGGCATGGGCGACTATGACAACGCGATTGCGGCGCATCGCGCATCGCTCACACTCGAGCCGGCCCATGCCGAGGCCCACAACAACCTCGGGAATGGGCTCAAGGAGAAGCGTGACCTGCGCGGCGCGATGGCCGAATACCGCGAGGCCATTCGGCTCAAACCAGACTATGGCACGGCCCACAACAACCTCGGGGTTATGTTGTACGAGAAAGGCGATCTTGAGGGAGCCATCGCGGAGTACCGAATGGCGATTCGGCTCAAGCCGACTGCCGCGGAAGCCCACACCAACCTCGGCAACGCCTTCCTGGCCATGAGAGATCTCGAGGGCGCCCTTGTGGAGCATCGCCTGGCGGTCCGCCTCGAGCCGGATTTTGCGGCGGCTCACGCCAACCTGGGTCATGCGTTGAGGGCCGCAGGGCAGAAAGCCGAGGCCGCGCGTGAGCTCATGAAGGCCCTACGGCTGGCGTTGGGGACCCCGGCTGAACGGGGATGGATTCACAAAACGCAGGCCCTCCTCCTCGACCTGGAGTAGTAGACCGGTTCGGGCTCCTTCCCTCTCCGATCTCTTCGACTCGGGCGATGTCTTTTCCGAGACTGGTCCACCCGACGCGTTCCTACTTTTTTCCTCGGAGCGAGGTGTGTTGGAAGATGCACTTGGGGCAGGTGTAATGCACGAATCGACCGCCGGCGACGAGGCGCTTCTCCATCGGCACCTTGCACCAGGTGCAGGTGCGGTCCGGCACGTCGGCCAGCGCCGCGGCGGTCTGATCCGGCTGGTCCGTAGGAGTCGGCGGCATGGCTGTGATTGTGTCCGAGGGGTCTTGAGCTTGTCAATAACTCGAGGAATGGGGTAGACTGCCCGACCATGAACGCGAAGTCAGTGAAAGATTTCTTCCAAGGGCTGCCGGGGAAGTTCGACGCCGAGGCGGCGGAAGGACTTGTGGCCGTCTATCAGTTTGATCTGAGCGGTCCACAGGGGAGTCAATACCATCTGGTGGTCAAGCGAGGAGCCTGTTCGGTCCAAGAAGGAGTCCATCCTGACCCGCACGTCATCTTCTCCATGTCTGGAGAAGACTGTCTGGATGTTTTGGGCGGGCAACTTGACGGCCCCTCGCTGTTCATGTCCGGTCGCCTCCGCATCAGCGGCGACCTGGGATTGGCCATTCAGTTGAAAAGCCTCTTTCCTTCGGTGCACTAGCCCTCCCCCTCGCATCTGCCGAACAGGTCCCAGGGTCATTCTTTGAATCCAGTGTACGATGTCGGCCATGAGGCTCTCCTCATACCCCTCATGCACAACCCCGACATCCTGTAGAGGACAGCTTGGCTTACCCATATACGTTGTGGATACATAGGCTATGTCCATCCCGGGCGAGCTTCTGGCACGGGATGTGCGTCGATTCACCTCATACCCTAATGGATACGCACGCCAAGTCCATCCGACGCGGGCTTCTGGCTAGCAGCCTGGTCAGTGTCATACTGGGTGTCTGGCTCGTGGCCCAGTTGGTCCCGCTTGAGGCCGTCGGGTTGTGTGCCCGAGATCACTTCGCGAAGGCCATGGGTACAGCGCCGGCGCAGGAGGCCGCCGGTACACTGTGTCATCAGTTGTGGTCCCAGAATGTGACTCTTGATGTGCGAACCGCCGCTGTGTTTACGCTGGCCCACACCCTCTGGATCTCGCTGGCATTGGTGCTCGCGTCGGCCTTGTTCGGGAGTGCCCAGCAGCGGATGCGGGCGCCGCTCGTCAGCGAAGGGACCGACCGGGACGAGGCCAGCACGACGCTGATTGGAGAACTTCATGCAAACTCGGAGGACCCGCCTCTCACGTGGTCCGACAACGGCGATCATGGCGGCCAGCAGGACTGGGCGGCCATGCTTCCCCCTCAGGAAGTGAGCATGCTGCATGCGAACTTGCCGGTGGACCCGGTGGAAGGCCCTCAGCTTCAGACTGTTCCGCAGGAGAGTCAGACGGGGAAGCCTGCAGGGGACTCGGGCACCGACCTCCGTTTGGTGCCACTCTCACACCCGTCTCCGGAACCATCCCGGCTGAATGGGACCGGGCACTATACGGAGCACTGGGGGTTTCAGGAGATGCCGTTTCAGAACACTCCGAACCCGAAATACTATTTCCCCTCGCCCAACCATGAGGAAGCCCTTCAACGGTTACTCTATGGAATCGAGGCCCGAAAAGGGGCCGTGATCCTGACCGGGGAAATCGGCTGCGGCAAGACGCTCCTGAGCAGGACCCTGATGGACCATCTGGCTGAGGAAAAATATGATACCGCGCTGATCGCCGATCCGTCCTTTGAGGACGCTCAACTGTTCAGGGAAGTGTTGTACCAACTAGGGATTGATTCGGCCGGGTCCGAACTGGACCTTCACCATCGCCTGAACGACCGGTTGCTCGATAATCTGAAACGGGGAGTGGACACCGTGCTCATTATCGACGAGGCGCAGGTGATTCGAGACGATCAAATGTTCGAAAAGCTCCGGTTGCTGCTCAATTTTCAGCTCAACGACCGATTTTTGCTGACGCTTGTGCTGCTGGGCCAACCTGAGCTCAGAACCCGCCTCCAGCGCTTAGATCAGTTTTATCAGCGGGTGGCGATTCGCTATCATCTTGGCCCGTTTTCGGAAGCCGAGGTGGCGAGCTACATTCGATTTCGCCTGGCGGTGGCGGGCTGTAAGCGGGAGATTTTCACGCGGGACGCCTGTTCGCTGATCTTTCGGGCGTGCGGGGGCATCCCGAGAAAGGTGAATACCTTGTGTGATCTCTGCTTACTGCTCAGCTCCATGGAAAAAGCCACGGTGATTGACCGTCAAATGGTTGGCCGGGTCGCGGTCAAAGTCACCCACGGGATAGGCCAGGATCACCGGCTGGCCGAGCCGCTCTCCTCGTTCCGGCAGCAGCGGGTCCCCCTTCATACGTAACCCGGGTTAAACCCTGACGCGGGTCGCGACCGCCACCGGCACCTCCGACTTTCCGTCTCCCCCATCGGCACCCATGCCCGGGTCTGACTTCCTCGGGAATCGTTCCTCCAGGATCAGGTACAGGGTCGGGATCAGAAACAGGGTCAAGGCGGTCGAGACGCTGAGCCCTCCGATTACGGCGCGGGCCAGGGGGGCGTTCGTCTCTCCGCCGGTTCCCAGGCCCAGCGCCATCGGCATCAGCCCGAACACGGTCGCCAACGACGTCATCAGAATCGGCCGCAGCCGCGTGCGGGCAGCCAGGACCACGGCCTCCCGCAGGGGTCTGCCCCGGCGGCGCAGCACGTTCGTATAGTCCACCAGCAGCACGCCGTTCGACACCACGATCCCGAGCATCATGATGACGCCCATGAAGGACGTGGTGGACAGCGTGGTGTCGGTCAAGAAGAGCATCCAGATCACTCCCGGGAAGCCCATCGGGATGGCGAACATGATGATGAAGGGATCGATCAAAGACTTGAACTGGGCCGCCATCACCATGTAGACCAGCACCAAAGCGAGGACGCTCGCAAAGATCAAGCCCGCGAAGGTCTCGCGCTGCTGTTGGACCTGGCCGGCCAGCCGGATGCTGAAGCCGGGGGGAAGGTGAATCTCCGCAAACCGCGCTTCTAATTCCTCCCCGATGGAGCCCAGGTCGCGGCCTACCGGGTTGGCGGTGATGTGGACCACTCTCTGAAAATACTTCCGGTCAATCTTGACGGGACCCGCATTGAATCGAATCGCCGCCACGTTCTTGAGCAGAACCGGCTCACCCGATCGGCTCGTCAAGAGGATTTGCTCCAGATCGGTCACATTCTTCCGATACTGTTCGGCCAACCAGGCGCTGATGTAATACTCGTTCCCGGTCTGGGGGTCGGTGTAGATGATCGGATCGGTCTGGCCGTTCCCGTTGAGCGAGAACAGCACGGCGTTGGCCACATCCGTCTCGCTGATGCCCAGCAGGGCGGCCTTCTCACGGTCCACCGTGATGTCCAGTTGCGGGTAGTTCTCCTCCCGGCTGACCTCGATGTCGGCCAGGCCCGCGGTCTGATTCATGATCGCTTCCACCTGCCGGATGACCCCGCGGGCTTTGTCGAACTCGTACCCGTAGATCTCCGCATCCACCGACTTCTGGGACCCGAAGCTGGTCACCCGCTTGACGATCCCGCCGGGGTCGAAGAACATCGCCACACCCGGAAACAGTTTGAGCACCTTGGGCCGGGCCTCGTTCATGATCTGGATCTGGTTGCGGCGACGCCGGTCCGGCGAGACCAGATACACTTGCACGATGGAGGTGTGCGGGCCGGTGTTGGGGTTGAACAGCGAGGAGCGACCCTGGGCCAACACCCCGGTGCTGGAGACGATCCTTTCTAGCTCCTCCGGCCGGATGGTCTCCCGGAGCACGCGCTCGACCTCCATGACTTGCTGCTCCGTCTTCTCCACCCGCTGCCCAACCGGCGCGCGGACAAGAATCCGGAACTGGCTCTCGTCCGTCACGGGAATGAATTCGGTGCCGATCGCCGGCACCAGCGCCAGCGATCCGACGAAGATCATGATGACCGACCCGATCAGGACCCTCCGGTGGGACAAGACCCAGGAGAGCATCTGTTGATAGCGGTCATCGATCGCCTCATACCGGCCCCGGCTCCAGTCCATGAACCGCACCCACCAGTCCGGCATGGAGCGGTGGGCCTCACGCTCCGGCTTGAGATATTTGAAGCAGAGCGCGGGGGTCACCGTGCGCGAGATGAAGAAGGAGGTGAACAGCGCGATGGCGATCGTGAACGTGAGCGGAATCAGCAGCAGCTTGGCGATTCCAACCACGAAGAAGATCGGCAGAAACACCACCACGGTGGTCACGGTCGAGGCAAAGATCGGCATCGCCACCTCGCGCGCCGCTTCCAGCAGGGCTTCCCAACGGTTCTGACCGGTGTTGAGGTGACGCTGGATGTTCTCCAGCTCGACGATCGAGTCGTCCACCAGCCGTCCCACTCCCAGCGCGAGCCCGCCCAATGTGAAGACGTTCAGTGTCTGTCCAGTGAAATACAGGACGATGAACGTGACCAGAATCGAGAGCGGAATCGCCACCGAGATGATCAGCGTGCTGGTCAGGTTGCGCAGAAAGACCAGAATGATGGCCGCCGCGAGCACGGACCCTTCGAGGGCCTGCTCCATCAGATTCTTAATCGCCAAACGGATAAACACGGACTGGTCGAAGGACACGCCAAGCTGGACGCCGGGGGGAATCCCGACCATCTTCGGCAGCGCCCGCCTTAGCAGGTCGACCACCTCCACCGTGTTCGCGGTCGGCTGCTTGTTCACCCGCAGGTAGACCGACCGCTGACCGTCCGTGCGGACGATGTTGGTTTGGGTGTCGGAGGAATCGGTCACGGTGCCCAGGTCGCGGACCCGGACCGGGTTGCCCTGCGGGTTGACCTTGACGATCACGTCGTTGATCGGCTCGACGGCGGTGAACTGGTTGTTGGTGAAGACGTTGTAATCGAGGTTCCCGGCCTTGATGTCGCCGGACGGGAGAATGAGGTTCGAGGCCTTGACCGCGCGCACCACGTCCAGGATCGACAGCCCCCGCGCGTTGAGCAGGGCGGGGTCCAGATTGATGTTGATCTGGCGGACTTTGCCGCCTTCCACCGTGGCCGCCGCCACGTTGGCGATCTGCTCGATCTGGGGCGCGATGGTGTTGAAGGCCATATCGTAGAGCGCCCGCTCATCCAGGTTGCCGCCCGAGACCGTGACGAAGGCGACGGGGATGTTCGACACGTCGAACTTGACGACGAAGGGCTGCATGATGGCGGGCGGGAGACTGTTCAGAATCTGGGTGATGCGCTGCATCACCTCCATCTGCCCCACGTTGATGTCGGCCCCCCAGTTGAACCAGATTTGGACCGCTCCGATGCCCTGTTTGGAAAAGGATTCGACGTGTTCCACGTTCGAGGCGGAGCTGACCGCCTTCTCGATGGGATAGATCACGCTTTTTTCAATGTCGAGAGGCGGGGCGCCCTTATAGATGACGCCGACGAAGACCACCGGCACCTGGATGTTGGGAAAGAGATCCACCGGAAGGCGTTCCAGGGACGTGGCGCCGAGCACCACCATCGCCAGCGACAGCATCAGGATGCCGATCCGGTTTCTAAGAGCGAGCAGCGTCAGCCACATAGTTCGACAATAGTAACGAGTGATCAGTGATGAGTGATGAGCGAGACGTTCTCAACCATACTCGTTACTCGTCACTCACTACTCATGACTGTTCTAACGGATGCGCTTGCACGGGCGTGCCGTCGCTGACCAGATCCTTGCCCGAGACGATGACCGGCTCCGTGCCGGTCAGCCCCTTGGTGATTTCGATCCGGTTCTCCGTTCGGCTGCCGATCTCCACCGGGACCTGATAGGCCTTGCCGTCCCGGACGACGTACACGTACTGGAGGTCCTCCAGGCGGGTCAGGGCATCGATCGGAATCTGGATCGCATCCGGGTGCGTGCCGACCACCACTTCAACGCGGGCGAACATGCCGCCTTTGAGCGCGTGGTCGGTGTTCGGGAGATCCACCTCCACGGTCATGGTGCGGGTGGCTCGATTGAGGGCCTGCACAACCCGCGTGACCTTCCCGATAAAGACACGGTCCGGGTAGGCCTCCGCCCGGACCTCGGCTACTTGGCCGATCGCGACCAGCGGGATGTCTTTCTCGACCACCTCGATCAGGGTCCGCACGACCTGAACCTCGTGCAACGTGAGAATGCCTCGTGACATGGTGGAGGTGCTGGCGGTGGCCCCGGTCACAGAGGCGCCGGGATCGAGGTTCCGCTCGGCGATGTAGCCGCCGAACGGCGCCCGGATGTACGAATAGGCCAAGTTGGTCTCCGCCTGCTGGAGGGCCACTTCCATCTGCTTCACCTGCGCCCGCAGTGACTCCAACTGCGCGACCGCGATATCGTAATTGACCTGCGCCGTGTCGAGATCCTGCTGCGACACGAACTGGTCCTTGATCAGCGCCCGCATCCGGTCCAGGGTCAGCGTCGCGTTGCGGATGTTCGCGTCCTGCCGCATGACCTCCGCCTGGGCCGCCGCCAGGTTCGCTTTCGCTCGGTTCACCGCATGCACGTAATCCGTGTGGTCGATCTCTACGAGTAACTGGTTCGCCTTGACGAAGTCCCCCTTGTCCACGTGGATCTTGGCGATATAGCCGTCCACCCGGGAAAACAGATTGACCTGTTGATTGGGTTGGATGTCGGCCGTGTATGAGAGTCGAACGTCCAGGTCCCCTCGGATCGGCAGGGTCGTGCCGACCGTGATGACGCGTCCCTGGCGCGCGTCGCCCTTCGCCCCGATGCTGCTCAGGCGGAACACCACGAGGCCGGCCAGCACGAGGATCGCCGCCGCGGCGACCATCAGGAAGAGTGGTTGTCTGACCCTGTTCATCGAGAGGCCTTCCCGTCTCTTTTCGTGCCCGGAGGCTTGGCCCGGACGCCGTCGAGAAACAGCGTGACATAGGTGGCCACGGTATCCTCCGGCGAACCATGCAACGGCACCCGGAAGATCTCGTGGAGGAGCCGGTGGTGCGCGATCATCCCCATGAAGGCCCGCGCGGTCAGGAGGGGATCCACGCGGCGGAAGGCGCCCTCGCGGATGCGCCGCGCGATATAGCCGGCCAGATAATCGTAAAACACGCGATGCTGGTTCTGGAAAAACATGTCCGACAGCTCATGCCCCTCCAGCGCGCTGAACAGGAGCAGGCGGAGCAGCGACGGGTCCGCTCCACGCCGGATGCGGTGGCTGGCGACCATCGTGAACACCCGCGCATCGTCCCGCTTCCGGGCCGCCTCCTCGACGGCCGCCAGGAGCTCGGACAGCGGCGCCTTCTCTGCCAGGATCGCGGCATAGAGCGCGCGCTTCGTGGGAAAATACTTGAAGACCAGCGCCTCGCTGATCCCGGCGGTCTTCGCGATCTCCCGCGTCGTGGTTCCGTTGAAGCCCTTGGCGGCGAACAGAGCGGCTGCGGCGGCGATGATGCTGGCCTGGCGCTCCTGTCCGGCAGACCGGAGCAATCTGGATGGCGGTGGTGCCTTCATGGACGGCCTGGTGAGTGAGTGATCACTCACCACGTTATCACGGAAGGCTCCTCCGCGACAAGCCGGCGGCAGATTGTGTTTTCAGCGGCGAGAAATCCCTGAGCTGAAGAGGGGTCCGAGAGGCTACTGCCGAATCTTCGCCCACGCCTGCTGATACTCTTCGAACGAGTCTACTTCCACCCAGCCCTTGAAGATGGGGACGCTACTGACCGTGTGGCCGGTGTCAATCAGTTCCTGGAGCATGTCCGAGAACGAGGCGCGGAGGAAGGTGCCGGCCTCGTGAAACCCTTTCGCCTCATACTTCTTGCGCGCCTCCCGATAGGCGCGTTTGAACGCCTCGATGCCCTTGTCGGAGAACATGGCGAGCCCGATGAACTCCCCGTGGGCCAGGTCGTGCGGGAGGTCCTGTCCGATCTTGAGGACGCGGTTCTCCTCCTCCGGCAGGACGTACCGGGACAAGTAGCTGGCGCCGGGCGGGGTTTGCAGCATCACCAGATCTGGCTTGGTCGGCAGATTGGGAAGGCCGCGCTGCCGCTGGTCGTACCAGGCGAGGTCCACCACGAGCGAGATATCGGCCGGGCTTTTCAAGAGCTTCTGCAACACGGCGACGTCGAAGATAATGTCCCCGTAGAGAAACAGGCACCGGCCCTTCATCTCGGGCTCGGCGCAGAGGAGTGAGAACAGGTCTCCCGTCTCTTCATACCGGTCGTTGTCGTAATAGCGGAGGTTGGGAAGCGTGATCGCTTCCTTTTTGTAGCCGCGCACGAGAGCAATCTGTTTGATGTTGCAGTCGTGCAGGGCCGCCACTTGCCTCTCTAAGATGGTTTTCCCTTTAATGTCCAGCAGGCACTTCGGTTTGTCTTCGATGAGGGGCAGGAGCTGTTTCTCGAAGCCGGCGGCGGCGATGATCGCGGTGATCTGCTCGGCCCCGACCGGCAGGAACCGCCGCTCATCCTCCTCCATCTGGGGCACGCCGACCAGCTCGTACACCTCGTTGAGCTTCACGATGCGGTCGTTGACGGCGCCCGGGCGCGTATCCTGCTTGATGACCGCCAGGGCGTCCCGCATCGCCTTGATGCCGGCCCGGATCACCTGGTTCGCGTAGATGACAATCTTGAAGCCAGCCTCCTGGAGTTCGGTCGCGGTGACGCCGTCGAAAATCGTCGGGACGACGACGAGCGGGACGCGGCCGGACCACTTCCGGGCCACGGTTTTGAGCTCGTCAAAAGTCGGCGACTTGGAATGGATCAGCACGGCGTCCGCGCCGGCCTTCGCGTAGGCCTCGGCGCGCTTGAGCGCTTCCTCCTGCCCCCAGCCTGCGATCAGCGCCTCGGTTCTGGCGATGACCATGAAATCCGGCACGGTCTGCGCCGCTTTCGCGGCCTTGATCTTCCCGCAATGTTCGTCGATGGGGACCAGCTCGCGGCGGACGCCCGCATAGAAGCTGCACCGCTTTGGAAACACGTTGTCCTCGATACAGATCGCGGCGATCCCGGCCCGTTCGTGGTCCGTGACGGTGCGCATGACATTCAGCGCGTTCCCGTAGCCGGTGTCGCAGTCGGCGATAATCGGAATGCCGACGGCTTCGACCATGTTCCGTTCGACGTCGAGCTGCTCGGTCAGGGTGACGAAGCTGGCGTCGGGAATGCACTTGAGCGCGGCGGAAATGCCGAACCCGCTCGCCCAAATGGCGTCGAAGCCTGCTTCCTGGACCAGCTTGGCGCTCAGCGCATCGTGGGCCCCGACGGCTGTGACGATCCCGGACCGGTGAAGCAGGTCTCTGAGCTTGGTGGCGTTATGCATGGCGCGTGACTATGCGAGAAGGCCCCTTCGGTTGTCAATGGAAAACGGGGAAGAGGCGTGCATGGCCGGTGCGGTCAGTATCCGGTCTCGGACAGGCTGTCATTGAACCTCGGCGCGAGCGTGCGGCTTTCGACGAACACGAAGCCGCGTTCTCCCCGGCCGTCATAGGTCAGGTTGATCTCGGTGTCGGGCCCGCGCCAATTATACTGTTGATTCAGCCCGCGGGTCATCTGACCGGGCGTCCGCTCGATCGGGCCGAATCGCGTTTGGAGATAAAGCATCACCTGTTCGTGAGTGGTCTTGCCGCGGTAGCGGATGATCACCCGGGCAAATGCCCCGTCATACGTATAGAAGCGCACCGACTCCACTTTGGCGTCACCCAACGGCGGTGGACTCCCCTTGAGATCGTAGCCATTCACGTGTTCCCCCGTTTCGGACAGGGCGAGATCCGGCGACGAGGTAAGGGCCGAGCCCCAGACGATACCCTGAAAGCCCTTCGGGTCATCCAGCAGATTGCCGGAAGAGGCGATCGGCGGCACGAGAAGCGCGGCGAACCAGCCGAGGCCGACCAGGATGCCGAGTGCGGGCGCGAGTCGCATGGGCCTGCTTACCGGAATGCGGGGCACAGTAACATGATCAGATTCCGAAGGCAACCGCGCCAACTGGTTGAGAAACCACCCTCGCTCCGCTATAATGCGATCCACTTTTGCGGCCGGACCTGTGCGCCCGGCCGTTGTTGTTTTGGCTGTCCGCTGAGCGAGCTATGATCGAGAGCGATGATTTCGTCAAGTCGTTGGAGGACATTGGGTTCGATTTCTTCACCGGCGTGCCAGACTCGAACCTGGGCGGCATCATCGCCACGCTGATGGAACGGCGGCTGTACACCCCGGCCGTCCGTGAGGACGAGGCGGTGGCCATGGCGGCCGGCGCTTACATGGCCGGCAAGACCCCCGTGGTGCTGATGCAGAATTCCGGCCTGGGGACTTGCCTCAATACCCTTCTTTCCCTGAACCTGATCTATCAGCAACCCTGCCTGTTGATCGTTTCCTGGCGGGGTTTTCAGGGCAAGGATGCGCCCGAGCACCTCATCATGGGGCAGACCATGACGCAACTCCTCGACGCGGTGCGCATCCCGCACCGGACGCTGTCGGAGCAGACCGCCGGAGACGATCTGAAGTGGACGGCGGAGACGTTCATGAAACAACGGATTCCACTCGCGCTGCTCCTGAAGAAGGGCGTGGTCAGGGGCATCCAGCCGTGAGACCCGAAGAGGGGACCATCCAGAGCCGGGCACGCGCGATCGGCGCGGTGTTGGAACTCCTGACCGATCAGCCGGTCATCATCTGTAACGGCTTTCCGTCCCGAGAGGCCTGCAAGCAGGCGGACCGTCCCACGCATTTCTACATGATCGGCTCGATGGGCGTCGCGCCTGCGATCGGGTTGGGGGTGGCCTTGTCGAAGCCCGCCAAGAAAGTGGTGGTGTTGGATGGCGACGGCAACGTCCTCATGGGGATGGGGACGCTGGCTACCGTCGGCGCGTTGAAGCCCAAAAACTTTCTCCACGTGGTGCTCGACAATGAAGTGTACGGCAGCACGGGCAATCAACCCACCTTTTCAAGGGTCGTGCGGCTGGAACAGGTGGCCAAGGCGGCAGGCTATGTGCACGTGGAGCGGGTCCGGGAGCGGGAGGACTTGGTCTACGAGCTCAAGCAGATGCTGGCGAAGGACGGGCCCAGCATGCTGCTCGTGAAGGTGACGGAACAGGCTGAGGATGTGGACCGGGTTCCACTGGACCCGCGCGAGATCACGCGGCGGTTCATGAAAGCAATTGAATAGAATGAGCGTTGGGTCCGTTGATCCGTTGAGTCCGTTAACGGACAAAACTGAAATAACTGACCTAACTGACTAAACGGCTGGGGACTGATGATTCTGCTGAATCCAGGACCGGTGAATGTCTCGGAGCGCGTGCGGAAGGCGCTGCAGCGTCCTGATATCTGTCACCGGGAGTCCGAGTTTGCGGAGCTGCTTTACGGGATCCGGCAGAAGCTGCTGAACGCCTTCGTGCCCGGGGCCGAGTCGGATTATACGGCAGTGGTCCTGACCGGGTCCGGGACGGCCGCCGTGGAGGCCGCCGTCCTGTCTTCGTTGCCGCTGGGCAAGCGGGCGCTGGTCATCAACAACGGCGTCTACGGACAGCGCATCTCTTCGATTCTCGGTGTACATCGGCTGGGCGTGTCCGAGTTCAAGCTGGAGTGGGAGACGCGACCGGATCCGGAGCGACTGCGGCTGGCCCTGCGGCAGCACCCGGAAGTCTATGTGGTGGCGCTCGTGCACCACGAGACGACGACCGGGCTGATCAATCCGGTCAAAGAAATCGCGGAGGTGGTGGACAGCCAGAACCGCGTCTTTCTCGTGGACTCGGTGAGCGGGCTCGGGGGAGAAGAACTGGACATCGCAGGCCCGCACATGTACATGGTCGCCGGCAGCGCGGGGAAGTGTATTCAAGGCTTCCCCGGGGCTTCCTTCGTGCTGGTCCGCAAGGGGTTCATGGATCGTATGAAGGGCTATCCCAAGCGCTCCTGGTACCTGCACCTGCCGCACTATTATGAAGATGAGGAGAAAGGAACCCTTCCCTTTACACCGGCTGTGCAGGTGTATTATGCCTTCGATGAGGCCCTCAATGAGTTGCTGGAGGAAGGTGTTGCCCGTCGCATCCAGCGCTATAAAAAAGCCTCCTCGCTCATCCGTCAACGACTCAGCGCGTTGGGCCTGCAGCCAATGCTTCCGCCGGAGTTCCGGTCCAACACCATCACGTCGTACTATCTGCCTCCTGGCATGACCTATCAGACCCTGCATGACCGACTGAAGGAGCGGGGTTATGTCATTTACGCGGGGCAGGGTCAACTGGAGAGCAAAATCTTTCGCGTGGCGAATATGGGCGCATTGACCGAGGGTGATATCGAAGGCTTTCTGGCGGCCTTCCAGCAGGTGCTGGAGACGGCGGCGGTCCGCTCATGAAAGCGATTCTCCTTGCAGCCGGTGTCGGGAAACGGCTCTGGCCCGTCACGCAGCACCATCCCAAGTGTTTGATCGAGCTGGGAGGACGCACGCTGCTGCTCCGGTATCTGGAAGCGCTCGCGGGCGTGGGCATCAAGCAGGCGGTCGTCGTGGTCGGCTACAAGCAGGACATGATCCGCGCCGCGGTAGGGACCGGCGGCTGCGGAGTTGAGGTTCGCTATCTGGTGAATGAGCAGTATCAGCGAGGCAGCATGACGTCCCTGTGGCTCGCTCGGGCCGAATTGGACGACGACGTGTTGATCATGGACGCGGATGTCCTGTTTCACCGGCAACTGCTCCGCCGACTCATCGAATCCTCCTGGCCGACCGCCTTGCTGCTGGACGAGACGGTGACCCAACGAACCGAGGAGTGCATGGCGATCGTACGCGGCGGGCGCGTGGTGGCGCTCACCAAGCAGATGCCATCCCGCTACGACCTGGCCGGCGAGGGAGTCGGATTCTTGAAGGTTCAGCGCGCAGATACTGGCCACATGATCGATTCTCTCAAGACCTGCGTTGACCGCGGTGAATTGGACAAGGAGTACGAGGATGCGCTCCATGAATTCTTCACCCGGGCCAAGGTCGGGTTCGAAAAAATCGGCGGGCTGCCCTGGATCGAGATCGACTTTCCGGAGGATGTGACCCGCGCGGAGCGGGACGTCCTGCCGAAGTTGGATTGAGGAACGCGGGTCATGGATCCCACCTTACACCACGTGGCGGACGTGCGCAGGCCAGCGGATGCAGACCTTGACGGGTTCGTTGACCGGTATTTCAACCGGAAGGTGTCCGCTTCCCTGACCCCTATCTTTCTGCGAACCGGCCTGTCCCCGAACGCGATCACGGTCCTGTCCATGGTCATCGGTCTGCTGGCCGCCGCGTCGTTTGGAGTGGGGAGCTACACGGCCGGCCTGATGGGGGCGCTGTTGTTCCAGCTCGCTGCGATCGTGGACTGTTGTGACGGCGAGGTGGCCCGGTTGACCCACAGGCAATCGCGGTTCGGCGAGCAACTAGACATTACGGCGGATAACGTCGTCCATATGGCGATCTTCGCCGGGGTGGCCTGGGGGACCTATGTGACGCAGGTGTCGGGGACCTCATGGCTTCCGTTATTGTTGGGGGCGGCTGCGGTGATCGGAAATGGTTGTTCATTCTGGGTGGTGACTCGTACCAGAACTCTCCGTGACCGGCGTGCGTGGGCTAATCCGGCCCAGGCCGCTCGCGCAGATTTCATCGTGAAGCACATGGCGAGTCGGGACTTTTCGCTGGTGCTGCTCTTCTTCGCGCTCGTTGGCAAGCTGGAGTGGTTCCTCTGGCTGGCGGCGATCGGTTCGAATCTGTTCTGGGTCGTGCTGGCGTGGGTGACTCGTCCCTCCCTACTCGTCCGTGCTTAGGCTAGCCCTCCTCTTCCTCGGTTTTCTCACGCTGGTCGGTCTCATCTGGCACATCGGGCCGTCCCGTATCCTCGCTGCGGCCGCGGGACTCGGCCCTCTGGCGCTGCTGCTGATCCTGCTTCCTTCCCTCCTCATGTATGCCCTCGAGGCCCTCGGGTGGCGGATCACGCTGGGCCGGCACGCCGCCTCCGTGACATTCTGGCGTCTGTTTGCGATCCGCACGGCGGGTGAGCTCGTGAACATGACCACCCCCACGGCCTATGCCGGCGGGGAGCCGCTGAAGGCCTACCTACTCAAGCCGCATGGCGTTCCGATCGTCGACGGCCTGTCGTCCGTGGTCACCGCGAAGACCACGATGACGATTGCGGAAGTGGCATTCATCCTGCTTGGTATCGGCCTCGCGTTTCGGAGCGTCGGACCCGCAGGGCCTGGTGATCGCACACTCCTTGCGGCATCGGTCAGTGCCGGCCTGTTGCTCGTCGCAACGGCTCTCTTCGTGACGCTCCAACATCGGGGCCTGTTCACGGGTCTGTTAGGCGTCTTGAGGCGGTGCCGGATTCGGGTCGAGTTTCTTGAAAGCCGTGAGGACAAGCTCCGTGCCCTCGACCGCACGATCCTGGACTTCTATAGCCGGTCCCGCCGACGGTTTCTGCTCTCCACCGGGGTGTTTTTCCTGGGCTGGCTGGCCGAAGCGCTGGAAGTGTACGCGATCCTGTATTACCTGGGCGGGCCAGTGGATCCGCTGAGCGCGATCTCCATCGGCGCCCTGTCGGTCTTCATCAAGGGCGGGACCTTCTTCATCCCTGGGAGTGTCGGCGCCCAGGAGGGCGGCAATCTGTTGTTGCTGGTGGCGTTCGGCTATACGGATCTGATCGGCATCACGTTCGCGCTGGTGCGGCGGTTGCGCGAACTTGTGTGGATCGGGATCGGGCTGCTGTGCCTGGCGGCCATGGGCGGGTGGAACCTGCGCGATAAGGCTTGATCGCACGTTGATAGGGGTCCTTTTCATTTACAGAGTTCCATGGCCTTGTTAGGATACCGCGCATGAAATCCTGGCTGATGGTCATGTGGGCGCTGGTGGCGGCCGTCTGCGCCGTCGCGTTCGGGTTCGTCACCGGGGTCTTCCAGCCGGGGGAACGGGTGAACGGGCTGTGGCTGGTGGTCGCCGCCGCCTGCTTCTATGTCCTGGCACTCCGCTTCTATGGACGGTTCCTGGCCACCCAAGTGCTCGAGTTGAACGACCAGCGCGTGACGCCCGCCCATCGGTTGCACGACGGCACGAATTTCTATGCCGCGAACAAGTACGTGTTGTTCGGACACCATTTCGCGGCCATCGCCGGGGCGGGGCCGCTGTTGGGACCGGTGCTGGCGGCGCAGTTCGGGTTCCTTCCCGGATTTCTGTGGCTCGTGGTCGGCGCGGTGCTGGCCGGGGCGGTCCAGGACTTCATCATTTTGGTGGCGTCGATCCGGCGCAACGGGCGGTCGCTGCCGGAAATCGCGCGGGATGAGATCGGACTCGTGACCGGCAGCGCCGTCGCCGTGGCCGTGCTGTTCATCGTGGTGGTCGCGCTGGCCGGCTTGGGCCTGGCGGTCGTGAATGCCCTCTACCGCAATGCCTGGGGGACCTTCACGATCGCCATGACGATTCCGATCGCGTTCCTGATGGGGTTCTATCTCCAGAAGTTCCGTCCCGGCCGCGTCGGCGAAGTGTCGGCGCTGGGCGTCTCACTCTTGATCGTTGCGGTCGTGGCGGGGCGAGCGGTGGCCCAGTCCGATCTGGCCGCGTGGTTTGATTTGGAGAAGCCCACCATCGTCTGGCTGCTTGCCGGTTATGGCTTCCTGGCCTCCGTGTTGCCGATGTGGATGCTGCTGGTGCCGCGGGACTATCTCTCGACGTTCATGAAGATCGGGGTGGTGGTGCTGTTGGCGCTTGGGGTGATCGTCCTGGCACCCCCGATCGAGATGCCGAGGGTCACCGCGTTCATCCATGGCGGCGGGCCGATCATCCCCGGGACCATGTTCCCGTTTGTCTTTATCACCATTGCCTGTGGGGCGATCTCGGGCTTTCATTCGCTGGTCG
>Ga0209157_1002000_pt1 | contig 16477 bp, 15 predicted proteins | sample GraSoiAngelo_135_FD_185892 | JGI IMG/M metagenome (GOLD analysis project Ga0209157, IMG submission 185892) | Grasslands soil microbial communities from the Angelo Coastal Reserve, California, USA - 14_0929_05_40cm (SPAdes) (version 2) | ecosystem: Environmental > Terrestrial > Soil > Grasslands ...
CCGCGACGGGCGCCAGCAGCACGGCCAGCTCGAGCACGTTCAGCGCGACCCGCGCGTCACCGTTCGCCACGCCCGCGATCGAGCGGAGCGCCTCGGCGGTCACCTCGGGGTGGAGCTGGGCGAGGCCGTGCTCGCCGTCCGCGAGCGCCCGCCGCATGATCGCGAGCAAATCGTCCTCCTCGAGTCCGCGAAGGACATAGACCCGGCAGCGCGAAAGCAGCGCGGCATTCACCTCGAAGGACGGGTTCTCGGTCGTCGCGCCGACAAGCACGACCGTGCCCTTCTCAACGTGGGGGAGAAAGGCGTCCTGCTGGGCGCGGTTGAACCGGTGGATCTCGTCGACGAAGAGGATGGTGCGTACCCCCTGGCGGGCGCGCTGGCGCTCCGCCTCGCCGATCACCTCGCGGATCTCCTTGACTCCCGACAGGACCGCCGAGAAGGCGACGAAGCGGGCTCCCGTCACGTGCGCCATCAAGAACGCGAGAGTCGTCTTGCCGGAGCCCGGGGGACCCCAGAGAATCATCGAGTGTAGCTCGCCCGTCTCGATCGCAGCTCGCAACACCCGCCCGGTTCCCAGCAGATGTTCCTGCCCGACGATCTGGTCGAGCGAGCGCGGTCGCACCCGGTCGGCCAAGGGCGCCGGCGTCCGCGGGGCGGCCGCGGCACGCTCGGGTTCTCCGAAGAGCTCCACGCTAGGGCCGCCCGTTGCCTCGGGCCTCGAGCCACGCGGGGAGGAGCGCCAGATCCGCGAGTTGCGCGATCGGCGTCACCTTCCAGCGGTCGAGGTCTGCCTGGCGGGCGCGGTAGGCGATGAACGGAACGCCCGCCGCGGCCGCGGCCACACCGTCGACCCACGAGTCGCCGACGACGACCGCCGGGATGCCTCCGGCGAGGCGACCGCTGAAATGTGGGGCAGTGGGAGCTGAGCCGGTGCCTCCGGCGAGGCGACCGTTGAAATGCTCTGAAATCACGCGCCACCCGTCAGGGTCCGGCTTGAGCGCGCGCATGTCGTCACGCGTGACGACCAGGTCGAGGTCGCCGGCCAGGCCGAGGCGTTCGAGCGCGGGTAGGGTGAGTACCCGCGCGTTGTTCGTCCAGAGCGCCGTCGCGAACCCGGCGCGGCGCGCACCCGCGAGCGCCGCGAGCGCGCCCGACTCGAGCGTGGCCACCTCCATCGCGCGCCGCTCGTGGTCGAGTGCCAGGTCCCATAAGGCGGACTCCAGCGCCGGCGCCTGCGACCGGCAGTACGTGATCAGCTCGCCCACACGATAGCGCTCGTGCCGGGCCGGGAGGGGGCCGCTCGCCGCCTCGATGAGCGCCCGCATGTCGACAGCCATGGCCGCGAGATCGAGGGGCGTCTGGATGAGAGTGTGGTCGAGGTCGAATACGCACAGAGCCACGCTGAGACCGTACCACAAGCGTGCTACCATGGGCTGTCATCATGACGCGCACGCTACTTCCCATGTTGGCGTTGGCGTCGCTCCTGCTCGTCGCCCTCTCCGCGCCGTTCGCGCTCGCGCTCGACGAAGCCGAACGGCTCTGGCTCGTCGGCGAGCAGGCCTCCGCGGACGGTCTCCACCCGCTCGCCCGCCGGGTCCTCGAGCGCTTCATCGCCGAATACCCGAACGACCCGCGGCTGCCATCGGCCGTGCTGCTCGTGGGCCGGGCGCGACTCGCGCTGGGCGACGCGGATCTGGCGCTCGAGGCCTTCCGCCGGTTTCGTACGCTGGCGCCGCCCGCTCGGCGGCTCGAGGGACGCTTCTGGGAAGCCGAGGCGCTCTACCGCGTCAAGCGCTTTGCCGAAGCTCGCGCGGCCTATGACGACGTGATGCGACAGGATGCTTCCTCCCCGCTTGCGCCCGACGCTGCCTACGGTCTCGCCCTGAGCGAGCTCGAGCTGCGCAGGCCGGAGGCCGCGGCCAAGGCCTTGCGTGACTTCGTCACGACCTGGCCCGAACACCCGCAGGCGCCGTCTGCGAGCTTCTATCTCGCGCAAACACTCTTCGACCTCAAGCGCTATGCCGACGCCCTGCCCCTGCTCACGGGCTTCGCGACGAAGCATCCGAAGCACCGGCTTGTTCCCGACGCGCAGTATCTGCTCGGCTCGATACGCCTGGCCATGGGTGACCGCGAGGCGGGCGTCAACGACCTCAAAGCGTTCGTCGCGGCGTATCCGTCGCACCAGCTGGCACCGGACGCGCGTCAGACGATCACCGCGACACTCGCCAAGTACGGAAACCGGACCCAGCAGCAGAGCGCCTACGCGCAGCTGATGCAGCAGTCACCACCGACCCCCGAGGCGTTTTACGATGCCGGATTGATCGCGGGCCGGACCGGGCAGGTCCAGAACCAGGAGACCGCATGGCGGCGACTCCGCAAGGAGTTCCCGAGCCACCCGCTGGCCCACCAGGCCGCTCTCGAGCTGGCCCGCGCGGCGTTCAAGCGGAAGAGCTGGCAGGATGCCGCGGCCCAGGCGAAGGCGGCCACCGCGAGCAACGATGAAGGGGTCCGTGCCGAGGCGCTCCTGCTGGGGGGCGAGTCGGAGCTGAAGCTCAACCGCCCCCGGGACGCGGCGAAGTCGTTCGAAGCCGTCGGCGCCGTGAAGAACCTCGAAGCCGGTGACCGCTATCGTGCGCTCGCCGGCCTTGGCCTCGCGCGCGAGCAGCTCGGGGAGCTGCGCGCCGCGCTCACCGCGTACGAGTCCGTCGCCAGCAAGAGCCCCGACGTGACACTGCGGGACTGGGCGCGCGACCGGGCGGCGGCCGTCAAGGCCCGGCTCAGCAAGTCGTCCACGAGCGGCGAGAAGCGCTCGTGACGCCACGCCGGCTCGCGCTCGTCCTGCTCGCCGTGCTCGTCGTGCTGCCGGGCCCGGCGCCGGCGGCGACCGTACTCCCGCTGGCTCCGCCGCCGCCGGATCTGACCGGGCTCGTGCCCTTCGCCGAGGCACCGATCGAGAAACCGCCGGTCGGCGCCGCGGACTTGCCGCTGCCGCCTTCTCCCTCGGAGCTCCCGACGATGCCGCTGGCGCCCATCGTGGCGCCGGCGGCCGACAAGCTGACTGCCCCTCTCGGTCCGCCGGGCACCCTCGCCTGCGTCGGTGCGGCGCTCGGTATCGCGTCGAAGGCCCTCGAGTGCGGGCGTGCGCACTACGCCAAGGGCGAGTACTACGACGCGGCCCAGGATCTCGAAGCGGCGGTACGCCGCGGCTCGGATCGCGACTTCGTGGCGGAAGCGCGGTACTGGCTCGCCGAGACCTACTATAGGCTCGACCGGTTCCAGCAGGCGGACGCGCTCTTCCGTCAGGTCGCCGGTGGCCCGAGGACCTCGGAGTTCGCGCTCTGGAGCCTGCATTCGAGCGGCTGGACCGCGCTCCGGCTCAACCAGATGGCCCGGGCGCGCGACACCTTCGCACAGTTCCAGACGGCGACGCCGTCCGTGCTGGAGGCCTGGGCGCGGCACGGCCTCGGGCTTGCCAACTACGCGCTCGGTCGGCACGACGAGGCGGTGGCGGCATGGACAGCGCTCGCGTCTCAGGGCCCTCCGGCTCCGCTCGCGCGCGACGTTTCGTTCTGGCTCGGCGAGGCGCTCGGGCGCACCGGCCAGTACGAGCGATCGGTTCGTGAGCTCACGCTGTTCGTCCGGGGGGGGCCGCACCCGCTGCTGGAGGTGGGTTGGGCGCGGCTCGGTTGGTGGAACCTGGCGGCCGAGCGCCATCTTGATAGCGCGACCGCTTTTCGCGCGTACCTGGCGTCGACGAGGAGTGGGGGCGCCGAACGCCAGTGGGTCGAGGCGGGGCTCGCCCTCGCGCTGTTCCCCTCCGATCCCGACGGCGCGAAGAACATGGTCCGCGCCCTGGAGGCGCGTCGCTCGCCTCTGGTCGTGCCGCTCCAGATCCGCCTCGCGCGTGTCCTGATCGATGCGAAAAAGCCGGCGGAGGTACCGACGCTCGTCCAGGAGCTGCTGGGCGCGACGCTCACGACCGGTGTGCGCGCGCATGCCATCCTGTTGAAGGGGGAGGCGTACCGGCTCGGCGGAAACCGGGATGACGCGCGCACACAGTACGAGCTGGCGCAGAAAATGGATCCCGCGAGCGCGACGGGCTGGTACGCGGCGTACAGGCTGGCCCAGGCCAACTTCGAGCTGCGCGAGTTCGCCCAGGCCGCTCGCGACCTTCCCGGCGTCGTCTCCGCCGCGACCTCGCCAGACGCGCGCGTCGCCGGGCTGTTGCTGCGGGCCGAGGCCGCGTATCACGCGGGAGAGCACCTGACGGCCGCGGCCGCCTTCCGCCGCGTCCTCGTCGAGTTTCCGACCCACGCCCAGGCACCCGCCGCGCGGCTCGGGCTCGCGTGGTCACTGCTGCGTCACGACCGCCTCGAGGACGCGCGCCGGGAGTTCCTCGAGTTCGCGCAGGCGCTCCCCGGCGATCCAAGCGCGCCCGATGCGCTCGAGCTCGCCTCGGAGCTGGCGCTGCGCAGCGACGCCGACCACGAGGAGGCGCGACAGCTCCTCGAGCGCGTCATTTCGAGCTTCCCCCGAGCGCCGCGGACGGAGTTCGCCCGGCTCAATCGCGCGATGCTCATGGTGCGCACCGGAGACGTAGGCGCCGCGCAGCCCGCGCTCCGCGACTGGATCCGGCGCGCGCCGTTCCCGCCGCTCCTCGGTCGGGCCCAGTCCGCGCTCGGCGCGGCCCTTCTCGCCGCCGGGCGTCCGGGCGAGGCGGCCAGCGCATTCACGCAGGCGCAGCGTGAGGGGGTCGGCCCCCTCGCCGCGCTCGGTCTCGGTGTCGCCGCGCTCGCCCAGGGGCAGTTGGAGCCCGCGACGAGCAAGCTCATCGAGGCCCGTGACGCCGGCACGGCGGAGGTCGCGGCCGTCGCCGCATACGGGCTGGCGGTGGTCGCCTTCCAGCGAGGCGGGGTAAAGGAATTCAAACAGCCGGCGCTCGCGGCGCTCGGACTCGCGCCGAAGGGACGTGCGGCGCCGCGCCTGCTCTACGTCTTGACCGGGATCGCCGTCGAGGAGAAGGATTGGCCCGGCGCGCTCTCGACGGCCAAGCGGCTCGTCGAGGAGTTCCCGTCCGACGAGACGGCGGACGACGCGTTGGAGCGTGTCGGCGCCGGCGCGGCGGCGGTCTCGGCGTGGCCCATCGTGACCGAGGCGTACACGCTGCTGGAGAGACGTTACCCGAAGAGTCCGTTTCTCGATCCCGCCCGGGTCACGTTGGCCGAGGCGCAGGTGGAGACGGGCCGGCCCGAGGCGGCTCGCCCAGCGCTCGAGCAGTTCGTGGCGACCTCGCCGAACGACCCGCGCGTGCCCCGCGCCTTGGCCGCTCTGGCGCGGGCCCGTGAGGTGACCGGCGACCGCACCGGCGCGCTCGACGCCTACGCGCGTGCCGCGAAGGACCCTGGTACCACCGACCTTCGCCCCGAGGCGGCGTTCGGCTACGCGCGGCTGCTCACGCAGGAAAAGCGCTGGGGCGCGGCGCGCGGCGTGCTCGAGCGGCTGGTGCGGACCGACGACAAGGCCGTGGTCGCGGCCGCCGCCGGCGCGATCGGCGAGACCTACCAGGGGGAGGGCGATAATCTTACCGCCGCCGAGTACTTCATGACGGCGGCGTACGTCCTGCCCGATTCGCCGGCCGGTCGTCGCGGTCTGCTCGGTGCCGGTGCGAGCTTCGCGGCGCTGAAGCAGAACGATGCGGCGGAGGTAGTGTACAGGAAGCTCCTGTCGCAGACGGGCGTCCCGGCTGAGCTGGCCGACGCCGCTCGCAAGGGACTGAAGGACATCGGGCGTTGAAGGGTTACGGCGGTCGTGTCCTGCTCGTCGATCTGACGACTGGGACGACGCGCACCCAGACGCTCGACGAGGGCACGGCCCGGGGGCTGCTGGGCGGTAACGGCCTCGCCGCGCGCTTGCTCTACGACCGCCTCCCGCCGCGGACCGACCCGTTCGCGCCTGACAACGCGGTCGTCTTCAGCGTGGGGCCCATCACCGACACGACGGTGCCGGGCAACAGCCGTGCCTGCGTCGCCAGCAAGTCGCCCCTGACCGGTCTTTTCTTCGACTCGACCTTCGGCGGGCGCTTCCCCGCGACGCTCAAGCGCACGGGCTTCGACGCCGTGTTGATCACCGGCTGCGCGGCGGCGCCGTCGTACCTGCTCGTGACCGAGGCGGGCGCCGAGGTGAAGCCGGCACCCGAGCTCTGGGGCATGACGACGCGCGAGGCGGTGAACGCGCTGGCCGCCGCCGAGGGCGCCGACGCCGATGCGATCGCGATCGACCCGGCGGGCGAGCACCGCGTGCGCTTCGCGGCGATGGCCCACTACTGGAAGAACCGCGAGGGTGTGTCGGGACGCGGCGGCATCGGCGCCGTGCTGGGCTCGAAGAATCTCAAGGCCGTCGTGGTGCGGGGCGCGCGCAAGACCGAGATCGCCGACGCCGCGGCGCTCAAGGCGCTCATCGAGGAAACGCGCGAGCCGCTCAAGACCGGAACCAAGGCGCTCACGGCCTTCGGCACGCCCTTTCTCGTCGGCCCGATCAATGCCCTCGGCGGTCTCGGCGCCTACAACTTGCGCCAGGAAACGTTCGCGGAGGCGCGAGCGGTCAGCGGCGAGGCGATGAAGCCCCACTACCACGACCGCGACACGACCTGCCTCAAGTGCCCGGTCGCCTGCGGCAAGCAGTACGCGATCGCCGACGGCGAGTTCGCCGGCACGAAGGCGAAGATGCCCGAGTACGAGACGATCTTCGCGCTGGGCCCGATGCTCGGCATCTCGAACCCCGAGGCGCTCATCCTGGCCAACGACCTCTGTGACCTGCTCGGGATGGACACCATCTCGCTCGGCGTCACGCTCGCGTTCGTGGCCGAGGCGCTTGAGCGCGGCTGGCTCGACAAGAGCGAGATCGGCGTGCCCTTCGGCTGGGGCGATTGGCGCGGCATGGTCCGGCTCGTCGAGATGACCGCCCGCCGCGAGGGCTTCGGGGCGCGCCTGGCCGAGGGCGCCTGGCGGCTCGCCGCGTCGGTCCATCCCGAGGCCACGAACCTCGTCTACGCGGTCAAAGGCCTCGAGCTACCGGCCCACTCCGCGCGCGCACTCAAGGGGCTCTCGATCGGGTACGCCACGGCGACCCGCGGTGGAAGCCACCACGACACGCGCCCCACGCCCCAGTACGCCCAGGGCTTCGACCGGCGGGGCACGAATGACAAGCCCGCGTTCGCCGTGCGGAGCCAGCATTTCACGGCGCTCGGCGACTCGCTGGTCCTGTGTCGCTTCACCTCGGAGCGGGGCTTCGGCCTGTTCATCGGCGAGCCGTACGCGACGATGGTCCGCGCGGTCACCGGCTGGGACGTGACGGTCGAGGAGCTCGAGCGCGTGGGCGAGCGCATCATCAACCTGGAGCGCTTGTTCAACGTGCGCGAGGGCGTGCGCCGTGCCCAGGACGTGCTGCCATGGAGGGTGATGCACGAGCCGATCCCCGACGGGCCCTCGGCCGGGATGCACTGCCCGCCGGCGGAGCTCGGCGTCATGCTCGACGAATACTACGCGCTTCGCGGCTGGGATGCCGACGGCGTGCCGACCGCCGGGCGCCTGGCTGCGCTCGGACTCCGCGCCTGAAAGGGCGCGGTCCTGGCAAGGGCGGGCTCGAGGGGCCCAGCGCGCGCTGCACCTCGAGGAGAAGACCAGATGAGCGAGTGCTCGCTGCTCGGTTGGCTCACCTTGATCGTCTTGACCGTAACCGGTGGCGTGATCGCCTGGTACACCGTCGAAACCCAGCGCATGCGCAAGGAGATGACCAGACAGAACGCCCTGCACGTTCAGCCCTTCGTATTCGTGACCGAGCTTGTGTCCCAACCGGATGCCCTCGTGCTGCGCAACATGGGGCGGGGGGCCGCACTCCACATACAGATTGACGATATCGAATTCGACGTTGATGGCGCCGCAACTCCGGACTATGTGGCGAAGTTCTCGACGGTGGACGTGATTGAAGCAGGAAACGAAGTGCGTGCGACTACTGAGCTGACCCACGTCCGAAAAGGGCAAGCCAAGACACTGTTCAGTTTCGTCTCCGGTCTTGACCCCAACGTTCAGAAGCTTCACGATCTTCCCATCAGTATTTCCTATCAGGACATTCATGGCGCGCAGCACAAGACCGAGCTCACGATGGGGAAGAGTGGCACGCGCCTGGTTGGCTACGCATGAGGAACGCCAAGACTGTTCAGGGCCATCCACGCCTGCTTGACCAGGGATCAGCAGAAGACGCGGGCGGTGCTACGATAGGCGAGCGTCCCGCAACTCGCTGATCTTTCACGGACGGGCGGATAGCTCAGCTGGGAGAGCGCGGCCCTTACAAGGCCGAGGTCACAGGTTCGATCCCTGTTCCGCCCACCACTGAAATTACCGAGACTTCTACGTTTCTCGCTCACAGACCCTCGTCCACGAGCCGGCCGTCGCCGCGTGGCTCAAGGGCCGGGAGCGAGCGAGCACGCCCACTGAACATGATCGAATCGGGGACGAACACGTGTCCAATCAGGCCGAAGACCCCGCGTATGATAGCGGCCGGCACGCGCCCATGGGATTCCCTTGGCCGGTCTGCGGAGCGCCTCTGAGAGGCGCCGGGACGACGTGCCAATGCCTGCGCTGCGGGACCGCTCCGGAGACGGCCAAACAACCTGCTCGGCGGACAAAGAGGGGGGACAGGATGATCTTGCTCAGGCTGATCCCGTTGATATTGGCTCTTGGCCTTTTCGTCGGCTGCGGCAGTCATTACTGGCAGGCACCGGGCCGCTCGGTCACCGACTTCGGGACCGACAGCCGGCAATGCATTCAGGAGGCCACGAGCAAATACGACGTGTCGGAAAAGATCTATCGCCGGTGCATGCGGGCGCAAGGCTGGGAGCGCGTTGAGACCAACTATCCAACCGACCGCCAGTTTCGAGGTCCGGAGGACGAAGAGGACTTCTTCTCGCCACCGGATCCCCTGAGTGCGCGCGGGCCAGCTCTCCAGCGCCCGGCTGACGACCCCAGTTGCAACGTGCCGACGGCGTCGAAGCCGGCGCACTGCCGGAGGTAAGGTGCTCACGCTGCAGCTTTCGGGAGGGGACCTAAGCAACCCGGTCCCAGGGAGACGATATGCCCCTCTTACGCACGCGGCCGGCATCAGCACCCGCCGGCAGGCGCGCTACCAGCGGCGCATGTCAAGCCTGCTGGCGGGGAGGTCGTGATGACGGCGCGGGTGATCGCGTTCCCAACGGGGATGACCGTCAACCCGCCGCACAAGGCGTCCGCGGCCGAGATGAAGACGCTATCTCGACAGATTGGAACAGCAAGCGCGGGGCGGCGACGTTGGCGCGTACGCGGAACTCAAACTCGCAGAACTCCGGGATCTCGCGGCGCTGGGCTGTGACAGCAGGGTGCTTCTCCCCAGATGTCATGGAGCGATCGCCGCTATCCACAAACTCCGCCGCCAGCACGAGGGGCGGGGGAAGGAGGGCGCGTGATGGGCGCGATGGACGAGGCCTTCACACCAACACAACAGGATATCCTCGCGGCGCTGTTCAATGCCGTCAACGTTGTGAGCGGCCACGCGGCCCGCCAGTCGGACGGCGGCCACACGATGCTCGGGTCCCAGAAAATTTCCGCGCGGGTGGTCCAGAAGACGCGAGCCCTGCGCGACGCGGTGTCAGCCTACTCCGACCTCGGCGGGACCTTGACCCATGTCTCTGGGCACGTCGGAGCGGTCGGATAGTAGGCCCGAACGCTGGGACAGTAGTACCAGTACGCCTGCGGCGGAGCCGGTGGCGGCACGTACACCGGTGGTTCCTGAACGACGACTGGGGGCGGAGCGTAGGGGTAGTAGGGCGGCGGGTAATCCCACCAGTACGGATACGGCGGACCCCACCAGAATGAGGGGCCAACCACGATGACGCCGTGGCCCCGGAACCCGGGGTGCCCGGGCCCCCCGCGGTTCCATGCGTGGCTTAACACTGCAGGAACGAGAAGCAGCGCGACCGCCAGAACGGAAACCGCCGCGTATCTTCTCACTTTCCTTCTACTCCTTGGAGGGACGATGCCTCAGGAACCCCAGCATACCACCATCGATTCTCGACTCAACTTGCTGCGCCTCGGCGATTCGCGGGGAGGCGACTAAAAGGATCGGTACCCGGGGAGCGGGTCAGCCACCACGGCATTGAAGGGAACCTAAAGCGGGCGAGGGCTGAAGGCAATGACTACGTTCTGATGGGTCTGTAAGCGAATGAGCAGAGGAGATGCCGACCGGGCTGTTAGCCGTTACTTGATTCCGCTACTTGTCTCTCCAGGACGCCGGTTCAATCGGCGAGGACGGCGCGATCGTCCCGGCGCTGCAATCGACGATGACGGTCACACGACTGGAGTTCGGGACGGCGGGTTTCACAGCGCCGATGATGGGCGTGCAGGCCGAAGGCAGATGGAACCGCTCCCTTCGTGCCTCGTCAGACAAGGAGACCAGTTCGGCGAATTCCTGGACTGACGCATCAAGCATCACGATGAGGGCAAGGGCGCCGACAGTAACTCCCTTGCCGATCAACATCGGGGTGCCTCTTCAGTGCGTTCACCGATGGAGCGTTCCATACGGACCAGAGGTGCATAACCAGTGCCGGTCACGCGAACTGGCGGTAAACAAGTGTTTGTGGCGGGTCGTTGCCCGGTGCTTGGGACAGAACGTTCCAGCTACACGGACAAAACGCTTCTAGTCGTGAACCGGACGGAGGGTTTCCGGAGACGTCGTGCCAGAGCCGAGGGTTGAGAAGTGCTCATCGGTGATCGCGGGCCGGCAAGGTAAAGCTGAACGTCGACCCTGCCCGAGCCCCGTCCCTTCCTGTTTCGCCGCGCTGGCCCCGACCTGGCGGAACTCCTCGAACACCGCCTGCTGGTCCTCCGGCGCGATGCCGACCCGGTGTCGCTGCCTGACGCCTCCACGAATCCGTCCCGTGGCACTGCCCCGACTTCGATCCGGCCCCGCTCCGGCGTGAACTTGATCGCGTTGGACAGCAAGTTAAAGACGCGACCGGCCCGAGACGGGCCGGGTGAAACTGGGCAAGGCTGTCCGAGCTTACTGGAAGAAGAAACCTCGCTGACGCAAACCGTGTGCTACAGTACCCCGCCAGCCACTGCGGCCCCTAGGGTTGACGCGGGCAGCGTGCGTCGAGACCCGGTGACGAGGCGTAGATATTCCTCGTCGCCTAGAGGGCACCATGCAGAACGTTCAAGATAAACTCACCCTCCTGCTCCGGGCGTACCGTACGATCCGCTTCTGTGACGCCTGTCTGGCGCTGAAGATGGGGGCCTTTCCCCGAGAGGTCCGGGAAGCCGTGGCCGTGATCGGAGACCGCTATGGGTTCCAAGTCACCCCGGGAAAGTGTTCTGAATGCCTCCAGGAGCAGATGGTCGTCCGCGCTCTTGCAGCCTGAGCTATTTCATCGCCACCTGGCCCGGCTGGAATGAGCCACACAAGAAAGCGTAGACTCTCCTCGGGTTGGACGGGCCATGCAGTAGCTGGCGGTACCCCGGCTCGTCCTCGGTGGAACGGTTGCCGCGCATTGCGGTAGGGCTTCGCGTGGCGTCCCGTGCGCGCTCGCCGGGCCCCCGCGAGCGCGCTTCGGGGGCGGGTTAGAGCGCGAGCCGCCACGCCACAATCCCGGCGAACGCAGCAGTGGCGACAAAAGCCGCTCCAAGAACAAGCGCCTTTTCGACGGGTTCACCTTTCTTCCGCTCGCCCTGCCGCCGCACTCCGATCGCGATTCGATAGTGGTCTAGGATGGCGAGAGGATACGCCGCCAAGAGAATGGCGGCGGCGGCACAACTGCCTGCCGCGAGAGCCAGTGCATTTTTACCCGGTCCGGGCAAGGCGACCAATGGCACAACCACGAGCAGCAGCGATAGCCCGATTGATGCGATCACGAGATAGTCAGCCCAGGCCAGCCAGTTCGGCGCATCTGGATATTTCTCCTGAATGTGTAATTCGCGCTGGATTCGGAACATCAGTACTGAAATGCCGAAGCCGGACAGGATACTAGCGACAGTAAGGTACGCTTCCATCTGACCCTTCTACTTTCTGCGCGGCTACCAAGCGCGGTTGATGTCGTTGTGCAGCATGGCCTAAGACGCGCGCACCGGAACCAGCAGCATAGTCGCAGAGACGATCCGGAATCCGTGCGAGGCTCTGTCTCCTCCGCCTCCGCGCCGCTCCCTGGACCGCGCGTCAGGGCGTGCGCTCCCGTGCGGTGCCCGTCGCATTCGTGATCGAGTGGTCCATCCCGGTCGGGTAGAACGAGCAGATCGGAGTACTACTCCACGATGTCCTTCTTGGTGCCTTCAATGAACGCGAGGACGTCGGCCTTCTCGTTCGTGGCGACCCGAAACTGATCCAGGGTTGCGTTGAGGTGCCCGATGAAGACGTGCCAGTCTCGCTCGCTGATGCCCAGACCTCGATGAGACGTCTTCATGTCGCGTCCGACGTAATAGAGCGGGCCGCCAGCCGACGCGCACAAGAAGTCGACGAGCAACTGCTTCTCCCTGCGCACGCTGTCTTCTCCGCGATGCTTCCAGAACCGTTCAAGCTGTGGGTCGGAGACCAGCCGAGGCAGCAGGTCGTCCGCCACAGCGGCGATCCCGTCGTAGCCACCGAGACGTGCGTAGAGCGTCTTTGGCATCGCAATCCTCCTCGGGCAAGTGAGCCCGCCGCCCATCAGTCGGCCGCCAAGGTAGCACCGGCGGGATACAGGGCGCAACGACATCGCCGAGCACGGGCAGATCAGCATCCACGCGAGCCGCTTCCAGTGTGACGAGGAGCAGGCGTCCGCGGCGGCCAGCGAGCGCTACTCGATCAACTTGTCCTGCGGGCCGGTGGTGTTCGAGGCCGCGGGTCGCGCGAGTCAGTGCCAGCCAACCGTGCTCCCCCGGACGCGCACGCTATCCACCAAAATCGGTGGACAAAGTGTTCGTATCAGGTGCTGTCTACCCCAATCCACGGCTTTCCACAGAACTTTTTTCGCTGACGGATCTTGACACGTTCGCGCCTGAGGCCGACGATGCATGCCGTGCTGTTGTTCATTCGACTGAGGGCGTTGCTCTTCGCGGAATGCCGGCATCATCCGGTCGCGTTCTGCGAAACCTGCCGACGGGCTTACACGCCCGAGGAACTCGGGACTGACGTTGGTAACGGTTGTTATCTCTGCCGCCAGTGCGGGACCGACCTGCGGGCCTCGGTCACCACCCACGCTCGCACTTGCCCGAATCTCGCGCCGACGAAGCCATTGGTGCGGATGGTGGTTCGTCCCGCCTCCCAATCCGTCCGGCGCTCTTACCGCCCGTCGGCCTGAGGTTGGGCGAGTAACTTCACGAGAGGCTTCCCAACACGAAACCACGTGTCATCTATCTGTACGGGTGTGAGCTTCTTTGGTTCTGCACCCGGCGGCCAGCCAATCTCACGGAAGCAGTTTTCCAGACCAGGCGGTCAGACCACCCAGAAAAGTTGCCCACTTTCGTTCGGATTCTCGAAGCCATGCAAGACTCCCGGGGGGACGTGAATGATTGTGCCCGCCTCTATGGGCTTGCGCTCATTGCCGACAATCACGACGCCCCTGCCCGCATAAACGAATACGACTTCATCCGCATCTTCGTGCGTGTGAACCGGAACCCTAGCCACGGCGTGTGCTCCCAGCGGGTGCCCGTCGCGCTCGTGATCGACTGCTCCATCCCGGTTGGGGAGAACGTCGCCCGCCGGCTGCCGCTGAAGGACGACAGGCGAGCTGGCCCGTCATTCTTCCCGAAGGAGCTTCTCGAGCTCCGCGCGCGCCCGAGCGTGCTCCTCGAGGAGCCTGTTGATCCGGCCGATCTCTTCCTGGTAGCGGGCCAGGGCGCGCCGATCCCTCGCATCGAGAAAATCCAGGAATGCGAGTAAACTCTTCGCGTACTGCCGCTGGGCGTCCTTGAGCTGGCGGAGGACGAGGGGCCGGAGCTCGGGTCCGGCTGCACTGTACCGCGCCTGGACTCGCTGAAGCTCGGCAATGGCTTGGCCGCGTGCATCGCGGAGCGCCGACGACCATCGTGACGCCGAAGGCTTTGGCTGTCTTGCGGTTGTTCTCCAAATTGACCTTCGTCAGCCGCGCCCTAAGCCCGCGGAGCCTAACGACAAGCTCGGCAGCGAGTCGAGCCCGCTGCGTTGCTCGCCGGCCTCGTGCGTCGTATCGCGTGAGCTGGGACGCCGCTGATAAGGAGTCTACCCGCTCGTCACCTTTCAGGTCGGCCTATGCACTGAGTATCACTGGCGCCGCGACGTGACTTGTTGGATCGTCGCGCTTCGTCGCATACAGTCGCCGAGGTCGGAGGGGTGATCACCCCTCCCGATAGAGGACGAGCAGCAACCCGAAGGCGGCCAGCGCGGGGCCCCAGATCCGGCCGGGCCCGCCGCTCTTGACAGGAGGTAGCCGGAGCTCGAGCCAGCGTGACCAGCCCGCCAGCAGGCTCACGAGGCCGAGCGGCAGATGCGAGAGCTCCATGAAGAACGCCGACTTGCCGTCGCTCAGCTCGTGGGCGTGCGCCAGGAGCAGCACGCCGCTCCAGATGGCGACGACGGGGAAGACGTAGCGCCACGGGGAATCCGGGTGGCGGCCGCTCCGCACCCGCCATTCCGCGAAGCCGAAGAGCGCAGTGAGGATGAGCAGGATCCGGTGCTGGACGACCTCTGGGCTCAAGAGGTGCTCCCAGAACCCGACCGCCCCGGTCTGCCACCCCTCCGGATCCACGCTGTAGGCGACGAAGCCCGCCAGCGCAATGATGAGCAGTGGCCAGTGCCGGGCCCACGGCGCCCGCCCGGTCCGCTCGAGCGTCGCGAGGACCCCCATGGCGAGCACGAAGAGGCCTGCGACGTTGTGTCCGAACTCGGACCACGCGGTGATCTCGGCGGTGCGCGGCGCGTTTGGATCGGCCAGATCCGAAGCGGCCGCCAGCTCGGCCAGGGTCGGGGTCGAGAGCCGCGGCCAGTGCGGAGTGAACACGGCGCGGATCTCGTTCAGCGTCGCGCGCTGCATCCCCACGTCGACGGCCGGTGGCGCCGAGCCGATCGATGCCGCGAGCAGGACCGTCACCACCGCGAGTCCCGCTTCCACCTCAAGGCGCCGGCGCAACAGGATCGAGCTTCCGCCAGAGGTGGATCGCCGGCCGCTCCGCGGGCCCAGCGCGGGGCGGCCATGAAGCGCGCGGTGATTCAGGGCACCCATCGCGAGCAGTGCCACGAAGAGGACAATCTTCGTGAGGACCATGGCCCCATACGAGGTGCCGATGGCGGCGCCCGATGTGGCGACGTAGGCGAGCGAAAGGGCGACGCCGGTGACTGCGATGCCCACGACCGCCGCCGCAGCCACCACGGAGAAGGGGCGGAGCCAGACATCCCCAGCGGAGACGTCCGAGCGCAGCAAGAGCATTGCAGCGCATATCAGGCCGCCTACCCAGATGCCAACGGCCGCCTGATGGAACGCGGTGACGGTCAGGAGCCAGACCTGGCCGTCGAGTCGGCCCATCGCGTGGCTGGCCAAGGCCCCGGTGGCGGACAGCAAAATGGTGGAGCTCAGGAGCAGCACGCCGCGCAGCCGGGATGCCGGCGCCCGCCGAAGAGCGATGGCGGTGAACAGGATGGCGAGCCCGGCCGCAATGCGGACGATGCCGGCGAGCCCGACCGTCGAGCCGAGCAGGGCGGCGATTGGCCAGCCCGCGTCGTCGGCCAGCGCCGCCGCCAGCACGGCGAGCAGACCAGTCTGCGCGAGAACGGCGACGAGTGCGCCGGCTCCACTGAGCGCGAGGGTCCAATCGAGGGCGCGGGCAGGCCGTCCCTCCGTGTCGCCGCGCAGCACGACGAGCGCGAAGACCGCACTGCCGAGAGCGACGGCCTGGCCGACGAGCCCGGCTGCGCGCATCCACAGCAGCATGAGCGGGATCACGGCACGCCACAGTAGCACGAGCGTCGCCTCCGGAAAATCGTTGACCTCGGGCCAGAGAGCGCGATCCACGGCGCGGCGGCCTCATGATCTATCTGCTCTGCACGTCGACGCTGACACGGCGCCGGCGATGGCTCGGGAGCGTGAGCTGTGCGGCGACGGTGCTGGCCGTCGCCTTCAGTCGTCTCTACCTCGAGGCGCACTGGGTGTCGGACGTGGCCGGCGGATTTACGCTGGGCATCGCCGACCTCTTGCCGGCCATCGGCCTCGTCGAAACCGTCGCCGGCCGTCACGCGGGCTAGACGGGCGAGGTCCCGCCTCTCAGAAGCGGACGCTCACTTTGCCGACGATGAACGGCCCGTCGCCGACGTCGATTCGGTTGTCATGGCGGTCTCCGTACCTCTCGCCCTCGTAGTAGAAGCGATCGAACGCCCAGCCGCCGTAGACCTCGAAGCCGACGTGCCGCAAGTCGAATCGAACGCCCGCGGTGAGCCGCTTCTCATAATA
>Ga0209157_1002008_pt1 | contig 16432 bp, 14 predicted proteins | sample GraSoiAngelo_135_FD_185892 | JGI IMG/M metagenome (GOLD analysis project Ga0209157, IMG submission 185892) | Grasslands soil microbial communities from the Angelo Coastal Reserve, California, USA - 14_0929_05_40cm (SPAdes) (version 2) | ecosystem: Environmental > Terrestrial > Soil > Grasslands ...
GCCACTCGCCTGTTGAAAGATGACCCCCAGTAGCAGTCCGCCAGCCAGCGCTGCCACGCCCGTCAACGCGTGATAAACACCGAACAAGCTGCCGCGATGGCCCCCCCCTCCAGCCACCGCTGACACGAACGCCAGCTCGGGACTCTCCGTCAGCCCGGCGACCACGCCGAGCGCGAGGAAGAGCAACCAGGCGGCGAGCGGCCCATGCGCTAACGCCATGCCGGTCGCGAGCGCGACGTAGCTCAGCCAGCCGATCCACATCGTCGGCGACGGTCCGATGCGGTCCGAGAGCGCGCCGCCCACGAAGCTCGTCGAAGACCTCACGACGTGCACCGCCGCCCACAGCAGCGGCACGAGCGCGACAGCGATTCCCAAACGCTGCGACTGGAGAATGATCAGCGTGTCGGGCATGCGGAGGAGATAGAAGGCGGAGATGGCGATGAGTGACGACGGTAAGGGACGGTAAGGGGCGGTAAGAGACGGTAAGGGTTCGCCGGTTTCTTTCGCCCTTACCGTCCCATACCGTCCCTTACCGTCCCTTACCGTCTTCCTGCCGTCCTTCACCGCCCACATCGCCAGCATCACCACCAACACGCCAGGCACGAAGCTCGCCAGGATCACCGTGCGCACGTCGGCATGCCGTGTCAGCAACGCCCAAGCCACCAGCGGACCAATTACCGCCCCGACATGGTCGAGCCCGCGCTGTACTCCGAACGCACGGCCGACGAGCGGCGCCGGAGTGACATCGGCGATCAGCGCATCGCGCGGCGGCGTACGTAGTCCCTTCCCCAGCCGATCCACCACGCGCAACCCGATGACCTGCCATGCGGCCGCGGTGATCGCGATGACGGGCCGCACGAGCGCCGCCAGAAAATACCCGCCCACAATCAGCGGGCCTCGGCGCTCGGGACGGTCGGCGAGTCGTCCCGCGAGCAGTTTTACGAGCGCTGCCGCCGCGTCGGCCGCACCATCGAGTGCGCCCAACGCCAACGCGCCCCCACCCAGCACGCTCGTGACGAACGCCGGGAGGAGCGGGTACACCATCTCGCTCGCGAAGTCATTGAGGAGAGAAACGGCACCGAACAGCTTGACCTGGCGAGGCAGGCCCCCCCCGCCACCATTCGACTCATTCACCCAGGCCGAGTCCCCAGCGAATCAGGGTGACCGGAAGTCCGCCGTATGGCAACACCGCGTCGTGGAACGCGCGCAACGAGAATTTGGCGCCCCGAGCCTTCTTGAAGTCGTCGCGCAGGCGCAGCAGCTCGCGCCGGCCGACCGCATAGCACAGCTGGTACGCCGGCCACGCGCAGTAGCGCCGCACTTCCGCTTCCGCGTTGCCGCGCTCCACGTGCAGCTCGCTCACCATCTGGTTCACGGCCTGGTCGCGCGTCATGCCGCGCGTGTGCAGGCCGACGTCGAGCAGAATGCGCATCGCGCGCCACAGCAGGTGCACGCGCTGGAAAAACAGCTCCTCATCCGATGCGTAGAAGCCTTCCTCGCCCATCATGTCCTCGCAGTAGAGCGCCCAACCCTCGACGGTGAGCGGCGTCCACAAATTCTTGCGCACGTGCGAGGGCTGCTCTTTCGCGATGACGAGCTGGAGGTGATGCCCGGGGTAGCCCTCGTGCAGGGCGGTGGCTGCCAGCTCGTAGCGGCAGTGGTCGCGAAGAATCCGCTCCTGTTGATCGGCCGGCAGTCGTGAGTCCGGCACGGTCACATAGAACCATCCGGTGCGGTCCCGGCTGTAGGCGCCGGGGCTGTCGTACGCGGCGTACGGAATCACAGGCCGCATGAACGCGGGCGTCGGGATCACGCCGAGTGGTGCTTTGGGAATGGGCGCGAGCTTGCGCTCCGCGACGAAGTCTCGGGCGCGCGCCATTTCCTGCGAGTACGCTTTCACGAGCTCGCTGGGATTGGGATGATCGCCCCGCAGCTTTTCGACAAGTTCCGGCCACGGACGGCCGCCGCCGTCGAGGCGTTTCGCGAGCCGGACGAGATCCGTCTCGACTTCTTCCTTGAGCCGCAGACCGTAGCGCCACAATTCGGGCGCTGTGTCCCGCAAGGCATGCTGATAGTGGAGTAGGAAGTTGAACGCTTCCTCGCCGATGGCGTACTCCTCGGTCCCCATCTCGAGCCAGCGGGTCAGGTTGGCGTCGAACTGAGTGAGCGCGATGCCGGCCTCCTCCGCCGCGGTGTTGAGCCGCGCGGCATGCATCGGCGCCTGCGCACCCAGTGCAGCCGCGAGCTCGCGTACCAGCAGACGACCGCCTTCGGTCATGCGCACCGCGGTCTCTACGAACACCCGCACCGGCTCTTCCAGCGTGGCGCGCAGGTCGTCGAGAAACGCCGGGATGTCCTCGAGCCGGCCGATCGCCGCCGCGGCCTTTTCAGCCGGCGTGCGATCCGCCGAGAGCAGCAGGTGATGCAGGCCGCCGAGCAGGTGGGAGAGCCAGAACTCCGGATTCTTCGCTTGCGGCTTGAGCTTCTCGAAGCGGCGAAGCGTCACCCGAATCTCGTTCAGCAGCGCGGTGCGATCGATCTCCTGCTCGACGTCGTCGGCAGTCGCTTCCTCGAGCGCAGACGCGATCGACTTCAGGGCAGCGAGATGCGGCGCGAGCGCGGCGGGACTGAACCGCCCGTAATGGTCATCGTGGCCCGGCACACCCGCCTGCGTGGCAGACACGGGATCCATGTGCCAGTACAAGTCGAAATACGACTGCTCGATATCGCGGAGGCTCATTTCTTTAGCAGCCGGTGGCAGTCTTGGTCGGAGAGCACTCGATCGGTTCGCTTCGCGGCTTCGAACAGCTTCTGACACGCAGCCGTGTCTTCCGGATCGTAGCCGTGGTGCTCCAGCCAATACTTCACGTTGGAAAGGCCGGACACCGGCGAGATCTCGATGCGCTGCTCGAAGCCGAATTCCTCGGCGGGCACCGAGCTGTACACGCGGTCCGCCAGCCAGTTGTGGCCCTTTTTCTTGGCCTTGATGATCGCAGCGGCGTGCACCCCCGTGCCCGTGCGGAACGCGTCGGTGCCTACCACGGGATAGTTTACCGGAATTGGCACGCCGACCGCATCGGCGACGAGCCGGCAGTACTCGGGCAGGCGGCGGATGTCGTGGCGATGCGCGCCCAGAAGCTTGAGGTTCACGAGCAGCAGGTCCATCTCGGCGTTGCCGACCCGCTCACCGACACCCAGCGCCGTCGCGTGCACACGGTCGACACCCGCCTCGATCGCGGCGAGACAATTGATCAACCCCATGCCGCGATCGCGATGGCCGTGCCAATCGATCTTTACCGGACTTTTCCCTACTATCTCGTCCTTCACAAACTTGACGAGCGCCTTTACACCATCGGGCGTTGCATGCCCGACCGTGTCGGCAAGACAGATCCGCCCGGCGCCGCACGCAATCGCGGCACCATATAACGCTTTGAGTGTTTCGGGACGCGCGCGCGTCGTATCCTCGGTTACGTACATGACAGGCAAGCCGTGCGCGACGGCGTACGTGACAGCCTCTTCCGAGGCCCGCAGAATGCGATCGAGCGTCCAGTCTTCGGCGTATTGGCGGATCGGTGAGGACCCAATAAACGTGGCGGCCTCGATCTTGATTCCCACGTCGTCCACCACGCGGACAATCGGCTCCACATCGGCGACCACAGTCCGAGCCGCACAGTTCGGCATGATCGGCAGCTTGTGATCGCGGATTTCGGTCGCCAAAGCGCGTACCTGATCGACGACGCGCGGCCCGGCCCCAGGAAGGCCAATGTCGGCCGCGACGATGCCCAGATCGGCCATGAGGTGCAGGAGCCGCTTTTTGACGTCAAGCGACGGATCGGTCACGGAGGGCGATTGGAGCCCGTCGCGCAGCGTCTCGTCGTTGAGGTCGACGCGGACGCGCGACCAATCAAAGCCGCCCCCGCCCCGCCCATTGGTCGACTCGCTATTCCAATCGTAGATCAGCTGCCGCTCTTCCATGCGTTTAGTGTCGCGTCCCCTCTAGTCCAGGTCAAGCGCGCCGCCGCGCCGTTGCACGACGGCCTCACACAACCGTACCTTGCTGTCGATGCCGGACGCCATTGATACCCTGCTCGCGAACGAACGCGTGCGCGCCGCGCGCGCTCACATCGAGCGCTTCGATGAAGTGACGCTCGCCCGTCAGGCGACGTTGTCCGCGATTCCCGCGCCCACAGGTGCCGAAGCCGCGCGCGGAGCGCGCGTCGCCCAGTTGTTCGATGACGTCGGATTGCAGGACGTGAAGATCGATTCGGTTGGCAACGTCAGGGGCTGGTACGGCGACGCCAGCAGCACCAAAGGCGACGGGTGTGTCGTCTTGAGCGCGCATCTCGACACCGTCTTCGGCCCCGAGCTCGACGTCTCGGTCTCGCGACGCGGCCCCCGCTTACAGGGACCGGGGATCTCGGACAACGCGCGCGGTCTGGCAGCGCTCGTGGCGGTTGGAGAGTCGCTGGCACGCGCGCGCGTGATGACCGCACGCCCCATTCTCTTCGCCGCGACGGTCGGTGAGGAGGGATCTGGCGATCTCCGGGGGGTGCGCCACCTCCTGGACGGGCAATCCATTCGTCCGCACGCGTTCATCGCGCTCGATGGCGCTGGCCTGGAGCGTATCGTGCACCGCGCGCTGGGAGCGCGGCGCTATCGCGTGACGTACCACGGTCCCGGTGGGCATTCCTGGGCGGCCTTCGGCGTCGCGAATCCCGCCAACGCCGTGGGTCGGGCAACCACAATGTTGGCGGATCTACCCACGCAGACGTCACCGCGCAGTACCTGCGCGGTTGTGCGGCTGGGTGGCGGCACCAGCCTGAACTCGATTCCGCAAACAGCCTGGTTCGATGTGGATTTGCGGAGCGAAGATCCGCGTATCCTCCATCGGCTCGATGCGACCGCGCACGAGTATTTCGAGCAGGCGCTCGAGGACGAGAATCGCCACCGCGCACCCACCACGCCTCCGCTGAAGCTCGATGTGCGCCGCGTCGGCGACCGCCCTTCGGGGCTGACGCCGCGCACGCATCCCCTGGTGCAGACGGCAGTGGCCGCGACTCGCGCCGTCGGGCACGACCATCAGCTCGCCTGCGCCTCCACCGACGCCAACGTCCCGATCGCCCTCGGCGTCCCCGCGGTAGCGCTGGGTGCGGGCGGTCGCGCGGGCGACGCGCATCTCCCGACCGAGTGGTACGACAACGACAAGGGCGCGCTGGGAGTCGTGCGCGCCCTCTTTCTGACTGCGGCGATGGCCGTGGTGCACTGACCGTGGTCTAGGCCGGGACGAGCTCCAACAGCGTGATCTCGGCAGGCGCGCCGAGCCGCAGCGGCGGTCCCCAGTAACCCGTTCCCCGACTCACGTACAACCACATCGACTCGAGGCGGTGCAGTCCGGCGACGAACGGCTGGAACAGCCGCACGAGAAGATTGAATGGGAAGTACTGTCCGCCGTGCGTGTGTCCGGACAGCTGCAGGTCGTAGCCCGCGGCCTGGGCAGCGAACGCACTGCGCGGCTGATGCGCCAACAGCACGCGCACATCGCTCGGCGGGGCGCCGGCCACGGCAGCCGCGGGATCGGAGGCGGCCGACAGATCCGTGACGCCAGCCACCAGCAAGCGGCCCGCTCCCCTTTCTACAATGCGATGCTCGTTCGAGAGCACCGCGATACCCAGGCGCTCGAGCTCGCGGGTCCAACCTCGCACGTCCCAGTAGTACTCATGGTTGCCCGTCACGAAGTACGCCCCATGCGGCGCCCGCAGCCGACCGAGCGGCGCTACATGCTCGCGCAGCTCGGGAACCAGGCCGTCAGCCACGTCTCCGGTCACGGCGACGAGATCCGGCCGCAGCGCGTTGGCCCTGTCGACGACCGCGTCTACAAACGGGCGCCGGATCGTGGGTCCGATGTGCAGGTCACTGAGCTGCAGAATCCGAAAGCCGGCGAGGTCGCTTGGGAGATCAGCGATGGGGACGGTCACGCGAACCACGAGGGGCCGTCGCGCGAGTATCATGCCGACGAGCGTGAGGAACGCCGCTGCCCCGACAACCACCAGAACCACCGTCGCGCTGGCGGGGAGCCGGAGTAGATCGGTCGCGAAAAAGGACACGATCAGCAGCGACGACAGCCCCATCGCCGTGTATGCAACCCAGTCGAGCACACGAATCGTGAACCCGCGGCCCCGGCCATTCCTTTCGCCTGCCGTGCGACGGGCGGTGATGAGCGCAATCAGCGGCAGCCAAGCCACGAGCACCACCGCGCCCCAGGCCAGCACGCGCGGCACGCCCGTGATTGGGGCGGGGCCGAGCACATGCGCACCGACGTAGATGTGAAGCAGCGTCCAGATCCCGCCGACGATGCCGAGCCGGGCCGCAACTTGTAGTCTGGTCATGGAGGGGTAAGCCCTTCTACGGCGTGGCGTGCCTCACTCACGTGACGCGCTGCCGCGAGCTGGGCGGCGTACACATGTCGCACGATACCACTCCGATCGATCACATAGGTGACCCGCTCGGGCACGATCCCGAGCATTCGCCTGACGCCGTACAACTCGCGCACGTCACTCTTGGGATCACTGAGCAGCAGAAACGGCAAGTCTTCCTGCATTGCAAACCGTCGATGCGAGCCCACCGAATCCGAGCTTATCCCCACCACGACCGTATCGGCGGCTGCAAAGCTGTTATACGCGTCTCGAAAGGCACGCGCCTCGGTCGTGCACCGCGGGCTCGCGTCCTTGGGATAGAAGTACAGGACGACGTTCTTCGTGCCGAGCAGCTCCCGCAGCTGCACCGGTACACCGTGTTGGTTGAGGAGCGTGAAGTCGGGCGCCCCGTCGCCGACGCCGAGCTTGCTCAATGGGCCGCCCCGGCAGCCGCGGGGCCACGGCTGCGATGCATCAGCAGCAACAGCGGGAGCGACAGCACGAACGCGGCCCCAAAGAGCAGGAACAATTGCTCGAAGGACAACATCATCGCCTGCGTGGTGACGATCCCATTTACGAATCCGATCGCTTTAGTCTGCGCCAGGGCCGGCAAGTCCCCCCGTCCAATCAGGGCTTGGGTGATCGCGGCGACCCGCTCGCGCGCGGCCTCGCTGTACTGCGTCACATTGGCGGCGAGGTCAGCCCGATGAATCGCGGTGAATCGTTGCAGCAGCGTCGCCGAGAGCGCGATCCCTACGCTGCCGCCGAGCTGCCGCATCAGATTGAAGAGGCCGGTGCCGTTCGGAATTCGCGACATCGGAAGATCGGCCAGCGCGAGATTCGTGAGGGGCACGAAAATCAATCCGAGTCCTACGCCACGGAAGATCAGCGGCCAGAAGAAATCATGGAATCCGCTCTCGGTCGTGAAATGCGAGTGTTTCCACATCGAGAGCGCAAAGATTCCGATCCCTGCTGCAATGGACAGACGACCGTCGAACTTCCCCTGGAGGCGGCCCATGAACCCCATCGTAAACGCGCTGGCCAGCGCGCCCGGAAGGATCACGAGACCGGTTTGATTGGCGGTGAAGTTCCGAATGGTCTGGAGGTAGACGGGCAGGACAAACACTGTCGCGTAGAGGCAGACCCCCAGCACGAGTCCAAATAGAACGCCGACCGCCAGCTGGCGGCTCTTCAGGATGCGGAGGTCCACCACCGGATGTTCGGTTCGCAGCTCGTGCCAGATGAACGTGATGAGCGAAACGACGCTCGCGATCGCGAGCAGCCGTATCTGGCTGGAGGCCCACCAGTCGAGCCGCTCCCCACGCTCGAGCATGATCTGGAGCGAACCGACTCCGATGGCCAGTAACCCCAGGCCCAGCCAATCGACGCTCTCCGCCCGCTCCTGGTGGAGGGAGTCGTTGATGAACGACAGGGTAAGCGCCAGCGCCAGCATGCCGAACGGGATGTTGATGTAGAAGATCCACGGCCACCCATACGTGTCCGTGATCCAGCCGCCGACCGTCGGGCCGAGCGTCGGTCCGACCATGACGCCGACGCCGAAAATTGCCATCGCCGTCCCGTACTCTTCGCGCGGGAACTCTTCGTACAGAATCGCCTGCGATGTCGACAGCAGCGCGCCGCCGCCCAATCCCTGGATGATCCGCCAGAAGACGAGCGCGCCGAGCGAGCCCGCGTTGCCGCACATGAACGACGCCAATGTGAAGAGGGCGATCGAGCCGGCGAAGTAGCGTTGCCGCCCGAAGTAGGCCGACAGCCATCCGGTAATCGGCAGCACGATCACGTTGGCGACGATGTATCCAGTGGAGACCCAGGCGATCTGATCGAGCGTCGCGCCGAGATTCCCCATCATGTGGGGAATCGCGACGTTGACGATGCTGGTGTCGAGCAGCTCCAGCACCGACGCCAGGGATACCGTGATCGCGATGAGGTACTTGTACTTGTACCGGTCGTTCGCGAGCGCCGGACTGAACGGAATCGAAGCCGCGGTCATCGCTGCCTAGTGTGTTTTGATCGTGGCGACGACGCTCATCCCCGGCCGCAACGGATGCTCGGCACTCTGCGGCGTGTCGAGACGGATCCGGACGGGAATGCGCTGCACCACCTTCGTGAAATTCCCGGTCGCGTTGTCGGGCGGCAGCAACGAGAACTTGGCACCGGTGGCAGGAGACAAGCTCTCCACGTGCCCGTGGAACTCCGTGCCCTTGTACGCGTCGACCGTCACCACGGCTGAGTCGCCTGGCGCCACGTCCGCCGTCTCGGTTTCCTTCAGGTTGGCCGTGACCCAGATGTCGTCAAGCGGCACGACGGTCATGAGCGGCTGTCCCGCCTGCACGAGCTGGCCGAGCTCGACCGACTTCTTCGAGACCACTCCGTTGGACGGAGCGGTGATGCGCGTATACGAGAGCTGCAGCGCCGCTTGGTCGCGGGCGGCCCGCGCCGCAGCCACGCGGGCATCCGCGCCTACGAGGGCGGCCTGCGCTGAAGCGAGCTGCGCCAGGGCCGCGGTCGCCGCCGCACGCGCCGCATCGAGCTGCTGCTGGCTCACCACGTTCTGCGCCGCGAGCGGCTCCATCCGAGCGAGGTCAGCAGTCGCCTTCGAGGCGTTCGCCTGCGCCTGCGCCACCGCCGCTTCAGCCTGCCCGACGCGCGTCCTGCTGCTCACGGTCGCCAGCAAGGCGGCAAGATCGGCATCAGTCTGCGCGAGCCGGGCGCGGAAATCGCGGTCGTCGAGCACGACCAAAGTATCGCCGGCCTTCACTGCGTGGTTCTCATCCACCCGCACCTCGGCGACATAGCCGCCAACCTTCGGCAGAATCGGGACGATATGGCCATCCACCTGCGCGTTGTCGGTCGAGACGTGATTGCGGCCGAACCACCACTTCCGGGCGCCGAACAGCAGCAACCCGAGCAGGACCACCCCCATGATCAAGAACACCGTCCGCCGTGACCGCTTGGGGGTCGCCTTTACGGGGGTCTCAGGAGAAGGTCCGGAAGCAGCCATCCGCGACCGCGGCTCCGTTTTCGGTTCCATCGTTGTTGCCATGGGCTCGTGCTCTCTCTGAATGCTAGTGTAGTGTCCGGGCCGCTCCGACGGAGCGGGCCAGCGCGATTCGCGCCGACACGGCGGCGAAACGGGCGTCGATATCCGCGTCACGCGCTCTCAGCAGCGACGATTGCGCGTTGATCACCTCGATATTGCCGGCGACCCCTGCCTTAAACCTGGCCCTCGCCTCTGAGACTTCCTGTGCGGCGAGTTGCAGCCGTTCGACGGCAATCATCTGCTGCGCCGCCGCCGAGTGAAGATCGAGCAGCGCGCCATCCACGTCCGCGGCGACCTGTTGGCGGAGATCGCGGGCCCGCACGTCCGACTCGCGCGCGACGGCCGTCTGCTCCGCCAGCCGTCCTTCGCGGCGGAAGCCGTCCAGAATGGGCAGTGTGACCTGCACGGCGACCTGGCGCGTGCCCACGACATCAGGCATGCGCACGCCGCTCACCCCGTAGTCCGCTTCGACTTCGAGCCGCGGCAGCCGCTCCGCCGAGATCGCCGATGCGGCGGTGCGGGCCGCTGTGCCCCGCGCCAGCTCGGCCGCGAGATCGGGCCGCACGGCGACCGCCTGCGCCACCGCGGCGTTGCGATCGGCCGGGACGCCGGCCGCGCCCAGCTGTGCGCTGAGTGTATCAGCCAATGCGATTGAGGTGGATGGATCGCGACCCAACGCACGCGCGAGATCAATCTTGGCGCGATCGAGCTGATTAGCGGCTACCACCAGCCGCCCGGCCGCATCCGCGAGCTGCGTCTTCGCGCGCGTCACGTCGATCGACGCGCTCACGCCCGCCTGCTCCTGCGCGACAGCGAGACCGACGAGCTCCGCGGCAAGCACTGAATCCGCTTGACGCGCCGCGACGACCGCCTGCGCGCGGGCGGCCCGGACATAGGTGAGCGCCACGTTCTGTGCGCTCGTCTCCACCGCGGCTGAGCGGTCGGCATTCGCCGCCGTCACCTGACTCTTGGCGGCATTGACTCGGCCGAGATTCGAGAAGTCAAACAGGGTCTCGCTGAAGCGCACGCGGCCGTCATATGCGTTGAACGGGCCGATGACCGTGGGAACGCCCGGGAACGAAATCCCCTGTGCCTTCGAATTGAAGTCGCGATTCGCCCAGGAGCCGAGCAGCGACAGATTCGGCAGCAAGCCCGAGCGCGCCTGACGCACGCGCGCGCTAGCGGCGTCGGTTCGGAATCCCGCGATCTCTACTATGGGCGGGGGGGGCGCCGTGTCCGGCGCTGCACCCGTTGCCTCGCGGACGGCGCCCGCGAATGAGAGGCGGACCGGCGGGGGCGGGGGGGACGCGGATGTTTGGGCGCTCAGGGACGCGGTTGCGACGACGGTGAGCGCGATCAGGAGACTACTTTTTCGCAATGCCATGTAGATAGAGGTCGATGTGAGTGTCGAGATAGCTGGCGACATCGAAGCCTTCGGGCATGCAGGCCGAGAACGCCTTGCGGGCCACGACGGCATGCATCAGGGGGGACATCGCGAGCTTCGTCGCGACGGCCAGATTCACGGGCCGGAACTCGCCGGCCTTAATGCCCCGCTCCAACACGCCGGCCATCAGCCGATGGCCGCGCGTGACTACTTCCTCGTAATAGAAGCGGGCGAGCTCGGGAAAGTTTCCCGCTTCCGCGATCATGAGCCGCGGAATACTCGAGATGGATGTCTCGCCAACCAGGCGCCAGTACTCGCGCACCAGGCGTTCGAACAGATCGCGCGCGCTGCCGGTAAATGACTGCGCGGTCACCTCTCCCTGCGCGATGACGGGGACGATCGTCTGTCGGACCAGCGCCTTGAACAGCGCCTCTTTGTTCTCGAAGTAGAGATAGATGGTGCCCTTGGTCACGCCGGCGCGACGGGCGATGTCCTCGAGCTTGGTCGCGGCAAAGCCCCGGTCGGCGAAGACCTCGAGAGCAGCGGCGATGATTTCTTCGGGACGGGCGTCTTTGCGACGCCGCCACCGGGGACGGAGGCGGGGACGCAAGCGACGTACTGTTCGACGTTTACGTGTGGCGGTGCTGGGCATGTCGGGCTCCAAAGTTACTAACTGAACGGTCAGTAAGTAACTTGGGTTCCCGCCGCCGGTCAACCCCTCCGCCGATAGTACAGAATGAGATCGGTGCTCGGCGGCTTGGCGCCCAGTTGCCGCAGGAACGTCACAATCTGACCACGGTGATAGGAGGAGTGGTTGATGAAGTGACGAAACATCTGCCGGAAACTGTGGACGTATTCCCCACCGCTGGAAGGCTTTACGAGCCGAGTGTCGTCCAGGCGGGCTTCGCTGAGTCCGGCGACAAATTTCCCCCGCTCCGCCTCGACCTCCTGCCATCGGGCGCGCACCTCGGCGAGCGAACGCAGGTCCGTGCCCTGCGGCACTGCTGGGTTCGGTCGCCCCAACCACCGGTGCAGCCACAGTTGCTCGGCCCACACGATGTGCGCGAGCGTGCCGTGAATGCCGCCGTAGCTGCTCTTCAGATCGCGGAAATACTGGTCATCGGGAAGCTGGGCCACCGCGTCGAAGATCGTCCGGTTCGCCCAGGCGTTGTAGTCGAACAGCTCGAGGAATTCGTTCAATCGTGGCAGCAGGTGGGACAACAGGATGAATCGACGGTAGGTGAGGCGACGGCCAACTGCGGCTGAGTGTCCGCGACCTTCACCACGAACACCTCCCACTTGTAGCCGTTTGGATCCGTTACCCACACCTTGTCCTGCAACGCATAGCAGCAGTCGGTGTTCTCCTCCTCGAACGTGGCGAGCCCCTCCGCCTTGAGCCGCTCGGCTGCTTGCCTTACAGCTGCCGTCGATTGCACTTGAATCCCCAAGTGATTCAGCGCGCCCGGTCCTGTATCAGATGAAGCATTGAGCGTGAGATTCAGGCCTGGTTCCGCGACATCGAATTTCGCATACCCCGGTTTGAGCTTCACCGGCTCGAGACCAAGGAACGTGCGATAGAAACGCACGGACTCGTCGAAGCGCGGCGTGTTGAGGGCGACGTGGACCTTCATACTGCTACTCCTTTCACGGCGGAGATAGAAACAGGGTTAGCGGGCCGGCGCGAGCTCCCCCGCATCCATCACGGAATCCTGCACTTTGCGCCCCTCGATCGTCTGCTGATCCCCAATGAGTGAGCCCTCGACCGTGGCGTTCTTTACCTGGGTCCCGCGGCCGAGAATGCTGTTGGCGATGGTGCTGCCCACAATCGTGCTGCCCGATTCGATCGAGACATTGGGGCCGACGGTCGCGTCCTTGAGCGTGACGCCGTCCTCGATATAGACGGGATCCTTGATCTTCACCCCCGCGGGCACCTTGGCGGGACGCCGAGCTCGGCCATGCTCGAGGAGATGCTGGTTGGTCTCGAGCAGCGTGTCGACCTTGCCGCAATCGTACCAGCCGCCGACCTCGCTGACATAGAGCTTCTTCCCGTGATCGACCATGTACTGGAACGCGTCGGTGAGGTAGAACTCCCCACCCTTCCCCGGGGGGCTCTTCATCACGTGATCGATGCCGTCGAACAACGTGCGCCAATCCTTGACGTACTGTAGACCGATGTTCGCGCGCCGGGAGATCGGCGTGCTGGGCTTCTCGACGATCTTGGTCATGTAGCCCTGCTTGTCCGTCACGACCACGCCGAAGCGCTGGTAGTCCTCGACCTCTTTGGTCCAGATGATCCCGTCCGCATCGACTTTTTTCACGATCGACAGGTCGGCGTCGAACAGTGTATCGACGAAGATCACGATCACGGGCCCGTCGACGTAGGGGCGCGCCAGGTTCACCGCGCCCGCCGTGCCGTCGAGCACCTTCTGCTCGACGAAGCGTGCCGGGATGTCGTAGTGCGATCGCACGTACTGCTCCACCTTTTCCTTCAGGTGCCCCGTGATGATGATCAGCTCATCGAGCGTGCCCGCGCGCTTGAGCGCATCCATCACATAGTCCATCACGGGACGACCGGCGACGTTCACGAGCGGCTTGGGGACGCGCTTGGTGAGCGGCAGGAGGCGCGTGCCTTTGCCCGCCATTGGCATGATGACTTTCATGGCACCCGTCCATAGCGGTCTTTGAGCCGAACGATGTCGTCGATCTCCGGCGTGGACGCCTCGAGCACGTCACTCGCCACGACGGCTTCGAATTGATGAATCTGCTTGGGGGCGATGTGGAATGATTCGCCGGCACGCATGGGACGTTCGATGAGCGTCTCGCTTTGTTGAATCCGCAGAATGATCTCGCCTGTCAGCACGTAAATCGACTCGTCCTTCTTGTGGTGATACTGTAGACTGAGCACGTGCCCCGGCTCGATATGCAGGATCTTGCCGACGTAGCGGTCGGTTTTCGCCCAGATGAGCTCGTGGCCCCACGGCTTCTCGACGCGATACGGCAGCTCGGTCACACGAGCCTCAGCTTCAGCGATGACGGCAACGTCACGCATGCCGTGACACACACGCCGCAGCCGACGCACCCCTCAGGCTTCAGAACCGGTTGGCCGCGTTCGTCCAGCGCGAGTGCCGCTTCTCCGATCGGACAGGCGCGCGCGCACACGCCGCATTCCGCGCCTTGAAACGTGATGCAGCGCTGCGGATCGAGCTCGAGCACACCCATGTGCAAGCCCGCCCAGATCCCGCGCCCGTTCAGATCCTCAGGCACCGTGAGCGCGCCGGTCTCACACGCGGCGGCACACGGCATGTCTTCGCACACGATGCAGGCGCGCACCGCCGGATCGATGTATGGGGTTCCAGCGGCAAGCCCACCACCGTTCGCGGGCGTCTTGAGGATGGCGTGCACGGGGCAAACGTCGATGCAGTCGCCGCAGCGCGTGCACGCCGCCAGGAACGCCACTTCCGGCGCGGCGCCCGGCGGCCGGAACCACCGCTTCGGCGCCACGCGCTTCTCGGCACGCTCGGCGATCTGATGGAGCACCTTGCCGATCGTACGCTGCAGGAAATCCCGCCGTCCTCCGCCGTCTGGTATCCTCAAAATGTCGGCTCCAGGCTCACCTGCCAACGAAATGCGAACCGGCCATCGGTGCTTCGATTGCCGTCGGCCGCGTAATCCCAGCGATTGACCACGATGGGAATCTCAAAGCGCATCGTCCATCCAAGATCGTTAATCTGGTGCCGCGTCACGAGTCCCACTCCTCCGTCATATAGGGTCGTGTACGAATGACCGGCGGTGGCAGGCGGAATGGCATGGGGATCGACGACACCGCCATCTCCAAAGACTTCCAGTGCCACTTTGCCGCCGCGATACAGTGACTTAGTAGCTTCGACGTTCACGGCCACCGCCCAGCGTCCGCCGAGGTCGGGCCGGAATCCGCGCAGGTTGGCGTCGCCGGGCGCGTGATAATGGAAGTCCGGTCGCACGAACAACGCCCCGCGACTGCGCAGCAGCGGGTTGGTGAACGTCTCGTATGGGTCCGCTCCCGCGAGCATGATGCGGCGCTGCAACGGGGGGCCATGCGCGGCCATGTAAGAGCCGCCGAAAGCCCTCACGCCGAGCGTCGTCTTAAGAATGAAAGGGGTGCGCACGCTGACCTCGCCAGTGGCGCGCCCAAAGCCTTCTAGGTCGTAGCGATTCGAAGACTGCACGCCGATGCCGGGGTTTCGGTACAGGACTCCACCGCGTATGTCAGCCCGCGCGTGCCAAGCCGTCTCCCCACGACTACCGTTGATGGATCCCCAGGGCCCAGCCTCGACGGTCCCCGCGTCGTCCCACAGCCGCCGGTCCACGTAGCCGAGGTCGGTCACCGCCATCCAGATCGCATCGAATCCAGCGTGACGATCGGCGCCGAAGGCGAGGTGCTGTTTGAGCGATCGGTCGGCGTGGAGCGCGACGCCCGTTCTTCCTTCGACGCTCCAGAAGGAGGCGCTCGCCTCGGTGCGCGGCATCGGATGGCTGACCGGATTGCCGAACCGGAAGTAGCCGCCGAGCCGGTGCGTAGCGGTCTGGTCCAAGGCGTACGAGATGAGCGACACATTTTTCTCGAAGCGGCCGAGGTAATTCTCTCGAGTGCGAAGCGCCGCGGTCCATCCACCGTAATCGTTGGACCATGCAAGAGGCAGGAGACGGGTGAGGATGCGGTCGCGTCGGGCCGATTCGCGCGTGGGATTATCCAGCCGCAACACCCGCTCGCTCCTACCCTTAAAGGCACGCTTCTCGCGGTTGTTGAGCGCGTTCCAATCGTGGGATCGCTGTCGCGGGTCGAGAATCAGCCGACCCGGCTTGCGATCGGTGACGAACTCCACCCGCTCGCGCTCCGGCTGTCCGGTGGTGCGAGCGTAAATCTCCGCTCTGTCGCCGATCTCGAGCGGCATCCAACCGTCGCCCAGCCGATCGACCGTCACGACCGTACGCCAGCGGTTGCCTTCGCGGTGGCGCTCGACCTTGGACAACCGGTAATCGATCAACGGTGTGCCGTGCAGCCACTGGCCGAACAGCCATTTCAGATCGATGTGCGACACTTCTTCGGCGACGCTGCGAAACGCCTCTTCGTCGACGTGCTTGAAGCGCCAGCGCGCGTAATAGGTGCGCAGAATCTTCCGCATGACGTCATCGCCCACGATGTAGCGCAGCTGTTCGTAGAAGAGCTGTCCCTTCGTGTAGATCATCGTGTTGTAGGTCAGAAAGTCACGGTAGCGTTCGCTGATCATGGAGACCGGCTCGCTCCAGCGATCCAGGTCCCAGAACAGAATTTCGCCTTCGACATTGGGGTAGCCGGGGCCTTGCCCGTTCGCCTCGAAGAACCAGCTCGTCTGAAAACTCGTGAAGCCTTCGTCGAGATAGCCCTCGCGCCACTCGTTGTTGGCGAGCATGCCCATCGTGTAATTGTGGCCGAGCTCGTGGACGATCAGGCCGAGGCCAGGCCCGCCGTCCATGATCATCATGGGGAATTCGGTGCCGCCACCCTCGATGCGATGCACATTCGTGATCTGCGGCCAGCCGAACTTGCCGTACAGC